>Ga0310342_100003580_pt1 | contig 10236 bp, 8 predicted proteins | sample S15DNA20500_MG_FD_206155 | JGI IMG/M metagenome (GOLD analysis project Ga0310342, IMG submission 206155) | Marine microbial communities from station ALOHA, North Pacific Subtropical Gyre - S1503-DNA-20-500_MG | ecosystem: Environmental > Aquatic > Marine > Oceanic | place: Pacific Ocean: North...
TGCTCGGTGAGGCGGGCCATGTACTCCTCGGAGGTGAACCAACCCCTCACTATCTCTCGAAAACCCACGGGCTCTTTGTGGAAGCTGCGCGACCAAGACGAGAGGGACTTCTTCGGCCCGCTCCGGTGCATCATTCGCTCGTACTCACGCGCGATGAACTCACGCGCAAACTCCTTGCTCTGCACGCAGATCTTTACGACGTCCGCCTGGCTGTTCCCGTGGTGCTTGAGGAAGGTGCCCGGCTTCCCGTCATAGAGCGACTTCCCTATCTCGAGGTCTCGGGGCTTCTTCTGCACACGCATCCCTGCGAGCTGCTCCATGACGACCGTCACGAAGGTGTCCGCCCCCGGGTTGCGCATCTCGAAGCTCGGCGAGAGCACGACCCTGTGGACAGCCTCTCGGGGATTGAGCCTGCCCTCAAGCATCTTCTGCGGCACCGTCTGGACCCCTTCGTTCTGGGGTCGGAAGTTGTCGATCAAGAGGAAAAAGTAGAGCTGCTCCTCGAGCCAGTGCTCCCAGAACTCGAGCCCAGTCGTCGTTTCCTTGAGATAGTCCCTCAGGTCCTTATCGATCCAAGCGTCACGCTCCGCAGGCAGCGGCGGACGGCCCAGGAGGTCGAGGCAGACTGTCCTCAGCATGTGGTGATCGAGCGCGAACACCGGGCGCGCCACGGTGCGTCCGTCTTGATCGTCACCCCCACCGGACTGCGCAGACGCTGGCGCTCCAAAGAGGGCGAACGAGGCGACGCAGAGGACCGACCAGGGAAGTCGTGAGGCTGGGCTCTTTCTCTCCTGCATGGGTTCCCAGTGTAACCCCCTTAGAGCGGCTGGTTTCGTATCCATGTTGGCACCCTTGTGGGACGCTCCCTCACGGACCTCTCCATGCCCCGCTAGAGGAAGAAGGGCTCTACCGCCCGCTTGATCGAGGGGGCATTCATCTTCTGCAGAGCCCGGATCTGGATTTGACGGACCCGCTCCAGGCTCACACCAAGGGAGGCAGAGAGCTCACTCAGGGTGTGCTCTCTCTCGCCAAAGAGACCGAAGCGCTTCTCGATCACGTGACGCTCCCTCTCCTCCAAACGCTCAAGCGCCATTTGAAGGCCGTCGTCCAGCGAGACGTCTTCCATATCTGGTCTGTAGAGGTCGCTGGAGCTCAGCTCTTTACCATCAGAGAGGATGTCGGCGAACTTCCCCCCCCCGTCACCGTCGGAGAATCCAGCGTCAACCGAGATCACGCCACGCCGAGCTGTCTGAGCATTGCTGACCAGGCTGGTCCCGAGGCCCGTCTCTCTGGCGATCTTGTCGGGATCGTCCGTTCCGAGCCGGTTGGAGGCCTCGTTCACGTGCTTCATGGCCTTCTGCAGGTAGACGGGCAAGCGCACGGTGTGGCCGAAATTGTAGAGATGGCTCCGGAACGCCTGATGGAGCCAGTGGACCGCATAAGTCCTGAACAGGAGGCCGCGGCGCCAGTCGAAGCCATCGACAGCGCGGAAGAGCGCGCTCGCGCCCTCCTGAATGAGGTCCATCCTGCATGCCCTGGTGTGTGAGTACCGCTCCAAGTTCAGGAGGGTCAGGAACAAGTTGCGTTCAACCATCTCCTTGCGGAGCGCGTGCCACTCTCTCCAGCGAGCCAGGGCCTCGCTCGGGAGCGCGGCTGACTCGACGTCGACGTGGTCCGGGTCGAGCTCCTCAAAGTCGATCTCGGCCCGCAACAACGCTCTATCCAGCCGCAAGCGCGCGAACTCGACCCGGCGGGCGAGCGCCGCCTCTTCTTCGCGACTCAACGGAAGGATCGCAGCGACCTCTGCGCGGAAGAGCTGCTCCAGGGAGTTGCCCCGTGAGAGCTTCACCCGGTCAGGGGACCGGTGCCAGGTGTTGGGATCGACTCGCTCCAGGGAGAGGCTGCGACGATCGCAATCTGATGCGAAGGCTCCCATGGTTCGGTCGTAGGAGGAGGGCTTCGAGGCCGCCTTCGTGAGGTAGCCGTCCAGCTCGCTCAGGAGCAGTTTTTTCGTCATGCAATCTCTCTTTTTGAAGTGTGTGGGCAGACCTGCGTTTACAGACCTTCACCCTGCCTCCATGGCCGGAATCCACCCACAGACCGAACGCAATTCAGCAAAAAAATGCCGACCCGGGCCCGAACGCCCTTTTCAGGTCGGAGTGTTGTGGTTGACGACGAACTCAGCCTCCTCAGCCGGAGCGTAGGTCGCCTGGGTCTCTGTAGGGATGTACTCCCCGAGGTGGGCGAGGTCTGCTGCCTCGCGGATGAGGTGACGGGCGATTACCAGGCGCTGTACCTGGTTCGTCCCCTCATAGATCTGGAGGATCTTCGCATCACGGAAGAACTTCGCGATGGGGTAGTCCTCCATGAACCCGTAGCCTCCGAAGATCTGGACCGCGTCCGTGGCGACCTTGACCGCTACGTCTGAGGCGTAGCACTTCGCCATGGCGGCGACCTTGCCGGCTTCCGGTCCAGGGCCTTGGGTGTCGACCTGCGACGCCGCCGAGTAGACCAACCAGCGCGCAGCGGTGGTCTGGATCGCCATGTCGGCCAGCAACTGCTGCACCATCTGGTGACTTGAGATCGGTGCGCCGAACTGCTTACGGCGGTTCGCGTAGACGTTGGCGAGATCCAGCGCGCCTTGAGCAGCGCCCATGGCCTGAGCTGCGACGCCTGGCCGCGCATAGTCGAGGGTCATCATGGCGTGCTTGAAACCCATGCCCGGTCTACCACCGATCAGGTTGGACTTCGGTACGCGGACGTTGTCGAAGTGTGTCTCGACCACGGGGACACAGCGAATCCCCATCTTGTCCTCAACCTTCTTGACCTCGAAGCCCGGCGTCCCCTTCTCCACGACGATGGCGCTGATACGCCGCGACTTGGAGGTCGGGTCTGTGACGCAAAAGACGGTGTAGATGTCAGCGACGCCACCGTTCGTCGTCCACTTCTTCTCACCGCAGATGACGTAGTCGTCGCCGTCCTCCACCGCGGTGACCGAGAGCCCCTGAGCGTCGGATCCGGCGAACTTCTCTGAGAGGCAGAAGGCAACGAACTTCTCTCCTGCCGCGATCTGCGGGAGCCAGCCCTGCTTCTGCTCCTCGGTCCCGCCGAGGATGATCGGGAAGGACCCGAGGGCGTTCACTGCGAAGGCGACGCCGAAGCCCGAGTCCGCCCGAGCGAGCTCCTCTGTGACGCGTGCGAGCGCGAGGACGCCGGCGCCGTGCCCGCCGTACTCCTTGGGTATGAAGGTCTTGAAGAGCCCAGCCTCTGCCACAGCCTGAGCGGCCTCGTGGTTGTACTCCTGAGCTTTGTCGTACTTCGCCGCCAAGGGGCGTACGTACTTGTCGGCAATCTCGCGCGCGGCGGCGGCTAGCTCGTTGGCCTGTTCGCTGAAGACGATGTCGTGGGGCATGGGGCTCCTCCGGGTGGGGCGGGGATTATAAAGGCTCGCCCCGCTCCCGTCCCCCAACCGCAGCGCTATTGGAGCAAGGCCACCACCTCGAGCTGCTCGCCGGGTGGCAGGTCGATGACCCCCGCCCCACTGCGCCCGTCGGGCGCGGTCGCGCTCCAGGTCCAGATCCCGTGGGGCAGCGACGGGAGCGTCAGGCGGCCTCCTCCGTCCGTGAGAGTGGAAACCCCTGGGAGGAGGCCCTCCGCAACCCAGCCTGAGAGCGAGGACCCCGGCTCAGCGCAAGTGAGCTCCACCTCTGCGCCTGCGATGGCGCCTCCTCGGCCGCCAAAGAGGAGCAACGTCAGCTGGCCGGTGCGCCTGACCTCTAATTGGTAGCGCCCGCCGTTCTTTGCCGCCTCGATCCTGCGGCGAGTAGGCCAGAGCCCCACCCCGTGAACAAAGAGCTCGTACTCACCCGGCATGAGCGCCTCCCAGGTCGCGCTCCCGTCCTGACCCGTCGTTCGCTCACCGAAGCCTGCCCCGTTCAAGAGCGGCTCGACAGCACAGAGGGAGGCCGTCGCAGCGACGACTGGGTCTCCCCCATCGTGGACGACGACGCGCAGGCGCGCTTCAGCTTCGAGTCGTACGTAGAGCGGCTCGCCACCCAACGCGCCTATGTCTACGAAGCCGACATCACCCGACCCCTTGGTCTCGTGCGAGACGGTGACCTGGGCGTGTGGGAAGCCGAAGCCTTGGACCCGCGCCTCCCCGGAGGAGCCCGTCACCAGGTTCCTCACGAAGAAGCACGGGTCGGAGCGCGGGAGGTAGATGCTGACCATCGCGTTGGACACAGGGATGTCCTCGGAGTCGAGGATGCAGATGATGAAGTCGTCCTCTTCGCCAAACTCCAACTGGACCTCCGTCTCCTGGGCCATGGGGAGGTCAAAGCGACGGATCACATAGATCTCACCGCTCCTGGCGACAGCACGGATGACCGTCGGGCCTGACTGGGCGTGTTCCAAGAGGAAGCGACCCCTGCCCTCATCACGCAACCAATGCACGACCTCGCTGCCGTCGTCACGTGCTCCCCCCACGCCGACGAAGAGGTCCTCCGGGAGCTCGTCGCCCGGACTCGGCAGGACCTGGACATAGAGACGATGCCCGCTCGAAACAGGAACGAGGAGGCGGCCGTCGTCCTCTGGACGCAGGGAGTCTGCGAAGGCCGTGATCGAGTCATCAGGGTGGTAGATGTTGAGCTGCACGACCCCGTTCGGAATGTCCTGAAACCGGACGACCCCGAGATGGCTCGCCTCCAAGAGTCCCAGGCGCTCGAAGCCGACGAGCCCTACCCTAAAATTGCTGTAGGAGGTTCCCTCCGGTCCGTCTAGCTGGACGAGGAGCTCGCGGGAGGGTTGCAAGGCGATGAGACCCAGATCGAGAGCTTCTCCAACGCTCGCGCGCGTGACGAAAAACTCCTCGATGTAGTCCTTCGCACGCACACGCAGGGCTCCCGCCCCGGTGGACAGTCCGTCCACCACAAACTGTCCACCAGCCTCTGTGGTCACCTCAGCTCCAAACTCGGCGAGGCCGCGACCGTCATACGCGCTCATCACCTGCACAAGGGCTCCCCCGATGGGATCCCCGGTCACTGCGTCGACGATCTTCCCGCTCGCGCTCAAGGGACGCGGGAGCTCTATCGACACATCAGCGACCTGACCCGAATTCACGATGACGACCTGAGGTGACCCGTTGGCCACGAGAGCGTCCAAGCCGATGAGGGTCACTTCACCCAGGGGTGCCTCTTCAATGAGGAAGCCCCCGTCCTCACTCCCCTTGACCTCTTTGCGAGCGACCTGGCTGGGATCTTCCGACCAGTACAAGACCTGGAAGCTCTCTACAGGTTCGCCTTCGCGCGTGCAGCGCCCCGAGATCTGTCCTGCTAACTCGAGCACAACCTCCATGGGTTCCATCTCCATGGAGACCTCGAAGGGGCCGATCATCTGTGAGACGTGACCAGGGTGATGGAACCTCGCGAAGGCGCTCCCCGCCGGCACTCCGCGCGCTCTTGCGACCCCATCCTCGTCAGACGTGGACCCAATAGACTGCCAGCTCCCGTCCTGCTTCCAGTGCACCGTCGTCGTCGCGCCCTCAAGTGGACGCTCCCCTAGTCCGAGAACTAGCAGGGGAACGGTGACTCCGCTGACGCCATCAAAGTTGATGATGAGACGACTCGTCACGTCCTCTCTGGGCTTTCTCACCTGGCTTGCAGCCACATCTCCCCTGAGGCTGAACACGTACTCCTCAACGTCCAGTAAGGGCAGGCCGATAGGTCCCCAGTCACCGGACTCTCCCACCGTGAACTCTCCGAGCCTCGTGACCTCACCGAACGCGACACCCTCGATCCGCACCTGCGTCTCAGGCCCGAAGCTACCTCTGACGGTCCCGAGCGCTTCGAAGGTCGCCCACAACGTGAGCTCGACTTGGCCCTCGCTGGAGCTCTTCCTTGGAGAAGAGCGGGCGCCTCCCATGCTCGCCGTGAGCAGGGAGTCACGCCTCACCGGCACAAGGAGCGCCTCACCGCTTGAATCCGAGACGGTCGCGTGGGTGAAGTTCTTCAGCGCGCGGAAAAGGAGCACATCCTTGTTCTTTTTGACCCTGTCCGCCGGAGGGGTCACACCAAGGGAGAGCACCTGCGTTACCTGCGCACCCTCGACTGGGTCACCGCTCTCATCCACCGCGATCGCACTGAATGCCTGCGCCGGCTCGAGGCGCCGGACGCCGCCGAAGGCGGACGCCGCGTCCTCTTCCGGGTCTAGGAGGATGACTTCGGCGTAGTGGGATGGGTGCAGGATCCAAACGGCGGACCACGAGCTCGTGAGCTCATGCGGGGCGAACTCGAAGCTGAAGCGGCCCTCTGCCTGCGTCGTCGTGCGAAGGCACGACGTGTCATCTCCCAGGGACATCCATACGAGATCTGCTCCTGCGACGGTCACTCCCGCCTCGTCGACGATGAGACCTGAGAGCGCAGCTCCTGCGCTCGTCCGATAGGACGCCGTCCCGAGCTTCGGGGGTTCGAGGTCAAGCCCTTGGAACCCTGGAACTGCCGTGGGGAGGGACTCGTCAAGCTCTAAGCCAGGCTTCACCACGGGCGCCTCGTTCGGAGGTCCGAAGGCTGACACGACCTCCTCCAGCGAGCCGGAGGGGCCCAGCCCGAACATGAGGAGCATGAACACAGAGAGGCCGAAGACTACTGCTGAGATGATGGGCGAGCTGGACTTCATGAGGACCTCAGATCTCCCTTGTTGGGGGCTGGAGAGAAGCCTGCCGGCCTCTCAGGCGGACGTTGAAGGTGGGAGTCAAGACACGTCTCCCTGTGCGGGTGTGAGCGGCGGGAGGTCCCCGCTGCGCAAATGCACTCCCTTGTCACGGGCCGCTGGCGCGGGGGGAACGCCTCCGATCCCCTTCAGAAATGCCAAGCCTGGGGGAGTGGCGAACATCAAGAGCACCGCGGCGAGCGCGAGGCTCATCTTCAAAATCGAACCCTGTTGTCTAGCTAAAGAGTGCATTTCCAATCCTCCGGCTCACTGAACCGAGCCGGTCTTCGATGACCTGGTAGGTGTTGTTGCGAATTGTCCGGACCGCTGCGTCCTCAGCTGCGGTCATGTCCTTAAGAAGCCGGAGCTCTTCGTCGAGCCCCGGGTGGTCGATCCCCATGTACGACTCGAGTTGGCTCGCGTACTCGCTCGCTCGCTCCGTCTCCTCCATGGCGAGGGCGAGGGTGAAAGCGCTGAGGAGCGGAGCCGGGCGGGGATCCCTCCCCTCCATGGCGCGCTCATGGCACTGCAAGGCGCCTCCGAGGTCCCCTAGGCGGTGGTGGCACACGCCGAGGTTCTGCCAGCAGTACGAGCGAACGCTCGCTTCAGGCCGATCCTCGAGCACGCCGTAGAGGAGGCTCATGGCCGCGCGCGGGCTCTCTTCACTTATGAGCTCGAGCGCTACGTACACCGGCGCCCGGTCATCGAGCATGACCCGCTGAGCGGCTCCGGCCAGCTGTGAGACGGTGGGTGGCTGCGAGTGTGGGTGGGCCACACATGCCGAGAGGAGCGTGAGGGCGTCTCGGGCCTCAATCTCCTCCGGGATGTCGTCGAGAGCGCGCCGCGAGCTCGCCCGCCAGACATCCTCTGTAGACACCTGGAGGCGCGCGTCCCATGAGCGCCAGCGGCTGACCAGCAAACCTGAGAGGCGGTAGAGCTCTCGCCTGCAGGCCTCGAGCAAGAGGTCTCGGAGTTCGAACCGGAAGACGCTGAGGAGCTCACGCTCCGCAGCGAGAAGATCCGCTGCGCGCGCGCTCGCTTCTGGAGCACCTGTCGCCCCTTTCGAGGCGGGCACCTTCAACAGCGTCGATTGCGGTTGGCTGGAGAGCTCGATAAGCAGCTCCTCCAGCTTGGGGGCAAGGTCTCGTTCCCAGGGGCTGTTCATGGAGTCTCACTCTCGGGTTCGCTGGTTGGCCTCTCTTTCTCTGTGCTTTGGGGGAGTCCGGTCATGGACATGGACCAGATCACTGCTCTTAGGCTGTGGAGGACGCCATCTCGGGTATCCCCCCGATCCTTTGCGATACCGGCGATGGGCTCCCCTGCCACGACCGCCCTCCAGAACGTGCGGCGGTCTTCTCGCGACATGTGGTGGAAGTTCACGCTCACACCTCGCGTGAGTGCGGGCTCAATCCCGAGCACTCCTACGAGGAAGGAGGAGCGGGGGTCTTCCGCACGCGAAGGCGGGAACCCGAGGCGTTCTTCGAACAACTCCTCGTGGATGAGTTGAGCTGCGGCCTCGTTGACTCGGTCGTTCAACCACTCATCGATGTCTTTGGCTGTCACCTCTCCCAGGCGCCGCGCTACGATCGCAAGACAGCGAGCGTGAAGCTGGGATATATCCAGGAGGAGAGCTTCTCGGGTGAGGTGCTCTGCGCAACGCGGGAGGAGCTCCAAGGGATCTCCCTCGACGAGGCGCGGGAGGAGGTCTCTCGCTCCTTCGTTCGGTTCGGGACGCAGCGCTTCGAAGCGCTGGCCATCGATTGATTCGAAAGGGCACATGGTTCGGCGCGCAGGGACTGCGATGGGGATCGCGCTCTCGTGTGCGGAATCGATTCTGGTCTCAACTGCGCAATATGGAGACGTCGTTGGGACGTTGCGGGTCTCCCCATTTCGAAAGAAAACGGCCTGAGCGGATGAGAATCGCTTTTTTCGCTATGGCAGCAGCCGATTCAGGACCGCGACCATCCGACGCAAGACCTTGCCCACAATGACCCTGCGTCCCCCGAGATTCCCCGGATCCAGCTCCGGCACCTCGCCCTGGATGGGGCGGGTCGGTGGGCACTCAGCGTCTCTTCATCAAAACGACCTGCCGGCTGGCGGCCCCGTCAAAGACCTCACCGGCGAGGCCTCCAAATCGACCGATGACCTCCAAGCCTGCGGCCTCGAAGAGGTCGTCGAGCTCCTCGGGTTCATACAAGCGTACGTCTTCACACCACTCCTGAACTCCACCACCCGGCTCTTCGAGCCTCACTCGCTTGACAACTCTGCGTCCGTCGTCCTCCAAGCTGCGACGCTCGATGAGCAGCCCGGCTCCCGTCTTCCGCTTCGATTCAGGCACGAGCCCCTCCCTGATCTTTTTGGGAAGCATCAGGTCGAAGAGGCACGTTGCCCCAGGCTTCAGGACACGCCTGACCTCCCGGAGAACCTCTCGGTCTCCCTCGTCCCCGAAGTAGCCGAACGAACTGAAGAGATTGACGAGGCCGTCGAACCCTTCGTCGGCAAATGGCAGGGCGCGAGCGTCGCCCCGCACGAGCCTGTTCGAGATGGAGACATCCCCGTCGAGCTCGCGCGAATCCCTCAGGAGGTCCAGTGAGAGGTCGACCCCGACGACCTCTACCCCGAGCTCCCGAAGCGCGAGGGAGTGCCTCCCGAAGCCACAACATAGATCGAGGACCCGGCCCTTGATCCCCACCCCGTGCGCCCATGCGACCTCACTCCGCGCGCTCTCTAGGTCCCGGTGTGGATATACGGTCCGGTACTCGGAGCGGAAGGCGGCGACGTACCAGGGCTCCTCTCGCGCATCATTCATCGCCATGAAGGTACCGAGGGGCTACGACTACGCAAGCCGCATATATTCAGGCCTTAATTGCATAATTATTCTTGCTTTATGAATACTTATCCGTAATCTATTCGCCATGGTCGTCATCAAGGAACGTCGGGAGCGGGTCCGCACCCTGCTCACTGAGAACGCCGTCTCAAGCCAACAGGAGCTCCTCTCCCTGTTGGCCGCAGACGGAGTGGAGAGCACGCAGCCCGTCCTCTCCCGAGACCTCCGCGCCCTCGGAGCCGTCAAGCACGGCGGCCGCTACGTCGTCATCGAGGCCAACAGGGTCACTCGACTCGAGGCGCTGCAGCCCCTCCTCCGCGGAGCAGACGCCGCAGGATCCAACCTCGTCATCCTGACCTGCGAGCCTGGAGCCGCCAGCTCGATCGCTCGCGCCTTGGAGGAGGAGGTGCTCGACGGGCTCATGGGGACCGTCGCTGGTGATGACACGATCTTCGTCGCCGTCGAGAACGATCGACGAGGCAAGGCGGTGGTGAAGCGGGTCCGAGACCTGCTCTGAACCCACCGCCGGCCCGTCCCTCAATGGCTCTGCCCACCCCTCACTCACCCACAACAAGCATGCGCATACTCCTCGCCTACTCCGGAGGCCTCGACACCTCCTACCTCGCCGCCCGTCTCTCAGACGACGGTCACGACGTCGTCTGTGCCACCGTCGACTGCGGAGGTATGGATGCCCAAGAGCGTGA
>Ga0310342_100003583_pt1 | contig 10230 bp, 6 predicted proteins | sample S15DNA20500_MG_FD_206155 | JGI IMG/M metagenome (GOLD analysis project Ga0310342, IMG submission 206155) | Marine microbial communities from station ALOHA, North Pacific Subtropical Gyre - S1503-DNA-20-500_MG | ecosystem: Environmental > Aquatic > Marine > Oceanic | place: Pacific Ocean: North...
CAGGGCCAGGACCACCGGAAGTCCTGGTCGCTGAGTGTTCATCACAACTCTCGTGGTTACCGATGATGAGGATAGAGGGGAATCTGGGAGCGGGTGACCAGATCGCGAAGCCAGGCCAGGGACTGGGCGTCGGAGGGGTCGAAGGTGGCCCCGAGGAGGAAGATGGAGTCCCAGGCCGGGAGGGTCGATGGCGGATAGCGTCATGCTCGACACATGGCAGTCGGGGAGCAGGCTGACGAGACAGTTCAGTTCTTCTTCGCGAGCGAGAGACAAATCACTTCGGAGTCGTTGCGGATGAAGACGCACTTGCGGGCGTAGGCGGGATGCGACCAGACGATATGGCGCTGCCGGAGGTCGGCCCCGTTGGGTTCGATGACGTGGGCCCGGTCGATCTCCTCGTAGCCCTTGACGGAGAGCCGGGCGATGACGAGGTCGCCTTTTTCGGTGAAGAGGAAGTAGCGGTCCTCGTGCGGGGTGACGAAGACCGTTCCCCACCGGGTCGGACCGTCGAGGGCGATGGGCTCCAGGGACTCCCAGACCCGCTTGCCGGTGAGGGCCTCCATGCAGCGGAACTGTCCGTAGCTGCAGGCCCCGAAGAGGTGCCCATCCCTGAGGACCATGGTGTTCATGATGCCGTGGAGGTGGGTGGTCTGCCGCTCGCTGGCCTTGTTGGTGCGGTAGACGATAGCCGGGGTGCCGTTGTTCTTCTTCAGGCGGAGGAGCAGGGAGCCGTTGTAGAAGGAGGAGAGGAAGAGGTGGTCCTCGTCGATCATCTGGGGCATGGGAATGGTGAGGCCGAAGCGGATCTTCCACGGGATGGTCCAGAAGCGTTTCCCGGTGGCCGGATCGAGGGCGTTGACGCTCTCAGGATGCCAGATGATGAGCAGGTCGCGACCCGCATGTTTCACGATGCGGGGGGGGCAGTAGCCCGGTTGCCCCGCGCTCAGGGCGCGCCAGACTTCCTTGCCGGTCTCCTTGTGAAAGGCGACCGCGGTGGTGCCGTCCCCGGCGGCGAGACAGATGAGGAGATCCCCGTGGATGAGGGGAGAGGCAGCGAAGCCCCAGGTCTGGGTTTTGGCCTGGAAGCGTTCCTTGAAGTCGTGTTGCCAGAGTTCCCGGCCGTCCGCGGTGGCCCGACAGAGGAGGAGTCCCTCCGCTCCGAGGGTGTAGACCCGCTCCCCCTCCACCAGGGGAGTGACGCGGGGACCGGCGGGGTAGGACATGGTGTAGGCGCAGGGATAGGATTTCTCCCACACGATCTTTCCGCTGGCGGCCTCGAGGCAGAGGAGGCGTTCCTTTCCGGCCTGGGCACCGGTGCGAGCGGACTCGCGCTTGGCTTCCGCGCTGCGGTCGACTTCGCGGTCCATGAGGTAGACCCGTTTGCCCGCAACGGCTGGACCGGCGTAGCCCCTTCGGATGGGACTGCGCCAGAGGACCTTCGGTCCACCCTCCGGGAATTTCTCGAGGATCCCGGACTCGTGCCATACGCCATCCCGCTGTGGTCCAAACCACTGGGGCCAGTCCTCCGCTTGGGTGGGGAGAGAGGAGGAGAGGAGGACGAGGGGAAGGAAGATCTTCATGGACTCCCGGCCACGTTACAGAAATCGGGAGGCCTTGCCATTATCCAATGGCGGACCTGTTTCCCTGTGCTAGCCTCCGTCAACTCCAACTCCGAGAGGTTCATGGACGTCACCAACAAGAGCAAGAAGCCCCTTCTCGTGCCGCTCCCAGGCGGCAAACGCCTTTTCCTGCAGCCCGGCAAGACCGGCCAGGTCACTCCCAAGGCCCTCGAGCATCCGCCCGTGGCAAAATTGCTGGAATCCGGTGATCTGGAGTCCGCGCACGGGGCTCATGGTCCCAGTGCCCGCGCGGGAGGGAAGGCCAGCGGTCCGGCTGGGGGGGGCGCGGCACCCAAGGGCGGATCAGGTGCAGCCCGCCAGTCAGGAGACCGGTAGGCGGTTAGCGCAGGAGATGGGGCCGCCAGATATCGCGGCCGCGGTCCTTGACGAGCTTGGCGAAGATTTCGCGGTCACTCAGGTCCTCGTCGATGAAGGCACGAATCTCGGCGGCCACTTCCTTCGGTCGCCCGCAGCCTTTCACGTTACAGCTGGCCTGGATGTAGAACATGCCGGTGCACCGGTCCCCGGGGATGCCGCAGCTGCAGTAAATTGTCTGCAGAAACCATTGCACGCGCTCCTCCTTGTCCTGCAGGCGATCGAGGTCGGTCGGTTCGTGGGAGGCCTGGACTTCCCCGGGAGGCTCAGGAACCTTCAAGTTGACGCGCTGTCCCGGTTTCAAGCCGAGGAGGTGGAGTCCACTGGCAGGAACAAGGTGCACGCGGGTGCGTTCACGCCAGGGGGAGACTGATTTGACGACGGCCTTGACGGGGTCCTTGATGCCGAGACGGACTTCATCGCCCTTCTTCAGGTAACGGCCCCAACGGATGGCCTCGTGATCGAGGGTCACTTCCATCTCGCCGCCGAGAAGGTGGAGTCCGCTGATGGAGCCGGGGAGCCCTTCCTTGCGCCAGCGGTCCCGGAGCCAGTTCTGCTGGCGGGATCTGAGGGTTTCGAACTCTTCGGGGTCATGCCCTGCGCGGAGGGTGTTCCCGGACGATTGGGCGAAGAGACTTAAGGATGCTTTCCGGGGTCCCTGGTAACTCTCCGCGAAGTGCAAGGTGCGCTCAGGCACCTTCTTGGGATCCTCGCCCGGCAGGTGGAGGACAGCTTTGTCCCCGTCTACGGATTTTATCACCAACGGTTCGTCGTGGATGTCCTGCTCGGACATTTCGTCGGCAATCATGAGGACCGAGTGGGGAATTTTCTTCCGGTCGACCATGAGCCAGACCCAGACCCGGCCGTCCTCGTGGAGTTGTTCCAGTCGACCCCACCAACCATGGATCTTGATCTCCGCGTCGGGGAGCACGGGCCACGACGAAGCTTCCTTCTCACCCTCGAAGTGCAGATGGACGGTGGCCCCGTCCTCATCGTGTCGGATGTAACGGGCGAATTTCTTGACCACGTGACGCAGGACATCGGCCTTCCCCGCGATGACCTTCTTCGCTTTCTCCTCCTTTTCGCCGAAGAGGGGGAGGCCGGGAATCAGGAGCGCGACACAGGTGATAACTGGAAGGAGAGAGACCCTCATGGCTGGGGAGCCACTCTAGGATCGTCCAGGCGGGGATCAAGAGGCATTCCCCGCTGAATGCCTTCTTGAGATCGGAGGTTTCCTGCGCTGTGCGCGGGCGGGTGGTGCCGCGAGGGCAAAGTCGATCCGTTGCCGGGCACTGTCTACCCTCGCGACCTTGACCTGGACACGGTCTCCAACGCGGATGAGTCGGCGCGATCGGCGGCCCCGGATTTGCCGTCGGGTGGAATCGAAATCGTAACGGTCATCCTTAAGCAGGTTGCGGGGGACGAGACCGCCCATGCCCAATTCCTCGATATCCACGAAGAAGCCGTAGGGGACTACTTCCGTGACGAGGGCGGAGCGGGTCTTTGATTTGTCCTGCCGCAACTGATTCCTGAGGTAGGCACATAGCTTGGAGCGCTTGCTGTCCCGTTCGGCCTCGCTGGAGGCCCGTTCGGTGGCCGAGAGATGCTCGGCTACGCGGCGAAGGTCACGAGGGTCGGGTCCTCTCTTCTGGAAGAGTGCCCGGTGGACGAGTAAATCGGCATAGCGCCGGATGGGGGAGGTGAAGTGGGCGTAGTTTTCCTTGGCGAGACCGTAGTGGCCCAGAGACCGGGTGGCATAGCGGGCGCGGGGGAGGGTCCGGAGAAAGCCAATCCGAAGGGCAGGTCCGATGCTGGATTTCTCCAGTCGATCCAGGAGCTTCTGGACTTCCCTTGGTTTGCCGAGATTGCCACAGGGGATCCGGTGGAAGCGGACTTGCGCGCGAAACTCCTGGAGACGAACAGGATCGGGATGCTCATGGACCCGATGGATGCCGGGTTTGCGCAATTGGAGGAGCCGGGTGGCGACGGCTTCGTTAGCGAGGAGCATGAACTCCTCGATGAGTTGGTGCGACTGGTCGTGCTGGACCTGCTCAATATCAATGACCCGGCCCCGCCGATCGAGACGAAGGCAGGTTTCCGTGGAAGAGAATTCAAGTGAACCAGCCCGGAGGCGGCGGGCGCGAAGTTTCTGGGCGAGGTGATCGGCATGCTGGATCATGTGCTCAAGACCGTTGGTGGCCTTGCCCTCTATAACGCGCATGGCGTCTTCATAGGTGAAACGGTGGCGGGAGCGGATGACGGCGGACGAGAACCTGGTCCGGAGGATCTGCCCGTCATCAGTTAGAAGAAATTCCACGCATTTGGTCAGGCGTTCGACGCCGGGGAGGAGGGAGCAGAGGTTGTTGCTGAGGGACTCGGGCAGCATGGGAATGACACGGTCGGGCAGATAGGTCGAATTGCCCCGCAGCCGGGCCTCCCGGTCGAGGGAGGACCCGGGCTTCACGTAGTGAGAGACATCCGCAATATGGATACGAAGCTCCCAGGGGCCCCTGGGGGTCCGGCGGAGGGAGAAGGCGTCGTCGAAGTCGCGCGCGGAGGCGGGATCGATGGTGATGACCGGGTGTCGGCGGCAATCGGAGCGATTGGCGATTTCCCGGGGTTGAACGGTGGTTCCGAGGCGTTTTGCCTCAAGGAGGACCTTGCGAGGAAAGACCTCACGGAGGGAGGATCCCGACTTTGGACGGGATGTTGATTTCATGGTACGGGTAGTTCTGAATTGGTGGATGCACGTCGGGCGGACAGGACGTTCGCGGAGAAACGTGCAAAACACTGCCGGCGGGTTGGCTCGGCGGGTGACCCGAGAGTGGGTCAATCAAGACTTCCGGTAGGGAAGTTCCACTGCAAGGTGACAGTGGTTCTCCGGAATGCAAGTGGAAAAGAGGAGCGCCAGTGGTGGGTCACCTGCCCTTGATCACCCGACCGCTCTTCTTGTGTCTCCACGTGAGCTTCTCGTGGTCGAAGAGGAAGGCTTTCTTGGAATCGGCGGGAGAGGCGGGAGCGAGGGGGATCCACCGCTTGGCTTCCTTGATGGCACTCGTGTGGCTGGGATTCATTGCGAGGTTCGTCCACTCGTTTGGGTCGTTCCGATGATCGTAAACCTCCCATTGTCCGGTTGTGTATCGAATGACGCGGTAGTGCATGCCGCGGACTGCCACATGTCCCGATTCCTCAATGGTGATGGCAGGACGCTCGCGTGTCTTGTCAGGCTCAAGGAGCCAGGGGACGAGACTGATGCCGTCAAGCTTACCTGCCCGGGGCAGGCCGCAGAGTTCGATAAGGGTCGGAAAGATGTCGACCAGGCTGACGGGTTGGGTGCAGCGCTGCCCGGGTCTTCCGATTCCGGGCGCGGCTATGACGAAGGGAACACGCGTGGCTTCCTCCCATAGCGTGCGCTTGTGCCAGTGTCCCTTTTCGCCGAGGTGCCATCCGTGATCGGACCAGAGGACGATGATGGTGTCCTCGGCCGCAGGACTTTTGTCCAGGGCGTCGAGGACGCGGCCCACGAGGGCATCAGCGAAGGAGATGCTGGCGAGGTAGTGCCGGATGGCCGTCCTCCACCTGTCGGTTTTGCGGAGACGGGAAAGGTCCTCCGACTTGCGTCTAGCAAGTTTGCGGCCAGCTTCGGGAACGTCTTTCAGGTCGTCAGGGAGGTCTTCCGGCACGACGACGCGGTCGAGGGGATAGAGATCGAGGTATTTCTGCGGAATGTACCAGGGAAGGTGAGGATGGAAGATGCCACAGGCGAGGAAGAACGGTTTGTCGTGTCCGCGTTGGGGGAGGTTCTCAAGATACTTGACTGCGTAGTCGGCGACCAGGACATCATCGTAGAGGTGCTCGGGTTGAGGCAGGATGCCCCAGTCCGCCTCTTCGGAATAGAGTTTGATGCCGGAGTAGGGAAACTCCCGGGGACGGGATTTTGCGGGAGTCCACGGATACAGACGGGAACCGTGTCGAACCCAGCCGTTATCATTGAAGAGGTTGCGCTGGAAGTGATCCCACTGGCCGGGCGGATTGTTGCCGGCGGTATGATGGTAGATCTTTCCGGCGCCCACGGTGTGGTAGCCGTTTTCGCGGAAGTGGACAGGGATGGTGCGGAGCTCCGGGAGGTTGGGTTTCCACCAGTGCTGATTGTTGTAGATGCCGGTGGAGGTGGGGAGCAGTCCGCTCATCACGGAGGCCCGGCTGGGACAGCACACCGGAGCGGTGCAATGGGCATTGGTGAAAGCGGTGCCGCGGGCAGCCAGGCGATCGAGATTGGGGGTGTGCACCCTGCCGGGGTATCCACCAAGGAATCCGACCCAGTCGTTGAGATCGTCGAGGGCGAGGAAGAGAACATTCTTCTGCGGGGCGGCGCCGGCAGACGAGACCGGGAGGTAACCCGGGAGGAGGATGAAGAAGACGACCAGGAGGCGTAACATTCTTTCCATTCCAGCATGAGAACAGGAATGCGGCAAGATTTGCCTCTGCTCCGGTGATTGACTCCGGGCCTGATTTCTCGATGCTGGAGGTGACCCCCGTGAATCGTCTGTTAGTTATTGGCGCCCCCCTGGTGCTCGCTTCTGCCACCCCGGTTGAGGCACAATTCAGTTTCACCGAGCAAACGGACCTGCTGGGTGAGGTGTCCCTCAGTGGAGCGCCCATGGCGGTGGTTGATATGAATGGCGATGGCCGGGACGACCTGATCCGCCTCCATGAAACCGATCGACTCCTGATTGACTACCAGGAAGGGCCCGGCGAGCCATTTTCGTCCTACGTTTACGGAGAGGTTCCCCGCGGTTCGATCTGGGCGGTGTGCGCGGCGGACGTTGATCGCAATGGATTCAACGATCTCTTTCTTGGGCCTTCCTCGGGAGGGGCCTTTCTGCTGAAGGCTGATGCGGACGGAGCGTCCTATGCCCTGGCAGGATTGCCCGATCGCGACATCTTCGTGCAGGGTTCCATCTTTGCGGATTTCAACAATGACGGGAATATCGACATTTTCGCCTGTGACGACAATGACGACAATCATCGCTATCGCAATGATGGCACGGGAGGATTCCTGCTGGAACCGGGGCTGGTTGGTGACGCTCTGCCATCCAGGGTCTCGAGTGGAAACTACGCCGCGATCCAGATCGATTACGACAACGACGGGTACTGCGACATGTATCTCTCCAAGTGCCGGCTCGGAGTGACTGACCCGACCGACCGGCGGCGCATAAATCGCCTCTTCCGCAACGATGGCTCCAACAGCTACTCTGATGAGGGTCCGGCTGCCGGATTGGACGATGGGGAGCAGTCGTGGTGTGCGGATTTCGCGGACATCGACAATGATGGGGATCTCGATTGTTTCGTTCTCAACCACGGTCGGGGGGCGTCGAAGTTGTTCGAGAATGACGGATCGGGTTCCTTCACGGATATCAGCGCGAGCGCCGGATTGGCAGATATCGATTACTTCGGAATCCAGGCGCTCTTCCGGGACTTTGACAATGATACGTTTGTCGATCTCCTGGTGACGACCTCGAACCTGGGAGGTTCGGAAGCAACCTACCGCCTCTACCGTAACAATGGGGACAGATCGTTCACCCCTGTATCCAATGTCCTGCAAACCGAAGGAGACACACCAATCTCTTATCTGCATTCGTGTGCTCTGGGTGATTTCAACCACGACGGGTTCGTGGATATTTTCGGCGGACGTGGGACGCTTTACAACGAACCCTCGGATGATCAACGGGACCTCGTGTTTATCAACGACGGGAATGCCAATCATTTCCTTGGTGTCCAGCTCCGCGGACGACTCTCCAATGCAAATGGGATCGGCGCCCGGCTTGAGTTACATGGAAGCTGGGGAGTGCAGTTGCGCGAAGTGCGGGCGGGGGAAGGTTATGGGATCCAGAACTCGCTCACGAAGATCTTCGGACTGGGCAGCGCCACCGAGATAAGAAAGCTGATCGTGAGATGGCCTTCAGGGATCAGGGAAGAGATCCCCGCACCGGCGGTGGACCAGTTCCTCCAGTTCACGGAGGGCGGTACGTGGGAGAACGGCGACTTCAGTCAGCCTCTCATCGTAAGCCCACTTGTGACCAGTATGATTGTTGATAAACCGTTGCGTTACCGGGTGGTGACGAGCAACCTGAGTCTTTCCTTTGCCATCGGGGATGGCCCCCCGGGGATGACAGTCGATGCTGAGAGCGGGGTGTTGACCTGGACGCCGGTGGCAGAGGGCGTGGAGACGGTGGAGATCAAGGTCAGTAATCCGGCCGGGGTGACAAGTGAGACGCTCACCATCACGGTGGAACCGGCACCACCACCTCCCGATTTCGCTTCAGCGATCAACAACAGAGATTTAGTCTTCGCGACCTCGGAGACGCCCTGGTTCGTACAGGAACAGGAGAGCCGGGAGGACGGTCAGGCCTTGCAGAGTGGAGCGATCAGTGATGATGAACGCTCCTGGGTGGAGATCACGGTGGAGGGCCCCGGTGACCTGCAGTTCTGGTGGAAGGTGTCCTCGGAGGAGGACTACGATCAACTGGTCTTCCAGGTGGACGGCGTTCCGGTGGAGGAAATCAGCGGAGAGACAGGCTGGCGGATGGTATCGTATGAGGTGCCGGAAGGGACGCGTCGACTGAGCTGGTCCTACGAGAAGGATGGTTCGCTGTCCAATCACGACGATGTGGGATATCTCGACGAGATCTCGTGGGTGGCCACTGACAGCGATGGTGATGGGCTGCCGGACGACTGGGAACGGACTAATTTTGGCGACCTTTCTGCCGGGCCAGGCGATGATCCGGATGGTGACCTGAGCGGTAACGGGGAGGAATGGACAGCGGCTACCGATCCCAACGATCCCGCCTCGGTGCTCCGAATCCTGCGGGTCACGCGGGAGGTGACCGGCGCCAGTGAGGTGGTTTTTCAAAGCGTGGCCGGCAAGAGATATGTCATTGAAGCCTCCGCCACGTTGCGCAACTTCCAGAGTGTCACGGAGGAGATCACCGCGGGAGCGGACACCACGACTGCCACTGTGCTTCTCTATGCTCCCGGTTCTGCCGGGGAAGTTACCTACGTGGCCTCCAATGCGGAAGGCAGGGCCCTTGTGCCGGTTCGTAGCCTGGATGGACTGTGGCGGGGAGGGGACGAAGCCGGATTTGCGGCAGTGGGCGGGGAGGCCGACTGGGATGCTGTGACCCAGGGGATCGGCTATGACCAGAACCAGACTACATACGATCCGTTCATCGGGAGTGACTTGCAGACCGCAATGTACCGCAATCACCCGACCGCCTACCTGCGTCTCCCCTTCAATGCAGACAACCCGTTCCTGATCATCAGCCTGAGGCTGGAAGTGCGTTACGACGACGGCTTTGCAGCCTGGTTGAATGGCGTCCCGGTAGCGAGAGACAATGTTCCGGGAGGGGCGCTCAGCTGGAATTCGTTGGCGCCTTCCAGTCGTCCGGACAGTCAGGCCGTCAGCTTCAACGCGTTTGACCTGGGAGCTTATGCAGGCACTCTTCGGAAGGGTCGAAACATCCTCGCGCTGCAGGGACTCAACCGGGCTTCTACCAATCGTGACTTTCTCCTGCAGGCCAGATTAAGCGGCGAGGAGGGCGAACTGCTCATGCCATCCGGCCATTACTTTCGCGTCCGGGTGCTCGAGTAGTTGCGGAACGGTATCCAGAGGAGGAGGAAGAGGAATGCTCCGATCAGGATCATCCAGGGGATCCTGACCGGATAGGGGCCGAGGAGGTCGACGGGCGTAGGCACGCCGGGAACGTCGTTGCCCAGAAAGCCATAGTTCCAGCCTGTGAGGGCGTCGATGATGGAGAGAAGGATTACGTAGGTGAGGGTGAAGAGTGAGCTGTGAAGGAGGTCCCGGAAGGAAGGGCGGAAGTGTTCGGAGCGGAAGATGTGGACGAGGGCGAAGATGATGAAGCCGTGATAAATCCAGAAGATCCAGAATCCCCAGTTCCCGGGCCCCTCACCCAGGGTGGGTGTCAGGAAAGCCCACAGGTAGAGGCAGGTCCAGAAGTAGATGATTCCCTGGAAGAGACGGATGCCTTTGAGGATTGCGAGAGCACCGAAGATGTTGGCCGCGTTACAGAAATGAAGGGGGAGACTTTTCGCGAGATCAAAGCGCTCGGGCAGCATCCAGTAACCCGTATTGAGGATCCAGGCGACGACGCAGCCCCAGCCCACGAATAGTCGCAGAAAGCGTTGGAGGGATCCTGGTGACTGGCGCCGGCTA
>Ga0310342_100003586_pt1 | contig 10229 bp, 7 predicted proteins | sample S15DNA20500_MG_FD_206155 | JGI IMG/M metagenome (GOLD analysis project Ga0310342, IMG submission 206155) | Marine microbial communities from station ALOHA, North Pacific Subtropical Gyre - S1503-DNA-20-500_MG | ecosystem: Environmental > Aquatic > Marine > Oceanic | place: Pacific Ocean: North...
TAGACCGAACGCTGCACCTGCTCGACGGCCCGTTCGAGTTCCGGAGCGCCGAGACGGGCGGCCCAGTCCGCGGGCCCCAGCCCGGTAACCTCGGGCCAGCGCGCCCGGGCGATCTGACGCAACGCCGTCACGGCTGCGGCGCGATCCGAGCGCCGGCAGGCCCGCCGCAGCGCAGCGTTGGCCCTGCGCAGGGCTCCAGGCGGACCTCGGCGCCCATCCCTGGCCGGCTGGAGGGGCGTCCAGCGGCGACGAACCTGGGGTAGGCCCGCCATGGCCAAAAGGGTGAGGACACCGAGGCCCGCGCCAACCCACAGACCAAGACGCCACAGGTGGGGAAAATTCGTGGCGCTCTGATCGTGAGTCGACTCGGAGACACCGGTTGGTGCCGTGGGAGGAACTGCGGGGGGGGCGGCGGCGAGCTCTTCGTCGCCGGGGAGGACTTCGACGCTGCGCGCCGGCAGGATCGCCGTGCGGGCCGCGTCCACCTGGGTATCCCACCAGGCGAGTTCGATGGCCGGGAGCATGACCGACCCCGACCGCGTGGGAATGAGAGCCGTCCGCTGGAGCTTCACCGAGACGACCTCGTCTCCCACCATCGCGGTTTCGTCCACGGCCGGCTCGCCGTACTGCTTCATCCCGTCGATCTCGGGGAGGTCGAGTTCGGGAAGCTGGGCGCCCGAGAGTCCCGTGGCGCGGATCGCGACGGTGCGATCGATGGGCTCTCCCACCCGGAAGACCGGCACGTCGCGCCCCCACTCTTCGATGAGCTCGACGTTTCGCGCCGGCAACCACCACTGGCCGTTGGCGCCGTCCGGGCGGGCCTTCACGTCGAGGGTGGAGGCGGCGGAAACCATGCGCACGGGCTTGCCACCACCCCCCAGGAAGCCGTCGAAGAGGCTCGAGGGCGCGCCGAAACCCGCCGAGAAGTCGTCGAAGAACGAAGACCCGAAGAAGCCACCGAAGGGATCGCTCCGGCGACTCCGCCGCGCCTCGCGCACCCGGCCGTCGAAGACGACGGGGGAAACCTGAAGCTCGCCGCTGCGTTGCGGGAAGATGGCGAACTGGCGCTCGACCACCTGGTAGGTCTCGGGGCCGATCTCGCGATGGTACGTGCGGTCCTCGCCGATTCGCTCGACGACGGCACCCTCCACCGTCGGCGTGTGGATCTCTCCGTCGATCAAGCTGCCATCGGCGTGAAGCCTCACGGTGAGCAGCACGCGGCTCTGCACGTAGGGCTCGGAGTCGTCGATTTCCACGTCGAGGAAGACGGCGCCCCGTGCCTGCGTCGCGGCGGTGGGCTCGACCGGGCGTTCCGTGACACGAAGCGCGATCGGCGCGCTGACGGCGTCGCCCGCACGGATCTCGGGTATCTCCAATTCGCCCGTGCCGCGCGGCGCGAGGGTCACGGTCCAGTCGACGCTCGAGTCGACGCGGTCGTTGATGATGCTGGTCCGCATGCTGCGGGTCACGTTCAGGATGTCGAAGTCCCGGGTGAGGACGTCGAGCTCCGGGCGCTCCATGCCGTCGCGCAGGCGCAACAGGAGATTCACGGTCTCTCCCGGGGCCAACTGACGCCGCTCCAAGCGCGCTTCGAGCTGCGCGGCATCCGCCGCGCTGGCGACCAGCAGCGCTACCGCCGCAGCCAATCCGAGCGTCACTCGCCTCATCTCCAACTCCCATTCGCGCCGTAGCGCCGTTCGGCGTAGCGGCGGCGCAGCTTCTCGCGAAGCAGCCCGCCTGGATCGTCCGGAACCCGGTTGAGCCACTGCTCCGCTTCCTGGTCCTGCTCGCTCAGCTCCCGTCCGGACCCCCCGGAGGCCATCGGACGTCCGGTCTGCTCGGGGGCGTCGTTGCCCCCGCCGGCACCGGCCGCCGGCCGCGGCTCCGCAGGTTCGTTCGCCTGCCCGGCCGCGCCCTGGGGCTCAGCGCTCGCCGTCTGCGGCTCGCCTGGAGCCGGGGACTCGGCGCCGGCGGTCTGCGGCTCGGGCGCCTCGGACTCGCCCTGCCCCGTCGCCGGGCTCTCGGCAGCCTGGCTTTCACCAGAGTCTTCCGCCGGGGCCTCCGAGCCTTCGCCCTCGGGTTCGCTCTGGGCCGAGTCCTGCCCGGCACCGGCCTCGTTCGCATCCGATTGCGCCGACTCGCCCTCGCTTCCGGACGACGCGTCATCCTGCGACGACTCGTCCTGCGGTGACGTGTCCGACTGGCCGCCACCTTGTGAGGCCTGCTCTTGCTGCTGTTGCTCTTGCTGCTCTTGCTGCTGCTGTTGTTGCTGCTGCTCGAGCAGCTTCTCGACCAGCTCGCGGTTGAAGCGGGCATCCTCGTGGTCGGGCTCGATTTCCAGCACCCGGTCGTAGGCCGCGATCGACTCCTCGAAGCTGTTGGCGCGCGCGAGGGCGTTGCCCAGGTTGTACTGGGAGCGTCCGTCCTCGCGGCCCTCGAGCGTCTCCGCCGCGGCCGCAAAGTCTCCGCTCCGGTACTGCGCAGCGCCGCGCCACTCCGGGTCTTCGAAGAGTTGTGCAGCGTCGGCCGCGTCGCCCCGCTCGAGCGCGGCGGCGGCCTGCTGATCGGGACGGGCAAACCAGTCCGCCACGCCGGCAGTCGCCGTCTGGGGCCCGGCGGGCACGAAAAACATCACGCCCAACGCCGCGGCCCAACCGCGCCGGAACGCCAGCGGCACCAGCAGCAGCGGGAGCAACACGAGCCAAGCCCCCGCATCACTCCAGGTATCGGCCTTCACGCCGGAATGCTCGGCAGTCGCCAGCAGCGACGCCTGGGCACTCCCGCCGCCGAGCAGGTAATCGAGATCGGAATCGTCGGCGCGAACCGCGGCGAAGCGCCCGCCGCCGGCCTCCGCCAACGCTTCCAGGACCTTCGCGTCACCGCCGACGCCGAGCACCGAAACCGGGTAGCCCGCGGCTTCCGCTCGTTCCGCGGCGTCGAGCGCCGCCTCGGGCGCATCGCCGAGGCCGTCGCTCAGGACCAGCACGCGACCCTGGCCGGCACGGGCCTGGGTGAGTAGATCACGCGCCTGGTCGATGGCGCGGTCGACGCGGGCGCCGCGTCCCGGCATGAGCCTCGACTCGAGAAGCGGGACCTGCGAGGCAATGACGCTCGGATCGTCGGTCAACGGCGTCACCGGGTAGGGCTCCTCCGCGAAGATCACGAGACCGACCGCGCCCTCCACGCGGTTTAGGACATCGAGCAGCTCGTAACGCGCGCGCACCAGGCGGGTGGGTGCGACGTCGCTGGCATTCATCGAAGGCGCCAGGTTCAGCGCGAGCACCGTCTGCACCGGCTCCTTGAAGGCGGGCTGGGGCAGGCGCTCCCAGGTGGGTCCCGCCAGGGCGAGACACGCCGCCGTCCAGGCCACGGCGAAGACCGCAAGCGCCGTCCGCGAACTCCGGCCGCCGCCGTCCATCGCGAGGTGTCGGAGGAGTTCCGGATCGCACACCCGTCGCCAGGCACCCGAACCGTTGCGCTGCCGCAGGGCGGTCCAGAAAACCGGCACCAGCAGGACCAGGGCAAAAAGGCACGCCGGCCGTAGGAAGTGGAAGTTCTCGAAGCCCGTCACCGTGCCATCTCCTCGTCCGTGGCGGCGAAGCGCGTCGGCCGCAGTGAGAGGCCGGACTCGTGCGCGAGCCGCCAGAGCAGCAGCAGCGCCGCCAGAGCCAGCGCCGCCGCCAGCGGGTAGTGGAAGAGCGCCCGGGTCGGCCTCACCTGGGCCGCCTCGCCCTCGGTGGGCTCGAGCGCATCGATGCGCCGGTAGACGTCGACGAGTCCCGCGGTGTCGCGCGCGCGGAAGTAGGCGCCACCGGTGAGGTCGGCCACCTTCTGGAGCGCAGCCTCATCGAGCTCGGCGTCGGTGTTCACCACACGGGGCCCCATCAGGGTCTGGACCACCTGGCGACCCGAGCCGATTCCAATCGTGTAGATGCGTACGCCTTCTCGCGCCGCCAACTCGGCGGCCTGGACGGGTTCGAGCACGCCGGTGTTGCTGGCGCCGTCGCTCAGCAGGACGAGGACGCGCTCCTCGGCGGGGCGGTTTCGCAAGTGCTTCACGGCCAGACCGATCGCGTCGCCGATGGCGGTCTCCTCGCCGGCCAGACCGATTTCCGCCTCGTCGAGCATCTCGATCACGGTCTGCCGGTCGAACGTGAGCGGCGCCTGGAGGTACGCGCGAGTTCCGAACAGCACGAGACCAATCCGGTCGCCTTCGCGATGGTTGACGAACTCTCGGGCCACCGCGTTCACCACGCGAAGGCGATCGACGCTTCGGCCGGAGACGTCGAAGTCCTCGGTCGCCATGCTTCCCGAGAGATCGAGGGCGATCATGAGGTCGCGCCCGTGGGTGGAGACCGACTGCGGCTCACCCATCCAGCGCGGCTGCGCTGCCGCGAGAACCAGCAGCACCCACGCGGCCACCTTCAGCGCCAGGGCCGCACGTCCGCTGCCGCTGCTCCCGGCGGCGCCGGCGGGCAATGCCTTGAGCGCGGCGTAGAAGGGAACCCGCAGCGCCCCGCCGCGACCCTCAGGAGCCGGCGGGAGCAACCACCACACCAGCAGCGGCAGGGGCAGCAAGAGCAACAACCACGGAACGGCGAAGTCGATCACGAGATCCTCCGGATCCAGTCACGGGCCGCCGCGACCCAGGCCTCGCCATCCCGTTGTGAGGTGGAATTCGGGTCCGCGTAGACGGCCCGGTCGATGGAAGCGCCGACGTCGGCCGGGAAACCGACGCCCGACCCGCTCTCCGCCAGGAAGCCGAACCAGTCGGCGCCGTGGAGACCGGCGACTTCCGCCCGCGCGAAGTGCGCCAGGGCGACGCGCCGCAGCACGGAGGAAAGCGAAGTCGCGAGGGCCGCGGGGTCTCCCGTCGACCCGAAGTCGCGCTGCAAGGCGTCGAGTTCGCGCAGCGCCGCGCGCTTGATGCTCCGCCGGCGCCAGCGCACGGCGAGGTAGGAGAGCAGTGCGAGGGCGAGCACCGCGAACAGCAGCGCCCACCAACCCGGCGCGAGCGGCCAGATGGAGACGGCTTCCGGCAGGTGGATGTCGCGCAGGGCCGCGAGTGCATCGGTCGCAGGCGCCATCAGCGGGACCTCCGGGGTCGGTGCGCCAACCGCTCCGGATGCAGAGCGGCCGCCAGGGACAGCGCCGGATCGTCGTCCGTGCGAAGCGAGAGCAGCTGAATGCGGTGGCTCTGGCAGAAATCCCTCAGCGCCTCTCGCCGGGTATCGAAGGGCTCGGAATAGGCGCGGCGCCAGCCGCGGCCACCGGATGCAATGGCGTGCACACCGCTGCCGTCGCTCACCCGGTAGCGGCCAGCCGGGGGCGGGACCGCCTCGAGGGCGTCGTAGACCAGGACACAGGTGGTATCGCAGCGACGCCCGAGGTCGGACAGGGGCAGTCGCCAGGCGTCGTCGAAGCCGTAGAAGTCGCTCAGCACGAACACCCGGCTCCCCGACCGCGCGCGTTCGCGCAGGCGGCCCAGGCAGTCGAGCGTGGAGGGAGCCCCGCCCTCGTCGGAAGCCGACGTGGCGCGCGAGATCGCACCGAACAGGCCCATCAGCGAATCCTCGCCGGACGCCGGAGGCAGTTCGCTCACCCGTTCCGTCGAACGCACGACGCCGCCGACCCGGTCTCCGCCCAGCTGGGCCGACCAGGCCAACAGCGCCGCGGCGCGAGCCGCGGCCACGGACTTGAAAGCGCGGCGCGTTCCGAAGCGCATGCTGGGACCGGAATCGAGCAGCAACCACAGGGGCCGGTCGTGCTCTTCGTGGAAGATCTTGCTGTGCACCCGGCCGGTCCGCGCCGTCACCCGCCAGTCGATCTGGCGAACGTCGTCGCCGGCTTGGTAGGCACGGACCTCGTCGAAATCGAGGCCACGGCCCCGGAAGGGCGAGAGGTACGGTCCCGCCAGCGGCGTCTCGACCCGGACGGCGGGCCCAAGATCCAAGCCGCGCGCGGCGTGCCGCATCTGAACCAGCTCCGCCGGGCTCGCGAACACCCCGGTGCCACCCGCATCCGCTATGGCTGTCGCGTTGCCCTGGATCCCGCTCATCACTCGCTCCTCGCTCCTTCCGAGACCGTGACAAAAACCGCTCAGGGGAGCGGAACCGTGTCGATCAGCGACTGGATGAAACCGTCCGGCGTGATGCCTTCCGCGCGCGCCTCGTAGGTGAGGAGCACCCGGTGTCGGAGGATTTCGAAGACCACTGCGTGCACGTCTTCCGGCGTCACGTAGGAACGCCCTTCGAGCCACGCGCGCGCCCGCGAGCAGCGGTCCAGAGCGATCGTCGCGCGCGGACTCGCACCCCACTCCACCCAGCGCCCGAGTTCGGCGTCGTAGGGCGCCGGATCGCGTGTCGCGACCACGAGCTGCACCATGTATTCCTCAAGGGCCGGAGCCAGGTGGACTTCGAGTACCTGGCTTCTCGCGCGGAATACGTCGGTCTGTGCCACCGGGCGAAAGTGCGGAGGGGGAACGCCGCCGGCCTCGTCGCGCACCAGGCGCAGGACGTCGCGCTCCACGCCGGGCGCCGGGTAGCCAACCCGGACGTACATCAGGAAGCGGTCGAGCTGGGCCTCGGGCAGTGGGTAGGTGCCCTCCTGCTCGATCGGGTTCTGAGTGGCCATCACCAGGAAGAGATCGGGAAGCGGGTAGGACTCGTTGCCCACGGTCACCTGGCGCTCGGCCATAGCCTCGAGCAGCGCCGACTGCACCTTGGCCGGCGCCCGGTTGATCTCGTCCGCCAGGACCAGGTTGTGAAAGATCGGGCCGGACTGGAAGCGGAAGCTCCCGTCCTCGGGCTGAAATACGTCGGTGCCGGTGAGGTCGGCGGGGAGCAGGTCGGGTGTGAACTGCACCCGGTGGTCGTCTCCCTCGATCGTCTCGGCAAGCGTCTTGATGGCGGTGGTCTTGGCGAGCCCGGGCGCGCCCTCGACGAGCAGGTGACCATCGGCCAGCAGGCTGATGAGAAGCTTCTCGATCAGCTCGGGCTGCCCGAGGACGCGCGCCTCGAGGTGGGTGCGGAGGCGACGGAACGTCGCGTGGACGTCGGTCTCGGCGAGCCTGAGATCGACCTGCGGGGCAGTGGCGGAAGTCATGGTGAACTCTCCTGAACGGTTTCGAGCGTCTCTTTCGCGGGGCTCCGGGCCGCGCGGTACCGGCGTCGTCTGAGTGCTGCGCCGATCACGTTCCAAGGTTTAGGCCCAGGGGATTGCGCCGGGGCTTCCGCCGCATGAACTCTCGTTCATGTGGTTTTTCGGGAGCTTCGGGGGACCGGAGTGGCGGCGGCCCGGAAGCGAGAATGGAGGCGCCGGCCGGGCAAATCGGGATACCGTAGGCGTGACCACCATGTCCACCGGGAAAACAGCTCTTCTCAGTCGCCGGGGGTTCATGGCAGCGCTCGGACGTCTTGCCGCGCTTTCCGGGGCCGGCTTGGCGTTCCTCGGCGCCGGCAGTTCCAGGCGCCCGCTCCCTCGGGATCTGGGCTGGCCGACCCGGTCCGAATGGGACGCGCTCCGGAAGCGGGTCCAGGGGCGTCTGATTGCCGTGGAATCCCCGTTGAAGGAGTGCGGGGTCGCCCCGAGCAGTTCAGCCTGCGCCCCAAGCCTGGAACGGATGAAAAACCCCTTCTTCCTCGAACAACAGCCCGGCGCTACCCAGATCACGGGTTGGCAGGACGCCTGGACGGCCGAGGTGAGCCCCTTCGCGGTGGCAGCCGAAAGTCCCGATGACGTCGTGGCGGCGGTCGACTTCGCCCGAAAACACGGCGTGCGGTTGGTGATCAAGGGAACCGGGCACGACTACCTGGGACGCTCCAACGCACCGCGTTCCCTCCTGGTCTGGACGCACCGGATGCGGAAGGTGACGGTCCACGATGCGTTCGTCCCCGCTGGAGGCAGCGCGCCCGGTGTTCCCGCGGTGACCGTCGAGGCCGGAACACGCTGGCTCGAAGCCTACGCCGCCGTGACCAACCGCCACGGGCGCTACGTGCAAGGCGGCGGGTGCACCACCGTCGGCGCGGCGGGCGGGTTCATCCAGGGGGGCGGCTTCGGCGCCCTGTCGAAGCGGTACGGCACCGCTGCCGGCAGCATGCTCGAAGCCGAAGTGGTGACCGCGGACGGGAACGTGGTGCTTGCAAACGAGTTCCAGAACCCGGATCTCTTCTGGGCACTCCGGGGCGGCGGGGGCGGCACCTTCGGCATCGTGACCCGCATGACACTTCTCACGCACGAAATGCCCCGCACCATTGGAGGCCTCAACGGAACGATCCAGGCCACGAGCGATGCCGCATTCCGCGACCTGCTCGCGCAGTTCAGCCGTTTCTATCCGGAAAACCTGAACAACCAGAACTGGGGCGAAACGGTCAAGGTGACGCCCGAAAACGAGTTGAAGTTCTCGCTCGCCTTCGTCGATCTCTCGCAGGAAGACGCCGAGCGGACATGGAAGCCCTTTCGGGATTGGGTCGAGGCCCGACCGGATGATTTCCAGGCGGAGTTCGACTTCCTGCTTCTCCCGTTCAGGAAGCTCTGGAATCTCGACTACTGGCTGAAGAACCATCCCGAGATGATTCGCGCCGATGACCGGTCCGGTCAGCCGGAAGGCCGGTTCTGGTGGGCGACGAACCAGGACGCGGTATCCGAGTACATCTATCGCTACCAGTCACGCTGGCTTCCGCTTCGCCTCTTCGAAGCACCGGAGAAGCTGGCCGAAACGTTTTTCGCCGCATCGAGACACTGGGAATTCAGAATCTACCTCGGCAAGGGGCTCGCGGGCGTGCCGGCTGAAACCCTCCGGCGTGACCGGAAGACCTCCATCAATCCGTCGGTATTCGATGCGGCCGCGTGGATCCTGATGACGGCCCACGAATCCAACGCGTTCCCGGGGGTTCCCGGACACGAGCCCGATCGCCAGCGGGGGAAAGAGCTGGCCGACCGGGTGAGCGCGGGAATGAAGATCATCCGCGAGGCGACGCCCGGCGCCGGCACGTACTCGAACGAGGCCGACTACCACGAGCCGAACTGGCAGGAAGCGTTCTGGGGGAAGAACTACCCCAAGCTGCTCGCGATCAAGAAGAAGCGCGACCCCGAGGGTCTGTTCCACACGCACCATTCCGTCGGAAGCGAAGCCTGAGCGGGCAGACCACCAAGGAGAAACAATGGGACTCTACGAAAGTGACCACCCCGACGTACCCGGCATGCAGGGCCTCCACCTCTTTCACTTCGTGTTGTCGAACTGCTCCCAGCGGGTGCGCCTGGGCCTCGAGGAAAAAGGACTCGCGTGGACGAGTCACCACGTGAACCTGCCGGCCAACGAGCACGTCACGTCCGACTACCAGCGCATCAACCCGAACGGCGTCGTACCGACCCTGGTGCACGACGGACGGGTGGTGATCGAGTCCAACGACATCCTTCTCTACCTGGACGAGCACTTCCCGGAGCCGCCCCTGCAACCCGCAGACGCAGACGAACGCCGGCGGATGAACGAGCGGATCACGCTCGCGTCCGCTTTCCAGCCGACGATCAAGGTGCTCTCCCACGAACTGCTCTTCCGGCCCTTCCGCAAGGTGGGCGACAAAGAAATCGCGCTTTACGAGTCGCAACACCGGGACCCGAAGCTCGCCGCCTTCCTGCGCGACTACGCGGAAAACGGTCCCGCCTGGCAGGAGCGCGTCGCCGGGGCGAGGGCCGAACTCTCGTCGACGGTCGACGCGTTGGAGGAAGCGCTCGGCGAGACCCCGTGGCTCTCGGGAACGCGCTACGGCCTGGCGGACATCTCGTGGATCGTGAATCTCAACCGACTGAAGCAGGCACAGTTGGACCTCTCGCGTTGGCCCCGCTCGACCGAATGGGCAGAACGCGCCATGGCGCGCGCCGCCTTCGACCGCGCCGTGGGTTCGTACACGCCGAGCTGAGATAGGCTCGCACCATGTCCGAATTCGTGCTCGTTCACGGGGGTTCCCACGGTGCCTGGTGCTGGGAAAGACTCCGTCCGGAGCTCGCGCGGAACGGGTACCGTTCTCACGCGCTCGACCTGCCCGGACACGGGCAGGACGCAACGCCCCGGCGGCAGGTCACCTGGCTGTCGCAGGTCGAGGCGCTCGACCGCTATGTGCGCGAACTCGGCACCGCCGACGTGATCCTCGTGGGCCACTCCCTGGCCGGTGTGCTGATTCCCGAGGTCGCAGAACGCCGCAGCGACGCGGTCGAACAGCTGGTGTTCCTGG
>Ga0310342_100003587_pt1 | contig 10228 bp, 7 predicted proteins | sample S15DNA20500_MG_FD_206155 | JGI IMG/M metagenome (GOLD analysis project Ga0310342, IMG submission 206155) | Marine microbial communities from station ALOHA, North Pacific Subtropical Gyre - S1503-DNA-20-500_MG | ecosystem: Environmental > Aquatic > Marine > Oceanic | place: Pacific Ocean: North...
GATCGGCGTGGGAACAGCGGGGGGGATCGGGCTGACTTACCAGGGACAGGTGATCGACCTGCTGGGACTGAACAACATCGCCATGGGACATTCGCCGGGAGACCGCAAGGGAGGCAAAAACCATGCGGCCTTCAACAAGAGTGTTTTCTTTGAGCTGCTGCCCGACATGGTCCGCCCGACGCTGATCCAGTCTCACCAGCCGGTTCCCCAGGACCTGGAGCAGTTTCTCCCACCAGCAGACGGTTTCTGGGATACGGCCCTGGACGGTATGGAAAGATCCTCCTCGCGGTTCCACCAGCTTTACCGGCCGACGGTGATCCAGTATCGGGAGGCGGATGGTGCTCAAATGCACCTGCGGGCGTGGTGCCGGCCCCACCTGCTGGATCTGCTCAAGAAAAAGGGCGTCACTTACCAGGTCCTCGACTGGCCTGGCTAGTCGACAGCCGGCGGGACCCCGATCGACTTGCCACCGTCCACGGCAATACTGGTCCCGGTGACCATCAGGGCGGCATCACTGACCAGGAACAGCACCGCTTCGGCAATCTCCTGCGGGGTACTCATCCGGCCCAGGGCGCGGGCCATCGGGCTGGCGTTGATAATCTGCTGGCGGGCCGCATCCGGATCCTCCGAGGCATCGATCTCGGCATCCATCATGGCAGTCGGGCCGACCGGGCCGGGACAGACGGCGTTGACACGGATCTTGTCCACGCTGTAACAGAGTGCCAGGCTACGGGTCAGGGCAATCAGTGCCCCCTTGCTGATTGAGTAGACCGGATCATGGGCTCTCGGCATCAGGCCGGCATTACTGGCAATATTCACGATCGAGCCGCCCCGCGGTCGCATCAGCGGGATGGCGTGCTTGGAGGCAAAGAAAGCCGCCTTGAGATTGATTCCAACACAGAGATCCCAGTCCTGCTCGGTAACCTCCGTAACCGGTTTGACCATCCCCACGCCGGCGTTATTGATCAGGATATCGATACGTCCTGAAGGGGCAGCCGCCTGCTCGACCAGGCCAGCAAGCTCGTTCTCGCGGCGCACGTCACAGTCCCGGTGCACGATCCCAAGCGGGGCAAAGAGCTGCTCGGTCTCCTCCGAATGCTCAAGATCACCGACAAGAACCGAGGCACCGTGCTCTGCAAGCAGCAGGGCGGTGGCACGGCCGATACCTGAATTCCCACCCGTCACGATTGCCGTCTGGTCCGTACGCATGGCATGAGTTGTGTGTCATGCCTGGTCCATTGTCAACCGGCCAAGAAACCACAGGACAGCGCACCTGCTCGACTCCCTATCAAGGCGATTTTCGAAAACGAGAAAGGAGAAGCGAAATTAAAGGAAAAAAGAAGAGGGACATAGTGGTTGCTGTCAAAGCAAAATGACCCCTTAATCGTTTCCATGATCTCATTTCTGCAAATACGAATTCGGGACGTAGTGTTTGTGCCAAATTTGGAATTCAAAGGAGTACAACTGGGCTTGCTTGAGGTGAAACTTTAACTTGATTGGCCGTGCTTGCAGCGGATGACAATTCGAGCCACCTGTCCAGGACACGACGTGGCGAATGTTGTCGCCAGTAACGGGTTCGCAATTCTCTTTTGAAAAACCTTCAATCACTCGGCCAAGAGCGTCGATGGCTTCGACGCGAATCTCGCCCTTTCCCGCTTTCGCATTTACGACGAGCGTGTCACCGATCACGATGAAGCGGCGAGTTGTCATTACCCCCTCCTTATCGGCATTGACCGAGACGAAACCGTCGCGACGGTCTGTCGCCAGGACGATACCGTTTTCGAACGCGGCTTGGCGATGTTCCAGCCAGTGCTGCCCCTTTACGGCCAGCTCATAGAATCCGATTTGGTCTCCTAACGTCAGCGGCGGTTTGTTGCTCGGCTTTTTCCAGTCGATGCAGTTGGTCGATGTGGCGTAGAACAGTCGCTGCTGCTTCCGATCGGCCGTGTCGACGACGTACCACATCCTGAAGAGTTTTTCCTTGCGATCAAACAGCACGGAGCCACGGTCCAGCTTTGGCTCGGCAAGCGGGTTTTCAACGGCCTTGAGAGATGGGTCCAACACTCTTCGGGCACCGCTGATTTCTTCAATCATGTAATCATCGATGAACAGTTGCCTGCCGTTCAGAATGACAGCATCGCCCACGAGTTCGTCGTCGATGTCTTTGAACAGCAGAGACCGCCGGTCTTCTTTGGCAGCGATCGCCGCGGCTTCGGCGGAGATTCTGTAAATCGGTAAACGAGCCGTGCTCAGTTGATCAGCGGCATCATCGACCGCTGCGCAAAGAGCTTTCACATCTGGATCGTCCGCCTTGAGCGATAACCCTAGCGATACGAGCTTGCGTTCGACGTTTTGTCCCGTTGCTTGACTCGCCCGAATGACACCTGCCGCTGCTCCGTCACCATCCGATCCGGCGAATTCCATCAACGATTTAATCTCTCCATTAAATTGCTTCAGCCGCCCGATGGTGATCCGATGAGTTTCTTTGGCGTATTCGATTGTCGCCGGCGTCGCATACGGATTGTTCGGCGACTCAAAATCCGTGGAGTGCTCAACCTGGTCGGTGATGCGAAGTTCATCGATCTGGCCGCGAAGAAAGTGTCCCAAGGCATAGTCCCAGACGCCCAGGTGTATTTTCGCGCCAGTTCCATCTTCGAGCGCTCCGCCGCTGACAATACGAATGACGCGTTTACCATCGAGAAAGATGTTGTAGACGCTTTGCCCGTCGCCTTGCTCACAATCCCAATTGATCTCCAGGTGATGCCATCGGCCGACTTCGACTTTCGCGGCTTTGGACGTGCCTTTGTACTTTGGCGTGTACTGTCCCAATGTTATGACGGAGTTCTGCAAGTAAACTTCCATCACCGACTGTCGTTTCTTGGCACCCGGTTCATGTGGCGGACGGTACCAACCAAATAACGGGTGATACATGCCCTCTTTGTCCTCCTTGATGCGGAACCACATCTGCACCGTGCCTCGCTTCGGATTGAAATTCTTTGCCGCGTCGAAAGTGCAATTCTCTCCACTGCGAGTGACGTCCAACGCGCGGCCCCAGTGGCCAGCATCGGACGTGCCTGCCACCTTGTACGCGTTTACAATAGCCGGACGTGCGTCATTCTTGCCGAGTGCATATTCCGCGTCCGCGGTCGCAGCGTCGAAGCGGGCATGAAACAACACCTTCGCCTGCACGGGGGAGATGCATGTGATTTGAAGTACGACCAACCAAAGGAAGAGTTGCGGACTTTTTCGAATTGAACGAATCATTATCGGTAGAATTCCCTGTCACCTCTCAAGCTCATTTCGTCCTATGTTACATTAACGCCATGACTGTGGCATACAAATACAAGCACACCATCGTCGCGTTTCTTGTTCTGATTACAGTCGCCAGCGCGGCGTTCGCATCGGAAACGACTCGGCGTTCGAACGATGAGATTGTACTTCTCAACGGAAAACAACTTTTCATCGACGACTACATCATCGATGAAATGGACGGCGTCACGAAGGTCCTCAACCGTCCGGTCAAACATCCGAAAAACCCTCTAGTGGTTCCCGATTTACCATGGGAAAAGAACGGTTTTTATGCAAACGGGTCAGCGATATACGACTCGCGGGACAAACTGTTCAAAATCTGGATCCACCTCTGGAAGCATCAAGGTGATGAACTTGCCGCCACGACCGGTCTCTACGGTTACCTGACTTCGACCGACGGTGTTGAGTGGCGGAAGCCAATCATCAATCGGGCAGAAAACACGAATCGTGTGCTCCCGCCGCCTGGCACAAATAGTTTTAGCGGCCAGGGAATCTTGAAAGATCTGGTCGAGAAAGATTCAGCACGCCGTTACAAGATGATCTATACCGACAACCCGGATAAGAAGTCAGTAAATTACCAAACGTGTGCTGCCTACTCGCCGGATGGCATCGTTTGGAAAGCCGAACCTGAGAATCCGTTAATCCCGTTTGGAGATTCACAAAACGTGCCGCTTTGGGACGCCGCCCGCCAGAGCTACGTGGCGTATGTCCGTACAGGTCCGCCCAATATTCGCGGGATCGCACGGATCGAGAGTCGCGATTTCATCCATTGGTCGCCCAAGGTAGCGGTGTTCCAGCCTGGCAAACACAAGATCGACGAGCCGTTTCGCAGCATGCCCTACGGCATGAAGGTCATGCCATACGCGGGCTGTTTCATCGGCCTGATCAACACGTACCACTGGGAGACACTGGGCCCGATTCCAAACGACAAACTCTGGCAGGACAAGGTCAACGTGCAGTTGGCATTCAGCCGCAATGGAATCACGTGGAACCGTGTCGGCCCATCCGGTGTGATCCCTCATGCCGATCTCAACAAAGACCTGGACTGGGAAACGATCGCCAAGGACCAGGTGTTCCTGCAATACGGTGAGCACAAAAAGGAGTGGGACTGGGGCCAGGTCTATTCGTACCACGCTCCGGTCGTGCATGACGACAAGATCTGGGTTTACTACACCGGCCTCGGCAGCCGCCACTGGTCGAACTACCACGGAGACGACCGCCCACCCAAAAGCGGCATTGGACTCGCTACCTTGAGACTCGACGGCTTCGTCTCGGTGCAACCCGTATCGGATCAAAAGGCCGGAACGCTGACAACGCGACCATTCGTTTTTCTCGGCGACGAGATCCAGATCAACGCCGATGCCAGCAACGGCTCGGTGCGTGTTGAGATACTGGATGCCAACGGAAAACCCATCGATGGATTCTCCGCCGCCGACTGCCAAGCATTGCGCGGCGACCAGCTACGACACACGCTGCGCTGGAAAGAAAAACAAAACTGCAGGCAATTGAAAGGACGCCCCATTCGGCTTCAATTCTATCTGGACCAGTCAAAACTGTTTTCGTTCACACCAACCACTCATCGTGACCAGTGATAAAGCAGGATATCCCCAAGAGTCACACGCTCGAAAAAGACTTTGAGAAGCGTTGGTTAAATGAGAGCGTTCACGGTATCCGTGGTGCCGGGAATCCTTGGGGCATTGGTTCGGATCGCGAGCAGTGCATTGTCGCAGAATATCGTGAAACCGGACGTACCAGCAGATACCTGTGAGACGTCATCCAGCAATTATCGCTGGATGATATTCTCCGCCGCCCTGTTCTGCTGGAGTGCGGCGGTGGAATTGCCCGGCTGGAGAAAATTAACGACCTCGGCACGGACTTTGAGCTGATCGAATTCCCGGTTCATCGCCAGCAGCAGCTTGTTTTCATGCAGGTTCTTGTAGAGTTCATCCCGGACTGCATTGAAGTCCGTCACCACCGGCTCGGTGCGTCCCAGGCAATGCATGACCAGGTACTTGTCGCCAATCGCAACGATCCCCGATAGCTCCCCCGGTTTAAGCCGGAATACTTCTTCCTCGATATGAGGCCGACCCCCGTGTCGCCGGATTGGCGGCACCTGGCCCGCATTGGACCGGGAGACTGGCTCGACCGAGTACTGTTCTGCCAGTTGCCCGAAGTAATACTCGGTAGGGTTGTTCTTGGCCAGTTCCCACACGGTGGTTGCCTGACGGTGGTTATTGAGCACGATTGCAAGGACTTCCACACGAGGACCATAGTGCGACTCGAAACCCATCTGCATATCCTTGTCGGAGACCGTGACCGCATCTCCGACAAGTTTTTTCAGGGCGACGGTCGGCCAGATGGCATCGTGAACATAGAGATCGACCGAGACGTTTGTTTGCTCGGTGACTTTCTTGAACCAGGCGGCGACATCGGCGGTCCCGTCGGGCTTGATAAACCCGTAGGAATCTGCCGCCCGGGCGATTTCCACGTCCAGGTCCTCTCGCTCGACCTGCAGTTTCCGTTGCTTGAGTGCCTGGGCCAGGAGCAGGCGGTTGATCTCGGTATTGAGCACCATGGTGCCATAACTGGAGATGCACTGTTCGGCCAGCATCCGCTCGGTGATCTTGCGACCGTTGACCATGGCCACCACGCCAGGCATTTGCTGGCTCAACTGGGGACTGTTGTAGACATTGGTGATTTTTGCGGATGCCTGCAGTTGCTGGAAGATTCCCGCGGCGGCGGAACGCATCTTCTCGAAACGGACCCGGTCGGCAAGCCGGCGTCGGGCATCGGTCTGGAATTGGCTGGCCACGTAGACCGGCGGCAACCGCTTTTCACACTTGAGCAGGATAAACCGGCCGGCCGTCGGGATCACCCTGGAGACCTGTCCCTCGGCCAGTCCAAAGGCTGCTTTTTCCAGTGCCTGATCCTCCATGTTCTTGCGTATCGGGGGTATCTGTCCTCGCACGCTTGCACTGTTCTTATCCTCGGAATATTCCTTCGCCAGGTCGCCAAAACGATCTGGATCCTGGAGTGCCAGCTGCCGCAGCTTCTCCGCTTTCTCCGCCGTCAGAGTCACGATCATGCGTGCACGAACGCGGGGGCCGTACTCGGTTTCAAATGCCCTGTTGAGGTCCTCTTCGCTCACCTGGATGCTGGCATCGGCCAGTTGCTTGAGTGCCAGCCGGCCCCAGATTTCCTGGCGGTATTCATGGATCGGCATCTGCCGGTCATCGCGGATGGTCCGCAGGAAGAGGTCTCGAGAGAGCCCGAACTTCTTGGCCATGCGGTCAATCTCTTCATCCACGTGCCGTTGCGTGACAATCACCTTGCCGGCGGCACAGGCTTGCTCGATCAATTGCTGGTTAATTACTTTTTCCAGCAACTCCTCGCCGTAACGCTTGAGCGACTCACGGGCCAGTTGCTGTCGCGTGATCTTTTCCCCGTTGACCACGGCAACCACTCCCAGGGTCCGCGGATCGGTGGCGTCGGCTGCCGTACTCGCCTGCCTGGCAGCACGTGGGGTAGTAGCCGGTACGGCCGGGTTGGAAGCAGCAGGCCGGGACTGGGCCGGCGCCTGGGCCTGGACTCGTTCCGGTTTCATCACCAGATGGCGGACAACCAGACTTGTCGCAAGGAGCCCGATGACCAGGCTTGCCAGTACGATGCGTTTCTTCCAGGCGGACGTGGCTTCTCTGCTTTTCATCTCGCGCATACTCCCTTATGCCGCGGTGACCTTCCATAGCGAGGCGGAAGTATAGGGAAACGAGGCTACATGGGTCAAGGCAGGCCAGCCCTGGCGGTGATACCAGGTGGGCGAGGGCAGCCCGGCAGGGCTGGATCAGGGAAGAAGCACGATTTTCCCGGACAGGGCGCCGCTCTTTTGAAGCGTGCTCTCTTCCTGCATGCGATGTGCCGCAGCAGCCTCCGAAAGCGGCATCGTCTTGCTGACCTGGCCCACCAGGGACCCGTCGGCAAGCCAGCGATTGATATCATCCGCACAGGCCCGTAGTTCATCCGGGGTTGCCTTGAACATCACGAAACCGTGAATCGAGCATCCCTTGACATAGAAGGGGCCGACCGGGAATTCTGGCCGTGCATCGCGTCCGGCCATCAGGATCACGCGGCCCCGTTCCGCCATGCTGGCCACGATCATGTCGAAGTCGGGTTCCCGCAGCGTCTCCCAGAAAATATTCACGCCCTCCGGGGCCGAGTCCAGGATGGACTGGTGCTCATCCTCGGTCCGGTAGTTGATCACCACATCCGCCCCCAGTTCCCGGCAGCGGGCTGCTTTTGCGTCACTTCCCGCGGTGGCAATCACGCGCGCCCCGGCCGCCTTTGCCATCTGCAGGACCATCGAACCGACCCCCCCTGTCCCACCATGCACAAAGACGGTTTCTCCGGCCTGGAGATCTGCTTCACGGAATAATCCCAGGTGGGCGGTCACACCCACCAGCGCACAGGCGGCGGCCGTGGTATCCTCCACCCCCTCCGGTGTTGGGTAGAGCCAGCACTCGTCGACCGCCGAGTACTCGGCAAAGGTTCCCTGGCGGCCCACCAGTCCCTGGTTCGTACCCCAGACGCGGTCGCCAGGGGAGAAACGGGTCGCGTCCGGACCGACCGACTCCACCACGCCGGCCAGGTCACAACCGACGATAAATGGCTGGGGCAACTCCCAGTAGTTGGCACCGTTACGGATATAAGTATCCACCGGGTTCAGTGCCACGGCGGTCGTGCGGACCAGCACCTGGCTCCCCACAGGTTCCGGCCGGGGAAGATCCCCATACTGAATGTGTTCCGGGGGACCTGGCTGGTCGATATAGGCTGCTTTCATCATCTGCGGACCACCGTTTTCGATTGGGTGCTTAACCTCTCCTGCTGGCGTCCCTCTTTAACTCCTGGCTCACGCTTCTGCAATCCGTCGCATCGCCATTTCCAGCCGGTCCATCCGCTCGGTCACCTGCCGGCGGGTCAAGTCCAGATCCGCCAGCTGCTCGGCAGGCACATAACCAAACCCGTAAAACTTGATTTTCGGTTCGGTCCCGGAGGGACGCATGGCAACCTCATTGCCTGCCTCTGCCAGTTCCAGTACCAGCAGGTTGCCCCTCGGCCCCTCCAGCGGGCAGCTTTCCCCGCCCGCTTCAATCCGCTGCTGCCGCAGGTAATCCCGCACAGCGACGACCTCGATCCCACCCAGTTCAGCCGGTGGGTGATTGCGGACCTGGTCCATGAGATCCTGCATTCGGGCCATCCCCTCGGAACCCTCCATGCGGATCGTCCAGAGACGTTCCTGGTGAAATCCATGTTGCCAGTAAAGTGAATCCAGCTTTTCGTGCAACGACTTCCCTGCGGCCTTCATCTCCGCAGCCAGTTCCGCCATCAGCATGCAGGCCACGCTCCCATCCTTGTCACGGGCATGGGTGCCAACCAGGAAGCCGTGAGATTCCTCGCTGCCATAGACAAAATGCTCCGGCCCCTGGTCGTCAATGGTCCCCCCGATCCACTTGAACCCTACCAGCAGCTGCCCGCATGTCCTGACCCCGTAGGAGTCCGCGATACGGCGCATCAATTCGGTTGTCACCAGCGTCTTGATGATGTAATGATGAGCGTCGAGGTGTCCCGCCTGGGACCTCTTCTCAAGGACAAAGTCGGCCAGCAGCGCGCAGAGCTGGTTCCCGTTGAAAACCTGCCAGGGACTTCCCTCCTCAAGCGTCAGTGGCGCAGCACAGCCCATCCGATCCCCGTCGGGATCGGTCACCAGCACGATCTCCTGGCCCGATTCTTTCGCATGCTCCACCAGGGCATCAAAGACGGCCGTGTTTTCCGGGTTGGCGACATGGTCCGGAACGTTGGGGAAGTCTCCATCCTGGCTGGCGTGGGGTGGGTAGACCTCCACCTGCTTGAAGCCCACCGACGAGAGGAGCGGCACCACGCTGGAGGCCGCCACGCCGTGGAGCGGAGAAAAGAGAATGCCCAGTTCACGGGGCCCCGGAAAGCTCTCACCCTGGAGTGCCTCGAGGTAGGCCTCGTCGGTCTGGCGCGTGCAGATCACGACCTCCCCCTTTTCAACCGCGGTGGCAAAATCCGCCTGCTCGATCCGGCCCACCTGGCCGACGCAATCGATGATCCCCTGGTCGTGCGGTGGCAGGACCTGCCCGCCACTAGACCAGTAGACCTTGACCGCATTGTCACTGGGAGGATTGTGGCTGGCGGTCACCATGATGCCGCAATCGCAGTGGCGATGGCGTACCAGGAAGGAAAGTTCGGGGGTACTGCGGTAGTCATCGAGAAAGTAGACCTTGAAGCCCTGGGCGACCATCACACCGGCGCAGAGTTCCGCAAAGTGGCGGGACCTGTGGCGGGTGTCATAACCAATCGCACAGGCCAGGGAGGATTTCTCGCCAGCCTGCTGCCGGACATAGGTTGCCAGTCCCGCTGCGCTTTCACCGATCGTGCGGTCATTAATCGCGTTACTGCCGATCGGGTACATCCGTCCTCGACGGCCGCCGGTGCCGAAGGGGATCACCGTCCAGAAGAGATCGTCAAGCTGTTGCCATTGACCGGCCTGGATATGCTCGGCCAGTTCGGCCCGGTAGTCCGAGTAACGGTCCTCGCCAAGCCAGGCCTCGATGTTCTTGAGGGCACCGTCGCTAAGCTGTCCCGCACGATGCGCCTGCTTCACCTCGGAGAGCAGGAGCGGGATCTGGTTGGCGTCTGGCACGTTCATGCTTTCAGCGTAGGATGCACCGGGAAACGAGTGAAGCCCTAGCGTTCTCCCAGCGTTCGTTTACGACGCAGGACCTTGTGATAGTACTGGGCAAAGCGGTGCGATTCGTCACGCACATACTGTAACAGCCGCAGGGCGTAGGAACGTCGACTCAGCTTGAGGGGCTCCTGGCGTCCAGGCTGGAAAATCTCT
>Ga0310342_100003588_pt1 | contig 10228 bp, 10 predicted proteins | sample S15DNA20500_MG_FD_206155 | JGI IMG/M metagenome (GOLD analysis project Ga0310342, IMG submission 206155) | Marine microbial communities from station ALOHA, North Pacific Subtropical Gyre - S1503-DNA-20-500_MG | ecosystem: Environmental > Aquatic > Marine > Oceanic | place: Pacific Ocean: North...
GAATTGTTCCGGCGGAAAGTAGGTGCCGCCATGGAATGGTTTCAGAGCGGGAGTCAGAAACAGCGACATGGGCCAACCGCCTCGCCCGGTGAGAGCCTGGACGGCGGCCATGTAAACTCGGTCCACATCGGGACGCTCTTCGCGATCGACTTTGATGTTGACGAAATTCTGGTTCATGAACTTGGCTATTTCCGAGTTCTCGAACACCTTTCTCTCCATGACATGACACCAGTAGCAGGTCGAGTAACCGATCGAGAGAAAGATTGGCTTGTTCTCCTCGCGCGCCCTTTCGAACGCCTCGTTCCCCCAGGGATACCAATCCATTGGATTGAAGGCATGTTGCAGCAGATAAGGGCTCTTTTCCTGGGCGAGGCGGTTCGGCTTCTTTTCCTCTACGGCGGCCTCCGCGTCGGGTGAGGAGCACGAAACCGAAGCCTGGAGGGCGGTGACGGCCAGGAGGAGGCAGCAACGAGTGCGCAGTGAGCAGTGAGCAGTGAGCAGTGAGCTGTTGTTGGTAAACTTAGCATCAATTCTCGGTTTTGATGCCTCTTTCCTAATCTGATGCCGTTTGCCGTTTCTCAGTTGCATGACAGTTTTATACTTTTCTGAAGCCTACCACTCGTACTATGGACTGTTGATTGCTGCATAGTCGATGATAGTTTTTCACTGCTCACTGCTCAACTCTCGAATCGAGTAGAAGGAGCATGACCAGGGCATCTTCGCTTCCCTGTGAGCCCGAATAGTAGTTCTTGCGAACATCCACCTGCCTGAAGCCCATCTTTCTGTAGAGCTGTAGAGCGAGCTCGTTGCTGGCGCGCACCTCGAGCAGAACAGCGCCGGCCCGCTCTTCCCGCGCCAGGTCGAGAAGCGCCTGCAGGAGTTGGTGGCCTAGCCCCCGGCCACGTGATTCAGCTCGAACGCAGAGGTTCAAGACATGGGCAATCCGGGCCTGTAGTGACATCACCGCGTAGGCCTGAATGACCCCATCCTGCTCCAGCACCCGACAGCAGTAGCCTTCCTCCAGGCAGTCGTTGAAGAAGTCCGTCTGCCAGGGGGTCTCGAAGCTCTGATCCTCGACCTGAGAGATCTGGGACACATCCCTGAGATCCATGGGTCTGACCTGGTATGTGGTCGGTGAAAAACTCATGAAAGATTGTCATCTCCGGGATGCCTGGCGTCCTTCGTGGTGAAGCTGAGCAAGGACATCTGGTGTCGTTTCTTCGTGTTTCTCTTACCACAATCGGGCGACCGCTGCTCAGCGTTCATCGACCATGGAGACCAATTGTTCTTGCCGAAGTGCCTGGGGACTGGTATCTTCTGTGACTGAGAAGGCTGTAGATACTATTCGCCAAATCTAAAAAGGAGGGCTTATGCCGTTTTCACTCCCACCCTTGCCCTATTCTTCTGACGCTCTGGAACCACACATAGACCAGCGAACCATGGAAATCCACCACGGGAAGCATCATGCTACCTACGTGGCCAATCTCAATAACGTAGTTGGATCCGCGCCTGAACTCGAGGGGAAGAGCCTCGACGAATTGCTGGCGAACGGATGTGCCGTCGTTCCCGAGGGAGTTCGCACGGCGGTGCGAAATAATGGTGGTGGACATTACAACCATTCCCTTTTCTGGATCATCATGGGGCCTGGTGGCACCGGTAGTCCCGTTGGGAATCTTGCTCAGGCGATAAATGGGGCCTTTGGGAGTGTCGACAATTTCAAGGCGAAGTTTGCTGCGGCAGGTGTGGGCAGATTCGGCTCAGGCTGGGCCTGGTTGGTCAAGGACGCTTCGGGTTCTGTTTCCATTACCTCAACACCGAATCAAGACAATCCCGTCATGGAGGGTGGAAATCCGATTCTAGGCCTCGATGTGTGGGAGCACGCGTATTATCTCAACTACCAGAATCGAAGGCCTGATTACATCGCTGCCTGGTGGAATGCCGTAAACTGGCAGGCGGCTGAAGATCGTTTTAATTCCTAATCCGGCCGCGCGCAACCGGGGCCGGTCGTCTCGACCTTAGGGGTTAGCTCTGCTGTTCCCCAGTTAGGTGATTTTATTTATGAGTGATCAAATATTTGAGTTCCCAAATTTTAAGCCCCCGAAGATGTCGATGAAACTGGTTTTGATCGGCGTCGCTGTGCTGACCGCCCTGGCCATCGTAACCGGGAGCTTTTTTCAAGTTCAGCCGGAGGAAGAAGGACTCGTCCTCCGAATGGGCCGCCTTGTGAGGACGACGAGTCCCGGGCTTAACCTGAAGATTCCCTTTCTAGAGCGCGTGATAAAGGTTCCTGTGCAAAGGCAGCTGAAACAGGAGTTCGGCTTCAGCACGGTTGCGCCGCCCGGACGATCCAGGCGAGGCAGTCAGTTCCTGGGCGAATCACTGATGCTGACTGGAGATCTCAACGTTGCGGTCGTGGAGTGGATTGTCCAGTATCGAATCGTGGATCCCTATCGCTACTTGTTCAAGGTGCGTCACCTCGAGGAGGCCTCAAGCGGCCGCCCATTCTACTCTTCCCTTCTGCATGACATGAACGAGGCAGTAATGCGGGAAGTAGTGGGCGATCGTACAGTCACCGAGGTACTGACGGTCGGCCGTCAGGAGATCGAGAGCATCGTCGAGCAGAAGCTCCAGGAGCTAAGCACCCAGTATGAAATGGGGATCACAATTGATCAGGTCGTCTTGCAGAACGTGACTCCACCCGGTCCTGTGAAACCGTCCTGGGATGAAGTAAACCAGGCAGAGCAACAGCGCGATCAGCTCATGAATGAGGCCCGGGCAGCATACAACAAGGTGATCCCTCGGGCTCAAGGCGAAGCCCAACAGGCGGTTCTACAGGCTGAAGGCTATTCGCTGAATCGAGTCAATTCCGCCGAGGGTGATGCTGCCCGCTTCAACTTGCTCTATGACGCTTATCGCAAGGCCCCCGAGGTCACCCGTCGCCGCATGTATCTGGAGACCATGCAAAAGGTCCTTCCTCGCCTGGGGGGAAAGCTCTTCTTGGATGAAAACGCCGACGGGGTCATGCCTTTGCTGCCTCTGGGCGAACTGCGTAAGATGCTGACGACAGAACCGGAGGGGGGAGCGGCCCAATGAAACGTGAGTATGTTTATCTTGCTGTGCTAGCGGTCATGCTGCTCGTGACCATGGATGGGACCTATATTGTAGAAGAGGGCCGACAGGCGATCATTACCCAGTTCGGGGATCCCAAAGGAGACCCTGTCACCGATCCGGGACTTCACTTCAAGCTGCCGTTCGTGCAGAAGGCCAACTTTTTCGACAAGCGCTTTCTTCAGTGGGACGGGGATGCGGATCAGATGCCGACCAAGGACAAGCGCTTCATCTCAGTGGACACCTACGCGCGTTGGCAAATTACCGATCCCCTGCTGTTCTTTCAGCGACTGCGCGACGAGAGAGGGGCCCAATCACGCCTCGATGGTATCTTGGATGGGGAGACACGGAACGCGATCGCTCGGCATGACCTGGTCGAAGCCGTGCGCAGCAGCAATCGGGAAGAAGTGCAATCGTCCACGGACTTGACGGACTTGGAAGAAGAAACGCCGCAGCTGCAGCAGATCACGAAGGGGCGCAAGGATATTATTGACTCCATCTTGAAGACTGCGGCCCCTAGGGTAAAGGATTTCGGAATCGAGTTGATCGATCTGCAGTTCAAGCGGATCAACTACGTGGAGGAGGTCCAGAAGGACGTGTTCGCCCGCATGATCGCCGAGCGGAAGCGCATTGCTGCCCGTTTCCGGTCCGAAGGTGAAGGTGAAGCCGCGAGGATCCGGGGAGAGCAGGAGCGCGAACTGCAGCGCATCCAATCAGAAGCCTACCGATCGTCTCAGACGATTCGCGGAGAGGCCGACGGCAAGGCCACAGGGATCTACGCCAAGTCCTACAACCAAGATGCCGCCTTCTATTCTTTCACGAAGAGCATGGAGACCTTGGAGAGTGGAGTTGACTCATCCACCACGCTTGTTCTCACGACCAAAGGCGACCTGCTCAAGCACCTGGTCCGTCCGCAGTAACCCGATAGGGTTTTCTCCGAGGTTGGTAGTCACGGTGGTCTCCAGGCCGCCGTGCCTTGAGCCAGAGGCTCCATAATCACGGCCTGGAAGGCCGTGCCACGGTTTTCACAGACAAGGGACGTGCGACGTTCAGACGTTTCGACGTGCGCCGTATTCTTGAAGTTTCAGCTTAGATTCGGCATTTCTTTGAGCGCAGAGAGTAGGCGATCAACATCCTCGATGGTGTTGTAGAGGTGTGTCGAAATACGCACCCGCCCCGAACCCGGCCAGACCAACACGCCCTTTCGTCCGAGCAATTCCGCTATCGCCTCGCTGTTGGGAGTGGCGAAGCAGACATTGCCGGCGCGCCTGGATGCGTTCTGGGGTGTCATCAACTCCAATCCCTGCGCCTGGAGCCCATTCCAGACGCGGTCTGCCAGGCTGGTAATGTAGGCTTCGATGCGGGGCATCCCGATCTCCAAGAGATGATCCAACGCGTTGTTCAAGACGTAGATGCCGATGAAGGAGGGATTCCCGGGTTCAAACCGGGCTGCTTCTGAGCGCGTGGAATAGTGGGTCGGATCCTGCCAGTCCCCATAAGAGGTGCCGGTGTGCCAGCCTAGAAACGGTGGCTTCAGGTCGGGCTGCCTCGTCTGGTTGCAATAGAAGATAGCCAGGCCGTGGACCCCCAGGAGCCACTTGTAGCAACTGGAGACGAGAATATCGGCATGGTTGGCCTGGACCTCAACCACGCCGGTGGCGTGAGTGGCGTCAATGCTGAGCAGGGCATTGCTGGGGCGGACCACTCTAGCCAGTTCCTCCAGGCGCAATCTCTGGCCCGTGAGGAAGCTGACCTGACTGACTGCGACTACTCTGGTCTGATCGTCGATGGCTCCGCCGAGATCGGATAAGGAGATGGACCAGTCTTGGTGATGCACGATTCGGATTTCCACTCCGCGGTCCTGGAGGCGTGTCCAGGGAAGAATGTCTGAGGGGAATTCCAGGTCGCAGACGACCACGTTGTCGCCGGAACGCCACTCCAGGCTGTGGGCCAACAGATTGATGCCTTCGGAACTGGAAGAGAGAAAGGCAATCTCTTCGGGGGCGACTCCCAGTAGGGTGGCGATCTTTTGCTTGCAAACGCCGTAGGTCTCCAAGATCCGGTCTCGGCCGGCTGCGCCGCTGCTTTTGTCCTCGAAGAACCGATTGATAGCCGACCGATGGCTTTTGAGGATGGGAGTCTCCGCTCCGGCGCAGAGATGGGTAATCTGGTCCAGTCCCAGGAAATCTGACTTGGGTATCAGCATGTTGCCTTCCGCGCCGGGATTATAGAGCGAAATTGTGCCAACAGGCTATCGCCGATTTATAGAAGTCCCCTCCCGTGGCCTCCTGGTCCGACCAACGCTGCTCCCGGCTGCTGCTCCCGTCTTCGTCCGAGGCAGTGTTTTCGTCTGGCGGTCTTCCTATCCGGAAAACCGGAAGAAGTCTCCGTCCCTTTTTCGGGTGCGGGGACCTATAATGAACCCTTTGTCTGGGCCACATGCCCCGACTGATCGCAGGGATATCAAACATGCCCTCCACCTTTTTGGAATGTCCTCGCTGTCGTTCAACCTATCCGAGCAGCCAGCAGATGCATCTCTGCGAGTGCGGATCCCCACTTTTGGTGCGCTACGATTTGCAGCAAGTCAAAGCCTCCTTTCAACGGGAAGCTCTGCAGTCACGGAGCCACAGCCTGTGGCGTTATGAGGAGTTGTTGCCGATTGATGACCCCGAGGGCGTGGTTTCGCTGGGGGAGAACATGACTCCGCTACTGGCCCTGGAAAAGCTGGGGCAGGAGCTTGGGGTTCCCCGCCTTTTTCTGAAAGACGAGGGTGCTCTTCCGACCGGGACCTTCAAGGCCCGTGGTGCGGCCATCGGTGTCTCCAGGGCGAAGGAACTGGGAGTACGCATTCTCGCGATGCCCACCAACGGCAATGCCGGAGGTGCCTGGGCCGCATACTGTGCTGCGGCAGGGATCCAGGCCGTCATTGTGATGCCGGAGTCGGCTCCCGTCATGAATTGGAAGGAATGCGCGCTAGCGGGAGCCTCCTTGTATCTGGTGAAGGGACTGATCAGTGACGCCGGCAAGATCGTGGCACGGGCGATCTCAGAATACGGCTGGTACGACGCATCCACCCTGAAGGAGCCCTATCGAATCGAGGGCAAGAAAACGATGGGGTTGGAGCTGATCGAGCAGCTGGGATGGCGAGTTCCCGACGTGATCCTCTATCCAACCGGTGGCGGAGTTGGAATCATAGGCATTTACAAGGTTATCAAGGAACTGCAGGAGATCGGGCAGCTCGATGGACGTCTGCCCCGCATGGTAGCGGTACAATCTACGGGTTGCGCCCCCATAGTGAAGGCTTGGGAGCAGGGCAAGTCAGAATCTGAGTTCTGGGAAAATGCTCACACCGCCGCCTTTGGAATCACCGTCCCCAAGGCTCTGGGGGACTTCCTGGTGCTGGAAGCCATCTATGAGACGGAGGGGTGTGCTATCGCAGTAGACGACAAGGAAATCCTCGAGGCACAACGGCAGCTAGCTTCGCGCCAGGGCCTGCTGGTGTGTCCGGAGGGAGCGGCCACTCTATGCGCCGCCGCTAGACTTGCCCAGACGGGTTGGATCAAGAAAGAGGATGAGGTGGTCCTCTTCAATACGGGGACTGGACTCAAGTATCCCGAGACCGTCGAGGCAAACCCCGAAGTCCTGGAACCCGAAGACAGCTTGCCTGGCTAGCCCGCATTTCTCATCGCTGGTCTACTGCGAAAACGCTCCCGGGTCGAGATACGCTTGCACACTAAAGCTCCGACTCCACCATGACGAAGAGAGTTCAGGAAGTCAAAAAAAACAGAATAGCCAGGGTCAGGGGAAGGAGCAATCATTATGGAACCCTATAAGCTATTGATTCAACTATCCTGATCTCTACTCCTGCCGATCTCTTGCTGGAGTGATTGCTGGTCCCAGTCCCCCAGCGCGGCTCAACGCCAGTGGTTCCAGGATCACCCCCGAAGACTGGAGCTGTTCGAGCTCTACTTCAAGAGTCAAGAGGCGCGAAGCAATCGTCGAGAAGCTGTCGAAGCTTCCAACTATCGACGAAAAATGGGCAGAGCACAGAAGAAAGTCGCTGAGCTCATCCGTACGTCTTATCAGTTGCAGAAAATGCTGCTCGACCCGAGTTTGCTCCACGTCGATACTCCGAAGCTTATTGACAAGTGTGAGTCTCTCTCGAAGGACATCAAGCGGCTGCTGCGATAGCGACCCCGCTCACAATTCATAAGTTTTCTACTGCGGAGATGCCATCATCCGCCCGGGCTGCGTTTCGCTCGGTCGGCCTCCTCGACGTACTGCACGAGGACGACTGTGGGGGCTCGCCACGAGTGGTCTCGGTCGCAAGCCTTGCCAGGACGCCACTTGGCGCCTCGTTACGACAAGTCATGAGAAATCTGGGCTAGCTGATCGTATCCGTCGGCTGGTAATTCCGATAGAAATCCTTGACCTGAGTCTACGTATCGTCGCACGGGGCGGCTGAGGCCACGTCGGATGGCAGTGGGCCCGGCGTAGTAGCCGGCCAGGGCCAGGTCGATGCTTCCCAGTCTTTTCTCCAGCTTTGCCAGGTAACGACAACCCGCCTGAATATTTCTCTCGGTATCGAAGCGTTCATCCCGAGCCCTCATGTCACCCTAGCTCTTCTTGTAGCCTCGGCGGAGGGTCTTGGCATAGGACTTTAGTTTCCCCAAGGCGAACTCGCGCGCTTCGCTAGAACCGTAGAGGAAGGTCACGAGCAATCGGTCGTAGTCTGCGGGATAGATCAGGGTCTTCATGCCCAGATATCTGGCCATAGGAGGCATGATTTGCATGACACCTACCGCTCCAAGGTCGAAGACCACAAAATGCCCGAACAACGATTCCTGCCTGATAACGGCCATCACCAACAGTGGATCCAAACCGGTCTCGCGGGCATAGGTTTCGACGTATTCCACGTAGTTCGTCGCTTTGGGGAAATCCTGGAGAAGTCCCGAGTATCGGGGGTAGAGGACTCCTGATGCCTCTGTCTCAGTGTTCTCCAGATATGAATAGGGGGCATGCGCAGAGCTAGCCCTGCCTCCAGGTCAGCGGCTTCTTGCCCGGAACCTGTCGCCTGAGGATAGAGGAGTCAGGGGTGCAAGCCGAGGCTGCCACGTCAACTGGGCGAGGGCCCCTGTGGCTATCGTGGTTAGAAAAGTCCTACGAGAGAGAAGCGTCATTTTTTCAGCCACCGGCGGATGTCCGTCCGTTCGGTTGGGTATCGTCATATCTCGGCCAGTACTTTACGATTGATAGCCAGCCGAGATGCATGCCTGACTTTATCTGGGTGTGATGTTGGAGAGGAGGAAAAGCCCGCGAGTCGGAACAGGGAGGGGCAGACGTGATCCTTTAGGAGGCGGGAAACCCCAGCCACCAGTTGATCAGCCCCATACACTCATGGGCAACTGTCTCGATCGCTGAATGTTTTTTCCGCCAGCCCTCCACTACGAAGGTCGGATCTTCTTTGGGAGCGCGGATGATGGGTTTTACCTGTCCGTTTGCCACGTGGTTCCAGATCAGGCGAGATCGACGTGTGGGGGGTCTGGAGGTCACGACGATCAGCTTTGAGTTCTCTTAGAACCTCTTGGGCCTCAGTGACAGTGCTGTGGATTTCTCCACCGATGACGCTGATCGCTTCATTGGGAACCCCTAGCTTGACGAGTATCTGACGACTGACCTCGTGTTTTTCCGGATAGCCCAAGCCAAACGCCTTGAGCGCATAATCCCGCTTGGACAGCCGAGCACGAGTCAAGACCACTCGGGGCGCCCATCCCGCCGTGTAGAGTTGGGCAGCTCCCAAGGGACGATAGGGGATGCCACCTGACAAGATGATAATAGCGGAGGCAGATTCGAGTGGATCCTCGACGAACAGCCGGCTAGCGAACTCCCTTAGAATCGGAGGGTGAGCGAAATACAATACGCACACGATCAGGATGACCAGGACAGTGAAGAGTTTTAGAAGTCGTCGCACGGCTTTTTGTTACCTCGCAGGCAAGACTAAGAGAAGGTGCTTCCGGCGCCAACAAGGACGAGCGATTCTCTCCCCGTTGCGAGAGATCGGCAGTCCCTCGGCGTTAGTGGGCCAGGACGGTTAAGACCATGAAGAAATCGATCTTGTTTCTTTTCTGTCTGGGTGGTGTTGCGGTTCTCGAGGTGGCTACGATCACCGCCTTCTGCGGTCAGGTTTATCGTTGTGGCTGCAGCTACTCCGAGGGCATGACCTACTGCAATGTGAATAGACCGTCGGAGCCGAGCTGTCCCTGGTGCAGTCACGGAAAATCTGGTTTCTATATGCTGTTTGGCCTCATCTTGGCGGGGACGGCACTGAGCATCTGTCTGGCCTTCACACGGTTTGGCCCCAGCCTGGTCCCAGGACTTGCGGCTGGACTCATTGGATACCTGGTCTGGGGCTTTCTGGTGGCTCTAGCCTTTGCCCTCTATGATGATTACCCGCTACTGAAGCTCTGGAGTGGCTAGGAGTCTGCGCGGTAGAAATGATCGTAGCAAGAAAGCGGGGAATCGAGACCAGATTTTCTTGATTTCGAGGCGCATAGTTGTTCTATTCGTCGAAAAATTGGGGAAATATGGGCCAATTTTACCGTTTTCTCAGTAGATCAATTTCTACCGCGCAGGCTCCTAGTCCGTGACCGGTTTGCCCAGGATCCTCAATAGGACCGCGAGGAAGAGGGGTCCAAGCGGAAGCAGGAGCCACACGGGCATACCCAGTCCAATGGGCAGGGTTCCACACATGATTGATACGGCGCCCACGAGCAGTGCATATGGGAGCTGGGTCCGCACGTGTGCAGCGTGGTCGCAGCCGCTGGCCTGTGAGGAGAGTACCGTGGTATCGGAAATCGGCGAACAGTGATCCCCAAAGATTGCTCCAGCCAGGACGCTGCTCACCGCAGCCAGAAAGATGGGGTGTGTTGGAGGGATCTGGGCACCGCCCGACGATAACATCGAGTGCACCAGTGGAATGGCCAACGGCATGATGATGCCCATCGTCCCGAAGCTGGTTCCAGTCGAGAATGCGACAACGACTGAAAGCAGGAACACAAGAGTGGGTAGCAGCCAAACCGGCAGGCTCTCTTCAAGGAGCTCTCCCAGATAGCTTCCTGTA
>Ga0310342_100003590_pt1 | contig 10224 bp, 6 predicted proteins | sample S15DNA20500_MG_FD_206155 | JGI IMG/M metagenome (GOLD analysis project Ga0310342, IMG submission 206155) | Marine microbial communities from station ALOHA, North Pacific Subtropical Gyre - S1503-DNA-20-500_MG | ecosystem: Environmental > Aquatic > Marine > Oceanic | place: Pacific Ocean: North...
GAAATTCGCGCCGCCATCGCTCCGGAACCGCGATCCAATAATGGGGGTCACCTTCATATTCCAATCACCATGTCACGTTTTGCCACGAAAAAGGGAAAAAGAAACAGGATGAAATTTCTGGGATGGGGGATGGGGGATGGGGGATTGGGGAATCGGGATGCGGGGTACGGATGTTGAACAAAAGGCAACGAAGAGGACGAAGGAGAATTTCGGATTTTGAATTTTCGATTTCGAATTGAACGGATTTCCATGTAGCGGAAGTCGCCGGGACTTGCGATCGGCGGATCATAAGCACAAAAAGGTTTTGCGACGTCAATGAACTTGTGCGGTTCTACCACTCCTGATCCCGAAGCCTTTCTCAGCTTGTAAACTCACGAAACAGCATGCATCCTTTTATCCGAATTGACTGATGGATGGGATATGATTGCCGCTTTAGAACTCTTTAAGGCCCTTTCCGATGAAATCCGATTGCGGATAATTCGGGCTCTTTCCATTTCGGAACTATCTGTGGCCGAGTTGGTTAGCGTTTTAGGGCTGCCACAATCGACGGTGAGCCGTCATTTAAAGCCGCTTCGCGATGCCGAACTTGTGGAGACGCGCCGCGATGGTACGAGTGTCTATTATCGTTGCGGGAGCGCATTTCATGATTCTTCTTTATCTGCCCTATTGAAAGACCGTCTCAGTGAGGTCTCCCAGTCGAATGAGGACCAGGCATCCGTGAGGCGGGTCATGGATCAGCGTCGTCGCCGGAGCCGGGAGTTTTTTGACCGGGTCGCGGGCACGTATGGGACGCTGACGGAGCCTGGCGGGGGCTGGCAGGCCTTGGCCGCGGCGTTGGCGACAGGATTTGCAGGCCGGGAAGTTGCGGATCTCGGCGCAGGCCAGGGGGATTTGGCCCTGTTGCTGGCCGGGAGCGCAACCAAGGTGACTGCGGTGGACAGTTCACCGCGGATGGTTCGTGCCCTGGAAGCCAACGCAGAGCAGGCTGGGCTTTCCGAGCGGATCCGGGCCGTGGAGGGCGAGATTGAAGCGTTGCCGATGGATGATGAAAGTGTCGACAATGTATTCCTGAGCCAGGCATTACACCACGCCGCGAACCCGGTGCAGGCGATTCGTGAGGCGGCGAGGGTTCTTCGTCCCGGCGGAAGCGTGATCATTCTGGATTTGGTCCGACATGAGCAGGAATGGGTCCGCGATCAGTGGGCCGACCAATGGCTGGGTTTTGAACCCGAGGAACTGGATCGCTGGATCCGGGAGGCAGGACTGGAGCCCGTTGAAGTCAACCAGTTGCCCGGGTCGATGCCGGAGCTGGCGGTATTGCTTGCGGTGGGGAAGAAACCTTCGGCTATGTTTTAGTATTTAAAACCGATGCGGCGACGAGCAAATAATATCCGAAAGCGATTGGATTTCCAGGAGTTGGAGAATCCGTTCAATGTTGGGAAGTAGAGCAAACCGAAAGGAAGAGAAGAGAACATGGCGAATGCAGCAGCGAAGAAGAAAACCGCGAAATCAAACGGCCGCGGGCGTAAAACGAATTTGAGAATACTGAAGCCCAAGGGCCGTAGTAGAAAGAAGAGCGAATCCATTGTCGCGGACATCGGGTTGGCTGCTTTTGGCCGCAAAGAAATTGAGCTGGCAGAAATAGAAATGCCCGGGTTGATTTCGCTACGCGAAAAATTCGGCGCTTCCCAGCCGTTGAAAGGCGCGCGGATTGCGGGCTCTCTTCATATGACGATTCAGACGGCAGTGCTGATCGAAACACTGGAGCAACTTGGCGCGAAAGTCCGCTGGGCCAGTTGCAATATTTATTCCACGCAGGATCATGCGGCGGCGGCCATTGCGAAGACGGGGACACCGGTGTTCGCATTCAAGGGGGAGTCGCTGGAGGAATACTGGGAATTCACGGATCGAATCCTCGACTGGGGGAATGGAAAAGGACCCAACATCATTCTCGATGACGGGGGTGATGCGACCCTGCTCGTTCACCTCGGCCGCCAGGCGGAGGCTGATCCTTCTATTTTGAAAAGGAAGACGTCTTCACCGGAGGAAGCGGTGTTGATGAAGCAGATTCGGAAATCGCTTCGGAAAGATCCGAAACGATTTCACCGAATTTCGAAGGAAATCCTCGGCGTCAGTGAGGAAACCACGACGGGCGTTCACCGTCTCTATCAGATGCAGGAGCGCGGGGAGTTGCTGTTCCCCGCGATCAACGTGAACGACAGCGTAACCAAGTCGAAATTCGACAATATTTACGGCTGCCGCCATTCCCTGGTGGATGCCATCATGCGTGCCACCGATGTCATGATCGCGGGTAAAGTCGCGGTCGTTGCCGGATACGGGGATGTGGGCAAAGGGTCCGCTCAGTCGTTGTTGGGCCAGGCCGCGCGGGTTGTGGTGACGGAAGTGGATCCGATTTGCGCGCTTCAGGCTGCCATGGCTGGGCTGGAAGTGATGACGATGGACGAGGCCTGCACGCTAGGCGACATCTTTGTCACCACCACCGGCTGCTGCGATGTCATCACCGAACAGCACATGAAGAAGATGAAGAATATGGCAATCGTCTGTAACATCGGGCATTTCGACAGCGAGCTCCAGATCGAGCGGATGAGGAAGTACAAGTGGGACGAGATCAAGCCCCAGGTCCACAAAGTGACCATGCCGTCCGGCCGCAGCATTCTGGTGTTGGCAGAAGGGCGCCTGGTTAATCTCGGATGCGCAACCGGACATCCCAGTTTCGTGATGTCCAACAGCTTCACCAACCAGGTCCTGGCCCAGATTGAACTATATCAGCATCGCGACAACTACGAGATCGATGTGTACACGCTGCCGAAGGTGCTTGATGAAGAAGTGGCGAGGCTGCATCTCGACAAGCTGGGAATCAAGCTCGACAGGTTATCCCGAAACCAGGCGAAATACCTGGGGATATCCCAGGAAGGCCCATTCAAGCCAGAGCATTACCGGTATTAATTATTATTCCGCGCTATGCGTGCTTACCCGACGGCGGCGGCCATTTCGCCGACTTCTTCGGCCAGCTCGAGTGCGGCTTCTTTTGCGACGGCTTTGTGCTCTGCGCCGTCTGAACACAGGCATTCATCCTGGCCGTCGGCCCATGCGATGCCGATGTCGTTGATCCCGATCCAGGAGAAGATGTGCTCGACCTGGTTTGTCAGCGCGTCCCGGGGGTCGCCTTCCTTGTAGATGCCGCCTGATGAAACGAGCATGATCAGTTTTTGTACGCGGTGCAGGGGTTTCACGCCATTTTCCTTGCTGATCGAGAAGGTGGATCCGGGAGTGATAATCTGGTCCATCCATGCTTTCAGGATCGCTGGGATTGTGAAGTTCCACATCGGCAGCGTCAAAACGACCACATCTGCGGTATTAAACAGCCTCGCCTGTTTGATCCCGTACTCCATCGCCTTCGTTTCTTCCCGGGTGGCGGTGTAGCCCTTGATGGTGATCGGAAACCAGAATCCGCGAATCGCCTCGTAGGTCAGAAATGGAGGCGGATCGGAGTAAAGATCCACATTGAGGATTTCAATATCCGGATTTACTTCGATCATTTTTCCAAAAAAGGCGGTAGCCAGCTGCTTCGAGGCAGAGTCTTCCGTCGGTTTTGGATTTGCGCAAATATGCAACACGTTCATGAAATCGGTCCTTCCTTACCCTTCCGGGCGAATCTCGGAATTGAGATGATCCGCCCTTATACCTCATTGCCCGGTCATCTTTCAATGCGTTTAGTATCCGGATTTACCAGTCTACTCAGATAGCTCTCCAGTTCACGACCATAATCTGCATCTGCCTCCATCAGGACGAGTTCCCGGTGCAGGTTGGCGAGCCCAATGGTTCCCGCGTCTGCCTCGCGGGCGTTCACATACCGGTTATTCGGGTCCGGATCGATGAATCCCTGGAGCATCCGAACCAGCGGATTGCTCTCCCGGACGTGCTTCGGCAGCAGATTGTGGAGCCGGCCCGGCAGCTCCATTTTGAATTTCAGCAGGAGCGCCTCCTCATTCGAATCGATGAGTCGTTCCCCCATCAGCATTTCCAGACCGAGGATCCCGACACTGTATAGATCCGACTGGACCCGGGTTACATCCCGGTTATGAATTTCTGGCGCCATATAGTACGGGGTGCCCAGCAGCATGGAGACCTTCTCCTCGACACGCACGGCTCGACCGTAATCGATGATTTTCGTGTTCCCCAGCCGGTCCACCATGACGTTGGAGGGCTTGATGTCACAGTGGACAAAGCCCGCGGTATGCAGCACCTCCAACCCCCGCAGGATCTGGCGCATGATATGAATGACGACGCCGGGTTGGATGGCGACCCGGCCGTCCGCGATCCGAAAGATTATATCTGAGAACCGGCTCCACTCCTGCTCTGTGGAACGGTCCCGGGTGATGGCCAGGTGCCACGAGCCCAGCATGCGGCGAAGATCGAGGCCGTCAATCGCCTCCATTTGCGAATAGCCGATGCCGTTGGCTTCCTCGTACGCGTCCCTGCCCACCAGGTGCGGCGTGTTGACGGACTGCAGGCGGGAGATCTGAACCGCGATGCGACCCATATCCGTCCAGTATCTTTTCGCTCCGGCGTAGAGCGATGGGTCGAACACTTTGATCGCGTGCCGGGTGACGCATCCCCGCGCGCCGTGCCGCAACCCCAGAAAGACGATTCCCTGCCTTCCACGACCCAGTTCCTTCAGAAAGCGATAGGCGACGGGATAGTAGATCGATCCGTCTCTAATCAACGATTTGTACCGGTCGATCAGCTGCTGTTTTCCCAATCCCGGGTGTTCGCGCTCCGCGTCCCGGTCAAACGACAGAGATTCGGAAGCGCCTGTACCCGGACTGTTTGAAGCCCGAATCGTCCCGGTTTTAGTCAGATCCACCTGCGTTGTATCGTTGAGTTTATTGCCTTCGTTGTTCACTGGATCAGTAGTGTACCGAGGCTGGGCCGATTCGGAAAACGGGAAAACCCGAATTTTTGCTCTTTGCCCACATCTCCAGGCTGGAAGGAGCCATCTCCATCCATTCGCTTCCCCGGGACCCTCCCTTGCGCTGCTCGGGCTGGAAGCCCGAGCTACTTTGTCGAGCAGCACTCGTCGTGATTCATGTGCTGTGGTAGTGTCCCAGCACGAATGTCCCAGAAGTCTCCTTTTCCAGAAATTCGGTTGGCCCCCGCCGCAGATGAATCCGTACCCTTCCGTGGGCGAATGGTGTCCCGTCGCGAGTGGGACGACTGGCGCTGGCAGATGCGGCAGCGGGTCACGGATCTGGCTGGACTCGAGGAATGCTTCGGGTTGACCGACGAGGAGCGCGAGGCGGTTCAGTTTCATCGCGGGGCGCTGCCGGTGGGAATCACACCTTACTATATATCGGGAATGGATCCATCCGACCCATCCGACCCCCTGCGTCGAACCATGATTCCGCGGATGGCGGAATTTCGGCCGAAGCCGTGGGAGCGCGAGGATCCGCTGGGGGAGCGCGATCACGAGGTTGTTCCGGGGCTGGTACATACCTACCCCAACAAGGTTCTCTTCCTGGTCACTGATCGTTGCGCTACTTACTGCCGCTACTGTACTCGGTCCCGAATGGTGGGCGGCGGGGAGGTCCCTGCGGACCGGCGGCGGTGGGAGGAAGCGCTCACCTACATTCGCGAAAACCCTGGGATTGACGACGTTCTGCTCTCCGGAGGCGACCCGCTGGCGCTCGCGGACGATAAGCTCGAGGAACTGCTGGCGCGAATCGACGAAATCCCGCACGTAGCGTTGATTCGAATCGGGACCAAAATCCCCGCGGTGCTGCCCCAGCGGATCACTCCCGGGCTGGTGTCGATCCTGCAGCGATATCATCCTCTCTGGTTCAGTATCCACTTCACGCATCCCGCGGAACTGCGCCCCGAGGTGGCTGCGGCCTGCGACCGGCTGAGTCGTGCCGGCATTCCCCTCATGGCGCAGACCGTTCTCCTGAAAGGCGTCAACGACGATGCCGGGACACTGGAAGCATTGATGAACGGACTGCTGAAGATTCGCGTCAAACCTTACTATCTACATCAATGTGACAATGTGAAGGGATCGTGGCACTTCAAGACCCGGGTGGATCGGGGGCTGGAGCTCGTCGGCGCCATGCATGGCCGGTTGACGGGGTATGCGGTGCCACAATACATGATTGACGCGCCCGGCGGGGGCGGAAAGGTGCCGTTGTCGCCTGACTTTATCGCCGGTCGGGACGGGGCGGACCTGCTGCTGCGGAACAGGGATGGCGAGATCTACCGGTATCCGGACCCGGAGGAAGCGACGAATTACGAGTGACGAGTGACAAGTGACGAAATGCCCCGTGACGTTGGATTGGCCATGACCCCCAGCCAGTTCGCTTGCCAAATATCCTTACCGGGCGTAACCTCTGCTCCCTTCAAATTGTGATTTTTCAACTATGAAATGGATACTTAAGAAAATCCTCGGGTCTAAGAACGATCGAGACGTGAAGCGTCTCAAGCCTCTGATCAACCAGATCAACGAACTGGAAGAGCAGTACCAGCAGCTTTCCGAAGAGGATTTACAGGCCAAGACACCCGAGTTTAAGAAGCGGGTGGAGGACGGAGAGTCCATCGAGGACCTCCTCCCCGAGGCGTTCGCAGTGGTAAAGAATGCCTGCCGCAGGCTCTGCGGCCGGACGATCGATGTTTGCGGGCATCCCATTGACTGGGACATGGTTCCGTACGATGTGCAACTGATCGGAGGGATCGTGCTTCACCAGGGCAAGATCGCGGAGATGGCCACGGGGGAGGGGAAGACGTTGGTCGCCACCCTCCCTGCCTATCTCAACGCACTGACCGGAAGAGGCGTGCATATCGTCACCGTCAACGACTACCTGGCACTTCGCGACTCGGAGTGGATGGGATCGGTCTACCGTTTTCTCGGATTGACCGTCGGCTGCATTCAGAACCAGATGTCGCCACCGCAACGGCTGGAGAAATACGGCTGCGATATTACCTACGGGACCAATAGCGAATTTGGCTTTGATTATCTGCGCGACAACATGGCGCAGCAAGCGGAGCACCAGGTTCAGAAAGGGCATGCCTTCTCGATCGTCGACGAAATCGACAGCATCCTGGTGGACGAGGCCCGGACCCCGCTCATCATTTCCGGTCCCGCGCCCTACTCGACGAAACAGTATTCGGAACTTAAGCCGGTGGTGGACCGCCTGGTCCGCAAGCAGCGCGATCTCGTGAACAAGAAGATGCAGGAAGCGAAGCGGGTGCAGGAAGCCGGCGATGACGAAGAGTTGGCGGTGTTGCTGTACCAGGTTCACCAGGGCATGCCGAAGAACAAGCAGCTTCTTCACATGCTGGAGGACGCCGGCCCGCGCAGAATCCTCGAGAAAATCGGTGACATGATGCTGACCGACATGCGGAAGGAGGAAGGCCGCGAGTTGCGCGAGGAACTCTTCTTTACGATCGACGAGAAAACGCGGGAAGCGGCGCTGACCGATAAAGGGTGCCTTGCGCTCGACTCCGGCGACCCGGATTCCTACGTCCTGCCTGATCTGGTGACGACTCTCGCCGAACTGGACGGGGATGAGGCAATGGCCGCCGAAGAAAAAGTCAAACTCCGCCAACAGATGCAGGATGACTTCGCGAATCGCAGCGAGAAAATTCATGCCGTCGACCAGTTGATCCGCGCCTACTGCCTCTACGAACGGGATGTGGAATACGTGGTGCAGGAAAACCAGGTGATTATCGTCGATGAAAATACCGGTCGCATGATGGTCGGCCGGCGGTGGAGCGACGGCCTCCACCAGGCGGTGGAGGCGAAGGAAGGCGTAAAAGTGGAACGCGAATCCCAGACGCTGGCCACCATTACGATTCAGAATTATTTTCGAATGTACGACAAGCTGGCGGGCATGACCGGTACCGCGGAGACGGAGGCCGACGAGTTTCACCAGATATACAAGCTCGATGTGGTGGTGATTCCCACCAATCGGCCGGTGCGCCGCATCGACTTTAACGACGCGATTTACAAGACGCAGCGCGAAAAATACGCGGCGATCATGGAAGAAGTCCAGGAGTGCTTCAAGCGCGGGCAGCCGGTGCTGGTGGGCACGGTGTCCGTGGAGGCGTCCGAACTGGTGAGCCGCATGCTTCGCCGCCTGCGCATTCCACACAGCGTTCTCAATGCAAAGAATCATGCCAAGGAGGCGGATATCGTGATTCGAGCCGGGCAGCCCGGCAGCGTGACGATCGCCACGAACATGGCGGGCCGAGGAACCGACATCAAACTGGGCCAGGGCGTGGTGACCATCGCGGAAGAGATCGTTAAATCCAGTGCGGCACTGAAGGACGCATACAACGGCACCACGCTTGGAAAACACCTGGAAGAAGCACCCTGTGGGCTTCATGTGCTCGGAACGACGCGCCATGAGTCGCGCCGCATCGACCGGCAGCTCCGGGGTCGCTGCGCCCGGCAGGGAGATCCGGGATCCTCGCGCTTCTTTATTTCACTCGAAGACGACCTGATGCGGTTGTTTGGTTCCGATAAAATGGGTCGCTGGATGGAGAAGCTCGGCCTCGAAGAAGGCCAGGTCCTTGAGCACCCCTGGTTGAACCGCTCGGTCGAAACCGCCCAGAAGCGCGTTGAGCAGCAGTACTTTCACATCCGGAAGCGAACGCTGGATTACGACGACGTGATGAATAAGCAGCGTGAGATAATCTACGGCTTTCGAACCGAAGTGCTGAAGACCGAGAACCCCCGAGAGCAGCTGTACGATATCCTGGAAGATGTCATCAATGAACGCAGCAGCGTGGCGGCGTCTTCACCGGATGGGGACCTGTTGAACGAGTTCGTGGAGTGGGTCAATACCACCTTTCCCGTCGGCCTGCGCGTCAAGGACCTGGACAAGATAACTGATGATGCAAACCGGATGACCGAAGTCGTGCTGGGGGCGATTAAGAAAGCCTACGAGCTGAAAATATCGATGGAACACCCTGAGCGCCTCGTATTTTTCGAGCGCGCCATCATCCTTGAGCGGATCGACAACCACTGGCAGGAGTATCTCCGCAACATGGACGCGCTGCGCCAGGGCGTAGGACTGCGGGCGTACGGCCAGCGGGATCCCCTGGTCGAATACAAGAAGGAAGCCTTCGAGATGTTTTCCGCTCTCATGGATCGGATCAAGGAAGACATCTCTTCACATCTGTTCCGGTTTACATCGGTCGAGGCCGCCCAGAATTTTATCGCCGCGCTACCGGGGAGCCGGGAAGTGCATGAGAATGTTTCCGCGATGGATCAGCGGCGGCAGCAGGTAGGGGAACCTCCGCCGGCCGACCCGAAAGCCTCGGCGCCCGCCGGAGCCGAGGAAGCCATGCAAGCCGCCCTCAGTACAAAGGCCACCCCGATTCGCCGGGAAGCCGGAAAGGTCGGCCGCAACGAACCCTGTCCATGCGGGAGCGGAAAGAAGTACAAGAAATGCTGCGGCACCGGGTAGTCGGGACGCATGAGTAGACTTCCTCCCCGGCTTCGGGCGGTGCTCCCCTGGTTGGGCGCGATTCTTTCCGGGATTTCGATGTGGGCTGCCTTTCCTCCGTTGGAGATGCCGGGGGTGGCCTGGTTTGCTCTTGTTCCCCTGCTTCTTGTCGTGCGCGGCGTCGGCTTGCGCCGATCGTTCATGATCGGCTATGTGGCGGGCCTTGCGTTCTGGCTGCCGAGCATCTGGTGGATCAGTTACGTTACCAACGTGGGGTGGTTGATGCTGTGCGCCTATTGCGCGTTGTACTTTGCAGCGTTCGCCTGGTTTGTGAATTTGTGGTTGCGCAAATGGGGCGGCGCGCGATGGGGGACGAACCTGCTGCTGATGATCGTGGCAACCGCGGCATGGGTTTGTATGGAATACGTCCGTTCCGTACTCTTCACCGGGTTTCCCTGGAATACTCTCGCCGTCAGTCAGTACGAAATCGCGACGGTCCGGCAGCTCGCTGAATGGGGTGGTGTATATGCGGTTTCCGCGGTGCTTGTTTTCTTTAACCTGGCACTTATAACCACCATCTTCCGCTATCGTGAATCGACAATACGGCTCGGGCGCAATGCCCATCCCGAGCTTTGCTTCGGGCTTCTGGTGATGGCCATGGCGGTCGCGACGGGTATGCGGTCCGTGATGTCGCGAGACGGGGTTTTGACGACGCCGGCGCACATCGGGGTTGTTCAGACCGACATTCCCCAGATGGACAAAT
>Ga0310342_100003591_pt1 | contig 10224 bp, 6 predicted proteins | sample S15DNA20500_MG_FD_206155 | JGI IMG/M metagenome (GOLD analysis project Ga0310342, IMG submission 206155) | Marine microbial communities from station ALOHA, North Pacific Subtropical Gyre - S1503-DNA-20-500_MG | ecosystem: Environmental > Aquatic > Marine > Oceanic | place: Pacific Ocean: North...
GTTTGCCGAGCGTGTCGTGCTGCTGTTCGATCCCGACGAAGCGGGCCGCCGTGCCGCCGACCGGGCCACGGAGATCTTCCTGGAGGGAGGGCTCGATGTGGCCATTGCGATGCTGCCAGACGAATTGGATCCTGCCGACCTGCTGGCTCGTCCGGACGGTGTCGAGCGTTGGAACGAGGCCATGGGCAATGCCATCGACGCCCTGACCTATCAGTTCCAGGCGGTTCAGCAGCAGCTTGAGGGCCAGTCCAGCGTGGCGGGACGTCAGCGGGTCACGGAGGAGTATCTCCGCCGGGTGGCGGCCTTGGGACTGGAGCGACAGGATCCGATCCGGAAGCGCTTTATCTACCGGCAGATGGCTGGCCTGCTGCACATGGGAGAGGAACAGATCGCCCGAATGATCCGGGGATTTCGCCCCACGCGGCGGCGTGAGGCGAAAGCCCACGACGCGGGCCAGGGACGCTCCGAATCGCCGGGGGAAGGGTCCGAACCGCCCTCGCAACTTTCTATGGCAGAACGGGTTGCATTGGACGGTGCGGCGCCTAGAATGTCCGCCTTGAAGGAGGCCGAGCGTCACCTCATCGGGGCGCTGCTGCGGAAGCCGGCGCTGTTTCATCACCCGCTACCGGGGGGCCAGAAACTGTGCGAGGCGGTGAAGCCGGAGGTCTTGGTCACAGAGGGAACCAAGCAACTGTATGGGGCGTTGTATCCCCGGATTCGGGATGGCCACGACATCGTGCTGAACGAGTTGATCCTGGAGCTTTCAAGGCAGGATCACCATGATCTGGTGGACTTGGTCACGAGCATCGATGCCGAGATGGAAAAGCGGTGTGGCGAAGATGAACGCGTCCTGGTGGAATATCTTTGCGGTGCTGCGGCTGGAATCTGTGGCTTTCATGAAGATCGTGCCTATGATGAGACGAAGCAATCTCCTGCCGTGGACATGTCCCGTGAAGACCGCGATGCATGGCTGCGAAGCCTCGTGGAGAAGCGAAAATCGTCCGCCCGTCCGTCCAGCATCGGACGTGGGCGGTGAGGTGGCGGGTCACGGATGGGCGAGATGATACGGAGCGAGGCCACTGGCGACCGTGGCGTGGTCGTGACGGGTGAAATTACAGAATGGAGAGACGCATGCTGATCGTAGAAGAGATGCATCCTGCTGTGGCGGAGTTGGTATCTGCCGGTCTGTCACGCGGTTGGATCACGTATGACGAGATGAACACGGCGCTGCCTGACGAGATGGTGGATCAGGCGCAGATCGATGAATTTCTCGTCGGCCTGCGGCGTGAAAAAATGCGATTGGTCGAGTCTTGCCGCGCGCCGGTCCGGACCGGTCCCCGCTCGAACCCGACACCGGTGCCTGACGCCGTGGACGACCATGACCGTATCGCGATCGAAGATGAAGAAGATTTTCGCAACGATCTGGCGCAGGCGTTGCAGGAATCGACGAACCGGCGGATCGACGACCCGGTGCGCATGTACCTGACTCAGATGGGCGAGATCAGTCTGCTCACCCGCGATGAGGAAATCCGCTTGGCGAAGAAGATCGAAACCACGCGCATGATCTTTCGCCGAAAGGTGCTGGAGTGCGACTACGGCATCCAGGCGGCGGTCGAGATCCTTGAAATGGTGGATGCGGGCAAATTGCCCTTTGATCGCACCATGAAGATTTCGACGGCGGTAGAAGATGCCAAGAACATGATCGCCACTCGCATTCCGCACAACCTCACAACCGTTCGCCGTTTGATGGAGCTGAACCATGCCGACTGGCGCCGCCTGGATGAAAACGCGCGGATGGCGAAGGCAAAGGTCGAGGCCATTCATGCCGGCATCGAAGTGCGCCGTCGCAAGATGGCGACACTCATCGAGGAACTGTCATTGCGGACCAGCAAGATTCAGCCGTTGTTGAAGAAGTTGCAGGCCGTTCGCGACAAGATGATGCAGCTGAAGCGGCAGTTGGCCCAGGCCGACAAGCACGCAGATCGCTTCGATCCCGAAGACGTGATGGTGATGGGCGAAGAGTTGTCGGGATTGCGTTCCCTCGTGCTGCAGGACGTGGAGGAGCTGAAGGATCACGTCGAAGACATCGCCACCGTGTTCGAGGAATACGAGCAGGCGAAGCGAGACCTGTCCGGTGGCAATCTGCGGCTGGTGGTGAGCATCGCGAAGAAATACCGCAACCGCGGTCTTTCTTTTCTCGACATCATCCAGGAAGGCAACACCGGCCTGATGCGGGCGGTGGACAAGTACGAATACAAGCGTGGGTACAAGTTCTCCACCTATGCCACGTGGTGGATTCGGCAGGCCATCACGCGGGCGATCGCCGATCATGCCCGCACGATTCGTATTCCCGTGCACATGATCGAGACCATGAGCAAGCTACGCAATATTGCCAAGCTGCTGCTCCAGGACCTGGGTCGTGAACCGACGATCGAAGAGATCGCGCAGATGGCTGACATGCCCGTGGCCGAGGCGCGTCGGGTCATGAAGATCAGCCGGCACCCCATCAGTCTCGATCGACCTGTCGGCGAGAGCGAAGACAGTTACTTTGGTGACTTTATCGAAGATGAATCGGCGGCCCGTCCGGATGACACCGCGACGCAGGATATGCTCTCGCAGCGTATCGAACAGGTGTTGAAGACCTTGACCTATCGTGAGCGAGAGATCATCAAGTTGCGCTACGGGATTGGCGACGGCTACACCTACACGCTCGAAGAAGTCGGTCGCATCTTCAAGGTCACCCGGGAGCGGGTGCGACAGGTTGAAGCGAAGGCGATCCGAAAGCTGCAGCACCCTGTGCGTTCGCGCAAGCTGCAGGGGTTTGTCGATGGTACCTGGCAGGAAGAAGAAGTCGCCACGACGGTCTGAATCGCCGGGTACACCTTGGGAAGGCACAGCGGCAATTCCGGCGTGATCGGTCCAGCCCATGCCTTCGGCCACGCGCATTGATCGGCTCGTTTCGAGCCATGCACTTCGAACGATACGCCATATTTAGGCGATGCCTGCGCAACGGGAACTTCGAATGTCGGTGTGTCTTGAGAAAGGCGGCCCCGTCATGCCGCCGGTGTCAGCCACTTCTCCGGAACCGGGTGCTCGCAGCCGTGGAACAGGGCGCGGCGAAATCCGCCGCTGGCCAGCCACCAAGGGTGAAGCACTGCGTGTCGCCTGAGCATCGCGCCGGAGTCGTGGGTGTGGATCTCTGCCTCCGCCAAGGCGAAGATTCGCCTGCGGCGATCAAGATTTTTCCAGAGGCGATATCGCAACGGCAACGGTAGCGCCGACGCATGACGTTGCGCCGCGGCGATGTTTTCCATCCCGCGTGCCAGCATGGTCCGGGGATCGCATGAGTTGCGGGGTTGGCGGTAGTGGGCCAAGCAGGTTCCCGTCACGACGGTAGGGAGGATTCCGGCCCGCAGAAGGCGACAGAAGCACTCATAGCCGTGGCTGTGGTGCAAGTGGGGATCGAAACGGCCCACGGATTCGAGCACGTTCCGGTCTACGAAGTGGGAGCCCAACGGGCCGAGGCGGTAGGCGTGCATCAGGAACGGGCCCAGCGCGACGGGAGGATGTGCCGCATGGTGGGCCAGCGTGCGGCTGTCGGCATCCATCAACGCGGTGTGGCCGGAAAGCCAAGCGGGTTGGTTGCGGCGTTGCCAGAAATCGGCAACGGCATCCAAGGCACCGGGCCCATAGAGATCCTTTCCCTCCAGGACCGCAACCAGATCGCCAGTGGCGTGTTCCAGCGCAGCATTGATGGCCTCAGGAGCCGTTGCATTGGGCTTGGTGCCCCGCCATGCCAGTTCGGACGCGTAGGGATCGACCAAGTCCGGTGTGGCGTCGTGGGAACCGCGGTCCACGATTATGAACTCAAGGTTCTGGTATCCCTGGTCAAGCACGCTGCAGATCGTCTGCTCGATCGTGGCGGCGTCGTTGCGGGTCGGCGTAATAACGGTCAGGCGCGGGGTCGTCATGGAACGCGTGCCTCGCAAGAAAAAGACGGGGCAGAACAATGCCGACAACGATTTTGTCCAAGGGTTGTTCCCCTGGACGCTTGTCGGTGGTGGGCCGATTCCTACTCGTTGTTACGCATGGCGGGTCGATTAAGTTCAGGAGATTCTGGTTTTCCCTCGGGCCAGGCGGGATTGGATGTCCCCTGTTAGGGGCGGAATGGCTCCACCAGGATGGGGTCCAGTAGGTGATGTGGAGGGGGACATTCGTCTCATGCGGCATTTGTTCACAGCCGGAGCAAAGCGAGACGAAGATGAGAAGAGTGCCCGATGCGCATCGAGAAATGACAAGTGGCGGGGAAGTGATTTTCAATTTGCCGGCGAAAGTCGATGCTGCCGGTGGTGCTGTTGCGGTCACCGCAGTTCAAGTTCGACATTTGGCATTTACTTTCTTGCCTTCGGGAATCCGACTTTTCCATAAAACGCTCCGTTGCCGAAGAAGCTGGCCACGGCCGGGTCGAATTCGCCAATGCGGTAGAGGATGATGCCGTCGGCACCGGCGCGGCGTTGCGTGGCGACCAAGTCGGCCCACTGCGACATGGGCCAGGCGCGGCGAAGGTCGGGCATGCCGCCAATGGCGGGGATGAAAGCCGCTCGATGCCGTACACAGATTTTTCTCTGGCGTGCGAGCAATGCGAGGTCGGTGCCAACCTCGTCGTAGTTCATGGGGGAAACATAATCGAGCCACTTCGCTGATTGCTCCCAATGCTGGCCGTAGTTGTCCCTGGCGTTCTGTGGATCGGAGAGGAGGCACGCCATGACCGTCACGTTTGCCCGTGCTCGTTTGACCGCCTGACGCACGCGTTTAATCACGTGGGTCACGGCGTTGGCACGGTAGCGCTGAATTTTTCCCCATGCCTTCACATCGGCAACGAGATTGTCGTGCTGGCGGATATCGATGCGGTAGCGGCGCTTGATCTGCAGCCAGTTGTGATCGTCATGGTTCAGCGCCGTGGACGTTGGATAGCGAATGTCGTCGAGACCGATGCCGTCAAGGTCGTAGCGAGTAGCCAGTTCCACGTAGGCGTTGACGATGTGCTGGACAACGTCCGGGTTCGCGGGGTCGGGAAAGCGAGGCATGGTTGCGTCAGGTCCGCGGGCAATCCACTGCGGGTGTCTGCTGGCGATTGTTCCGGGCCCTTCGTTCAGGTCGTGCGTGCCGTGGAAGGCAGCGATGTGGCCGAAGACTTTCAATTCGCGGGCATGGGCCTGCTTGATGAAATAAGTCAGGGCGTCGAAGTGCCGCCAGTCTTCATGAACCGGCAGCACGTCGCTGTGGTAGATCACCCAGTTCCAAGATCCGAATGAAAGGCAAATCGCGTTGCAACCGGTCTTCTCGATCAGGTCAAGATGCCGATCGATGCCTTCCATCGTGCTGTCCATGCTATGATAAAACATGCGAGCCTCAGTGGTTACGTCGGTCATGGCCTGGGGAAACATGGTGGCCCACGACGCGTGGCTGATGGCCTGTGCCGCGTCGACCCAATGATGCGTCGCCGTGGTCATGTTCGGCGAGAGACCTTCGGTTGCGGTCTCGGCGCGATCGAGGTGCGCCAATGCCGGTGAAACGGTTTCATCGGGATGCTTGATGAGGCTCAAATGATGACGCAGGTCGGCAATGCTTAGTCGCAGCAGGGGCGCGGGTTCCAGGTCGCGACGAGGCACCAATTCGACTTGGTCGATCAGGAACCGGCCTGTGCCGATCTTCGCGTGGATGCTGATGTGCAGCTTTTCGATGTCGTACGCATGCACGGCCGCTCCCGATATTTCGACCCGCTTCCAGTCATAGGTTCCCGGTTCCAGCGTCAGGCAAATGTGCGTGGCTTCGGCGTAGGGCCGCCCTGCGTAGATAACGTGACAGTAGAGGTTGGCGTAATCTTTCGGTCCGAATGCGACACCTTCGGCCTTGACGTAGCCGCTGAGTCGCCATTCCCGGTCAGTGGGGTGGTAGATCGTCTGGCGCCACATGCGTGGCTTTCCGTCGGACACCGTGGCTGCGCAGCGGATCTTCTCGTAGGCCCGATCGCTGAATCGCAACGCGTCGTATCCGCCATTCGTGTCGATCCATCCGGTGGGCAGTCGCGTGCCCGGCATGGTGCCCTCTTCGAAGCTGGAGTTGGTGAGAAGGTTGGCGGCAAAGGTCGAGGTGGAAAGAAATGTTAGAAGGAGGAAAAAGGTGATGTTTGGATTTGCGATGATTGATTTGTGATTGGTATGAGCATGGGAACAGGTCCGAAGCAATACCCCTGCGATCCCCGTGATCTGGTGATCCAGGCTTGTGGGTGAACGCATGTTTCCAATCCGCAATCAAGAAGTTCCAATTGAAAAATACCAATGACACTGTACTGGCCTTGCCGCTTCCCTGTACAGGTGCATCCTGATATGGTTTCCCCTGAATCGGTCGGCCCTGCGGGGGTGCATGGGCCGCGGAAAGCAGCGAGAAGGGCGGATGGCAACCCATGCCGAGCCACTGGATCTGAACGGTTGCCGGGTGCTGGCCGCATTGACGGTCCCGCCCACGCCGTCTCACGTCGTTCGCTTCGGTGGCGTCGTGGGTTTGAACCGCGAATACGCCATGGGGTTGAAATATTTCGAGGTCTGCAGTTCCACGCGAGATGATTGATGAGATGCCATGAAACACGTTTCCTCCCGATGATGATGGTGTTCTCCATGATGTCTTTGCCGCCCATCGCGATGGCCGAACCCTGGGACTTTGGCGGTCCCTTCGGCGTGGCGGTCAACAGCCTGGATGTGGTCTACGTGGCGGAGATCACGGCCAGGCGGATCAGCAAGTTCACGCCCGAGGGACGGCCGCTGGGCGTGATTGACCACATCGCCGGTTACGGCCCGCTTGTCGGTCCCTTCGATGTGCACATCGGTCCCGATGACTGGATTTACATCACCGACTGTTTCGGGCACAAGGTCGTGGTGCTTGACGCCGAAGAAACGTTGCAGTTCGCGTTGGGTACGGGCGAAAAGGGCATGCAGCCAGGGCAGTTGTCCGAACCGCACTTCATCACCGTCAACGGACGGGGTGAGATCTTCGTGGCCGACACTTTCAACGCCCGCATCCAGAAGTTCACCCGCGAAGGCAAGTTCATTAAGGCCTGGGGCCGCATCGGGACCGGGGCGGGTGAATACCTCCATAACGGTTATCTGGCCCGCATTGACGTGGATGGCCTCGGTCATGTCTACGTGCGAGAGTTCGACGGCGGCCGCATCCAGAAGTACACCGAATCGGGTGACTACGTGGCGACCTTCAGCCATCGCGGTGTTGCACCAGGGGAACTCGACGAGGGTTATGGATTGTCGGTGATCGACGGAAAACTCTATTGCCCCGACACGTTCGAAAGCCGCGTTCAGATTTTCGATCTCGACGGTCGGTTGCTGGAGGTCTGGGACCCGGGGGAGGGGGATGTGGGGAATCAGTTCAACCACCCGGTCGACATCGCAAAGACACGGTCGGGCGACCTGATCATGACCAACTGGAAGAGCCAGCGGGTGGTGCGCCTCGACCGGGACGGCCGGGTGCTCTCCGCTTGGGGTCGGCCGCTCGACGGCCTGCTTCGTTGGCAGGCTCCCGAATGGATCGATCGTCGAACATCCGGGCCCGTGCGCATCGGCATCTACTCCGGCGTTGATGATGCCACGCTCGCTTTGGCCCGATCTTCCGGGGTCGATATTCTCTATCCGTCGCTGAGCAACCAGTATCGCCCATGGGGCATTACCACCTCAGTGGCACGGGCAAAATCGATGGACCTGGAGGTGCACCCGTCGGTCGCCTGCTGGCCGTTCGGCAATGGCCATCCCCACCCCAGTCCCGTCTTCCAGCAGCATCCCGAGTGGTGTGTTTGGAAGAAGGATGCGACCGAACCGATCCGGACGATCCTCAGCTGGGCGCACCCGGGGGCCAGATCGTTTCGGGCCGACCATATCGTGGCGCAGGTGATCGAGCATGGCGTGGACGGCGTGATGCTCGACTACATCCGTTACCTGGGGACCGATTACGGGTATGACCCCGTCGTGGTGGACGGCTTCATGCGTCGGTACGGCATCAATCCGATGACGCTGCCGCAGACCGACCCGCAGTGGATGCAGTACCGCGCCGACTTCGTGACGGACTTCATCGTGGAACTTCGCCACAAGCTGGCCGTCCGGGTGCCGGATCGGCACGTGGAGATTTCGGTCTACCTGTCAGGCGACGATCCCGCTTCGGAAATTTATCTCACGGGGGCCATGCAGGATTGGATGACATGGGCCCGGATGGGTATTGTCGACAAGGTAAACGTAGCCCGGTACACGCGAGACTTCGACCAGATCTACACCGCGGTACGCCGCGTGCGAAAGACCGTGCCCGACCGTGTCAGGGTCAACAGCTTCATCGCCTGTTACGGCGGCAACCTTAACACGCCGCAGCTACTGCGAAAGGGATTCGAGGCCTCGCTGGCGGCGGGCGCTGACGAGGTGACGATCTACCGCGTCGACGCGATCAACGATCTGAACCTGTGGGAAGCCATCGGCCGAATCGTGGCCGACGTCGATGCGGAGCTTCTAAGGCCAAACTAAGTGCGCCCTGGAGGTTGTCTGCCAAACGGGCTTGCGTCCGCCCAGATTCGTTCCCCGGTCCGTTGTGATCTGTGTTCTACGTTTCCCGTACGGCAGGCCCGCTGACAGATATGTTTAGTTCGCACGGAATCCGAGATTGACCATCCATCGCAGATCTTGCGGGCCACGACGACAGTCCCATGCGAGGTGGCGATTATCCCGCTTTGCGCAGCGTGTCCTCAAGGCGGTACCCCACCTTGTGCATGGTCGGGCCGAATGCGGTTTCCACGATCTGGCGGGCGTCATCCGGCAATTCATTACGCCATGATCCGGCCATTTTCTTGCGACGCATTTGGTCGAACCGGCTGGCCTCCAGGGCGCGGTTGATGTCAGCGTCGTGGCACGCCAGTTGGATGAACGAGGCCACGCGGACCAGCTCCCTGCGTGTGTTGGCCAGCAGTTGTTCGTAGCGGACCAGGCAGAAGTGGGCAATGTCCCGGTTGTCCACCCACCCTTCGACGTGTTCGGACCAAGCGTCGGGCTTGCCAACTTCCTGGGCGGTAAAGGTCTGGAGATCTGGCGCGTCATCCGGATTCGGCGAGGTGTGGGCGTGGTGGTGGGAAATGATCACGTCGCGTGGATCGCGCAGCAGGTAGATGATCCGTCCTTTGGTGAGCCGTGGATCGAATAGCGAATGCGTGGAGAAGAGTCGCGGTGAGGTTCGCAACACGTGGGGCCACAGTCTAAGGCGGTCGCTGGGGCCGTATGCAGCGAGACTGGGTACGTACCGGTTCAAGTCACGCAGGGCTGGCGTGTGGCGGCGCCCCTGCGGTAGTAGGTGTGCCAGCATGAATTCAAGCCACGTCATTCCGGACTTGGGATGGCCGACGAGAAAGACATCGTTGGGTCGGACGTGGTTCATCGCATGATTCCTGGTGGGTGAAGGCACGGGGAATGGATCGGTGCGCCTGGAGGCGATGATCGTTATCGGCATCCGTGGTTCCCGCAACGCGGTGCCAGGGTCCGCTTTCGCCGCGACCGGCACGGCCGACAGGATCATCATCGTCCGAAGCACCGGGTGACTGAATCACTTCGATGGCGGTCCGTGCAACAGAGACATGGGGACCAGAGGCTGCGGATGTGACATTGGATTGACAGGGCGAATCGGGAGCCGGACGCGGCCGTCACGGTGCGGGTTGTCGCATGGGGTTCGTGCCGCCAAGCCGCTGCCGCCGCCACCAGAGGCCCCGATCAGTGGGTTCGTCCCAACGTGAAAAGCGGTACTCGTAGAAGACGAAGCGAATGTACCGGGGCGGGCTGTCGGGAAAAGGGTTTTCGGCAAAAAGTCCTATAACGGCAGGAGAACCTTCCATCAGACGCAGCGCCAGCGGTTCCAGCCAATAAGCGCCCCGCGGGTTCAGCGCGGCGAACCACATCTGCCAATCCAGTCGCGGTTGATGAGGCGCTGCGTATCTTGGCCGACGATCGCCAGATCCCGGTTTCCAGGGAAACGGGTAAGCCGTCCACTGCCGCCCGTCCATGCTGCCCTCGATCTCGATTTCCGGGCGTCGGGTTGTCATGGTGCGGAACAGGCCGTAGCCGTTGATGGTGCGCCATGGTCGCAACCATTGCGTTGCCCCGGGACGTACCCACTGGAGGATGCCCCGGTCGG
>Ga0310342_100003592_pt1 | contig 10223 bp, 11 predicted proteins | sample S15DNA20500_MG_FD_206155 | JGI IMG/M metagenome (GOLD analysis project Ga0310342, IMG submission 206155) | Marine microbial communities from station ALOHA, North Pacific Subtropical Gyre - S1503-DNA-20-500_MG | ecosystem: Environmental > Aquatic > Marine > Oceanic | place: Pacific Ocean: North...
GTAGAAAACATCGGTACCGAATGCCTTGATGCGCCGGTGGATTTGATGTCCGATTAACCCGTATCCGATGATGCCAACTTTTCTCCGGTACGCGGTGAGTGTGGAGGTGCCAGTCCAGTTGTGCGCGCCGACGGTCTCGCCAGCGGTTGGAGCAACGAGTTGGCGGTAGAAGCGTGTTGGTGATCGGAACGCATGCCAGCGTGCCCCAGCGGCAAGGGTTTTTAATCCCGTCAACATTAAGAGGACTGCGACTTCAGCGACATCCGTTCCACGATCTGTGTCAACGGTTTGAATAGTAATGGGCGAATTGTTGTCATCGAAGGTGAGCATCCACTGGTCGGTCGTATTGAGACAAATACCTGCTAGGTGAGGGAACGTTGCGAGTGTGTTTGCTGACAACTCACGTGTCTTATTGACAATGATTCGCACGCGTGGTTCGTCACCGGCCGATAGTGTGTCGGTGAACACATACTTCGTCGGGTCGAGGTGCGCTAGGAGGTCACGATAGTGACGACTGCGGCGTTTCGGGTCGACAAAGTAATTCAGAAAGATGAGCGATGGGTCCACGTAGGCGATCCTATTCGTACTATTAACGGCAGTCACATAGAAATGTCATGAATTTTATAACGGCGGTCTTTTGCCCAGTGAGAAATGCCGCTTGCTGGGAAGGGGCATGACAAGGAGGTTTTAGTCGTGATGTCCTGAGCGATCGCGTAGAAATACGGCTACAGTAACCTTATACAGGTGAACCGGAGCGGTCCTGTCGCCGCCAATGATTATGTGGGAGCAAACAATGAGACGACTTCGTTTTGTGATGCTTGGCGCCGTGCTGCTCGTCGGGGCGTGTGGGGAAAGTCAGACACCACCCCCGACTATTGATCCCGGAGGCCTCGCACTTGTTGGGGCGCAATTGATCAACGGAAGTGGTGCCACTCCGGTTCAGGATTCGGTCATCGTCATTCGTGATGGTCGGATAGAACATGCAGGTTCCCGGGATACGACTGATGTGCCCGCTGGTGCCGAGGTCATTGATGTTGCCGGGAAGACGATCATGCCTGGCCTAGTGAACTTGCATGTTCATTATCGAGGCGGGCCAGAAGACATTGAGCGCCAGTTTCGGACGCAGCTGTACTATGGTGTCACCACGGCTCGAAGTATCGGAAGTGACTCAGCCGAGGCCATTCCATTTTTACTTGAAGCCAATGCCGGACGAATTGGATTTCCGCGAGCCTACACGGCCGGGCTCGGATTTTCCCATCCTAATGGATTCAATGCGGCTGGCCGGAATGCGCCGACGACTGAAGAAGAGGCACGATCGATGGTGCAAGCCCAGATCGATCTGGGGGTTCACTTCATCAAGATGTGGGTCAACGAAGTGGCGGAGCCTGGCTTGAAGATTACTCCGGAGATGCGCACGGTGATTGTCGACGAGGCACTTCGAAACGGCGCGCTGCCTGTCGCCCATATTGATGACGAAGCTGATGGGCGACAGCTGATAGAGGCGGGGTTACGTGATTTTCTACACAGTACCGTGTTGACGTTTGGACCAGGAGCCGGCGTGCCGGTCGATGCTCCCGAGCCATCGCAGGAGTTCCTGCAGATGTCTCTGGAGAATGACGTGTCGTTTACACCAACGTTGTCAATCATTCAGAACCGGTGGCATTTTGCTGAGCGTCCAGAACTTCTTGATGACTCCGATTTACGGCTGGCGTTTAATCAGGATGCGTTGGCTCAGTTGGATGACCCAGAGATACGCGCGGAAATTGTGAACAGTCCTGGCTTTGCCGATCAGAAAGCGCAGTTTCGTCAGGTCCAGGATTTTGTGAAGACGATTCATGACGCGGGTATTAAGGTGGCACTGGGAAATGATGCCGGCACCCCAAATGTCCCGTTTGGCTGGGGCATGCATCACGAGATGGAGTTGTACGTCGAGGCAGGTTTAACACCAATGGAGGCGATTGTTGCGGCCACGGCTACTGGTGCAGGGCGGATGCCTCCCGTCGGCGAAGCCGATTTTGGGACGCTTGAGGCGGGGAAGGTCGCAGATCTGATCGTGCTGAATGCCGATCCGTTATCTGATATCCGGAACACACTCAACATTGACCAGGTGATGCGGTTGGGTGAATGGATCGAGCGTGAAGGGTTACTGCCAACACCTTAACATTGACGGCCCACGGTTTAGTTGTCTGATACAGATCGGGCAGGGTTAATCTGGGACCCCATCCATGATGAGAATATGGCCGTCAGTGTTTTCTGTACGACCAGGAAGAATAGCCTGGTAGGCATCACTGTTGAGCCACGCAGTTGCCGTACTGCGGTCAGGAAATTCAACAATGACGTTGATGTCCCCGAGAGGCTCACCTTCTCGGTAGGTTACTTCGCCACCGCGCGCAAGAAAGCGTCCGTTAAAAGCTGTGATGGTCGCTTCAACCTTTGTGCCGTATTCAGCGAGGAACTGGCCTGGGTTTTTCACGGTGACGTGTCCAATGAGATATGCCTTCGCCATAGTGTCCTGCTTAGGAAATTTGCGCGTAATTACGTATAACGATACTAATGCAAACTGATGCTGTCGGTATTGATGTCTAACGGTTCCACCCTCCTGTGCTTACCGGGGCAGGGCGAATGCAATCAGACGCGGGCCACCAATAGTCAATCCGAGGGACTGACGGCCATCAAGAATGCAGGTCATGGGTGTGCCAATGGGCTTCCACCTGGGAAGGCGCTCTGCACCGTTCGATTGGCTATTTCGACCTGACCGTTACTGAGACATTAAATTCTGGTGGCTCACCGGTCTGTGTGCAAACAACTGGCCGACCCAAGAGGAAACGAGGTCGGCCAGTCAGAGGTTCTGAGAGTGACGGGTGTTTATAACAAGGCCGTCGGACGGCGCGCCCACGGGCGACCTTTTTCCTTGGAGACTTCTTCAACGTCGTTGATGTACGCACCGGCTTGAGTGAGGACGTGATGGAGATCATTGCCCACACTGAAGAGTGAGAAATCCTTTTCGAGAAATTCTCCGACCCGGTCCGTGCCGAACAAGAAGAGCCCAAGGATGACATTGTTTTTCTTGGCGGCCTCGCGGAGTTTGGTGGTGGCTTCCTGCAGTTCGTCAGAAAAGTACATGTCAGGAAATTGGTATTTTTCATACAGCCCCATCGACATGCAGAGGTCATTCTGGCCGAGGAACAAGAGGTCCACACCAGGGACGGCTGCAATTTCCTCGATATTGTCGATGCAGTCAGCAGTTTCTACCTGCAGGGCGCAAATGACGTTATCGTTGGCCGTTCCGGCATACCCGAGGAGTCCGGCTTTATTCATGCTCCGCTGCGGAAAATAGACGGACCGCGTGCCGGCGGTAGGATAGCGGCAACAACTCACGGATTGTCGCGCTTCGTCGACCGTGTTGATATACGGGACAAGCACCCCATCGGCGCCAACATCAAGAGATTGCTGAATGCCACCGCGATCGTGTGCTCCGGCGACTCGTACTAATGATTTCGCTCCACCATTTGACACACCCCCGATCATTTGCGAGAGGGTCTCGAATCCCATCGGCCCGTGTTGTGTGTCAACGAGCAGCCAATCGTATCCAGTATGCGCCAGTTGTTCGACGACGGTCGGACTATGAGAATTTACGAAGAGCCCTAACTTAGGAATACCATCACGGAGTTGTTGCTTGAATTCGGCGCCGGTTAATACGTCACTCATTTCTCGAATCTCCCTACAAGGTGGTGAGCCGCCCCGGAATCGAACCGGGAACCTCCAGATTAAGAGTCTGCTGCTCTGCCAGTTGAGCTAGCGGCCCACTCGAATGAGTCGGTCTGTTTTATGTAATGCACAGAACGTCCAGAATCGGTCATTGCGCCACGTACGTACTCTCGACGTAATGAAGTTCGCGCATTATGTCGACTTAATTATGTTTTATCAACCTTCAGGAGACTGGTTCGGAGATTTGTACAGAGTAAGGGGTACGAGCGGGTGCGTACGGCTTTGAAGTTGAACCGTTACTTTCGACGCTGTCCGGGGGCCTTGCCTTTTGAGCCGAGCCTGTTCTGGCAGCGTTGGTAGTCTTGATGGCTTGGTTCGAGGGATTTGCAATACTCAATACGCTTCTTCTTGTCGCCACGGCCACGGCCTTTGGATGTATCACCCCGACCAGGAAGCCGGCTTTCTATTTTCCCGAGCCACTGCTGGCATCTGTCATAGCGTTCGTGGCCAGGAGAGAGCTTTTTGCAGTACTCGATCCTCCGGCGCATATCCCCATTACGGTTTTTTGGGTTACCTTGACGACGTTTGCCCTGACCGTCGTTTGTCTGACCTGTGTCAGTCCGAGTGATGTCTGAGCTACGTGTTCCTGTATCAAGCTGCGCCGTGCCGTTCGATCCGACGGTGGATGAGAATTCAACTGGGACAAGAGTGTTCGTTGTCTTGGATGGCGCGGTAGGGTTGTCACCGCCACTACAGGCTGCGGCCAAGCTGGTTAGGCCGGCGAACAATCCACACACGAGGTGTTGTCTGCGAATACGCGGCATCGAAAAACTCTGAATCGAACGATACTGGAACGCACAGATTCGATCAACCAGGCGGCATGCCACCGCGACGAGTCGTCTTGTCATTCGGACCTCCTTATCTCGTGTACCCAGATCTGAACTGTGCACACATTGTCTTCTGTAACCAACAATGCAAATCACGTGCCAGCCTACCGGCAAAGATGTTCTGCGTTTTCGATGTGAGTACGGTCCGTTGCCTCCTGTGGAGGGCAGTGTTGGTGGACAGGTACATCCATCGCTGTTTCGGACACCTATGCGTGACAGGCTGTTGGTCGCGTCAGTTATATGGTGTGTCGGTGTGGAAGTGACGTGATGATGCGACGACAGGGCATGATTGCTCCGATGGGTTCGGGAATCAGGAGGCTACTCATAATGGTGTACGATGGCGGGAGGGGACCGAAAGTGGCGCGCCCGGCAGGATTCGAACCTGCGACCTCCTGCTCCGGAGGCAGGCGCTCTATCCAGCTGAGCTACGGGCGCGTGGTGTTTGCGTGCAGCACGTACAACACTGCAGAACGAATTGGCGCGCCCGGAGGGATTTGAACCCCCGACCTACGGGTTCGAAGCCCGGCGCTCTATCCAGCTGAGCTACAGGCGCGCGAGCGGGAATCTTACCACGCAAGTCTGAGCAATTTGTAGGCCAAAGACTTTGTCCTTCTCTGTTGTAGTGCCCTCACGCGACGCGAGACCTTTATGTGAATGGGTCGTGCTCCGCCTCTTGAATGTAGAGCCTTTCGTAACGCAAGTCCGCCTTGAGGAGCTTACCTAACCACGTTGCTGATTCAGGGGGCGCGTCTTTTTCGGATGTGCGGGGATTGGTGCGAGAACTGTTACGGGGTGTCATCAAGCCGATCCCACCAGATGGATCCAAAGTTTGTAAACGGTTCATTGCCAGTGGCGAGTCGAAGCTGTAACCGGTAGGCAAACGGTGAGGTGATGTACGTCCGGCCTTGCAGTCGGAGTGCTTCACCGGCATAGCTGACGGATGGGGTTTCCCAGTGGTGCGAAAAAAATCCTCCAGGGTCACCGCCGACGCGGCCCATTTTGAGCAGTTCGAAACCGCGACTATCGTTTTCGATCCGCAGAAGGTAGTGGGCGTCTCGGTCATAAATCATTCGTGACGAAATCGTGACTGGTTCATCTGCGATAGTTGCCTCAAGCACACTTTCATAAGTACAGCCATTAACGTGATGAACTGTCTCTGTGCCAACGAAGTCACCGGCCTTACCAAGCGGAGAGTCTGGTAGGACGCCTTCAAATGACCAGGTGCCAACAAAGTAGTGTGGGTCGAAGGGCGCTGCATCGTCGCCTTGTTCAACGCCTTCGACGCCGACGGTGGGTCGTCGTAAAGCGTTAAGTTTGTGGACTAGGTCCAGTTCTTGTTGCGTAAGGCATTGGCCAGGCACTGCGGTGGCGCCTGGTTGTAGCTTCACAATCGGTTCAGCTTCGATTTCCTCGGGCGTCTGCCCGCGTAGTGGCGGGGTCGTTGACAGGACGATCAGGCCGACGACCATTGGAACGGTGAACGTGTATCTGTGAGTCATGGCCTGCACATGTCAGATAGAGCGACCACGGCCAACAGATTAACGCGCGATTCATTGTCGGATTCAATCAGGAGGCCCTTGACTAAGACTTTCCGTCCGGCCCTCAAGCCACCAGTCGCGTTAACCTGCTCGGGGGATGTGAACGAGGACCGTTCGGCAGTACGCAGCAAGCCTTCGGCGCTTAGAAAATCGGCCTCGCCGATCAAATGGAAAGAACTGTTTCCGAGGGCTGACGTACGCGCGGCGTTCACTTGCGTTTGGTTGAAGACTCCTCGCCGAACGACTTCTGGTGCTGAGGCACCGGTCAACCAGACGCTTGCGTCGCTCCGATGTTCAACACAGCCAACAATCTGCACGATATTGACTTGTGTCTCTGCTTGTGTGGTGGCTGATTCGATCCCCATGCCGGCGATAGAAATCCCTGCTCCGATGATTGCTACCAGTGTTAACAGGGAAACCTGGTTCGTCATCTAGTCGTTATTGGCTTCAATGTATTTCACGTTCGTTAAAAACATGTCGTCCCAACTCTGTTCAGACCAATACGCTTCTTTGTGTGGTGCCGGGTTTAGTCTATTCGAGCGTGAATTGTCATACCGCGCGATGACTTTAACGGTGCTTCCTGCTGGCACACGGATCGGGTTGACCAGCTCGTATTCAAACTGCCAATCAAAGCTGTAGTTGGGAACACGAAGCAAGATCTCCTCTCGGCCATCCGGATAGGTTAGGACGTAGGTAAAGTCTTTTCCACGTAGATGTGCATGCACGAAAAGACTTTGGAGGAGTGAGTCGTTCTGGAAAGCCCCAACACCGGTGACGCTCCAGTTGCCGTCGCCTGGGGGGATTGGTTCGAGCAATGGGTTTAGTCCCTGTCCCGCCTGACGTGATTGTCCGGCGAGACGTCGTTCCTCTGGTGTGAGTGGTGGTGGTGCGACAAGCTGTGTGTTTTTCGAGGTGGTCTCGTCCAGCGGGAGTGTACGGACGATGGTTCTTGCGTCGGCTGTGGCAAGCCACGCCCCAACGGACGGTCGCGCCGTTTCCGGTTTACCCGTGGCTTGGTAATGGAGGTTCCAGACCATGTAACCAAACTTATCGCCCCTAATTTCGCGCGTTTGACCAGGCTTGGCGACGTCGGCTCCGACGCCGGGAATATAGGGTCCGAACCCAACGCTATCACGTGCACGCTGAGCGGCTAGCTCAGCGTTGTCTTCGGTTTCGGCACTCCGAGCACGGCGTGCTTTTTGTGCCGCTGCAAGTTGCTCTGGATCGGCGTCAGGGTCTCTCACGGGAACGTAATCAACGGTTGGCCCGCCCGCCCAGGCTGGTCCTGTGCCGAGTTTGGTTCCCGCCGGTAAATTTGTCAGTCGTGTCACGATGTGATGTGTGGCGGCATAATTTCCGGGCCGCACTTGCGTGGCTGATACCTTCATCACATCGTCAAACGACAATGGCGTGAACAGATTAAAGTTTGGTGTCTCACCGTCAGCGTCGATGTGCCATTCGATCGGGAACTCGTAGACGTAGTCAGGGTCTGTGCCAGAAGGATGGCTCCAATCAAATTCAGAAAATGGCGGCGGCATAGGGGCTGGACCGTCACCTTCAGGTGCACCGCCGTCAGCCCAGGCAATGATCAACTCGATCTCACTGGCGCTTAGGCTCGTGTCGTTAGAGAACCTCCCGTATTGTGGGTCAGCAAACCAGGGCGGCATTTCCCGCGACGTGACTTTGGCCTTGATCGCGCGAGCCCACGGACGAGCATCTTCGTAGGAGAGTAGCGACATGGGGGCTACCTGATTCGGACGGTGACAGCTAGCACAGTTTGTCAGGAGAATCTGTCCGATGTCTTCATTGTAAGTCGGGCTATTCTCTGCCGCGCTGGCCACCGATGCTGACAACGCTACGCTAATTACGACGATCGCTGGAATCCCGCTGTTACGCATGCTTACTCTCCATTCTGGACGAGGTGTGAACGGCTCCGGTTGTTCCGGTCATCAGAGCGGCTTGATTCACTTGTTACATAATCGACCAAAACACACCCGGAGACAAGGGATAGATTGTGTGACTAGTGCGACACGTCAATCAAGGCGCGTACACTTCTGTTGACGTTACGGCGTCAGATCGAAGACCGCCATCTCTCGGGTATTGCGCACGAAAAGTAGGCCGTCTGAGAGCGCCGGGACATTCCACGTTTTTCCTTCGATTGCTCTAAACCCAGCGACTTCCTCGTGCCCTTCCGGTGTGGCGCGCACGAGCACGAGGTCACCGTCTTCGGTGAGCACCACCAGATGGTCGTCGGCCGCAAGTAATTGACCGTAGCCGTAGCGGCCACCCTTCCACATCAACTCGCCGGTTTCAGCATCGATGCACGCGAGGATCGATTCATCCAGGCCGTAGATATAGTCATCTACAAGCACTGAACTACTGAACTTGTTTTTCATCCGGTTCGTTTTCCACACTGTCGACGCAGTGAACCGACTGTTCTCGTGCGTCAGTTCAACGAGAACGGCTCCTTTCCCGTACCCCGCTGACAGAAAGAGTCGTGTTGGACTCACAATGAGCGGTTGGGAAATATTCGGCACCATGCTGACCTGCCATGGATAATCCCAGAGCAGCGTGCCATCCTCAGGCGTGAGACCAGCGAGTCGTGCGTCCGTCACGACAATAATTTGACGCACGCCACCAAGCATGGTGAGCATCGGTGATGTATACGCCGTTCCGTCATCAAGAACATGCCAGACAACATCACCACTCCGGTGGTCGTAGGCAGCGACGGACCAACCATTTGCGCCACCAGGAAGGACAATCACGAGGTCATCGACAATCAGCGGGGACGCCGACATCGCCCATTGCAGATTGGGCGCGTCCGCATCTTCGAGAATGTTGCGTTCCCAAATGACGGCACCGGTCTGGGCATCGAGACAAATAAACATGCCAGCTGCCCCGACCACGTAGAGTCGACCGTCGTGCCAGGTGGGGGTGGCTCGTGGTCCTGGTCCGCCCAACAGTTCCTGGAAATGTGCCGGCCACACATGCGTCCAGAGTTCGATGCCCGTGTGTACGTCGTAGGCCGCCACGACTTCGTCATCGCGACGCTGCTCAATGGTGTATGCGAGTCCGTCCGCAACGACAAAGGATGCATATCCACCGCCCACGGGTTGCGTCCACAACGGGTCAAGCCCTGTACCTGGCCAATCCGTCCGGATGGCGGTGGCCGTATATTGTCCATCTCGATTTGGTCCGCGGAAGTCGGTCCACACGGGTGCGGTCGAGGTTGGTTGTTGACGGGGAAGCGTTTCGACCGATGGGCTGGGCGCACGCGTCATCGGTGTCGACGATTGTTCGAGTCGGTCGGCTTCGAGGTCAGCGTAGTGGTCGGTCGTGTCACCAAATACGAACTGAGGACGCGACCCGCCGTCAAATTCGAGACGCATGTCGAACACGGCGACTAGGAAAAACACCACAACGGCGACCACGAGCACGAGACGGCCGAGCCATCGGGCAATGGTAATCAGGACGCGTTTCACTGGGGTCCCTCTGATGTGGGCTTCACCCGTTCTTGGAGGCACGCAAAGAATCGGTCCATCATCATTTTGGAGACACTGCCCAGTAGGCGTTGTCCGACCCGCGCGATGGTGCCACCCACTTGCGCCTTAGCGACGACATGGACCGCGGTTACGAGACCGTCTTTTTCGTCATTAAGCGAGACCGTTGCCGAACCTTTTACAAACCCTGGCTTGCCTTTGCCTTCCACGACCAGTGTGTAGCCATCCGGTTCGCGTTTGTCGGTCATTTCAACGGTGCCTTCATATTTGCCCGTCATTGCTGCAAGGCTAATTGTGATCGTGGCGTTGTAACGGTCTGGTCCCGTTTGTTCCATCGACTCGCAGCCAGGAAGGCAACCACCGATCACGGCCGGGTCAATCAGGAGTGCCCAGACTTGGTCTTTGGGCGCGTCAAACGTGTAGGTGGCTGATACATCCATCTATAGAAGAATACCCGGTTGAGATCCTTATGCGGATTGGCGGGCGTATGAGTGACGAGGACGATGTCGTGGGAGTTGGTTGAGATGTTGCGCCAATTCCTCAAGGCTGGCGATGTTATGTACCGGTAAGAAGTCGTCGATCCATGGTAA
>Ga0310342_100003594_pt1 | contig 10222 bp, 6 predicted proteins | sample S15DNA20500_MG_FD_206155 | JGI IMG/M metagenome (GOLD analysis project Ga0310342, IMG submission 206155) | Marine microbial communities from station ALOHA, North Pacific Subtropical Gyre - S1503-DNA-20-500_MG | ecosystem: Environmental > Aquatic > Marine > Oceanic | place: Pacific Ocean: North...
GGCTCAGTCAGCTCGAGAACCCGAGAGGTCTTTCCTCGCCTTGCTGCACGCCTGGGTGCCGGGATGGTCACCGAGTGCACCGACCTTCAGGTAGACGGCGCTGCGTTGGTGGCGCGTCGGCCGATGTATGCGGGTAAGGCATTCGCAGATACGCGGATCTCTTCGGAGGTGGGTCTCATCACGGTGCGTCCCAATTCCTTCCTGGCCCCTACGCCTGGTGGGGGCGTGGCCAGTGTGCAATCAGTGGCCTTTGCTTCGCAGCCCGATGATCTTGTCGGCGGCGTCGTGGGCACCGAGGCCCCCAAGTCCAATGCCGTGGACCTCTCGGAGGCGGACCGAATCGTCTCAGGTGGGCGGCCTACGGGAAGTGCTGAGCGCTTCGATGAGGTCATCCGACCTCTCGCCGATGCGTTTGGTGCGACGGTCGGCGCGAGTCGCGCTGCAGTGGATGCCGGCTTTGCCTCCCATAGTGAGCAAGTGGGCCAGACTGGAAAGGTCGTGAATCCGAGCCTGTATGTGGCCTGCGCCATCTCCGGTGCCATTCAGCACCTGGCAGGCATGCGGACTTCACGGGTGATCGTCGCGATCAACAAGGACCCGGAAGCCCCGATCTTTCAGCATGCCACCTACGGGATCGTAGGAGACATCTTTGAGGTATGCCCGCTGCTCCAGCAAGAGGCGCGTGCGACGCTTTCTTGAGTATCGCTGTGACCATCTGCGGCGACCCCGGGGAGTCGATGCAGCACAATGGTATATTGGGCGTCCATTGAGGGGTGGAAGCTGGATCTATGGGTAGCACTCCCATTGCCGAAGCCGAGGCGCTAGAGCGCCGGCTCACCCAAATCCTTGTCCACCTGGTGGATGCGGATGACGCTCGGGGGGTGGTGCGCCTCGTGGAGCGCTGGGCGGAGCTGGGAAGCCTGCCCGCCGAGGCGCTGTTGGCACAGGCTCGGGCCCTGATGTCCCTGAGATTGATGGACCGTGCCTGGGTCAGACTTCAAGAGGCGAGGGACAACGATCCCGAAGATGTGGAGACCCAGCTCCTCACTGCCGAGATGTTTGTGGAGCGGGGCTGGCCAGCGCGAGCGCGCCGAATCCTGGAGCGTGTGCCGGTTGGACAGGTGGATACTCGACGCCTGGACGATCTGCGGGCGTCTGCTGCCCGTCCCCCAATGCAGCCGCCAGAGAATGCACAAGAGGTGGAGCGCATAGGGGATACCGATGCCGTCCTTGAGTTGGCGGAGCGCTATATGGCCGCAGGGAGCTTCGTGCGGGCCCAGAGCCTGCTGGAACGGCTTCATCGAGAGGGGGAGGGCGGCGCACGGGTGTCCAACCTCCTGTGGGCCTTGCAGGGTGAATACAGCAGCAGCAAGCTGCCGCTCGAAGATCTGCTGGTGGAGCTGTCTCCTGAGACTCGTCTCAGTGAGTGGGATGGTGTGGACCTGACCGAGAGTCTTCGTGTGCAGGACGACACGGTACATGACCCCGAGGCCGCCGCCCGAGATCTGCTGGATGGGGATGAGGATCGGATGGATGGGCGACCGGCATTTCCCGACCTCTTTCGTCGGGGTGAGCAGGCCGATGAGACCACCATTGAGGATGAGGATGAGGTCACCGTGGCCTCGTCCATGGCCACCATGGAGCAATTGGGCGAGGTCTCCACGGATCAGCACACCGACCCGGGCATCTCTGAGACTGGTGTGGGTGGCGACACCCGGATCATGGAGGTGATTGGAGGGGAAGTCAGGGAATTGAACCTCGACTCAGGCTCGATCCATAAGCCTGTGGACCCCGCAGTGGGCGCCTTCTCTGGGCTGGACTCGACCCTGGACCTCCGGGCGTATCGCGACAGCATGGGCGTGGAACCGCTGCCGCCAGATGCCGAGACTTTTCTGGAAGAAGAGGACCAGGACCTCATTGTCATGACTCGGCGTGAGCGACGGGAGCGGGTGGCCCCACCCAAGCGGAATCGCACGGAGATGGAGGTCGTAGAGCGGGGAGTCAGCGGAACTCGCAAGCCGATCCGACGCCCGCCTCAGCCGGAGGTCTCGCCTGTGCCGGATCATCTGGCGGCTGAGGTGACGGATGAGCTTCGTCCTTCCAGCGGTAGACAGCGGCGTTCGCGCCAACTCGTGGTGCTATTCCTGACGGTGGGATTGGGTATTTTCGGTGTGGGCTGGATGGTCCTGATGGGGCTGCAGCGTGTGGCAGGCCGCCAGGTAATCGCGGATGCGCATGCGGTGGTGGCCTCCGGAGAATTGCGGGCCATTCAGGAGCTGGAAGCCAGGCTGGATGGTGAAGTCAAGGCGGCGCGTGAGCCGTTGGATGTCCGACAGATACAGCTGGCCCTGGTCCGGGTGCTCCTGTGGTCGGACTACACCGGTGATTCCGAGAGGCTCGCGCTGGCGATGTCTGCGCTGGACTCTGTGGGGGCCGATGGCGGATCACGGAACGAGGTGGATCTCGTGCACGGATTCCTGAATCTGGCCCGAGGCGATCTCCGGGGCGCCCATACCCGCGCGCAGGAGGTCGATCTGGAGGACTCACTGGGTCGGGAATTGGTCATGAGGACGGCCCTGGCGCAGAAGGACCAGTCCTACCTCGAGGACGCATGGACCAGAGTGGGAGGGGTGGCCACGCTGGATGGTCCTCTGACGGAGCTGCTGGTGGCCGAAGAGCTGTCCACTGCACTGGGCGAGACAGAGGTGGCTGAACAGGCGCGATTCAGGCTGCTCGATGTCTATGGTGACAACACCTGGGTTCAGCTGGCTCGGTTCGACCGAGCGTGGGACAACCTGAGGCCACAGCAGGCCATTGTGAAGCTCTCGGAGGCAGAAGATGGCCTGACGGGTCCTGAGTCTCGGCGTCAGGAAGGTCGTTTCCATGCACTGCGGGCTCGACTCATGACCCGTCTTGGCATGGATGGGCTGGCCAAGGATGCATGGCTACAAGCACTCCACCGGGACCGTACCAATCCGGAATATCTCTACATCGGCGCCGGGCAAAAGGTGCAGCAGCGTCGACTCATTGCTGCCCTCGATGATCTGGATACCTGTCTGGCCAATCGTCCCTTTGATTCGGCGTGTCGCCGGGGCATGATCCAGATCCTGATCGATCTGGACCGTCTGGAGACCGCACGGGGCTTGATCGACGGCTGGAAAACGCCGGAAGGGGACGTGGCTCACCTGAGTGCCTGGGTCACCTTTGCGGAGGGCCGTGTCCAGGACGCGCTGGACGCCTTGGGTGCGAGGGCACCAGAAGAAGGCGGAGTGGCCGCCTACGTGGCGGCCAGGGCCCAGGCAGAGTTGAGCTCCTCCAGTGTGGGGGACGACGCTCTGTCTGCGGTGGTGGCTGCACTGCGGGACTCTGTAGACCCCCTGGACCGGATTCTGGCTGGTAGATCGGAAGCCGCTCGAATGGCCCTGGTGAAGGCTGAGGATGTGGAGGATGTGGAGAAGAGTGCCCTGGGACTCTCGCTCGAGGATCCTGAGGTACATGTGTTGATCGGTCACTACTTTGAGGGCATCGGCCGTCGGGACGATGCCGGGGAGTCCTTTGATCTCGCCGCGCGTCTCGGCGTGGAGCATGCGCGGGCTCACTTTGCTCGAGGGATGTTCTACTACGATCCAGGGCGTGACCTGAAGCAAGCCAAGAGTGCCTGGAATCGGTACCTGGCCCTGGAGCCGGAGGGCGAGCGGGCCAGTCGTACTCGCGAACGTTTGCGCCCACGATAGGTCAATGGGTCTGGCGGCTGATTGTGAGCAAGGCTAAGCTGGTGTAGGTTTGGGAACGGAGCGGAGGCTGCGATGCGCCTTTGGACCGTAATGACAGTTTTGGCTGGATGTGCCTCGAGCAAGGCAGACATGGCTTTGTCTCGGAACGGTGAGTCCGCCAGTGCCAACGATGCGGGTGAGATGACCGAGGACGATGGCGGGCTGCCCCAGGCTGCCCAGCCAGTCGCTTGGGAGTTGAACGGAGAAATTGTTCTGGATGCAGACGTGATCGAAGAGGATGACAGCATGCTCTCTGTACGCATGCTCAGCAGTGATCGAAGCGTACTGTGTGAGGCTGATGTGTCCGTCGAGACAGCCACGACCATGGATCCCTCTCGATACCCTGAAGAGACCCTGGTGGGCTGGTGGCGGGTATTTGTCGACGAGCCCAAGGCGGGGGGATGCTTCGGGGAGGACTATGATTTCCCGGTCCCGGTCCCGATGCTGCTGGGGATCGGCCCCATGCACCCTGAGATTGTGGCGGCGGTTGGCGCCAATGCGGATGTGGACAACATCGATGGCCTCAACGGCGCCTATGCATCGATGGATGGCGGCGATACCCTGTGGGTCTTCGGTGTCATTGGTACCGACGACGCTTTCCTGGGCCAGAGCGGCCCGGAGGAGAGCGCGCCGCTGAGTGATGGGGTCTGGAATCTAGAGGCGGTCTACTCGTTCCCGCTGTGAGATCCGCCTGGTTGAAAGTGGCCAGTCCGCTCGCAGTACCACCAGTCGTGGGTCAGTGCAGGTGGGGGGCCGCATCCTGCGCCGACGGTACCCACGCCGGGGAGGAGGGGATTGTCTGAGAGCCCCTGGGGAAGCCAGCGTCTTCCTTCCGGATCGGTGCTCTCCAGCTCCCCAATACCAGGCAGCCTGCCGGTGCGCTGGCTGGCCTCCTGGATGGCCTCGGTCATCGCCTGAGCCTGCGCCTGTACGGCGGCCCATTCCGCTGGACTGGGTGGCCGAGGCAGGGCCGCGGGCGTGGGAGTGGCAGATTGGGGCGGTGGCCCACGATGCGCGGCCCAGGTCAGTGTCGCGGCACCAGCTGTGGCCCCGGTCCAGATCACCAGGCTGCGCAGTTTCATCGGCTATCCGTGCGCGCTTTCCGGCGGGTCTTCCATCTTCTGGATGCGGAACACCTTGGCGAGGGCGAAGGCCAGGGCCGCTGCCCCAGCACTGAACACTGCCCCCATCTTGGCGGGGCCGAGGTAGTCCGCGGCAGCATCGGTCCCGAAGGCCTCGCCGGCCACGAATAATGCAACAGTCAGACCAAGTCCGGCCACCGCGCTTGCGGTGATCAGGTGTGGCATTCCCATGCCATTGGGCAGGGGGAAGCCAACCTTGGCGCCGATGCCTGAGAACAGGGTGATGCCAATGACCTTGCCCGCCAGCAGTGAGGCGAGAATGATCCAGGTCACCGTGTTTATGGTGTCGAAGGCGACGCCTGCATTGGCGAAGGCAAAGAAGAAGAGACCGAGGTCCACTGGAAGCTTGAGGTTGTGTTCAAAATTGTGCAATGGGCTGTGATCGTGTTCATGATGACCGGTGGCGTGTTCCTGGTCGGCCTCGTCCTCAGCTGAGAACAGGCCGGTGTCTCTCTTAGGGCCTGGCAGGAAGGGCACGATAGGGACCAGCGCCAGGGCTGGGTGTAGGTGTGCCATGGAGAAGCCCACCCAGCTCAGCGTGCCGGCGAAGAGAATGTAGGGCAGCCAGGTATTTACCTTGAATCGACGAAGTGCATAGGCCACGGCCATGCCAGGTACGGCAAAGTAGAGCAGCTGGATGGGGTCTGGGGTGTTTGCGGGGTCCGGGTAGGCGACGGCGATGATTCCAAGGCCGATGGCGTCATCGGCAACGGCAAGCAGCAGCAGGAAGTTGACCGCTGGGTGCTTATTGCCGAAGATCATGCGGGCCACCAACCAGGCCAGCGCAATGTCGGTGGCGGTGGGAACACCCCAGCCATTGGCCACAATCGCAAAGTCCTTATGGGTCCCGTAGAAGAGGTAGGTGAGGCCAAGGTAGACGCCCACAGGACCGACCACACCGCCGATGGTTCCCAGCAGCGGGTTGATTGCCTTGCTCATGGGATTCAGATCACCCCCTGGCAGGCATGCTTCTGTGATCTCCTTGGCAGCGATACCAAAGAAGAAGACCATGAAGATGTCATTGATGAGGTAATGGGCCGTGATCTGGTGACCCAGAAGCATCGCATCGGCTCCAAAAGGTGTGGCATGAATCAGGTGCTCGTAGGCCTCGTGGTTCACGTTGGCGACGACAAGTGCCACGATCACGCCGAGAATCAGCGGAAGAGAGAATTCCTGGAGCAGGTTGATGGTCTTCTTGAACTGACTCATGGATACCTCAGGGTCATCCCCGCCGTGGTGCGGGGCCTCGGGAGAATAGCGCAACCGAGCCCGCTGCTGGGGGAAGTACTCTAAAAGGACTGGTCAAAACTGCAGAGTCCTGCCGAGGTGGCTGAGTGACCGTGGGGCGCTTGTTTTGGTACGGCAGGCAATTCGGACAAAAAATGTCCTACCACTGGCCCGATATTCGGGTACATTCTGTATAGTTGTTCAGGAGGAGTGCCAGATGGTGGCCGATATGTTTCAGATTCCTCGCCTTGAGCAGACCGCAGACGGTCGGGTTCGTGTGGCGCGTTGGGGCCGGATTGGTGGTGTGCTGCTGCGAGCTGCCGACCGTGTAGTGCTTGGGCCCGAGATGGGCACGGGCCTCCTGGTGCTGGTACCCCGCGGCTATGGTCGGCCGATGCTCGGTCGGCGTGGACCGGGAGGTCTCATCGCGGAGCCAGCCGGGGTCCCCGCTTCGAGTCTCCGCTGGCGCGTCGCTGGCCGTATCCTGGCGATCGAGCGGGATCTGGAGCGCGGTGGCGCTGGTTCCGGAGGCTCGTATGTCGCGTGCCGAGTGGAAGGCAGGGATCTCGCATCGCTGGCTCGAGCCCGAGGGGTATTCATGGATGCCCAGCTCACGGAACGGGAGTTGATTGCGCTGTGCGGCCAGGCGGCCGTGGCACTGGAGACCCACCAGGTGGAGGTCGCCATCGCTGCTGCTTCGAGCCAGGCGGCGGCGGAGGCATTGTTGGCGGACACCCCGGTGTCCCGGATTCGCATGGAGATGCCGGCGCTTCGACCACAGGGTGAGCTGTCCGGAGTCGTGGTTCCTGGTCCTTGGGAGGATTGCCTGCTGCCCGATCTTACCTCCTATGTACCCGAGCAGCTGCTCATCCAGTCGGTGTCCGGGTCACATCAGACTGTGGATGACGACCCACAGCTCTCCCTCTTTGAACAGCGAGAGACTGCCTGATTCTCCTTTGGGGAATGCAACGCAAGAGGGCCGCCCTGGGATGGGCGGCCCTCGCTGTCTCTGAGGTGGGCCGGGCTCCAGCGCAGTCATCCTTGCATCGAGGGTGGCGAGTCTCGATGCGACTACGCTGAAGCGCCGGAAAATGGCAGGGGCCCATGGGGCCAGCGGGACAGCTTCGCCTGAATCGCCCACTGCCGGGCGGCGGTGGGCGGTATCAGCACTTGAGTTGAGAAAGAGAGGAGGGCACGAACGGCCCTCCTGAAGGGCTCAGGAACAGCCGCTCGTAGCTCCACAGTTGAAGCATTTGTAGCAGGCACCTGAGCGGACCATGATCGACCCACACCCGGTGCACGGGGGTGCATCGGCTTGTGAAGTAAATACGGCCTTTTCGAGGTTGGACTGTCCGCTGCCGCTCGATGCTTCGGGGGCGTCCGTCACAGACGGCACCTCAGCAACGAAGTCAGCGGAATCAGCCGCAGCTGGCGCATCGACCTTCTCGCCGAAGCGCAGGTCCAGCCAGCGGAAGATGTAGTCCATGATGGACTTGGCGATCGGGATTTCCGGGTTTCCGGTAAATCCTGAGGGCTCGAAGCGCATGTGCGTGAACTTGCCCGACAGTGCGGTCAGCGGGACGCCGTACTGCAGCGCCAGGCTGACGCTGGTGGCGAACGCGTCCATGAGTCCACTGACGACGCTTCCTTCCTTGGCCATGACCAGGAAGATCTCACCGGGCGCACCGTCCTCGTACATGCCGACTGTGATGTAGCCCTCGTGGCCAGCCACGGAGAACTTGTGGGTGATCGCCTGTCGCTCGACCGGGAGCTTCCGGCGGACGGGGCGATATTCCACGCGCTTATCTTTGTTCTCGACCTCGTCGAGCCCAGTATTCAGGGGCTGCGTGCGCTTGCACCCATCCCTGTAGATGGCGATCGCCTTCAGTCCAAGCTTCCACGCATCCATGTAGATGTCTGCGATGTTCTGAACCGTGGCGCTCGGGGGCACATTGACCGTCTTGGAGATGGCGCCGCTCAGGAAGGGCTGTGCTGCGGCCATCATCTTGACGTGCCCCATCGGCGCGATGGATCGCTCTCCGTTTCTGGGCTTGAATGCGCAGTCGAACACTGCGAGGTGGTCGTCCTTGAGGAAGGGCGAGCCCTCAATCGTCTCGTGGGTCTCCAGGTATGCGCCGATAGCGGCCTGTTCGGTCTGGCTGTAGCCCAGAGCACCGAGGGCCAGGGGCACGGTCTGGTTGACGATCTTGAGCATGCCGCCGCCCACCAGCTTCTTGTACTTGATGAGTGCGATGTCCGGCTCGATCCCGGTGGTGTCGCAGTCCATCATGAACCCAATGGTCCCTGTGGGGGCGAGGACGGTGACCTGGCCGTTGCGGAATCCGTGCTTCTTCCCGAGCTTCAGGCACTCTGTCCAGACGTTCTTGGCGGCGATGCGCATCTGGTCGGAGACGCCCGACTTGGGGATGGACGTATTGGCCTTCTTGTGCTTGCCAATGACGCGAAGCATGGACTTCTCATTGCGCCGGTAGCCCGCGAAACTTCCGCGGAGCTCAGCGATGCGTGCCGACTGGGCGTATGCCTCGCCGTGCATCAGTGAGGTCGCCGTTGCGGCGAAGTTGCGGCCTTCGTCGCTATCATAGGGCAGCCCCTTGGCCATCAACAGCGCGCCGAGGTTGGCATAGCCCAACCCCAGAGGCCGATAGTCGATCGAGTTCTGCTCGATCTTCGCCGTGGGGTAGCTGGCCCGGTCCACCAGGATCTCCTGGGCGGTGATGGTGGTCCGAACGGCTTGAAGGAACCGCTCGATGTCGAGGTCGCCCTCGTCGGTCCTGAATTTCATCAGGTTCAGGCTCGCCAGGTTGCAGGCGGAGTTGTCCAGGAACATGTACTCAGAGCACGGGTTGGACGCGTTGATCCGGGCGGTGTTGATGCACGGATGCCAGTCGTTGACCGTGGTGTCAAACTGGAGCCCGGGGTCACCGCATTGCCAGGTCGCGTTTGCGATCTGGTTCATGATGTCCCGTGCCTTGTAGGTATCGATGACCTCGCCGTTGGTCACAGCGCGTGTGGACCATTCGCCATCCTCTTCCACTGCGGTCATGAAGGCATCGGTCATCCGCACGGAGTTGTTGGAGTTCTGGAAGAACACGGAGTCGTATGCGCCACCAGGGACGTTGAACCCCCCGTCGTAGCCTGCATCGATGAGGGCCCACGCCTTCTTCTCTTCATCGACCTTGCAGTTGATGAACTCCTCGATGTCCGGGTGCTCGATGTCCAGGATGACCATCTTGGCCGCCCGGCGGGTCTTTCCTCCACTCTTGATCACGCCCGCGAACGCATCGAAGCCGCGCATGAAGCTGACGGGTCCGCTCGCGGTACCGCCACCGCGGAGCAGCTCCTTGCTGGACCGGATGGGGGAGAGGTTGGTTCCGGTGCCGGAGCCCCACTTGAAGAGCATGCCCTCGGTGGTGGCCAGCCCCAGGATGGACTCCATGGTGTCTTCGACGGAATTGATGAAGCATGCAGAGCATTGGGGATGGGCCTCGACGCCCACGTTGAACCAGACGGGGCTGTTGAACGCCATGTGCTGGTGCAGGCAGAGCCAGGTCAGGTCGGCCTTGAAGTGGTTCGCGGACTCTTCTGAGTCGAAGTAGCCGTCCTCAATACCCCACGAGGTAATCGTGTCGGTGACGCGGCCAATCAGTTGGCGGATGCTCGTCTCCCGCCCTTCGGTTCCGAGGTGGCCTCGGAAGTACTTGGATACGACCACGTTTGTGGCGGTCATGCTCCAGGAGGTGGGGATCTCCACACCGTTCTGTTCGAACACCATGTTGCCGGATGCGTCGCCGATAGCGGCGTCGCGAATCTCCCAATCCACTGTGGCCCAGACATCAGTGTCGGGCGCAAAGTAGCGGGTCCAGGTCAATCCAGTGTCAGCTTCGAGGTTCTGCAGGGGTTGTTGATCTGCTGCGTTGTTCCGTATTTCCATTGGTGCTTCTACGTGTCGGAGGGGTTGAGTAGGGCACACCAACCCAAACCCTGACGGGGATGCCCGGGCTGTAGACCTTTCAGGCCGTCGATGCGAAATCGCCGGTTGAAGAGGACTCGGTGGTGCGG
>Ga0310342_100003595_pt1 | contig 10221 bp, 7 predicted proteins | sample S15DNA20500_MG_FD_206155 | JGI IMG/M metagenome (GOLD analysis project Ga0310342, IMG submission 206155) | Marine microbial communities from station ALOHA, North Pacific Subtropical Gyre - S1503-DNA-20-500_MG | ecosystem: Environmental > Aquatic > Marine > Oceanic | place: Pacific Ocean: North...
ATGGGTGATCTTGCCTCACTCTCGGGCCTGATACGAAATGGATCCCACTTAATGATCTGCCCTAATGCGCCATTGCCCCTCCAGCTAGGATTTAATCAAACGGGATTTTCCTGGGGAAATTACGAAGACCAGGAAAATTACACCAACGACATCAACGTTTCTTCGGAAAGAGCGTTCGGAACGATAGATACTGCTAAAGCCCAATATGGGTTCGATGACTCGAACTTGATAGTTGGAGGATTTTCACAGGGTGGATCTATGGCTCTAAGAATGGGATTTACGCAAGCTAGGAAGTTTAAAGGGGTATTGGCTTTGAGTACGATCCTCCGAGAGGATCATGGAAGCTACATTCAGCGTTCTGATGTTCCTACGTTTGTGTCCCACGGAACAAATGATCAGGTGCTAGAGATTAAGGAGGGAAGACATATAAACGAGATATTGAAAGGTCACAACATTGATATCACTTATAAAGAATATGCCATGGCACATGAAATTACCCGAGACTGTATCTCAGACATCAGTAGTTGGATAGATGAACTAGACGGAAAATAGGTGTTTTAACTATTGAAGAGATTCTGCCCTTAAAAAGTCAAAATCGCATCCTTTGTCAGCTTGAGTTATATGCCTAGCATGTAACCATTTAAATCCTCTTTTGAATTCAGGACCTTTTACGAAATTTGCTTTTATTCGAGCGTCCATTTCAGAGTCAGATATATCTAAACTCAGCCTGCGATTAGGTACATCAAGAGTTATTTGGTCCCCATCCTCTACCGCACTAAGAGGACCTCCATTAGCAGATTCCGGACTCGCATGTACTACAACAGTACCAAAGGCAGTGCCGCTCATACGAGCATCACTAATTCGAACCATATCTCTTATACCAGTCGCTAATATTTTCTTAGGAATGGGCAAAAATCCCCATTCCGGTATACCTGGAGCCCCAATCGGACCTCCGTTTTTCATTACGAGAACATCGTTTGGTGTAACGTCTAAATTAGGATCATCGATTCGCGCAAATAGGTCATCATGGTCGTTAAATACAACCGCTCGACCAGTGTGTACCATCAAATCAGGGGAGGCTGCTGTAGGTTTAATTATCGCTCCGGTTGGAGCCAAATTGCCATAAAGTACGGCCAGTCCTCCTTCAGGATCCAAAGCTTCATCTACTGTCCTAATCACATCTGGCAGATGTGCCTCTTGACCAGCTATGTTCTGCCCAAGGGTTTTTCCAGTGACCGTGACATTATCTAGGTCTAGTAGATGAGAAATTCTGTTCATGAGTGCTGGAACGCCACCTGCATAATAAAAATCCTCCATCAGGTATTGTCCAGATGGCTTAAGATTAAGTAGAAAGGGCGTGGTTTTAGAAAGCTCGTCAAAGAGTTCGAGTGGTAGATCTATACCAACCCTTCCTGCTATGGCAATTAGATGAATAATGGCGTTTGTTGATCCCCCGATCGCATGTACACACCTAATCGCATTTTCAAAAGCTGATTGTGTCATTAGTTTGGATGGTTTTAGATCGGTTTGGGAGAGAGCAACTATCTGTCTGCCAGCCGCCTCGGCCATTTGCTTTCTCCTAGAGTCAACAGCAGGAATCGCAGCATTCCCAGGAAGAGCCATCCCCAAAGCCTCACCTATAGTAGCCATTGTAGAGGCAGTACCCATTGTCATACAGTGACCCGAACTTCTGACTATGCAACTTTGCAATTCCGCCCAATCGTCCTCAGTAATCGTTCCAGCCCTCAACTCAACCTCATACCGCCTACAATCAGTGCAGGATCCTAGTTCTTCCCCCTTCCAATTGCCTTTCAATTGTGGCCCACCAGTAACAAGAAGAGAGGGTATATCCGCACTTGCTGCTCCCATTAGCAAAGCAGGGGTTGTCTTATCACATCCACCAAGTAAAACAACGCCATCGATAGGGTTTGCAGTAATGGATTCCTCTACATCCATACTCAACAAGTTGCGATACAGCATCGTAGTGGGTTTCATGTTGTATTCACCCAAGGACATAACCGGAAATTCCATCGGGAATCCGCCGGCCTGCCATACACCGATTTTTACGGACTCGGCCAAATCACGGAGATGGGAATTACAATGAGTTAATTCGCTCCAAGTGTTGCATATACCTATAATTGGTTTCCCCTCGTAGGATGGTTCCTCAAAGCCCTCAGCCTTAAACGCAGCCCTCCGTAACCAACCATACAATTCCGGTGTATCAAACCAATCTTTACTTCTTTTTGCTACTGGGGTACTAGACATCGACAAAAATCTCCAAAATATTAAGATTCGTCCTTGGACTGTTTTTCAAATTCGGCCATCTGTTTTTCTACATGAGCCCTGATGGCATTACGAAGCTCATTAGCAGAAGGCGGGGACACATAGAAAACTTGAACGTCAGATTCAAATTGAACTCCATGCCCTTCAGTAACGAAAAGTAGTGCCACCTCATCAGCATTCATTGTTTCAGATATTTTTTGAGATATCGTTTCAAACCTTTGCTTGGTCAGGTTTTGGTAGGAGTCCATTGCAAGTTCATACACTTTCTTACTCAGTAACCCAATAGACATACAGCGCTGCCAATCAGAAATTTCTCTCAAAACCTCTTCATCTTCAACAGGTTCCATCGATGCACCTGAATCAATGTACCTTTTGATAGCAGAGGATGCTCTTGCAGAGACCGCCCCTACAAGCTTTACTCCTTCCTCCCCTCCAACATGAACCATTTCATGAAATACAAATTTCACCGTTGCGAGGGCAGACTCCAATCCTCCTACCTGCTGCACAACCTCATCCCAGTATTTATCACAGAGATCACCATTAGCTGATTCGAAGTCTGGAGTTGTCGGTATGGTTGGAATCAACAAAAGTTTTTTCTTTCCATCAAATTGACCAGGGTTTGCCCTTCCTGTATTTCCTAGAGTAGCCACCTATATTTTCTCCATTCTTACTGCACATACCTTATATTCGGGAATACGGGAGTCAGGATCTAAAGCAGCATTAGTCAAAAAATTAGCCGCCTGCTCTTGTAATTTCACAAATGGAACGAAAATTTCCCCCGAATTCATCTTTTCTGAAACTAGCACCTCTGCCTCCATTTGGCCACGCCTGGACTTTATGCGAACTTTGTCCCCCGAGATCAAACCATAGCTATCGCAATCGTCTGGATTGATAGCTACTTGTAGTACAGAAGCCCTTGCAAGAAGTCCGTGTGCCCTTCGAGTCATTGTTCCGCCATGCCAATGATAGAGAATCCTTCCCGTATTAAGAATCAGAGGAAATCTTTTGGTAGGCAATTCATCTGCGGGTTTACCTTGTTCGAAAGCAACAAATTTTGCTCTATTACCTCTTGGGAAGTCTTTTTCGTAAAGATATCGCGTTCCAGGATGATCATTAGTCGGGCAGGGCCATTGAATCCCTCCCTTCTCCAACCTTTGGTAATTGATCCCAGCAACTAGAGGAGTGAGTGAAGCGAATTCATCCCATATTTCTGAAGGATGATCATATGAAAATTCTGAACCGAAATCTTCACCTGTAATACTAGATATTTTCTCAGCTAACTCACAAAATATTGCCCAGTCTGCCTTACTGTTTCCAACTGGCTCCAGTACCTTGCGCACCCTTTGGACTCTCCTCTCGCTATTTGTAAAACTTCCATCCTTTTCAGCAAACGAACATGCAGGAAGCACAACGTCTGCTATTTGTGCTGTCTCGTGCAGAAAAATATCTTGGACCACAAGAAATTCGAGGCTGCGGAACGATTTTTCAGCATGAGCAAGATCCGGTTCGCTCAAAAGCGGATTTTCCCCTGTCACATACATCGCTTTAATGCGACCTTCATCGATGGCAGGAACCATGTCAGTTACAACAAGCCCTGGCTCGGCCGGCAGGTTTGCCCCTCCCCAGGCAGCGGAGAACTTCTCCACTGTATCTTCATTTATAGATTGGTATCCAGGAAAAGCGTTTGGAATACACCCTGCGTCACCACATCCTTGTACATTGTTTTGACCCCGGAGGGGGGATATACCTGACCCAGGCTTTCCGAGTTGCCCTGACACGAAAGATAAATTCAACAACCCGTGAGCATTCGCCGTTCCCATTGTGTGTTGAGTAATCCCCATACCCCAAATAAGGCACGAACCACTAAATGGTGGGGAGGCATACATTCTCGCAGCAGCAATAATGTCTGTTTTTGAAACTCCAGTCACAGTTTCAACGTATTCCGGATCATACTTTTCAACAACTTTTTTCCAGTCATCAAACCCTTCTGTGCGATCCTTAATGAAACTTATGTCTTCCAAACCTTCAGATAAAATGACATTAGCGATTCCATTTAACAGAGCAACATCCGTTCCGGGGCGGGGTCTCAACCACAAATCCGCAAAATCACACATATCGATCCGGCGAGGATTTATTACTATCAGCTTTGCACCATGTTCTATTACCGCACGGCGCATTCTCGAGGCAGCGACTGGGTGGTTAGAGTTTGCATCTGAACCGATTATTACTAGACAACCCGCCTCTTCGTAGTCAATGTATGAATTGCTTGTGGCACCACTTCCTAAAGACTCAAGCATGGCTTCTACTGAGGGAGAATGGCACAATCGGGTACAGTGATCAATGTGATTGCTCTTCATTACAACGCGTGCGAATTTCTGCTGAACGTAACCATCTTCGTTCGTTGCTTTAGCAGAGCACAAAGTACCAAAGCTGTCTCCTCGATATTCAGTCAATTTTTCAGCAACGTGATCCAAAGCCTCTTCCCACGTAGCTTCCACAAGTACTCCATCTCTTCTGATTAATGGGCTAGTAATACGATCTTCATGGTGAACAAACGTATACCCAAAGCGTCCTTTCACGCAGAGCATACCTAGGCTAGATAAATTGTCTGGATCATCAAGCATTTCCTGAATAATGCCATCTTCTCCCACCCCTGCAACGATCCCACATCCCACACCACAATATGGACACGTAGTTTTTACATAATCAACAATTTTTTCGGGAACTTCCTTAGTTGAAATAGCGCCCGTAGGGCAAACTGAAAGACATTGGCCACATGTCGTACAAATTGAATCAATAAGGGGCTTATCCATAAAAGTGGCTATACGGGCATCAGTTGCGGTACCAACTACATCGATTGCGCCTATAAACTGGTGCCCTTGTTGGCAGGCTCGAGCACACCTCCCGCACAAAATACAAGAATCCATTGCTATGTTGAACACTGGATTACTGGTATCTACTGGCTCACGCTGCCTTGGCTCGAAGTCGTTCTCTGCAATGCCAAATGTAGAAGCCACCGTTGAGAGTTCTTTGTGAGTATCTGACCCATATTCAAAATTTGACACCATACCCGTTGTAAGGCCTATAACAGTTTGCCTTATATCATCAAGTTCTGATCCGCTGGTACTCACTACCATTCCGTCCGAACAAGGAGTAGAGCAGGATGCCGGATAGCCTCGTGTACCCTCGATATCCACCAAACAAGTTCGGCATGCTCCTATCGGTTTCATGTCAGGATCCTTGCAAAGTTGAGGTAAAGGGGTTCCAGACACATTCACTGCATCAAGTACAGACGAACCTTCTTCGACTTCTACTGAACTTCCGTTCACGGTTACATTTATCAAATCAATCTCCCTGTTCTTGACTAAAATGGTTCAAGTAACTAAGAAATGGGTTCCCGGCGGCTTGTCCAAGTCCACAAAGAGAAGCTGCGTTTACAGTCGTCGCCAACATCTCTAATCTTTTAAATTCATCAGACCTGTCCGATGAATTTCTTATACTCTCTAAAATACTAACCATCTTGGGTGTTCCCTCCCTGCAAGGGGTACATTTACCACAAGATTCAGCCGCGTTATATTTGGAAAGGTGTATCGTGGCCTCGTAAGGATCTGTGTTCCTTGATAACGCCACAACTCCTCCTGCTCCCAACATTACGTTTTTACCATCAATAATTCCAGGCAAGATTTCTAGGTCAAGCAGATGAGTTGGTAATATCCCACTTGAGGGCCCACCTACCGCGACTCCGGACAAATCGTTTATGTCTTTAATTCCTCCTACATCTTGAAGGACAGACAGAAGGGTAATGCCAAATGGAACCTCCGCCAGACCAGGATATGGCATATTCCCGCTCAAACTTAAGAGCTTGGTCCCAGGGGCGTCGCTCGTGCCATTAGATCTAAACTTTTCAGGTCCGGAACTTAACACAAGTGGAACATTGCTGAGAGTTTCCACGTTATTAACCACAGTCGGAAGACTTCTGAACCCAGATTCGGTTGGAAATGGGGGGCGCAACCGTGGCTCTCTTCTTCTACCTTCCAGGGTGTTAATCAAGGTGGATTCTTCGCCACACACATAACCTCCGGCCCCTCTAAACAAGCGAACATTGACTGAGAAATCTGTACCTAACACATTTTTCCCTACGAACCCCAGATCCTGGCACTTCTGTAAGGAAATATTTAATCTAGAATAAGCAAGTTCCGCCTCGGCATTTACATAAATAAGAATTTCTTCTGACTTACTTGCATAAGCCGCTATCAAAGCTCCTTCGATGACTCTAAATGGCATACCCTCCATCAAGTGTCTGTCTTTAAATAATCCAGGTTCACCTTCTTCAGCATTCACCAACACAACAGGAGCCGATCTCTGAGAAGAAGCCGATTTCCACTTTAGTGCAACGGGGAAATATGCACCGCCTCTACCTCTCAGACCAGAATCAGAAACGATGTCAATCACCTCTTCCGAAGTGAGTGATAAAGCTTTTGCCAAGCCTTCAAAACCTCCGATAGAAATGTACTGTCTAATATCGTCCCACGCTATTTCACCAATACCTTGCAACACATATCTTGTCTGAGACTTAAAAAAATCCTGGTCATTTGAGAAAATATCTGAAGAATCGAGCCCGGTTACTCGGGGACCAGAGAAGCATGCACCAGAACAGCCTGCTACCTCTATTCGGTGCGTTTCTGAGTATTTGGTCTTTATACTTTCCAACTCATCGTATGCACCAATAGATGCGCTGCATTGCCCCACTTGAACCACGATTCGGTCCCGCTGATCATGAACCTGAAGGTGAGAATTAATCTCCGCAAGTTTTTCCAGTGAATTATGCTTGCTCAAAATCTACCTCTTTGTCCACCAATTCTTCTGTCGCCGCACCAACAAGAACACCATCAATCAAAACAACTGGGGAAACTGCGCATGAAAACAGACATGGGACCTCATTCACTACGATATTCAAACCATTTCTAACAAATAGGTTTCTCGTTTTCGCCAACAGCCTTTGACTTCCCGATTCCCTGCAAGCCAATCCTGTACAAACTGCTACTTCATGAGACTGTGGAGCATCCAAAGTAAGTTCAGGATAAGTCGTGGCAGCTCCATAAACTTCACTAGCAGGTACTCCTAGATGCCAACTTAAAATTTCCAAAGCCCATTCTGGCAAATATCCATATTCTTCTTGGACCCAATGGAGAGACGGCAGTAATTGTTCCCTGGAACGTTGAAATCTATTAACCAATTCCTTGCGGAAATTTAGCCGTGCTTCTTTGGTTACTCTCTCAACATCCATAGACTTTCCGTTCACGAAATAACGACGTTCTGTGCTTGTTCGAGATTTAGTCTCTTCAGTGTCTCAAAAGGTATAGTTCCATCCTCATTCCAATGCCTAGCTTTATAGTAGGAATCAATCATTAAGTTTAACTCGTCTTCAGACAGAGAATTCCCGTCTTCCAAACTTTCACTTAGGACCCGGTGGGGAAGAGTATCGTCTTCTCTTAACCATCCTTCCCTCATGTTAAACATTTTTTTCAAATTATTTATTCTTTCCCCGCAGGCTTCTAGTTCTTTTGCGTCGATATCCCAACCGGTCACAGCTGCTAATATTTCGGATGACTCTTCATAAAATTCCGAAAAAACCTTCCTTACGAACTTACACCAGATCATGGAATCCATCACAGCACTGTAATCTTCACCCTTGGCCACCAAGCCGCCCTTTTCGGAATCAGCTTTAAATCTATTAGTAACAGAAGAAAAATCATATTCATAGGCGGAGGATCTATTATGACAGGCACCTCTCGTACTCACCGCAAGAGCCAACGCCATCGTCTTAAGGGTGCGAGGCTCATACCCAGGCATCTCCAGACCCTTAACATGCATTGCGAAGTCGGAACTACCCTCTTCCACTATAGAACTCGCAAATTTAGTACCTTCCGCCAGAAGGTTCCCTATGCCTTTTCTGGACACAATTGACCGAAGTATATCCAAGATCTTATTTGACGAGTTAGCAAATTCGTCGTCCAGCAGACCTTTCTCAATACATTCAAAATACCAAGCTATAGTCGCACCGGCACTAACTGTATCTAAACCTACTTCATCACAGTAATTAGTCGATTGAAGGAGGATGGATCTATTTCCACTACCTAAGAGGGGTCCTAACGCATAGAGACTTTGGTATTCAAGTCTCACTTGTTTATCACTACCAGGCTCAGTTATTAACTTCTCACAGCCAATTGTGCAGTTAGCGCAATGCACACTTCTTACGTCCGTTTCCTGATAAATGGTTTCAGCGGTAATTTCCCCTAAATCTTTAAACGAAGCATTTTTGAAATTGTTTGACGGAAGTGACCCTAAACGATCAAACACTGAAGCATTAGCAATGGTACCTGTATCCCGATATTTAGCTGTTGCAAGTCCGAGGCTCTTTTCGATGAGATCAACTCTGATCCCATCCAAAGTATCATTATCACTAATTTCTACTTTTTTATCCCCTGCGAAAACTATTGCCTTTAATTTCTTTGAACCCATAACAGCGCCAGTACCGGTCCTGCCTGCCTGCCTGCCACCATCATTAGAGATAGTGGAATACCTAACGAGACGTTCACCCGCTGGACCTATGCAGGCCACGCTCACGCCAGGCCCAGATAATTGTTTAAGTTTATTTTCTGTGTCGGTATTATTTAGACCAACCACGTGTTTCGCGGAACAAAATTCAACCCCTCCATCAGAAACAACTAGATATGTCCAATCCCTCGATTGGCCTGTAACAACCACAGCATCACAGCCGGTTCGCTTCATGGAAACCGCTATTTTGCTCGAAGACATTGAGTCGCCGATATACCCGGTTAAAGGGGACTTGGAAGCAACAGCAAACTTAGAAGACGTAGTTAATTTGGTATCAACAAGAGGACTTGTTGAAAATATGAGTGGGTTATCACTCCCCAATGGATCGGCTCCTTCAGGGCATAACTGATAGAGTAACCAGGCAGCAAGTCCTGTCCCCCCAATGTAGCCACGGAGAACGCTTTCAGGTATTTCTACATGGCGCCATGTCTTTAAGCCTAAATCTATAACTAATGCTTTGCCATGATAGCCGTTCAAAACTTCTTAACCTCCCGCCATCCTGGGGATAACTATCAAAGAATCTCCATTTTTCATTTCATCTTCATTCCCTTCGATAAATTTTTCCCCATTTATGTTACCCAAATAAGAGGATAGTAATAAATGATTACTTGGGTCTATAACTTTGCCTCCCAAACGCGGCTCAAGACTTAATAACTCCTTAATTACATCCCGAACCGTTATTTTGTTTCCCTTTTTAGAGGAGAAAACTATTTTTTTTGAAGTAATCGGAATGGTAGTAACACCATGAAATTCCACAGCCACAGTCAAAGTCATTGGTTTACAAGAGCAATACGTCTTGCCTCCTTTAAGTCATCCTCAGTATTTATATTAAAAAATGAATTGATTATTTTGGGTGTTACTCGATTTAATTCAACGACTTCCAGACCAATCGAGTCAAAATAGGAATTCATCCTAAGATTTCCATTTCTTAGTGAATTTCCAATGTGTGGTAGGCATGTTTTACTGTATAAGGCATGAGTTGTCTGCATCCTACGCTCAAACTTTGGGACAACAGCATCTACATCGCCAGAAATTTTTGAACTTAAATCTTTAAGCAATTCCTGATTTAGGAACGGCATATCTCCTGCCACAACTACAGCCCAGTCATATTTACAATGTGACAGGCCACTGAAGAGACCGCCGAGAGAACCATGACCCGGGTATATATCCGTTACACACCTAATTCCACCAACCCCAAGCTCTTCTTGCCTAAGAGCAGTATCCCCAACCATGACAATATCATCACTTAACTGAGTAAGAACGGATATCTCCCTGTCCACAATACGCACCCCACCCACAATTTCTTTTTGCTTATCCCTT
>Ga0310342_100003596_pt1 | contig 10220 bp, 5 predicted proteins | sample S15DNA20500_MG_FD_206155 | JGI IMG/M metagenome (GOLD analysis project Ga0310342, IMG submission 206155) | Marine microbial communities from station ALOHA, North Pacific Subtropical Gyre - S1503-DNA-20-500_MG | ecosystem: Environmental > Aquatic > Marine > Oceanic | place: Pacific Ocean: North...
TCATGGACGAAGGGAAAATCGAGACGCCCGCCGCCGATACCGAGGTGATGAGCTGTTACGACGACACGCATCTCTACATTGCTGCGAAACTCCACGAGCCGGGCATGGACAAGCTGAAGGTGTCGACGCCGGTTCAGCCCTGGATGGGAGACTGTATTGAAGTTTTTGTCGATCCGACCGGCGAAGGCCGGGACTATTTCCAATTCATCACCGACACGGTCACGAATACCTTCAGCGGGTTCAATGAAGGCGGGCAAATCGCATTAATCTCGTTCGAATGGTCGGTGGAGGTCGCGAAGGCGGAGAACTACTGGTCGGTAGAAATGGCCCTGCCTTTTGAGTCGCTCGGTGTTGAAACACCTGCGGACAACGAACGGTGGGATTTCAACATGGGCCGGGAACGCTACGTTGAGCTGGAGAATTCCGCGTGGGCGACGATGGGCGGCTTTGCGCAGCGGGACCGATTCGGCCGGCTCGCATTCTACTCCCGCCACGAGATCAAGGCGGACATGAGCTATTGGGAGAATTCCGACGCGGACCCGCTGATGAGACGAAAGGAGGTCTCCGGCATCAAGATGGCCGATCGCTTCCTGCGTGGAGGCGAGGGCACGAAGAGGACTCCGGATCTCTGGTCCTATTTCCCCTACGAAGCCGACCGTGGCGAGAAGGCTCCCAGCGGATATTTCCCTACTCAGGGCTACCTCAATGCAGAGACAAAGGCGAATCATCCCGAGTTCTACCAGGCTGCCATGGACATCAACCGGCTCCTGGTTCAGACGAGCTTCCTCGAAGAGAAGCTGCGCGCCGCCACACGCGCAGCGTTCTACGGTACGAACCTGGCGGCAGGGGATTCCGGGAGCACGGCATTTGCCGCCGACATGGGAGAAATGCAGAAGGAAAACAGCGCCATCCAAAACGGCGTGAATGAGATCTATCAATTCTACGGGCGGGCGTACGATGCGGATCGAAGCGTAGAACTCTTGTCCGGACTGGATTCGCAGATCGAGACGATTGCGTCCAGGATCGGGACCCTTGAAGAACGGATCGAAGAATTCGTCTCCACCTCGGCGTCCACGGTAGCCGGGAAGACGGGGCCATGGAAAAGCGCGCCGCTTGAACTCTCTCCGGAACAGTTGTACCCGAACGACGACGGCACCAGTCAAAGGTATCAGTTCACGGCCTTCAGCGGTGCTCATACCGAACCTCTGTGGCCGCTGGGTCCATTTGACGGCTTTCACATCGACCATCCAATTCCGTGGCCGATCACAGACGTACCCGGCGAATATAAGTTTCCGAAACTGCGCGGATATATCGATCGCATCCTCCGGGAAAGCGGCGGCAAGATCGATAGCTTTTCCTGCACCGAGCCGAGTTATCGCGGTATGGTGATTCCCATGACGGAGTGGATGCTGGCGAAGGCGGAAAAAGATCCGGACATTCTCAGGCAGACGGAAAAGGACGAGCAGCCGCCTCTGGTTGCCAGGCTTCTGATCGGGAAGAATTCACGGCTCAATATCGAAAACCCGGATGCCCGGAAGTATATAGACGGCTATCTCAAGAACATGGCCGCTGAACTATCCTCCATGGCCGAACTGGACTACTTCCTGACCGGATGGGAAGGATCGGCCCCCCACATCGGCTACAACCCGTCGTGCCAATCAGCCTTTCGAGACTACCTGAAAGAGCGATACGGGTCCGTCGAAAAGCTGAACAAGAAATGGCGGACGGATTACGGCTCGTTCGAATCCATTGAAGTTCCCTATGGCCAGTATACCGCGCCGGCCGACGAAGTATCCGGACTCACGTACGAATTTGAACGCTGGCATCGGCTGAACTACGTCCGGCTTTTGGCCTCGATGCGGCTATCACTGAAGAAGGGCGCGCCGGACGTGCCTGTCATGCCCGACCCCTCGCATTTCCTGAAAGAGGGGAACACCTATCTCATGTACAGGGAAAATACCGGCGACATGATGAGCTTTCATTCACGCCCGGGTATGGAGGAACCCATGTGGGTCTACCTGGAGACCATGAACCGGGCATTTGGGATGATCACCGGGTACTTTGAGAACTATTTCGGGATGTGGCCAAAAGCGCACCTGAATGACGAGCGGCTGGCCAGACGTGTCCTCAACAAGCTCTTCTTCAAGATGTTTCTGAGGGACGTGCGCGTTTCCGCCTGGTGGCTCCGGGCCGCGTCCCATCCCACGGCCATATTGGTCGCCTACAATGGGAATTCATTTAACGTTGATTATCAGCAGACGATCTACCGCTGGAGCACAACGTCGATTCCCGCGATGTTTCGAAGGTGCCGAAGCATCGAGAAGGCCCTGCTGGAAAGCCGCCAGGAGATCCCCCAAACGGCCGTCATCCAGCCCTGTGCCAGCGTTTTCAACCTGGCGAGCCTGAAGCACGACAGCAATAACAGCGATACATTGAGCCTGATGTATGATCTGCACAACAAGCTGCTCAGTCCGCTCAATGTTGCGCACGACTATCTGCCGGAAGAAATGGTGCTGGACGGGAAGGGGTCGCTGGACGACTACACGGTCCTCTTTTTGCCCTATGCTCCGTACATGTCGAAAGAGTTTTCCGAACGGCTCACGAAATGGGTAAAGAAGGGTGGTACGCTCATCGCGATGGGGCCGTTTGCACTAAAGAACGAGTTTGGACTCGATTTTGCAGATCAGTCTTCCCTCTTCAAAACACTGATTCCCGAGTACCGGAAAACCGGGACGGATGCCTGGGACTACAGCGTGGAAGGTAAGGGCGAGCGCTCGCAGCCCCAGATCTTGGAGACGGCATTTGGAAAGGGCCGAGTCGTCCACCTGAATCGAATGCTGGATCGGTACCTTCGCAAGCCGGCGCTGAAGCAGTCGTTGATGGAACGGGTGGAAGAGGTCTGCGAGCGGACAGCGGTATCTCCTGATGCGGACCTGGAGATCCTGGTCCGCGAGGGAGACGATGGGGAAAGGTATCTCGGCCTCTGCAACATGAATGTCGAGGAACCCCTGGATACCACAGTCACAGTTACGGGAAGGGTCGAAAACCCTGTGGATCTACTGGTCCCGGGTTTCTTCCCGGTGCCCTCAAAGATCGATGGGAACACAACCGTGCTGAAGATCTATCTCGAGCCCGGCGATTGGACATTGATCCGACTCTAGAGTGGAGTCAGTAAAACTGTAGCCGCGAAAGAGCACACAACAGCAATGCCGCAACCAACATGGGGTAAACCGCGAATGGACGCAAATGGACGCAAATGAACGCTTATGTCTACCTCTATTGGCGTTCATTCGCGGTTCAGAATCTTCCTTCGACGTCAATCTTTCATGCCGTTCCACCGTTTCCTCAACATGTGCGCGGCGGCATTGGGTTCACGCTGGCGGGTGAAAACACCTTTTTGACAGTCCATCACACGTGACAGGTGCTGCGGCATCATGAAGCCCGCGAAACACCAGACATGCTCGCCGACCACGAAGTCGAATTTGTCGAACACGTCGTGATAGCGAGTGAGCATTTCACGCTGGTACTCCTCGGTGAACATCAGCGGCGGCATGCTAACTTCTTACGGGGCCTCCGCATCGACGAACTCACGATAAATGTCTTTCCCAACAATCTGGCTCCAGCGATCGAGGACACGGCGCCACATGGGACCTGGTCGACCGTCGCCGATCTCAGTGCCATTCAGTTTCACCACGGGACCGAGACAATACGGTGTCGAGGGCACCCAAGCTTCATCCGCGTTCACGACGTCGTAGATCTGAATGTCCTGCTCCAACAGCGGAATGCCCATCTCCTCCAAGATCTCGCCCAAGACTGTCAGGCTGATGCCCCACAGGATGTTGTTTCGCCGCGGCGAGATCACCGCACCATCTCGATAGATCACAAAGTTCGATCCACCTGTTTCGCTGATGTTTCCATCAATATCCAGATAGAGGGGCATCGCCTGAGGATCGGCCAGGCGAACCTGCTGCTGCCCGATCCACATGTGAAGGCGATTGCGGTTCTTGATCTTTGACGACAAGCACTGCGGGGGCCAATGCCGAGCGGCTGGGGTAATGCAATGAACACCTTTGAGAAAGATGTCTCGATGCGAATCAGGCCGCAGTAGAAAAGTGTGCTGGACGTACGACGGTGTGCCCTGTTTTGATAAGTCTGTCCATCCCGCATAAGCGGCGACCTGACCGCCCGTGATATAGTAGATCAGGCCGAGTTCCTTTCCGGGTGCTTTCTTGCTATTTTCCGCAATCAACTTTTCCGATATGGATAGGCTCTGCTCATAGGAAACCGGTGGCTCGATGTATATGTACTTGCACGATCGATAGAAGCGGCGAACATGGTCCTCCAATCGATAGAGTTTCTGACCGAATGTTCGCACGAGATCCGTGACGGCCACACCGTTTGTGATTCCCAGATCATAGACCGGAAGCGTACACTGTGAAGCCGGAACATACTCACCCCTTATATATGCGATTGGTTCATTCATCGATTACCCTTCGTGCGATCCCGGACTGGAAGTTCTTTTTTGAGCTAGAAACAAGAAGCGGGAATTACAGTAGTGCCCGTCATTCCCGAAATCAAGGTCTCAGCGGCACCGCCCGCTCAATCGCCTGTGGGGTTTGCAATTCGACCGGGGAGTAATTAGGGTGTTCGAATGGCCCGGCGGTGGAGCCGGGCAAGGGTCGAATGGGAACGATGAGCAGTCCTTCCGAGCACATCAGAATAGGCCTGGTTACGATGGATGCTCAACCTTGGGAGCTTGAGCAGAACTACCGACGTCTGGAGGCATATGTCCGGGAGGCGGCACAGCGGGGCGCCGAGGTCGTGGTGGCTCCCGAGGCCATCTTGGACGGGTACGTATGCTCTGCGGCGTCGCCTGTCACCAGGGAGCGGATGCTGGACGTGGCCCAACCCGTACCCGACGGCCCCTACATCGTTCGCGCCCGCGAGCTGTCCCGCGAACTGGGGATCTACCTCGAATTCGGGTTCCTCGAGCGATCGGGTGAGGAGATGTTCAACAGCCTGGTCATGATCGATCCGAAGGGAGAGATCCTGGCCCGGTACAGCAAGGTGCATCCGAGAGATGAAGTTTTCGTAACACCGGGCCGTGAGTTGAAACCGTTCGACACGCCACTGGGACGAATCGGGTTTCTGATCTGCATGGACCGCGGGATCCCAGAGAATTTCCGGACGTTGGGCGTCCAGGGAGTGGAGATCGTTATCCTCTCGATGGACGGCGGGGGCGGACCGGAAAACACCCGGCGCATGGCTCAGAACGCGGCCGAAAACGGTTGTTGGGTCATCATAGCCAACACCTGGAGCTGCGCAATTCTCAGTCCCAACGGAGAGATACGCCTTGAAAAATACGAAGCCGAACAGGTAACGATCGGCCGGGTCTTGTTGTCGGAGGTGCCCCGTGGCCCGGACCGCCGCAGCATGCTGGGCCGCCGGACTGACTTGTATGGCCCGTTGTTGGAATCGATCGAACCGGATCGCTGGTACGACAAGCGGGGCTACCCCACGGAGTGGGCCGAGCAAAAGCGCGCTGAGCTACAAGCCGATATTAATAGCTCCGCGGAAGACGAATCGGGTTGAGTCTTGCCTCTAACGATGCAAAAAAGCGATGGGTTCTGTGAAACATGGAACGGTGAGAGCAGGCCCATTCAGGAGCTTTTGAAGCATCTGGTCAAGGTGAGTGGCTGAACCACTTTGGACCTGGGAGAGAACTGTGGTTCCGCATAGTAGGCAGAACAATTGGAAAAGGATGAACAACGAAAGATTTAGAGCAGGAAAACAGCCACTGACCATGATTCGAAATCTTGTTAACGTCTTCGCCTTCCTGATCCTGCTGATCGTAGCGGGTGTCGCGAAGGCGCAATCGATGCAGCCGACGGAGGGCACGAACCTCGCCCGGGGGAAAATGTGCACCTTTGATCCTCCACCGAGCTATCCCGACTGTACGGACAAGGGCGACCCGTTCGATCTGACCGACGGCGTCTACAACGGATGTATCTGGAGCGAAAAAGGCACGGTCGGGTTGCAAGCCGGCTACGGCTGGGACATTGAAGGAATGCCGATTTTCCTGGTCGACATCGACCTGGGGGACGCCCGGCCCATCGGCAAGATCACCTTTGACACCATCACAGGCTCGGCGGGGGCGGGGGTGACGTTTCCCCTGGCAGTGCAGGTTTTCGTGAGCACGGACGCAAAACATTACGACCTTATCTGCAACATGCTCACGGAATCGGTGCCGCAGGATAAGCCTCTGAACCACCGGTTCGTTGCCGAGGATCTCAAGGGTTGGGGCAGGTATGTTCGCTTCGCGCTGCTTCCCGGCGGCCCCATGATGTTCTTTGACGAGATCGAGATCATGGAGGGGACGCACACCCGTGAAGAGGCCCGGCATCTCAATCAAAGACCCATACCGGCTGGCAAGGTGAAAACCTACGCAAAGCAGATGAGAAGGGGAACCCCTGGCGCGAAGGCACAATCGGTGCAGCAGATGGAGGGCACAAACCTCGCCAGGGGGAAAATGTGCACCTTTGATCCTCCGCCGAGCTATCCCGAGTGTACGGACGAGGGCGACCCTTTCGATCTGACCGACGGTATCTACAACGGATGTGCCACGTACGCCATCGGCACAGTCGGGTTGCAGCCTGGCTACGGCTGGGACGTTGAAACCATGCCGATTTTCCTGGTCGACATCGACCTGGGGGACGCCCGGCCCATCGGCAAGATCACCTTTGACACCATCACAGGCTCGGCGGGGGCGGGGGTGAAGTTTCCCCTGGCAGTACGGGTTTTCGTGAGCACGGACGAGAAACAGTACGATCTTCTCTGCAACATGCTGACAGAATCGGTGCCGCAGGATAAGCCTCTGAACCACCGTTTCGTTGCCGATGATCTCAAGGGTTGGGGCAGGTATGTTCGCTTCGCGCTGCTCCCCGGCGGCCCCTTGATGTTCTTTGACGAGATCGAGATCATGGCGGGGACGCACACCCGCGAAGAGGCCCGGCATCTCACTAAGAGGCCCATCCCGGCCGGCAAGGTGAAAATCTACGCAAAGCAGATGAGAAGAGGGACCCCGGATCTCTGGTCCTATTCCGGCTATGGAAGCGACCGCGGCGTGATGGACGATGGCGGCAATTATTATGGCGAAGGGATGCTGGGACTCAAAGCAGAGAACCCTGAATTCTTCAGGGCGGCCAGCGATATCAACGCCCTTCTGGTCCGCAAGAGCTTTCTTGACGAGAGGCTGCGGTCTGCAAAACGCGTGAAGTATTATGCAGGGACCATTGCCGCAGATGATTCTCAATCCGGGAATCTTGCCCGTGACATGGACGATATCCAGAACCAGGGTACCAGCATTAACAATGAGTTAAACGATCTGTTTCAATTCTACGGCCGGGCATTTGATGCAGATCGAAGTGTGGAACAGTTGTCGGGCGTCGAGTCAAAGATCAAGGATGTAGCAGACGAACTTCAAAGGCTTGAAGCAGGAATAGACGGTTTTGTTTCGAAGGCATCCTACGGCGTCATCGAGGAAACAGAAAAATGGGAAAACAGCAACCTGGAACTCTCTCCTGAAGAAAGAGTTCTCAACGATGACGGTACGAGTCGCAGGTATCAGTTCACTGCGTATTACGGCGCCCATACGGACTGGTTGTGGCCGCTGGGACCCTTCGATGGTTATCACATCGACCACCCGATTCCCTGGCCGGAATCGGACACTCCGGGGGAATACAAGTTTCCGAATCTGCAGGGATATATCGAAAGAATCCGGAATGAAAGCTCCGGGAAAATGAGCAGTTTTTCCTGCACCGAACCCGGAATTGACGGCAACATGTTTCCCATGACCCAGTGGATGCTCGAGAAGGCCGCGAGTGACCCGGATATCATCCTGCAGACGGAAAAGGACAAGCAGGCGCCCGTTGTTGCCCGTGTCCTGATTGGTGACAACTCCCGACTCAATTATTATCACCCTGCCGCTCGAGAATATATCAGGGGCTATCTGAAGAGCCTTGCCGTGGAACTCACTTCCCAAACACCGGTCAACTTTTTTATAACCGCATGGGAAGGAGCGGCTGACCACGTGGGCTATAACCCTTCCAGCCAAGCGGCATTTCGGGACTACCTGAAGGAACGCTGCGGGTCGATTGAATCACTGAACGGGAAATGGCAGACGGAGTATGCCTCGTTTGAGGCCATAGAGATTCCGTACGAGCAGTATGATTCACCTGCCGCAGAGGTGTCCGGCCTGACGTACGAGTTCGAGCGTTGGAGTCGGCTGAACTATGTTCGGCTTATAGCGGATATGCGGCGATATTTGCGGGAAGGCGCACCGAACGTGCCGGTCATGTCCGATCTTTCGTATTTTCTGAAAGAGGGCAGCACGTACCTCATGTACAAGGAAAATGCCTGTGATATCATGAGTTTCCATTCATACCCGGCCCTTGAAGATCCCATGTGGGTCTATCTGGATACCATGAACAGGGTCTTTGGAAGGATCACGGGAGATTTTGAAAATTACTTCGGATTTAGGTCCAGGGCGCATCTAAGCGACGAACGGCTGGCCAAGCGGGATCTCTATAAGTATTTCTTCAAATTGTTCCTGAGAGATGTACGGATCTCGGCATGGTGGCTCGGGAATTTCTCGCATCCCACGAGCTACGTGACTCACTACAATCTGAACTCGTTCCAGCTCAATTACGATCAGACGATCTACCGCTGGAGCGCCACGGCGCTTCCCGCGATGTTCAGAAGGGGCCGATTCATTGAGAAAGCTCTGCTGGAGAGCCGGCAGGAGGTACCCAAAACGGCGATCATTCAGCCCTGTGCCTCCGTGTTCAACCTGGCGAGTTTGAATCGCGCCGGCAATGATAGCGATGCATTGACGCTGATGTTCGATCTTCATAACAAGCTGCTAAGCCCGGAAAATGTCCCTCACGACTATCTGCCCGAGGAAATGGTGCTGGATGGCAACGGTTCCCTGGACGACTACACCGTCCTGTTTCTACCCTGCGCCCCGTATATGTCGGACACCTTTTCTCGTCGCCTCAAGAAATGGGTGCAGAACGGTGGAACGCTGATCGCACTCGGCCCGTTTTCTTTGAAGAATGAGTTCGGCCTGGACCTTGCGAGCGAGGATTCGATCTATAGGACCCTGTTTCCCGCGTTCAAAAAGGTTGCTTCGGGGGACTGGGACTACAGCGTGGATGGGACGGATCGCAAAGCCCGGCCGATCGAAACAAGAAGCTTCGGGAAGGGACAGGTGGTCTGCCTGAACCGGATGCTGGACGTGCTCCTGCAAGACGTGTCGTTGACATCATTGCTCACGGAAATAGTGAAAGACACGTGCGAACGAACGGCACAATCTCCCAACTCCGATCTGGAGATCCTTGTCCGCGAGGGGGAGCACGGCGAGAAGTATCTGGGTCTGTGCAACCGGAATGTCGAGGAACCCATTGAAACAACAGTCATCATTTCCGGGAAATACGAGAATCCGATGGATGTCCTGGTCCCGGGGTGGTTCCCCGTGCCATCAGACATCTACGGAGACAAGACGATCTTGAGGATACGCCTTGCGCCGGGCGATTGGACCCTTGTCCGGTTGTGAACTCCGGTGGTCCTGTATGAAATCATGAAGGAGTAATCAGAAGTTGGCCTCCGTATCCAGCGCGCCCAAAAACATTGGTTCCCGGCTCGAGTTGTTCCTCGATGACTGGCTCATCGACCGTCTTAGCGGCACTTGCATCATCCCGTGCCGCAGGAGGTCGCCATCGTTTTCGACCAGCCCTGGGAAGGGAACATGTCGGGCGGGATGTCCGTCCTACGGGCCGACGACGGTCTCTACCGCCTCTGTTACAAAGCAGGTCCGGACCAACACTCCTTTGGCTGTTACGCCGAGAGCCGCGACGGCATCACTTGGACGCGCCCGTCCCTGGGGCTGTTCGAGGTGGCCGGAACGCGCGACAACAATGTAATCCTGCCCCCGGAGATCGGCGACAATTGCGCCGGTGATTTCAGTCCCTTTGAGGATACCCGGCCGGGCGTGCCGCTCGAGCACCGGTACGTCCAGCTCGAAGAGCTACCGGGTAACGCAGGAGTAACGGACCCTCACAGACTATCGATCGTCTTACGCAGGACATCAGCCTGCTGTCGGGCATAATCGCGGTCCATGTAGTTGGTCTTGAACTGGATCATCTTGGGTTGCAGCTCTCCGG
>Ga0310342_100003598_pt1 | contig 10216 bp, 6 predicted proteins | sample S15DNA20500_MG_FD_206155 | JGI IMG/M metagenome (GOLD analysis project Ga0310342, IMG submission 206155) | Marine microbial communities from station ALOHA, North Pacific Subtropical Gyre - S1503-DNA-20-500_MG | ecosystem: Environmental > Aquatic > Marine > Oceanic | place: Pacific Ocean: North...
CCAACGAACCGTTTGACGATTCTCCCGCCGCCGGCTGGACCACGGGGATCGTGGACGTGGGCTTTAATGAATCGTCGTCGGCGGAAGATTTTTTTGATGGCTTCGGCGGGGCATCACTGGGCGGGTCGTGGACACTGGACAACCCCGGCACGGCGACCGTTTCCACCGTCGCCGGCGTGCTGCGGATGGACGTGCCCACCGGCAACAACGCTTTGGCCACGCGCGGAACCGCGCCGCTGGTCTATCGCGAGCCACCTTCGTCAGGTGACTATTCGATCATCACCCATGTCGATACGTCGACGCTGACCGCCACGGCCACCGGGGGCATCATCGTTTACGATCAGGCGGCCGGTCATTATCCGCTGGCGTTTCAATGGGGCAACAATTCGCTGGTTCTGATTCACGGACCGGGCACCTTTCCGGTCACGCCCGAGACGCTGAGCGGTCACACCGACGTCTTCCTACGGCTCGACCGCGACGAAGCGGGCGACTCGTGGAGTGCGTACTACAAGCTTGCCGAAGCGGATGAATGGATCTTTCACGCCACCGTGACCGAAGGCAACCAGATCGGCCAGATTGCCAATCCCAAACCGGGCCTGATGGCCCGCAGCGAAGGAACCGGCAGCGTGGTGGCCGACTTCGATTTCTTTCAGATTGACACGTCCGGACTGGGCGGCACGGGCGAAAGCAATCCTGTGCAGCTCAACCTCGAGTCGACGATGAAAGACAACAACGCCACGGCCTACGTACGTGTTGCGTTCACGGTGGGCGACCAGTCTATCTTCGACTCGCTGTCGCTGCAGATGCAGTATGACGACGGCTTCATCGCGTACCTCAACGGTACAGAAGTCGCCCGACGCAACGCACCGGCGGATGCGACGTTCAACTCGTCTGCTACGACCGAACAGCCGGGCGAGGGGTTTGCCGAGACGGAAATGATCAGCATCTCACAGCATCTGCCGTTGCTGGTCAGCGGTACCAACATCCTGGCTATTCACGGGATGAACGCGGCGGCCGACGACGATGATTTTCTGGTTAATCCGCGGCTGGTGGCCGCAACGACCTCGAGTGAAGTCGAGGGGTATTTTCTGGAGCCCACGCCCGGTACCGCCAACGGCGAAGTGTCGGGCAATTTCGGGCCTATGATCACCGAAGTGACCGAGACCGTGGCCGCGCCCGCGGATGATGAGGATCTGGTGATTACCGCCCGGGTCACGGCGGCGGCACAGCCGGTTGACACGGTGATGCTGCACTACCGCGTGATGTATCAGGCCGAGGTGAGCGTCGAGATGGTCGACGACGGATCGGTCGTCGCCGACGTCGCCGCCGACGGGATTTACACGGCGGTGATTCCCGCCTCAGAATCCAACATCGGTCAGATGGTCCGCTGGGCGGTTTCGGCGACGGACATTTTTGGCGTGGCGTCGCGAGCGCCGATCTTCCTGGCGGCGACGGGCATGGCGGAGTATTTCGGCACGATGATCGCCGATCCGTCGATCGACACGCCGTTGCCGCAATTCCACTGGTTTGTCGAGAACCCTGATTGGTACACTCGCTCGGGCAACGGCGGAGGCGGCAGTCCGTTTGCCAAGAACTACACCACGGCCAGCATCTATTACGGCGGCGAGTTTTACGACAACGTGCAGGTGCGAATCCGCGGCGCGTCGTCGGTGTTTTGGGAATTTCCCAAGCAGAGCCTGAAGTTCGTGCTCAATCCCGATCACCACTTCCAATTCCTGCCGGATGAGGCTCGCGTGAGGGAGATCAACGTCAACGCGTTGTGGCAGGACAAGGGTTTTATCCGTAACAGGCTGGCCATGGAAATCTATCGCGACGCCGGCATCGAATACAGCGAAACGTTTATGCTCTACACCCAACAAAACGGGACGTTTCACAGCGTCTCCAGCTTTGCCGAGCAGGTCAACGAGTCGCTGCTTCAGCGACACGGGCTCGATCCGGACGGTGCGCTTTATAAAATCAACAACGGGCTGGGGGATACGACGAACTCCCCGCCGTTTGTACCGGGCGCGCACGACAGTGCCTCCGGTGGAGTGGAAAAGAAAACCCGCCGCTGGGAGGACAATTCCGATCTTGGCGATCTGATCGACGGCCTGCGCAGCAAGAACCCGGCGGTGCTGTTCGACAAACTCGACGTTCCCCAGGTGCTGACGTATCTGGCAGCCAGCGTGATCATCGCCGACTGGGACATGACCCAGAAGAATTGGTACGTCTATCGCGACACCGAAGGCACCGGCCAGTGGTCGGCGATCGCCTGGGACCGCGACAACAGCCTGGGCTATGCCAATTGGATGAGCGACAACATTTCCGTCATCACCAGCCCGCTGTTTCACGACGATCGCACCACGCTGCACGATGCCATCTACGACGTGCCGGTGCTACGCGAGATGTATCTGCGGCGGTTGCGGACCGTTCTGGACGAATTGATGCAGCCGCCGGGTACCCCTTCGACTGAGTTAAAGCTGGAAACGCGCATCGAACAGCTGCATGACCGGCTGCATGTGGACGTCGACGCCGACAAGCAGATGTGGGGCAATCCGTGGGGGCAGTTGCAAGACCTGCGCACCGCACTGGACATCATCAAAAACGACTATCTGGCCCCGGCCCGCAACAGCCTCTTCGTCCACGGTCTGCTGCCGTTGTCGCAGATTGGCGGCGAGATGATCAACTTCACCACACTCGTTAGCGCCGGCGATCCGGCGGCGGCACTGGTTCCGGTGGACGATTCCTTGGGAGACACATGGACCGGCAGCGCGGCGAATGAACCGTTTAATGAGACCGGCTGGATCGCCGGCACCACTGGCGTCGGCTACGAGGATATGCCGGCCGACTATGACACTTTGATCCAGTTGGACGTCGGCGCCGGGATGGAGACCAACGACACGGTATACGTCCGGGTGCCATTTAACGTAAGCCAGCCGCAACAATTCGAGCGGCTGCATCTGGACATGAAATACGACGACGGCTTCGTCGCCTACCTCAACGGGGTTCAGGTCGCCCAGGCCAACGCGCCCACTGGCGCCGCTCTCACTTGGAATTCCTCGGCCACCGCCAACTTTGCCGACGCCAACAACACCAACTTCAACGTCTTCGACATCACTCAGCATGTGGGCCTGCTGCGCGACGGCACGAACGTCCTGGCCTTGCACGGGCTGAACCATCAAACCGGGGGCACCGCCGGCAGCAGTAGCGATATGCTTGTGCTGCCGGAGTTGCGGGCCGGGACTGTCGAGATCAGCAGCACCAACCACCCGCTCATCGAATTCGGCGACATCGAAGGCAATCCGGCCAGCGGCAATCAGGATGAAGAATACATCCAACTGGTCAACAACAACGTCACGGCGGTCGACATTTCCGGCTGGACGTTGACCGGCGGCGTCGAGCATACCTTCGCGCCGGGCGTGGTGCTGCCCTCGGGCGGTTCGCTGTATGTTTCGCCCGACGAGATTGCGTTTCGCGCCCGCTCCTCGGGGCCCTCCGGCGGACAAGGGCTGTTCGTGCAGGGCAATTACTCCGGCCATATCTCCAACCTGGGCGAGACCATCGAGTTGGTCGCGCCTGACAGCACGGTGATCGACACCATCAATACACCTTTCTCACCGTCACCGGCCCAACAGTACTTGCGCATCATCGAACTGCACTACAATCCACCCGGCAGCGGCGATCCGAGTGAGTTCATCGAGTTGACCAACATCAGCTCCGCAACGACTTTGGATTTGAGCGGTGCGGCGATTAGTGACGGGCCGAGCCAGCCGTTTACGTTGCCCACTGGTACGATGCTTGCGCCAGGCGATATTCTCTTGATAGTGAAGAACCAAGCGGCATTTCAATCGGCCTATCCGGCCGTCGACCCGGCGATTGTTTTTGGCGACTTCCAGGGGAGTTTGAGTAACGCGGGTGAAAACATCAAACTGGATGATCCCCAAGGCAGCACGATTCTTGAATTCACCTACAACGACAATGACCCGTGGGCGGAGCGTGCCGACGGCAACGGCGCGAGTCTGGAATTGATCGACCCGGCCGGAACACCAACCGACCAATACGCGAAATACTACCGCTGGCGCGGCAGTACGGCGTTGGGGGGCTCGCCCGGCTGGACGGGACCGGCCCCCTCGACCGTTGTGATTAATGAGGTCCTGGCCCATACCGATCCGCCGGTGACCCAGTCCGACTCGATCGAGTTGTTCAATCCGACCGCCAGCCCCATTGATATCAGTGGCTGGTGGCTCAGCGACTCGGCGGCCAACCTGCTGAAATTCCAGATTCCAGGTAATACCACGCTCGGTGCCGGTCAATATGTCGTCTTTGGCGAGGATGACTTCAATCCCACTCCGCTCAATCCCGGTCCCAACGACTTCGCACTCAGCGGTGCCACGGGAGACGACGTCTGGCTGACCGATCCTGACGGTGGCGGACCTGGGGTCACGTGGCTGGTGGACGATATTCATTTCGGCGCGTCGCCCAACGGCGAGACGTTCGGCCGAGTTCCCAACGGCACGGGCCGTGTGGTACCGCTGCAAACTTTGACTTTGGGAGCTGATAATTCCACAGCTCGCGTCGGGCCGCTGGTGATCAGCGAAGTGAATTACAATCCCGCTACGCCGTCGGCGGCGGCGCTAGCCATCTATCCGAGTTTGACATCCAACGATCTGGAGTTTATCGAGATTCACAATCGTACGGCTGGCAATGTCGACCTCACCAATTGGACAATTCGCAGAGGAGTCGATTTTGATTTTCCGGCCACTACCTCGCTCGCTGCTAACGAAGTCTTGGTGTTGGTCTCTTTCGATCCCAATGGTCCCCCGAACGCGACGCGTACCAGTGCCTTTCGCGCGCATTACGGCATCGATGTCAGCGTGCAGTTGCTGGGCGGATACACTGGTCAGCTCAGTAACGCCGACGAGTTGGTCGTGCTGCACCGCCCGGATACGCCACCTTTGGAAAATCCGACGCTGGTTCCGCAACTGCACGAAGACGAGGTGCTGTACGACGATTTGTCTCCCTGGCCAGCAACGGCCGATGGTGGAGCGAGCACGTTGCACCGCACGCAGGCCGCAGGTCTGGGCAGTGACGCGGCCAGTTGGACCGCCGGCCAACCGGGGCCGGGAAGTATCGATCAACTTGGTGACGCCGACTTGGATGGCGACGTGGATACCTCCGACTTGACCACCGCCATCATCAATTTCACGGGCGCCTTGGGAGCCGGAAAGTTTTGGAGCCAAGGCGACACCGACGGAGACGGTGACGTGGACACGGCCGACTTAACCATCGCCATCATCGGATTTACCGGAGCCCTTGCCGGTGGACTTTCTTTGCAGGGTGGCGCTGACGTTTTCGGAGCGTTTGCTGACGACCTTGGGGGGTCTGGTGGGGAACCTACCAATGATACGCGTGTTACTGCACCCGCGGGTTCGGTCGACGACAGCGCCATTGCGACCGACATTCAAGCGACGTTCCCGTGGATCCACACGGAAAGGAAGCGATTTGGAAACAGACACGTGCGTGTCGCGCGGCACCTTGCTCTCGTGGATAAAGCCTTCGGTGAAATCGGTACGAGCAAGTAAGCAGGTCGCTGGTTCAAATCCAGTCGCCCCGACTTTTTATAAACCTAGCCGAATCATGAGTTGATGATACCTGCGGATGGTCCGCGGTGCGGCCTGAAGGTCATTGAAAAAGGGTAGTACTACCCTTTTACGACCCCAGGAAGCTCTGCCATGACTGTTCGACTCCCCAAATACCAGTTGCACAAAGCCAGCGGTCAAGCTCGTGTCCGATTTAAAGGACGTGACATCTACCTGGGGAAGTATCGCAGCCCAGAAAGTGAGCAGCGATACCTTCAGGTGATCGCTGATTGGTTAAAGAACCAGGACCGAGTCACCCGCCAGGATTCAGTACGACCCACCGGAACCACAAATCGGGTGATTACCGAGTTGATCCTCGACTATCTCACCTTCGCGAAGACGATTTACGTTAAGGACGGCGAGAAAACTGGCGAGATGTACGGATTGACGGCGGGAGTTTGAACCCGGCAGCTTCATCCTTCATGCGCAAAGGGCAGTGCCGGACGTGCGGCTAACGGTAACTCATCTGACGGGGCAGACAGGAATGATCCCCGTGTTGGCTTTCTTGATTATGACCGTGCGCCGCCTTCAGCAACCTGTTCGGTCTTCGTAGTTTTTTCGTTATTGCCAGAAAGACGATACACGTTATACCAATCAACATGGAGTACACAGCAACTCCCGAGACGAACCACATCATTCCGAGAAGGATATTTCCCCGTATCTGCCATGACATGGGAGTGTTGGCTCTGCAAATGGCAAACCAGGGAGTTAAAATATGGTCTGCAAGATCAGTGCTTGCTCGCTCCAATAGGATCATGGTGAAAAGTGATGACAAACTCACCATTCCTGTGAAGAGTATCCATTGCGATAATCGTCGCTTCATTCTTGCCTCACTCCGTAAGTGACGAACATTTCGCTCTATTTGGACAGCCAAAAGACTGGTAGCGAGTAGAATGAGTAAAGTTTGCCGGTTTTGGGGACGATTTATGACGTGACGTTTTCGATACCAGCACAATCTTCCTTGGATTCGCGCCGGGTTTCCATGCTAGCAACACACACAAGCTCGCCTACGTACTCCGTAATCATAGAGATGGAAAATTGCAAAACGATCTGTTGGGAGGAAGTGCAGGAAACCCTGGCGACGTTGGCTGACCAGATCAGCGAAGTCACGGCCGAACAACCGGAGGTCCTCCTGGTCCACCCAGGACCGGAGTCAGAGTCGGCCGATTTAATTGCCGCCATCAGCCGAACAGTACCGCGTTTACTCGACGTCGCAACTGTGTCGGCAATTAGCGTACCCGATGGAAGATATTACGAGTTAAAGAACGGCGGCATCTCGAGAGCTTCCGGCGATCTGATCCTGTTTCTCGACTCGGATAGTGTCCCCGAGCCACAGTGGCTCGCCACGCTCCTGCAAAGTTTGGATCGCGCCGATGCCGTGGCTGCCAGTGGTTATACCTATTTGCGCTACGAAGATTTGATTTCTCGAACCCTGGCGATGGCATGGATTTTTCCTCTCCGCAATCACGACGTGAAGGCTGCCGGAAAACGGTCCCTTAATATAAATAACTGCGGATTTCGCGCGGACTGGATTCGTGCCAACCCCTTTGAAATCGACAATGGATTCAAGGTCGGCTGCACCAAGTTAATGAAAACGATGGAAACCGCGCACGTTCCACTTGCGCGTGTGCCGGCCTATGTAAAACATGCTCCGCTCACGGGTTGGCGGTTTCTCGTTTGGCGGGCGCTGGTCACCGGTCGCGACGCTGACCGCAAATGTGAAGACTTGAAATCTCGTTCCAGAATCAGGCGTTTCCGTAACGCAATTCAGTTCTGGTTCAAAATGGAAATCCGCACCATTCAACGCATCCTGGGAAAATATCGCCAGGTCGAGATGGGAACTCATCAAGTTCCGTTGGCTCTCCTGCTCGGCTGCCTCTTCTATTGCATCGCCTTACTCGGGCAAGCAGGGCGAGTTCTGGGAATGGTTGCTGACGCTCCCGAAACGATTCCCGCCTACGCGGAACATCACTGAGAGTGACTGGAGGGAGTCCCAGCCCATGCAAATACAACACAATCTTGCAATTTCCATTATCACACCGACGTTTAACCGACGCGATTCCTTAGCACGCGCAATCCGTAGCGTTCAACGACAAACCGTTGACGATTACGAGCACATTATTGTTGACGATTGTTCGACGGATCGTACAGCAGAATACGTACGGGGGTTGGATGACCCACAGATTGTCTTGGTCCCTTGTGACCGTTGGCAAGGTGCCAATACTGCCCGCAATATCGGGATTGCGGCAGCCCAAAGCAACCTTGTTACATTTCTCGATTCCGATGACGAATATCTGACGGATCGGCTGCAAAAGACGATCTCTTTCTTTCGGGACCAACCACAAGCCCAACTTCTTCTGAGCTCGTTTCGCACGTTCAAACGCGGCCGCCTCCGAGACTCGATGAACCCCAACAAAGTTCTCACCGGAAAAAAATTGGAACAGGTTCTGATGGCGAACCGCATCTTTATTGCCGGGTCGAGTATTAGCGTTCGGCGGGACGTGCTGGAAACCGCTGGGGGTTTCCATCCTGAGATTTTCCGCATGCAAGATCGTGAAATGCTCCTGCGACTGTCACGTCACTGCAGCGCGACCCTCTCCCACGAGGTCGATTGGATTAAATATCCGTCACTTGATTCGATTTCCCTTCCCCGTCAAGGCTATCTCGAATCCTTGAACGCGATGCTCGAAGTTCACTCCGATCTCGCTCGCGAATACCGATCTTTGATTGGCTATCAAATCGCCCGTTACCTATTGACGGACATGCTACGAGGTCGTTGGTGGTTTGCCTTCAAAGCCCTGCAATTCAATGCCCGTGCATCGGCATTTCGCTTTTCGGTCGCCGACCTCGTTCACCTTTATCGAACCGTCTCTCCTGCATCGCTCGCCGGCTAAGCATGCCATATTGCGCAACTCGCCGGTGGTTTTGCTGTGTGGAAAAACTTCGACCATGGGATAGCTCAGAGAGTGTACAGTAACCTACACAGCGAAAGGAGCTATCATGTTTTCAATCTTTGTCACCATCAACATCAAGACGGGCCACGGCGAGGATTTTACCCAAGCCAGCCTGGCAGACGCACACGACTCGATACGCAACGAGCCGGGGTGCTCTCGGTTCGATATCCACAACGACCCCGTGGACCCGAACCGCTTTTATCTCTATGAGGTGTATCAGGATGCCGAGGCCTTCAAAGCACCTGTACAGACACCCCATTTCAAGAAGTGGTTCTCTACCGTGGAAGAAATGTTCGACGGAGCGTTTGAGCGGATTGATATGGAAACTGTTTTCCCCTCCGGCGAAGGTTGGACAAATCAACAACCGGAACTGCTGAAGTGGTGAGTACGAACATGTCATGAACAGTAACGATCTTTTTGTAGCATTCAAGTGAATGATGGAAACTATCATGAAGCAGATCGTCGTCACCGATATCGAGAAGGTACCTGATACGCAACTCAAGGAAGGCCTTCGGGAAAAAGTCATATTCAATAAGCAGACTCCCACCGAGAGGATCACTTTGATCCATGTGACAATTGAGCCCGGCAAGAGCTGCGGTGCCCACAGACACAGTGTTGAAGAAGTGTTTGTCTTTGTTGCGGGCCAAGGTACAGGGAAGGTGGGAGACGAAGAAATGGAGATACTGCCCGGCAGGGTAGTTTATGTCCCTGCCGAGAGCATTCATAATTTTACCTGTACCGGCGATGAGGCCCTGGTTATGATTGCCACGCTACCAAGTATCGAGTTTGAAACGACATGGCTGGAGAAATAACGGAGGCCATAACGCTCCGACTGTCTGGATTCCGGCCCCCCTCACCCTAATCTCATCACCGTTTAACCGAGATATTCGGCCACGTAGATCGTCTCATCATGCAGTGTATCCGCGCAGTTAGCACCCCTACCAGGACCATCGGAGATTCCCTGGCCCATGTAGTCAAAACTCAGTGGAACGATAACAGCTTGTCCGAGCCAGCTACGTGCGTCAGTACGCTTGCCATCGCTTGGGGAGCAGACCGTGGAAATCACCAGCAAGAGGGTCGCTTCGAGTCCGAAGAAACGAGGCAAAAAACAGACCTGTCCCCGCAAGACCCGTGAAGTAACCGTACGTGTTGCTGCCGCTCCGATTCAAATCATGCCTCCCTGTGGTGGGAAACCAGTGACTACGAAAAGGTTCCCATTGAGCTCCAGGTGATCCGCGTTGGGGACATGAATCCTCCTGGTGGCCAAAAAAGTTTGGAGTGGTTCTGATTGACGAACGAGTCGATCCACGATTTCAAAGACACTTGCCGAGTAATCGGCCGGTACGAATGTCGTTGGATCGTAGAGGAAGATCATAAAGTGTTGAATCCGGATTGTGGTATCGAGAATTCCCAATTCGAAATGAAAGAGCAATTGCAGCCGGCTGGACCAGCTGCAGAGATCCCAACCTGCAGCAGCTACCACGGGATTCACGATTTCGAGAGATGATCGTAGCTCCACCTGATTACTGGCTTCTGCAAATTGACTACTCCGTTTTGGAGCTCCGAACCCTAGCTCAGATCTGCCTGCGCCGGTTTGGGCGCAGCGTGTTGGCTGAGCTATTT
>Ga0310342_100003599_pt1 | contig 10215 bp, 4 predicted proteins | sample S15DNA20500_MG_FD_206155 | JGI IMG/M metagenome (GOLD analysis project Ga0310342, IMG submission 206155) | Marine microbial communities from station ALOHA, North Pacific Subtropical Gyre - S1503-DNA-20-500_MG | ecosystem: Environmental > Aquatic > Marine > Oceanic | place: Pacific Ocean: North...
CCTGCCGGTTCTCGCTTTCGTTCCGCGCCGCAACCATCTGGATCGCGTCAGCCAGGTGCTGTCCCTCAAGCGATTCGAAGCTCTTGGGACGCACCTTGAGTGCTCCCGAGCAGACTTTCACGCCATACTCTGCCTTCGCGTCAGACCCGGTCGACCCGGCACCTAAAAAAGCGTTCCGCCACTTGTCGTTGAACTCGCCGGCGTCCTGTGTGTACGCGTAATGCGCATCGGGTTTCGTTTCGATACGGATAGAACCGATCTTCGAATATTGGGACCACTCATATCGTTCGACCCAGACGGTCAGATTGCGGACAGACAAGTCTCCAGTACCGACTGTTCCCAGTTTCACTTCGTAGACCGTGTCCGGATCACCCGGTCCGGTCCCACGGACGATCCGGATGTCTCTTGAATCAAAGTTTAAACTCCTTTCGATCTCCTTGGAGAAAGGCGTATCCACTCCGGCTTTTGAGATGTACCACCACAGGTTTCCCACTTCCCTGGGCTGAGAGAAGAATTGAAGATAGACGTCGTGAACGCCCGGCGTCAGGCCATTGACATAGGCAACTATCTTCTCTCCTCCGGAACGTTCCGGTGTTCGCAGAAATCCGTCGCTCGTAAGATTCCATCCCGCCTCGCGCAGCACTTCAGCATCGCTCAGCACGCGGTTATCGCCGGCAAGTTTCAGGCTGACCTCCACTCCATCATCCTGGGTCTGAATCGTTGCCGGTCTCTCGGCATCTCCCCAATGAACCCAAGTAATGCGCCCAACATCGCCCGCGACGTCAACCGCGAATGCCAAAATCGGTATAGCTGCCAATATCACTCGCATCTTCATGCCCGTTCTACTCCAAGTCCTTCAAACCACTGACTCCATCCTTGGTGATGGTACAGCTCCCATCGGGATGGGTTCTTACGATGTGTTTCGTTTCGTACAGGATGAAACCAGTGAAGCGATCGTCGTCCCGCACCGCACGATACTCGTTCTGCATGGTTTCCGGATCCAGATCTTTGATGTACCGGTTGACCGTAACCGGGATGTTGCGGCTTTCACAAACGGTAATCACCTCCTGGGTAAACTCGTCATCAAAGATACAATCGAAGGGCAGATGGAAGAAGCGAATGATTCCCTCGTCACATAAGCCCTCTTCAATCCAACGGAGCCATTCGAAGTTCAGGTTGGCCGGATATGCCAGACGCCGGGTAGCAGCGGGATTTGGTCGATACCAGTCCACCTGGAAGTTGATCCGCATGCTCTTGCCGCGGGCGGCGATCATCTCTTTCGCTTTTTTCAGGAACTCAGTATAGGCTTCGCCACGAACCTGCGCGATGGTCGCCAGGTCGACCCCACCCCGCTTCTCGCATGCCTCGAGCACCGCGAGATTGTATCCGTAATCTTCCGGGTAATCGGTGTGGGTACTGTGATTCTCTTCGCGAATATCAATGCCGTCCACACCGGCATCCAGCATCTCTTCGATGCACGAAAGCCAGAAGTCGAGGACCTCCGGCTCGGTTTCGCAGAGTGCGCCGGACAGGTATTCATTACGACCGCGGGTGTAAGCAATAATACCGCTGTGGCCATCCTGGTTGGGCGCGTCGAGAAAATGCCTGGCACAGCCAAAGCCATGATCGAAGTCCAGGCCATGGCCACGAAAGTCCATCTTCTCCGGCGCCCAGATGCTGCCTCCATTGGCAAACACGCCCGGAACCTCCAGGCCATCCGCGTCCAGGGCGACCAGCATCTCCGTGGATGTGTTCTCGAAGTCAGAAGGCCCGTCCATGAAATCGGTCGTGACCAGGATAAACGGATCGCTCAACGCAAACCCGGACAGGGTCAACGTCCGCACCGGATCACCTTTTTTAGTCACCAGCTCGTCACACGCGTCGACAATATCCTTCCCCGCCGGTTCCACGTTCTCGGTAACTTCAAAATCGATATCCAATTTTTTGTAATTGCTGTTGAGAGCACTGGTCCAGATTTGCAGGTGCTGCTTGTTCACCCGGGTGGGAGCGTCATCCTTCTTGATAAGTTTGAGTCCACAGATCGGCACCGTCTTGATATCCGGCCGCATGTCATCGCTGCGACGTTTGATCCGGAGATGCGGGTGATCCAACACAAACCGGTCGAGCCAGGTCAGACGCCCGCCGATGTGGCTCAACCTGCCGACCATGGCCGCTTCAACCGTTCCTTCAGGCACGACATGGGTGGCTCCGGTTTCATAGGGCTTGAAGCAGGCATACAACGTCAGCCCTTCCTGGTGAGCGGCTTCCGCGGCTACGCGGAGCGGATTCTCCAGCAGGAGATAGGTGCCGCATAGTTTCTCGCTTTTCACGCCGGTGTCGCGAGCCATCTTCCCCCCGCGACCATCGCCGTAGTAGCCCCAGACAACACGCTCGACCCCGCACCCGGCCAGGGTGGCCATCATCGATCGCACCTGGGCGGGATCGATAAGGCCTTCCGCCTTCATGGCATCGCCCGCAAAATCCGCGAGGGCCTCGAGCCTGAAATCATTGGCGGCCATACTTCACTTACTCCAACGGCAACCGCCAGGAATACCGATCCATTTTTTCGTGATCCGAAAGGCGAGCTGTTTCAAGCATTCGTGGTGGCACCGGCAAAAGGTCGTGGGTTTCCGCCCGAAATCTGATGAATCCTTCGCCGTAGGAATAGCCGCCTGCGACGCCAAATGCTCCGTCATTGGCTTCAAGACGTTTGCGGGCATAATCGCCGGCGTAGCCCTGGCTGACCAGGCAGTCCATGGCCGCTAGCTTCTTCTCAATTACGTCGGTAATATCGATGAACACGTCGTTGTAACAGCCGCGGTTCGCATCGAAAACGGTCTTGGGGATGTTGGTGGCGCCGGCGCCGAAGAAAAACACCTGCGGAACGCGAACGGGAGGATTGCGATCACCCGGATCGACCGCGTTCGCAAACCTCAGGGCGTGCAGGACAATCTGGCCGGTGACCGCATGCGGGTCCGCCAGGCCATCCTTCTCATCCGGCCAGTGGGTCAGGATGACATCGGGTTTGATCTGCCGCATGACCCGGGCCACTTCGTAAACCGCGTCTTTGGTGACCAAAAGTACATCATCTTCGAGGCCCATGAAGAAAATATCTTCAAACCCGATGATCTTTCCCGCCGCCCTGATTTCGTCGGCCTTCACGTCCGATCGTTCCGACATCAGTTTGAGCAGCTCCGGTCCTTCGGGAATCGATTCGGCATGTTGCATCTCGTCGGAGATCACTGCGTCATGCACCCGCGCTCCGTGGGTTAACGTCAGGCAGGCGATATAGTCGCCGTTCGCGGCATGATGCGCCAGTGTTCCCGCGCACTGATCAAATACATCCGCCGGATGCGCGCCGATCGTCAGGATGCGAAGCGCCTCATTTGCTTCCGAATCGTTCTTAGCCTTGCTCATAGTTTATCTCCTTCGACCTGGAACAGTAATCGCCTCCTTTTCGGTGGACGATAACGGCGACGATAGCAGATTACGATGGGGAGCAATTACTCGTCCACCATTCTCGTCGCCGACATCGTCCACCGATTTAATCCATCAGAACCGATACACACGCGTTCCGTATTTCTCAAAATCATCTGTCCATCCATCGTGCCCCCCCCTGATGGTGCGTCCTTCCGGTAAAACTTTAATTTTACCATTGGGTCTCATTCCCGTGAAGCGGCATGTCACCGGTTCGGGCGTGGCATTAACCGCGAACAGGTAGTGCTTTCCTTTGTGCTTTTTCAGAAGCACATGAATCGCCTCGTCGGAGGCGGTGACGCGAGCTTCAACCGGCGGGGAAAGCAGGACGGGCGCAAGGTCGCTGATTTCCCGGTTCAGGCGGGCGAACTCATCCCAGAGCGGGGTCTCAGGCAGATACCAGGAATCGCGATGGTCTTCCACATTCTCGAAGAATCCGGGGTGCGCGTAGGTGAACCAGATCAAACCCGTCGCCCCGTGCGTCAACGCCAGGAACGCCTCACAGCGCAGTTGTTGCGGCGTGGGCACTTCCGAAGGCTTCGTGGCGAAGGCCTGGGGAATCTGCCATACCGGCACGCGCCCATCACCGGCCCGGATGCAACCGTCCGCCCACTCGGCTACGATGAGGATGCCGTATGCGTCGGGCATCAGGATGTCGAAGGCCTGCAGAAAGCTGCCGAATCTGTCGGGCTTGTTCACGGCTCCTGCAACCGGGCGGTAGGGATCCACCTCCGCGAACATGGCGTGATCCCGGATGGCTTTGTCCATCAGCCCGTCGTACGGCTCGTCGATGCCGTACCACCAGAGGATGTTGGGATCCTTCCTGTGGTCCTCTACCAGGCGCTGCAAGCGTCCTGAACCCATTCGGCCAATCTCCGGGCTGTAGAGTAGTCCCGCTTTCACCAGCATGCGCCGGAACTCCTCGTCCGGGAAACCCCAGGAAGTGACAACGCAATTAAAGCCGTGATCTTTAATATCCTTGAGATGCTCGGGGATGGTCCGGTTGGGAAGGCCCATTTCCCGGTTCTCTTTTTCAATCTGTTCAATCGCGTCCCGGCAGACGTGGTAGAGCCCGATCGGGAAGAAGGGTTTCCCGTTCCGGTAACAAACCCGGTTCTCATCGAAGGTGACCTCGACTTCCGACGGTGGGAGGATTCTTAGTTCATGTTCCGCCTCGGTCAGAGTTGATCTTTTCTGGTTGTGCAACTCTACTGCAATTCGGAACTCGCCCGGCGGCTCCCCTGCCAAATCAAACCGTAATTCGTAATCGCCATCGCCGGCTACATCGACTTCTGCTCGATGTTTCCTTCGCGTTTCAACTCGTTCCTGTGCTTCTCCCGTCCTCTCTACCCGCCCGACGAGTTTCACCTCTTCGTCGGATGCCGGAAGCCCCGACAGCGTCGCCTGGAGAACCACTTCCCGTTCGGGCCGGCTGGCGTAGAAATTCGCGCGGTACACTGGTTTCAGAAGGACTGTCTGTAGCAATTCTGCTCCAGCAAGCGGAGGCGCGTTCTGCTTCGGCGTTCCGCCAGACTGCCGGCCGGGGTCCTGGTTCAGGGTCTGAACCTGGAGGATGGCCTGAGCGAGATCCTCGCGCGTTGAGAGCAGCGTGTCGGAGTCCAGGGTATGTCCCTGGATCCGTTGCTTACGGTACTCCACCGGTCTTTCGGACAACAGAGATTCTGCGCGTCTCAAGGCCGCCCCGGCAGCCTGGCGGGCCGGCCCGTGCTTTCGGTCCAACTCCCTTATCATGGACTCAAGCAACTCAATGTATTGCAGGTCCTCCATGCCATCACCCAGGTGGCGCAGGCGCAATGAAGGAACGAACTTGCCATCCACACGGTAGATCAGCGTGCCGTCGCCGCCGTTGTTCGTGTCGCCGAAGTCGGTAAATGGCCGCCGTTGCCCGGTCCGCTTCTCCCACATGGCCTTATGCGTCTCCCAATAGAGAAATCCGGTAACACCGAAATGCCAGCTTTGCCAGCCGATGATTCGCTGCTGCAAGGGGGGGTTGTCCACCATGACATTCGGTGCCGGTGCGGGAGGATTCCAGCAGACGTACCACCAAGTTTCGCTGCCGCGGGGAAAATTCGGCAGGTCCAGCGAGGGTTCGAAATCAGAGCTGATCGGGCAGTAGACATTGATCCTTCCGAACTTGCGTTCTGGGCGAAGCTTCCCATCGCCCGCTGCGCAGGTCCGTAGACCGGGGTGCGCCTTGTGAACCAGGTCGCAAAGTTCGGCCATCTCCCCGAATCGATCCGGGTGGGGTTCGTCCCAAACATAGATGGCCGCCTTGTCGAGGAGGCCGCGACGCTCGAGGATCTCTGCAAAGCCTCGCCAGTAGGCCGTCATCGCTTCGACCTGCGCCGGTGTATACTTCGGCTTCGGATTGTTCCCGTGAGCGCCAATGTTTGATCCATGCGATGGCGCGCCCGGCGTTCGTATCATCAGGTAGCTGTGCCCATCGTCAAACCACTTCACGACGCGGTCTTCGAGCTGTTTCCACTCTTTCTCGGTGATGGGATCTGACAGGTCGAACGGCGGATCGAACCAGCCCGGCTCCAGCTTGTGTTTGAGTATGATGTCGGGGGCAAGCGTACTACACCAGCCGTGCAGCGGCGGCCGCTTAGGAAGCACGAAATCCCAGACGCGAATATGGACCTCAAAGGACTTCGGTGGCGCACCTTTGGGATCAGTGGTGATCTGCCCCTTGTATAGCCCCGCCGGGGTGTCGGCGGACGTTTCGACCAGCAGATAGATACCCTGCAGCTCACCGGCACGAATGTTGAAAAACTGAGGCGGCAACATGACGTCGCCAACACTGACATGGGGATTCGGTTCAGGCCGGCGCGCCGTGCGCACGAAGCCCACCGGGCCGGCGGTCACCTTTAACGGCGTCGACCCGTCGGGGAGCTTAAAACCATTGACCTCAACCCGGAAATTACTCAGCGGGCTGTCCAGCGAGAACAACGCCAGTTCGCGATGCTCGAGCTCGCCCCGGGCCATGGAGATTTCAATCGGTCCCGTCCAGCTCAGCGGCGGCCCACCATCGCGGAACACGCGTGATAGTGGAGGCATGACACCAAGCGCGTAGCCCCGGTCTTTCTTCCTGAACTTCGCCAGGTGTGGTTCAGCCGCCTCGATCAGTTTCGGCCGGGCCATGCTGTAGAGTGGTGAGAGTCCGCGCGAGACCGCTTCAGAAATGTGCTCTCGATTGGCAACAATCTGCTGAGCCACTCGGCGGCGGTGTTCGAGAACCGGCCCCGGCACGACGGCATAGCTGGTCAGGCTGTCGATCACATCGCGCGGTATCTCTAGCAGGTTTCTTGACGCATCGGTGAGTTCCTGTGACACGGCGCGCTGTTCGTCGTTGGCCGAGGCCATGCGGTCTTCCAGTTGCGCGACCTGGCGGCGCAGCAGGCTCAGGTACTGGTGGTCCTCATATCCGTCGGCGAGATTGTGTAAGCGCAAGGAAGGCATGCCGCGATACCAGAGCATCCCGTCCCCGGAACCGGCAAGGGCACCGCAGTCGGTGTCCGGCAACTGCACGCGAAACGGTACGTCATTCAGGAAGGTGAGCCTGCTGAACGTCCAGAAGAGGTAACCGTCAACGTTGTTCTGAAACATCATCCAGGGCAGCAGGCGCGCTTCGAGGACATTCGACCCCAGGAAGGCGATATTGGCGAAGGGTGCCTGTGGCTCCACGCACGTGTACCACCAGTATCGTTCACCACGCGCGTGGGCAGCGCGTTCAAAATCCCCGCTATGCCCTGCCGAGAGCGGACACCACATGTTGATCTGGCCAACCATGGCCTTCGGCAAACCGCCTCCGGGCTGCAGCCGGCCGATCTGCTCGGAGCCCTGACGGACGATGGCGCATTTCTGCTTCATCGCCTGGTGATGGACCGCCGAGGGTTCATCCCATATCCAGATGAAGAAACGATCGGCGACACCCAGTTCCTCGAGCGTCTTGCCGCAGGCCCGGAACCATCGCTGCAGCTTCTGCTGCTGTTCAGGCGTATATTCGTACGGCTCTGTACCGGCATCGCCGTGCCAGCGAAGCGATTCGTCCTGTTCGCATGACGCGTCGTAGTGCAGCTCCAGGCTGAGCGCCCCATCCTCGGTGAGCTCGGCAATGCGTTCCCGAATGGCTTCCTTCGCCGCCGGAAATTCATCGGGGTCGGCAGGGAAAGGCACGGATCGGCCCACGATCGCGGAGGACATGCGGCGCGAGCGCAACCAGTCGGTACAGTCTCCGGTCTCGCCAAACCACCCGTCGAGCGTGGGTCTATCGGAAATCGCAAAGTCCCACACTTCGACTTCCAGAAGCACTTCGTAAGCGTAGCTGTTTTCCGGTTGCACGGTCACTACGCCTCGATAGAGGCCGGCCGGAGTGTCCGTCTCTGTCCAGACCGACACCAGCACCGGCTGGTTCCGCCCCCTGGGCGCATCAAAAGGTTTGGGCGGGAGCAAGACATCGCCATAGGCATTCGGGCTGTCCAGTTGCTGCCGCAGGAGCCCCACCGGATTGATGCGAACCGCATCGTCGGGCAACGCGGCGGTATCACTACGTACAGCCGAGCATGTCACCGCAATGTTGAGCAAATTCGTAGCAAAAGGCAGCAGCACCAGTTGGACGGCCTCGGTGTCATTGCGCGCCAATGCGACACGCGCAGGTGTTTCGAAGGAAGCGTCGAAAGGCAGGTGATCGCCCACGGTCGTGGACGAATGTGTCACCGCAACGCCGTACTGCGCGTTTTCATGGATTGCCGCGGCCACGGTGCGGGCCTTGCGGTCCAGCAGTTCCTTACGCAGCGCCGGCAGGCGTTCGCCCAATTGCGTCAACCGCGCGATGCAATCGGCCCATCGATCGCCGAAGGCCTGATCGTGAGCAGCGCCCTCCAGCATCGCAATGTCATTCTCGAGCGTGCGCACGTGCTCAAGGAACTGCCCGACGGAGGGGTCGGCCGGGGCCGCCCCCTCGAGTGTCTGCGCCCGGGCGAGCAACGGCACCATGCGAAGGCGAAGCTGGGGAGCGGCGAAGCGCGCGAAGTCGACGTCGATACCCCGGACGTATCCTCGGCGTTCGTGATTGTGGAATGAGTGCGGAGTCCAGGACCACGTCGACAGCCCCCCCTTGCCGGGCAGACGGTTGCGACAGAAATTCATGCGCCAGGTGCTGCCGACGGCCGGGGAGAGAATAAAGTCATCCCACCGGAAGGCCAGCTCGACGATCCACCGGTCATCGGCGCGGCTGGACCCGGCACGGTAACCGACCGCGTTGAAGTCCTTGTCCTCCGTGCCCCAACGAATGTCCATCAGAACTCCGCGCGGATTAACGGCCAGCTGATAGTAGGCTTTGCCGTCAGCCTCGGGGTCGATGAAGAAATCGACACAGTCATCCACCCACACCTGGCCGTCACGGTTCGGCGTGTTGGCGACGAGTTCATCGATGAGCGGTTCCAGGCACTCGAAGGCAAAGTAGATGTTGTCCCTATCGTAAACCACCCGGACGACAGTCTGGGGATCGGCCGGCTCGACGGGAGCACGATTGTACGTGAATCCCGTTAGTCGAAGCGCATCCTCGGTCCAGCAAACTTCATCCAAAACGCCATCGAGCACGGGGGGAGATTTCGTCGCGCGCAGCGTTACCTCCGGCGCCGGCGGCGGGTCGGCTTCCGGCCGGCCGCTGCCGGCACAGGCAACAGGTCCGACCAGCAGCAGCATGGACAGCCAAGCATAGAACCTTGGATGGGCGAACAATTGGGTAGTCCGTGCCAGGGCATCAGCGGATGAATAAGAGTGTGCCTTCAGGCACCCCCATGGTGCCGGACAGGATGAAGTCGCTCTCAGGCCAGAGCGGAGGGGTCGCCGCTTCCCGGTCCGGCAGGAAGCTACCGCCAAGGTTGAGCCCGGTCCCGCCGGGAAGATCATCTCCGGATCCAAAGTGGACTGCAATGTGCAGCGTGAAATCGTTCTCTCCTCTGACCAGGTCATCGATGATCGTGACTCTGCGATTCGTCGATGACCAAGCCGTAATCCAGCCGGCATGTAATCAACGGCTCGGCAAACTTGAAGACAATGTCCAGATCAGCCTAAGGCATCTTTCGTTGAGCTCGTGGTGTAATGATATCCTTTGGCAGTATCGAAAATAGTCTGCATCATCGTCTGCCCGCCTTCGACTGACACAGTAAAATTGCTACTGGCCCAGTTAAAGAAATCGGACGCCTCACCTTCGACGTATAAGTTTCCGTTCGTATCGGGAGTGATCTGTGCTCGGGAACTCGTCATGGCCGCGCAACAAAGCAGCACCAGCAAAAGGCCAGATTTCGTCACGTCTCAATCCTCTTGTCTGCGTCTCGATTCTTCGTCGCCATCAACACGCTCCTGGACCCGGCATCCACAATGTTCACCACTGTATTTTAACCTCAAAGCTAGTGCAAGTACTCTTGCTGTCCTAAAGACAAGCGCATACAGGACTGCGTCGGCGATGGGAGATTGGCCAGTAAACGCTGGTTGGGCCTCGGAAAACGGGTCGATGAACAATGTTAGTCTGAGGACCTTAGCCAAAGGAGTCAGACGAATGAAAGGCAAACGCCGGACGACGAAAAAGAAGATCCGCATATTGAGACAAGCGGACGGAGAACGAACGATCCTGGAGATCTGTGCGGAGAACAACATCTCGGAGCAGACCTTTCACCGTTGGAAGAAGGAGTTTGGCCTGCTGGATGTGAAACA
>Ga0310342_100003600_pt1 | contig 10212 bp, 5 predicted proteins | sample S15DNA20500_MG_FD_206155 | JGI IMG/M metagenome (GOLD analysis project Ga0310342, IMG submission 206155) | Marine microbial communities from station ALOHA, North Pacific Subtropical Gyre - S1503-DNA-20-500_MG | ecosystem: Environmental > Aquatic > Marine > Oceanic | place: Pacific Ocean: North...
GTTTGACTTTCTCGTTCAGACGGATCTTGAGGATCTGGAAGATGGTCGCCACGAGATCGAGGGGGACGAGATCTTCGCGCTCCTCTCCCGTGACCAGGGGAAGGGCCAGGAACGGGCTCGGATCGAGCATCATCGCGATTATCTGGATATCCAGCACGTGATCCGGGGGGAGGATCGGATTGGCTGGATGCCGACGGCCTGCTGCCAGCGGCTGGCCAGCGACTTTCAGCCGGCTGGGGACGTGGCTTTTTACTATGACCGCCCGACAAGCTGGCTGGTTGTTCCGGCGGGAAGTTTCGCCATCTTTTTCCCCGCTGATGCGCATGCACCCCTGGGCGGCAAGGGAGAGGTTTTCAAGGCGGTCGTCAAGGTCCTGCTTCGCTGATCCCCTTTTGCCAGCGTTGACATCCCCCAGGAGCAGGTTTATCGTAGAACTGCTCCCGGAAGTTGTCCTCGTGTGGACCTTCCGCAGGGAACGACAGGCTGGAAAATATGATGATGGTAGTTCGCCCAGTTATTGATCTTATTATTCCCATTATTCCCGGGAGGGTTTAAGGGCAGCAATCCACATTGTGAATGAAAGCAGCCCTGGAACCTGAAAGTGGTTTCAGGGTTTTTTCGTGGCTTGGGCGGATCGGAAAAATCCGGCCTGGGCACCAGGACGAAAACACATGAGCCGTATCCAGATTTATGACACCACGCTGCGTGATGGAACCCAGGGAGAGGGGGTCAGTTTGTCATTGCAGGACAAGCTGCAGATAGCCCAGCGGCTGGATGAAATGGGATTTGATTACATCGAGGGAGGCTACCCGCTTTCGAATGAAAAGGACGAGCAGTTCTTTCAGCGGGCCCGGCAATTGGGACTGGAAAACGCCCGCCTCTGTGCTTTCGGAATGACCCGTCGCCGTGGCATGACGGCCAGCGAGGATCCGGGAATGCAGGCGCTGCTCCGCAGCGAGACTCCTGTCTGCACGCTGGTTGGCAAGTCCTGGGACTTCCACGTCAGCGATGTGTTACGCGTTTCCACCGAGGAAAACCTGGAGATGATCCGTGACAGCGTGGCCCTGCTGGTGGGGGAAGGGCGTGAGCTGATTTATGATGCAGAGCATTTCTTTGACGGCTGGAAGGCGAACCCGGAGCACGCGAGGCAGACGATCCTGGCCGCCGCCGAGGCGGGAGCCTCACTGGTGGTGCTTTGCGATACCAACGGTGGAAGTATGCCGGAGGAAATTGCCGAGCTGACCAGGGCCGCCCGGGAGCTGCTTGCTGCCCATCATGTGCCGGTCGGAATTCACTGTCACAATGACTGCGGGATGGGAGTCGCCAACTCCCTGGTCGCGGTCTCCGCGGGGGCGATCCAGGTGCAAGGGACGATCAATGGAATCGGTGAGCGTTGTGGAAATGCGGACCTGGTCTCGGTGATCGCCAACCTGGCTTACAAGTTCGATCAATATGAAGTGCTTGACGGTGAGAAGCTGGAACAGTTGACCGAGTTGTCCCGTTTTGTCTACGAGATCGCCAACATGCAACTGCGTCCGGGCCAGCCATTTGTCGGCAGGAGTGCCTTCGCACACAAGGGGGGTATGCATGCCCATGCCATCGCCAGGGATAGTGCATCCTACGAGCATATGGATCCGCAACAGGTTGGCAATGAACGGCGGATCCTGGTGAGCGAGCTTTCCGGGCGAAGTAATATCAAGGCGCTGACCAGCGGGATGGACCTCAATGACGATTCAGAGCTGATGAAGTCGATTCTGGAGCAGGTGGTGGCGATGGAGAACCAGGGCTACCAGTTCGAGGCCGCCCGGGCCTCCTTTGACCTCTTGGTCCAGCGTTGTGCCGGCCGTTTCCAACAGCATTTTGAACAGATCAAGTATCATGTGGAGGTGGATGCGGATCCGGCCCGCGAGGTGGTGACCGAAGCGACCGTCAAGGTCCATGTCGCGGGCAGTGAGCGGCACGAGGTGGCCGAGGGGGATGGCCCGGTCAACGCCCTCGATGCCGCTCTTCGTAAAGCACTCAATGGTACCTTTCCGGGGCTGCGAGAGATGCGATTGGTCGACTACAAGGTGCGTGTTGTCAATTCAGAAGCGGGGACTGCCGCCCGCATCCGGGTTTTCGTGGAGAGTGCTGACCGGGTGGAATCCTGGTCCACGGTGGGTGTCAGTGAGAATATCATCGAAGCCAGTTGGATCGCGCTGGTGGACGCCGTGGAATACAAACTGTATAAGGACGACGCGATCAAGGCTTAGGGGTTAGGGGTTAGGATGACGAACAGCTTCTCGGCCAGTGACTTGCCAAAGCGTTTTGATTATGGCGAGGCCCAAAAGCGAATCTATGCAAGCTGGGAAGAGAGGCAGCTTTTTGCTGCCCATGCCGGCAGTGGGCGGGATCCGTTCACGATCGTTATCCCACCTCCCAATGTGACTGGTGCATTGCACCTGGGACATGCGCTGAATAATACCCTCCAGGATATTCTCATTCGCATGAAGCGGATGCAGGGATACGAGACTCTCTGGATGCCCGGCACGGATCATGCCGGGATTGCCACCCAGGCCGTGGTGGAACGGCGGCTTCAGGAAGAAGAACAAAAGACACGCCATGACCTGGGGCGCGTGGCGCTGGTGGAGAGGATCTGGGAGTGGAAGGACCAGTACGAGGAGCGGATTATCTCCCAGTTGAAGCAGATGGGCTGCAGCTGTGATTGGCAGCGAACCCGCTTTACCCTGGATGATACCTGTGCCCGTGCCGTGCGGACCACATTCTTTGACCTTTTCCATAAACAGTTGATTTACCGGGGCAAGCGGCTGGTCAACTGGGATTCCTTTCTGCAGACGGCCGTCAGTGACGACGAGGTTTTCCATCAAATGGTGGAGGGGCATTTCTGGCACTTCCGCTACCCGGTGATCGACCCGCAGCCGGGGGAACCTGAACACGTGACAGTGGCCACGACGCGCCCGGAGACGATGTTGGGAGACACCGCCGTGGCGGTTCACCCTGATCCGGCCGCCGCACTGGATCGACTGGAGAAGGAACTTCTTCAGCGCCGTGCCACAGCACCGGACCGGGAGCAGGAGACGGTGGATCTGCAACTGGAGAATGTCCGCCGGCGGCGGGAAGAAATGCTTCCCGCCCTGGAGCAGCTCCGTGATATGGCCAACGATGGACGCCAGGTCATGCTTCCCCTGATGCAACGGCCGATGCCGCTTGTCACCGACGAGTGGGCCAAGCCGGAACTGGGGAGCGGGTGTGTGAAGATCACGCCCGCCCATGACGTCAATGATTACGAAGTCGGCCAGCGACAGCAGCTTCCGATGATCAATATCCTCTCGGTGGACGGCCGCTTGAATGCCAACGCGGGCCCCTACCAGGGGCTCACGACGGAAGAGGCCCGCGAAAAGGTGGTCATGGACCTGGAGCAGCAGGGGCTCCTGGCAGAGGTCGAGGACCGTGAGATTGACCTGGCACACTCGGATCGAAGCAAGACACCGATTGAACCGCTCCTGGCTGACCAGTGGTTCGTGAAAATGGACCAGCTGGCCCAGCTGGCGATGGATGCCGTGACCGACAGGCGGGTGCAGATCTTTCCGGAACGATACGCCAAGGGGTACCTGGACTGGCTGGGAGAGAAACGGGACTGGCCCGTGAGCCGCCAACTCTGGTGGGGGCACCGGATTCCAATCTGGTCACGAGATTGTGCGGATGAAAAAGAACTCCAGGATCTCCAGGCCTGGCTTGCCGAGGTGCCCGGAGAGCTGGCTATCCAGTTGGAATTGACCAGTGAGAAAAACGAGCTGACACGTGTTTCGGAGGTTTCCGAGGAGGTCCCACAAGTTTATGCCTCCGTCCATGTCTGCCTCTGTGATGACCACCAGCAGCACCAGCAGCAGCTTTCCGAGAACGGGTTCGTCCAGGAAGAGGACGTGCTTGATACCTGGTTTAGTTCCGCCCTCTGGCCCCATAGCACGTTGGGATGGCCAGAGCCGAACGAGTCGCTGGATACCTTCTATCCCACCAGCACGCTGATCACCAGCCGTGACATTATCACGCTCTGGGTGGCTCGCATGGTTCTGATGGGCCTGAACAACATGGGCGAGATACCGTTCCGGGAGGTTTTCATCCATCCCAAGATTCTCGACGGCTATGGCGAAACAATGTCCAAGTCGAAGGGGAACGGGGTGGATCCGCTCGACGTGATCGACAAGTTCGGTGCCGATGCACTTCGATTCGGCCTCGCTTACCTGACCACCGAGACGCAGGATGTGCGGATGGCAGTGCAGCTGGAATGCCCACATTGCCAGCAGTTGGTGGATCAGACACGTGATAACCGGGAACTTCCGCGTATCGAATGTAGCAGTTGCCAGCAGCTCTTCTCCACGCAATGGGCTCGCTCGGAGGAGGACCAGGCATTGCCGCGTGGAGCCGTGGTCAGTGAACGATTTGAATTTGCTCGGAATTTCTGCAACAAGCTTTGGAATGCATCCCGGTTCGTCTTCATCAACCTGGAAGGTTACGAGCCGGCCGCAGTGGCCGAGGAGGAACTGGCATTTGAGGACCGCTGGTTGTTGAGCCGCCTGGCGACAGTCAGCAGCCAGGTGACCGGGGCCCTGGAGGGATACCGGTTTGCCGAGGCCTCACGGATCCTCTATGACTTTGCCTGGGATGAGTTCTGCAGCTTTTACGTGGAAATGGCGAAGTCCCGTTTCCAGGACGACCAGGCGGCGCCGATCGCCCGGCGGGTGCTGGCGCATGCCCTGGACCAGCTGCTTCGCCTGCTGCATCCTGTGATTCCTTTTATTACCGAGGGGGTTTGGGAATTGCTGGCGCAGGTGGCACCCCAACGGGGATTAGCCGAGCCACTGGAGCCGACCGAGTCGATCATGACCGCACCCTGGCCAGTTCCGGAGCCTGCCCACCAGGATCCTGTCATCGAGCAGCAGTTTGTGCTCTTCCAGCAGGTCCTCGGGGCGGTTCGTGAAATTCGTAGTCGGCAGGGCATCCGCCCCCGTGAATCGATCGAGTTCTCGGTCCGTTGCAGCGAGGAAACCGTCGAACTGCTTAAGCCCATGGAAGCTTTCTTTGGATCCATGGCCGGAGCCTCCGCGGTTGGCTGGGGGCCCGAGGTGGCCGAGCCGGAAAACAATGCCACCGTGAGAGTTCAGCAGGTGGAAGTTTTCGTGGATCTGAAGGACCTGATCGATGTCGATGCCGAGATCGAGAGAAACCAGAAGCTCAGGGAACGACTGGCGAACCAGATTGCTGGCAAGGAAAAGAAACTCTCCAACCAGCAATTCGTCGATCGTGCGCCTGCAGATGTTGTCCAGCGCGAACGTGACGGCCTGCAGCAACTGCAGGACGAACTGGCAGGTGTCGAAGCAGCTCTTGCCCGCCTGGGTGGAGAGTCGTGAGTGCTAGCAGGGCAGGAATTTTTTACTGGCCCGCATGATTTGGCGACCTATAATGTGGATGTGGACTGACGGCTTGATAGCGGTGCCAGAGAAGGAATGGATCTCATGCCCGTACAAATGCGATTGTCGCGGATCATCATCAGCGAGATAAATGACCACCAGGTGATTTACCTGCGTGAGGTGAATGGTGATCGTCAATTCCCGATCCTGATCGGTCTCTTTGAAGCGACCAGTATTGATCGGCGGGTGAAGTCCTATACTGCTCCCCGGCCTCTGACACATGATTTGATTGTCAGCATGGTCAACCAGATGGGGGGGGAACTGGACAGTGTGGTGATCACCGGACTCAGGGAGCACACCTATTTTGCGCTGATCCGAGTCCGCAAGGACGGTGAGTTGATTGAAATTGACTCGCGTCCCTCCGATGCGATTGCGATCGCCGTGACCTGTGAGCCCAACCTTCCGATCTGGGTCTCTGAGCAGGTCCTGGAAGAAGTGATTGGCAGCATTTAGCAGGCTGCCTTCCAACGCCGCCTAGCGGGCTGTGATGTCGGCAAAGGCAGCTTTCACCACGGACAGGGCCAGGTCGCCCTGTTCTGCAGCCACGATCACGTTGACCCGTGCTTCACTCGTATTGGTTAACTCCACGTTGATCCCCCCGGCACCCAGGGCCTGGAACATCCTGCGGGCGACACCGGTGTGGCTGCGCAGCCCGATACCGGAAACACTCAGCTTTGCCGCCTGCGGGCTGTTGCTGATACCCTGGCAGGGGAGTTGCTCCGCGATCTGCTGGCAGAGGTCCTGGCATGCCACCAGGTCGGCACGGGGAATGGTGAAGCTGATATTTGCCAAACCGTCCTGGTCCAGGTGGCTCTGAACAATCATATCTACCACGATGCCGGCGCTGGCAACTCGCTCAAACACGAGTGCCGCAATACCTGGCCGGTCAGGGACCCTTTCAAGCGTGATCCGGGATTGGTCGGTATCCAGCGAGATATCATCGATCACGAGTTCTTCCATGCCGCGGAGCCGGTCGACAACATCTGCCCGTTCCTCTTCCGCCCGTGGCGGGGGAGGCTCGACGGGTTTACCGGATCCGTTCTCGATGGGAGTATCCAGGTCAAAAGCCTGGTGAACCGCTTCCAGGGCCCGGGGGGCATCGCTGCGGCGTACCAGGATGGAGATCTTGATCTGGCTTGTGGTGATCATCAGGACGTTAATGCCGGCATCGCTGATGGATCGAAACATCTTCTCCGCCACTCCTGGCTGGTACGCCATTCCGCTTCCCACGACCGAGACCTTGGAGACATCGGTGGAGTGGGAGACCTTTTTGATCTGGAGCGTCCCGCGAACCTGCTCGATCACCCCCAGTGTCATCTCCAGTTCATCACGCGGCACGGTAAAAGAGAGTCCAGTCTGGCCTTCCTTGCCGACGTTCTGGATGATCATGTCGACCGTGATCTTCTGGCTGGCGATCTGTGAGAAGATCTCGCTGCTGCTTCCCGGGATATCCGGCACCCCGGCCAGCGTGACCAGGGCCTCATCCTCTGCCAGCACGGTACCACAGACAGCCTTGCTCAGGTCGGCGGGAATCTTCCTGATCAGGGTACCGGGGCCGTCCACCAGGCTGCTACGGACCTGGATGGGAACCGCGTATTTCTTGGCGAACTCGATGGACCGGCTGTGCATCACGCCAGCCCCCAGGCTGGCCAGTTCGAGCATTTCATCGTAGCTCACCTGTGGCATCCGCTGGGCTGACGAGAGGATCTTCGGGTCGGTGGTATAGATTCCATCCACATCGGTATAGATCTCGCAGCGAACTGCTCCCAGGACTGCTGCCAGGGCGACCGCCGTGGTATCACTCCCGCCCCGCCCGAGTGTGGTGATGTCATAGTTTTCATCGATCCCCTGGAAGCCGGCGGCAATCACGATCTGGCCCTCGGAGAGAAGTTGTTCAATTCGCTTGGTCGAGATCGAGATGATCCGTGCCTTGGTATGCGTGCTATCGGTCTGGATGCCGATCTGCGAACCGGTCAGGCTGACCGCCCGATGTCCGAGGGAGTCGATGGCCATCGCCATCAACGCCGCGCTGACCTGTTCTCCTGTGGAAAGCAGCATGTCCAATTCACGCGCCGATGGCTGCTGGTTGATCTGCTGGGCCAATTCCACCAGCATGTCGGTGTTCTTTCCCATCGCGCTGACCACCATCACCACCTGATGGCCCTCCTGGCTGGCGCGGACCGCTCTCCTGGCCGCGGCCAGGATCTTGTCCGGATCCGCCACACTCGTGCCACCATATTTTTGCACGATGATCGTCATCTGCAGCCTTTTTCGTTTCAGCGGTGTGATGTTGTTCAGCCTGAGAGAAAGAAAGACATCAGCTGGTGTCCTTGTGGGTAGTGTGCGGAGGATGCCTCTGCCGTCAACTCATCGTATCCTCTTGCCGCGTCCATCTCGATCCCGTTTCCGGCCAGGGCAAAGGGGACGGCACCGTGAGTGTGGGTGCGGGTGCGGATGGGAGTGGGATGGTCCGGGCTGACCATCAGCCGGTACTCGCCATGGGACTCTAGTGCCTCGTAGAGCGGGGCAACAATGTGCTGGTCGATCTGTTCCAGGGCCTCGATCTTTGCCTGGGCATCTCCCTCGTGGGATGCCTCGTCCGGTGCTTCCACGTGCACGCAGACAAGGTCGACGCGGTCCAGGGCCTCCATGGCGGCCAGTCCCTTGGCGGCATAGTCGGTATCCGTGTAGCCGGTGGCCCCTTCTACCTCGACCTGTTCCCAGTCGATCAGGGCGGCGATTCCACGCAGCAGGTCGACGGCCGTGATCATCAGCCCCCGCTTGCCATATTGCTCCTGGAAGGAAGGAAGCTGGGGGGCCTGTCCGAGTCCCCAGAGCCATATATTCGTGGCGGGCAATAGTCCCTTGGCAGTTCTTTCCCGGTTCACCGGGTGATCTTCCAGTAAACTGGCGGAACGGTTCATCCACTCGCAGAGCAGGTCGCTGCCTGGACCGCGGGGATAATCGTCCATCACCAGCTGGTCTGTCAGGTCATGAGGCGGTGTACTGCGGGTGTCGCGGGAAAAGGGTGCCGGCTTCTGCTGGCCACGGTAGACCAGCAAGTTCCGGTAGCTCACCCCCCCAAAAAACTCCAGGGCGTCATTTCCCAGCTCCTGCTGGAGTGATGCGAGGATCCGGTGGGCCTGCTCGGTGGTCACATGGCCGGCGGTAAAGTCCTTCATCACCTGGTCCTGGACCGTGACCAGGTTACAACGGATTGCCCAGTCCTCTGCTGCCAGCGGGATCTTGCGTGCCGCTGCTTCCAGGGGAGCCCTGCCCGTGAAGTGGACGTCCGGGTCGTATCCAAGCAGGCTGAGGTTGGCGACAGCAGAACCGGCAGGCAGGTGGTCTGGAACATGGTTGGCACGGCCGACCATTCCTTCCCGGGCCACCCTGTCCATGGCCGGCAGGCAGGCAGCTTGTAGCGGCGTCCGGTCCCCCAGGGACGCCTGGGGTTCATCCGCACATCCGTCCGGTATCACGATCACGTGTTTCATGGCAGCTTTTTCTTCTACTTGTCCTGGGATCCCTGCCAGCTAGTCAAGGACACGCATCCGCACGAAACTGGGAAGCACATTCTCCGACTTGTCGAGCTGTGCCAGGGCCGTGTCCAGGGACCCCTCGGTGGTCTTGTGGGTCATGATAATCAAGGGGATGTGATGCGACGTTCCGACGGCTGCGGATTCCCGCTGGATGATGGAGTTGATCGAGACCTGGTGTGTTCCCAGGATCCCTGCAACCTCCGCCATCACGCCCGGTTCATCGACGACACTCATCCTGAGATAATATCGGCCACTGTGTTCGCTCGGCGACTTCATTTTTAGCGGCCCCTGACGGCTGGTCCCCAGGCCCATCTGCTTGAATGTCAAATGGCTGCGGCCAACCACTGTGTCAATCAGGTCAGCCACGACCGCCGATGCCGTTGGCATCTGGCCCGCTCCCCGCCCCTGGAAGAAAATCCGACCGGCCACGTCGGAGACCACGCTGACAGCATTTTCACTGTTCCTTACTTCGGCCAACGGTTGTCCGCGGCGTACCAGGGTGGGAGAGACATGCATTTCCAGGCCATCGTCAAGTAACTGCGCAATCGCCAGCAGCTTGATTCGGTATCCCATCTGGTCGGTGTATTGGAGGTCGTCCGTGGAAAGCTGCTCAATTCCAGTTCGTGGGATCGATTGCCAGGAAGGTCGGGCACCGTATGCCAATTGCGCCAGGATCGCGAGCTTCTGAGCGGCATCAGAGCCGTCCACGTCAAGTGTTGGATCTGATTCAGCGTATCCACGCTGTTGCGCCTCCGCCAACGCTTGTTCGTATCCTATCCCCTCCTCCGTCATCCTTGTCATGATGTAGTTGCTGGTGCCATTGAGGATGCCGTAGAGGGATTCGATCCGATTTGCCGAAAGGGATTGTCCAATCGCCGTGATGATCGGAATCCCCCCTCCCACGGATGCTTCGAAAGCAATCGAGCGGCCCACGTCCCGGGCCCGGTCGAATAACTCGCTGCCATGTTCTGCCAGCAACGCCTTGTTGGCTGTGACGACGTCCTTGCCGCTCTCCAGCAGGCGAAGCATGATTGTGCGAGCCGGCTCCAGGCCACCGATAAGCTGGATCACGACCGGGATAGAAGGGTCATTGACGACGGTGTCGATGTCCGAACTGATCAGGTCACGGGGAAGCTGAAAATCACGTGACTTTTCCAGGTCACGCACGATGACCCGCCGTAATTCAATCTGCCGGCCCGCGC
>Ga0310342_100003601_pt1 | contig 10210 bp, 8 predicted proteins | sample S15DNA20500_MG_FD_206155 | JGI IMG/M metagenome (GOLD analysis project Ga0310342, IMG submission 206155) | Marine microbial communities from station ALOHA, North Pacific Subtropical Gyre - S1503-DNA-20-500_MG | ecosystem: Environmental > Aquatic > Marine > Oceanic | place: Pacific Ocean: North...
AGGGCAGAACTAAGTCCTTGCAATCGGCCAGCTTTGTGGTCAATTTTGCCCTCTTGAAAGAAGGTATTGGTTAAGACCTGACCTTCTTTAACCGCTAAAAGTTCTAAAACCTGCGGGTTGTAGATGAAGTCTGTTTGCCATCCAGCCAACTGAAAATCACCAATCAACAAAAGGTTTAGCCAAAAAGAAGAGTCAAGATTAACGGTTTCGATCTCAGAAAAGACTAATTGAGCCGTGGCATCATTAGTCTCTGGACCTACTTTCGGGTCTGATTTCTCATCAAGTTCATGATGCCCCTCACCCTCAGTCACTTCAGACTGAGGCGATCTGTCTCCTTCTGCTCCATCAGGTCGTGGCGGTCTGTCTCCTTCTGCTTCATCAAGTCGTGGTGGTCTGTCTCCTTCTACCTCATTAGGTCGTGGCAGTCTGTCATTCTCTGGGCCTTCGATGTTTGGCCTTTGATTCCGAATGTTGATTTCTCCCCTGTACTTTGCTATGAAATAGGGAAATTCCCCCGTTATAAAATAACCATAGTCAAATCTAAAAAATTCCCTCTCGCTCAATCCTTCTGTAATAATTTTGTCGGTTAATAATCGACCATTCCCTTCATCTAGTGTTCGCTTGGCTCGATTAACCTCATATTCATAATTGTCCCAGGCATAGGTGGAGATTGCACCACCTTCGATTACCTGTCTTTTATAGGCTGGTTTCGGTTCGTATCCACTTGTCTCCAACCAATCAAATTGAGTCTCTCCGTCCGCGTCTAATATTGGATTTCCTGACGCATCAAGCACAGACTTGTAGTGGGCAATAAGTGGATAGCCGTCTAGTGCGAAGCCAATAATATTGTAGTGTTCTTCGCTACCATCTGGATGCTGGATCAGGCATTCTGGAGCCGCATGAAAATGATAATCCCCTTGTCCACCTGTGTGCCCATGACAATAATCCAATATTTGATTAACATATGGATCTCCATAAGGGTCAGGGTGTTGGGCTTCATTTGGTCCATAGATGGGTAATCCTGTAGTGGTGAAAGCTACCGTACCCAAAAGTGGAATCTGGGTCAATGTAGTAGCGGGAACTGGGCTTGTCGGAATGACCCAATTATGTGACTGAGCTTTAAGCCCATTAGGTGTTTTTGCAACGAACTCGAAACTAGGAACACCATTGCTGGTAACTATAATGCTGTCCGAATTGAATTTGACCGAAAACTCAGGGACAGGAAACAGAACGTTAGCGGCGTCAGCATGAAGTTCGGTAGCAAACCATTTTATTTGGTGAGGAATATCGTTTTGCCCCATAGCAGATATGGAGCCTAATAAAATCATTGACAGCCAAATTGTTAATTTAAGAGAACCGTTTGTTTGTTGCATTAGATGATAGAACCTTTTCAATTTTAATAATTATAGCCAATCGACCTTAGATTGGGAAGGTTATGGTATGAGGTTTGCGCGTTTTTGAAAGACAACTAAATAAATAAAATAGACAAATGAGATATGGATTAGTTCGGACAAATATAAAATGGCCCCATAATGGTATTGCCAATCCGTCACAGGAAATTAAAAAAAGCAATCTAACGAACGGTAATAAGAATTGATTAGCCGATATGTTCCAGATATGGGTTTCAAACTTTCAGTAGAAATTGGGAGTAAAGTATTAGATCGAATCTTTAAACGTGTCCACTTATGGCTAGAGTTTGGTCTTCCAGCGGAAGCTCAACCTTCTCTCCTCCTCGTCGATGCGATTCTCTTAGCCCAATCGCTGTTTCCAGTGCTTCTCGTCCGAATTCTCCTGGGCAAAGTGATTGACTCCCATCCCTCAGGTTTTGCGCTAATCCTTCTATGGCTGCTTGCTGCGAGCTTTTGGGCCTTTTCGGATTTGGGAATTGTCGACGTATTGGTTCTCTGGTTTTCGGGTGCCTGGACCACATCTCAAAATCGGCGTGCATATTTCTGGCGCTGATCCAACCGTCGTTGCCTACAAAATGGATATTCAGCCAACCCCCGTGGTTCAAGAACCCTTGAATCCCATTTTGGTAGTACCAGATAAATCCTGATTACCCGTTGCCGCTTGATCACTGTTCATCCGACCGAAGACTCATTCCACAGGTGCACCTGCAAACATACGAAACAGGCTTAACGTGTAGCTATGTCCTCGTGATAGAGACCAGCTAAAGTTGCAAACCATGGACCGAAATTGGCCAATTTCTCCTTGTTCGATCGCCTGCAGGCAGGATCGAAACCACGGACTCCATTTTTGTGGCAGGCCAGGGCAAAGATGACATTGTGCTGGTGGCAAGCCTCAATCATGACATTGGCTTCGGCCAAACTAACGCTAATCGGTTTGGTAGCATAGATTGCCTTGACGCAGCCCGACTCGGATAATCCGATGACTACATCGGCTCGATTGGGTACGGCCGTGGTCACGCTGACAATATCAGGTCTTGCCTCACCATTTCCATGAAATAGGTATAAAGAGCGGTAACACTCCACCTTTGGTTTAAAGTCTTCCAGTTGTGCTGGCCTCAGATCTGAGGCCGCCACCAACTCGACCCCCTTGGCTTCGATATAGGCGGGAGTATGCGCCCCAGGATAACGAAATTGAGGTTTATTCTGATGCTCGTCGTCAATGGTGCTGCCAATTCGGCCATACCCTACTACGGCTGCTCGAAAAGTCATTACAACTCCATTCGTCTATTTATTACTTTTAGTCAGTTATCTGTTACTTAGAGAATTATCAATATATTTTTCAGTTTAGCGGTTTAAGGCAATTCACCGAATCGTATTTGCCAAAGGGATCTAATTATTTCAGGATCATCATCTTTCTGGTGTCTGTATAATCTCCAGCTTATGCTTGATAAAAGTAAGTTCCTGAAGATACAACCTCTCCATTCTCACTTCTCCCATCCCAATAAATTGCCCTGTTAGATTCAACATAATTCCCTGCTGGTACATGACCTAATTGGAAAGGTATCCAAGTTTCTGGATGGAAGGGATTGGGATAGCTTTCAGAACATTCAACGCTATTTCTTCAGCATTAGATCGATTACTATTGGATCTAGTTGGTCAATAGCTGAAGCAATATGATGTTTCTGATCTGTTGTTAGTTCAATTTTAGCAGTCATCGCAGGTGCTGCAACTAAGGATTTACCGAAGTTTCCTGCTACAATCACCAAATCGAAGATATTGACACCACCACCATTGACGTCTCCCATGATGCCAGCCCCAGTTTTACCGAATGATCCTGCTGCAATTACAAGATCAAAGATGTTAACTGTTCCATCACCATTAACATCTCCTGTTAGTTTTTCTGGTTCTGGAGCTGTTGTTTTACCTGCTACTGTAATGGAGGTTTAGACAAGATCAGCAAAACCATCTGCATTCTCCGCATTGACGATGACCGCATGGTTGCCGCTCTGTTTGAAGTTGCCGTAGGGGGCGGCATATGTGCCCTCACCCACCGGCAACAATTCAAATTCGGCAAAGGTAATATCGTCCCAACTGCTCAGTTCGGCCGTCGGATCGAAGCTGGATGGGATCACTGTGGGATAGACCTGGCTGATTTCGGTACCCACTACCTCTACCTCAATTTGTTTCGAGGAAACACCCTCTCTCAAAGTGGTAGCTTCAGTGATTGCCGTCAGTTGCGGTGGGTTGGTCAGACTGATCAGATCGCTGGGCAGATACTTGCCCCGCAAGGTAGCATAGTCTTCAGCCTAAATGGGGATCTTCCCAGGTCGGCGTCAGTAACTGCTGGACTTTACACTCTTGGGCCGCCCACTGAAAACTGCCTCGCCAACTACCAGCATAATTGAGGAAGGTAAATGGCCGATTGCCCCAATATCGAACCCGCTAGGGACCTGATTGCAACTCCGACCAGGTGGGGAAGGTGTAAGTTGTCATTGCAGTTGAAATAGAGGGTCTAGAGATAAAACACAGAAAAATGAGGGCTAAAACTTGCTTTCTAATCGACGTTAACCGAAAAACCATCATAATGCAACGCGCCGGCTCTCGCTGAATCCACACGCTTTACTCTGTGGCGTCACCTAAAGTTGGATACTCAATCAAAGAATTGAAATAGGTTTGTAACCAGATTACATCTTGAGCATAAGTAAGATGTATACGCCTATGGCACCCGTTACTACGGCCAGAACAATCCAAATCGCGCTTATGGGACCATACGTGCCAAACAATTGCCCAATCAGCCAGGGAGTAAACATGCCGCCGAGTGCTCCTCCGACGAATAACAGGCTTGTAATGCGACCTGAAACGGTCAGATATTTCTCGGTAATGGAGATGCCGATAGGAAACATCGAGGCTACTCCCAGGCCAAAAATACCGGTTCCCAGCCAGATAACCGCCAACGTTTGCGGCCAGACCATTATCAATCCGGCGCCGATCAGACATAAGAATAGGTCTGCACCAAGGATATATTTGACGTTAATTCGCATAGCCATTGGGATACTCAAAAGACGCCCAATGGTTAACGCGGCCCAAAATGCAAAGGTCAAATCAGCCGCGGAGGCCTCGTCCGCCAAATTACTTCTGAAGACGTAGGTGGCGATCCAACCACCCAGACTGACTTCGGCCGAGACGAATAAAAAGAAAAGGATAATGATCAATCCTAACAGGTAAGCGTCTACAGAACCAGAGGTGGTGTCGTCTGTTTTCTTCGGGCGGTCTGGGCTGGGTAAACGTAAAAGCCAAAAGGATACAGGGAAGGTCAGTAACCCAATGGTCCAGTACCCCCAGGTAATGTCTCCCGTCAATCTCAGCATTTGGGCGAAGATGACAGGTGACAGGGCTGCACCAAGGCCAAAGAAAAAGTGAAGCCCATTCATATAGGGTTCAACTTTTTCGCCATGCAACCAGACTAATAACGTATTCCCACCAACATCGGCTGCACCAACAACGATGCCGATCAGAAACATGGTTAGAATGAGCAACCACAAGACGGAAATCGTTGGCACAAAAGCCAGGCCAAGCGCAATGAGGATAAACGTTCCGGCCATGATGGGATGGCCTGGAATACGATCATAGATGTATCCGCCTATTAACGATCCCAAAATGAAGCCTAACGCTTTGGCTGTAAACAAGTAACTGATTTGACTCATATCGGACTGGGTATTGTCGGCCAGTCGATTTAAGGTTGGTCCCAGAGAGGCCACGACCAGCCCAAGTGCAATAAACGCAGTGTAATAGGCAACGGAAATGGAAATGGCTGGACGAAATTTGAGGCGCCGGGTACTCATGTTCATTGGAATGAGAACTGCCTGATTAGGTGATGTGACATTGAATTCGCCATAATGGAAAGGGTTCTCCTATAGTAATGTGGTTGCTATTTTGTATTTTGCCTTTCTAGTCTTCTCCGGTCATCATGGATGGAATGAGAACACAAACGGACCGATCCGTCAGTTTTTGCCCAAGCGAACCCGTTTGGAAGAGAGCGTTGAGTAATTCGGCCAAAAGGGTAAAGGGGTTGCTGAACAGAAAGCCCAGGAAACCCCTCAAATATGCGACACCCACAGAGGCGTTTCTTGGCCAATTATTCGGAGTGGCAATCATCGAGTGGGTATGGCACTTAATAGTTGAATTCGCGGGCTTGAATATCGGAGATTGGTAGTTTAAACGTTTAGTGATAACATCGGCTTACTTTAGGTGAACCTACACCAAACGTTGTATAAATATGGGGCGTCAAGCTGGTCTCTTGGAATTACGACGGGTTCTGTAGTGAGCTGTAAGGACACCCTCAATGGTGAAGACAGCGGTAGTATCGTATTGGGACCAGTCCGATAAATGTAGGTTGATCCAACAAGTTATTAACCCGGTAGGCAAATAGAAAGAGCTCTTTCTATAAACCGGAGGTAAGTCAAAGAACTATCCTATCTTGACAATTTTAGTAGTCAGTAAATATAATTTGATTTAAGATATGACCTACAGCTAGCTACCCTTAAAAATTTAACAGGTTGTGATAATAATCCGACATCCTATCAGATTCTGAAAGATTCCGAGTGTTGCAAGTTTTTTTTGATACTAACCAGGGTCATGGATTGGCAGTTTAAATGCCTCTTTAGTTTTTTAGAATTCCCCTTAGGTAATTGAATATGAAGGTAATCATTGTTTCCGATAAAAATCACATGGGCCGAGTGGCCGCAGATCTTATTGAGGCGGATATGAAAACTAAGACGCCTTATGTACTAGGGCTGGCTACAGGAAGCACCCCCATTCCGCTCTACCAAGAATTGATCCGTCGCAACCGGGAAACAGGTCTTGATTTTTCCACTACCGTTTCTTTCAATTTGGATGAATATATTGGATTAGAAGTAACCCACGACCAAAGTTATCGCTATTTCATGAATCAAGAGCTTTTCAATCACATAAATATCAACAAAGATAGTACTTTTGTGCCTGATGGTCTGGCAGAGAATATTGAAGAGGTGGGAAAAGATTATGAAAAAGAAATTCGTGGTATCGGAGGTATTGACTACCAGGTGATGGGTATTGGTACTAACGGACATATCGGTTTCAATGAACCGGGGTCATCACTGGCATCCCGAACCCGAAAGGTCAGACTAACCGAAAACACGATCTCGGATAACTCCAGGTTTTTTGAACGGAAAGAGGATGTTCCAACCGATGTAATTACCATGGGAATTGGAACTATTCTCGATACCCGAAAAGCTATGCTTCTAGCCAGTGGATCAAATAAAGTAGAGGCAATCGCTAAGTCCATTGAAGGCCCCATTACCGCTACAGTTCCCGCCAGTTCCCTGCAGATGCATCCGGATGTCACCTGGATCGTGACCGAAGATGCCGCCGTAAACCTACAGCTCGAATGGAACTAAGCGCCGGTATGATCTCATCTTTAACCTACTAAGGGAGATAATTTACAAAGCTATGGAAATAAAAAAATGAAACTGGTTATCCACGAAGACTCCACCTATGAGAATTTTTACCCCCTCTCTTTGATCCGACCAGTCTTTGAACTTCGTTGTGGAGCAACTTCTCTGTCGGAAAAATTGCGTAGCAGCTTCTCCAACCTTGACGTTGCCTACTTCACGCGTGACTATCTGACTGAGACCTTTCAAACTAAAGTCGGAAACGCTCCGGTCAACGACCTTCAAGCTATAGATGACGACCTGTTCATCGTCAATGGTAGATGGCTGTGCATGAACACCCAAATTACGGCCGAGGGCCCTGAAGAGATCGGAGTCAAAGAAGATTCAATCGTCTATGTACGAGTGCAACAGGAAACTGTCCGAAAATATCTCGGCCAAAACATAAATGAGTTCCTTAGTACCGTTCTTGAGGTCCTTCCACAGAAGGCAGTCGATGAGGAATTGGTTTCATACTGCTGGAACATTGTTCATCATAATTCCGAGGCTTTAGTGGCCGACTTTCAGACTCTGGGCGAGTCTGGTGTGCACGGTGAAATGCACAACCTATCTTGTGTTTATGGAGATGAGTCTCAAGTATTCGTTGCATCCGAAGCAGTTATTCATCCAATGGTGGTGCTCGACTCTACCGGCGGACCAATTACTATCGAAGATGGGGTAACCATTTTTCCACACTCGCGCATTGAAGGGCCTTGCTACGTGGGTCGGGATACGCAGATCGTCGGTGGCAAGATTCGTGAAGGATGCAGCATTGGCCCAGTTTGTCGGGTTGGCGGCGAAGTGGAAGAGTCTATTATCCACGGCTACTCAAACAAGTATCATGACGGTTTCTTGGGACATGCTTACGTTGGAGAATGGGTTAATCTGGGGGCTTTGACCACCAATAGTGATTTAAAAAACGACTATTCGACCGTGGAGGTTAAACTAAACGGTCAGCCTATCGACACCAACGATACCAAAGTAGGAGGCTTTATTGGTGATCATACCAAAACGAGTATTGGCACGCTATTTAATACTGGTTCAATCGTTGGAATGATGACCAATATCCTCGGAGGAAGTGAGATTCTTCCTAAGACAATACCCTCGTTTTGCCTGTTCGCTAATGGTAAAGCCTTCAAGGGGTTTGGCTTAAGAAAGCTGCTCCAAACCGCTGAGACGGCGATGGGGCGTAGAAAAGTCACCTTTACCGAAGCGGACAGATCCGTGCTAACTCACGCCTACGAATTAACAAAAGACGAACGTCAAGAGGCTGTCAAGAAATCCCGTCGTCAAATTTTTAGTAATTAGAAAAAGGAGTTTAAAAAAACCATGCCCAGTAATGAAGAAATCCGTGGTAGAATCATCAATGTAACCACAATGATTCTCAATATCGATCCTGCTCAAATTGAAGATACGTCTGATTTTTCTGCTGATTTAGGAGCAGAATCGTTGCAGTCAGTTGAGTTGGTTGCCGGCTTTGAGGAAGAATTTGAGATTGAAATGGATGAAGAGGAGGCCCTATCTGTTTCTTCTGTAGGAGCAGCAGTAGCATATATCGCCAAGGTTGTAGCCGAGCAACATGGTTAAAACATAGTTCGACCGGTTACAGGCGTTTAAGTAATATGAAAATTATGAGATTTCACATTACGCGATTTAGGAACTCTTCCTGCCTCGCGTGGCATTTGATCTTGTTTGGAACTTTAGGATAAGAGACTTGAAAATTATGAATCGTCGAGACATCATTGAAGTTGAAGAACCGAATCTGTTGGAGGATCTATTTCCTCACGAAGATGTACCTAGGATTGCCTTCGACAGTAAGATCTATGAGGAAATAAATGGCGCGGTAGTCGAGTTTGATCCGCAGGAAGCACTGAAACGCGAGTGGCTCATTACCGACACTACCTTCCGCGATGGTCAGCAGGCGCGTCCTCCCTATACCGTTCAGCAAATTGTAGATCTCTACAATTTACTGGCCAAGATGAGCGGACCGAATGGTATTATCCGCCAAAGCGAATTCTTTCTGTATACCAATAAAGACCGGGAAGCGGTGGACCGTTGCCGTGAACTCGGACACAAATTCCCGGAAATCACCGGCTGGATTCGAGCTCACGAGGGAGATTTCAAGTTGGTCAAGGATATGCAATTAGCAGAAACGGGAATGCTGACATCTTCTTCTGATTACCACATTTTCCACAAGTTGAAGATGGACCGGCGTAAAGCGCTCGACTTCTACGTACATATGGCCGAGCAGGCAATCGAAAATGGTATTCGGCCTCGCCTACACCTAGAAGATTTAACCCGCGCAGACATTTATGGATTTGTTGTGCCCTATGTTCAGCGGTTAATGGAACTGGGCGAGCAAGCTCCAGAACATCTGAAGCCAAAGATCCGTCTATGCGACACTATGGGTTTCGGTCTCAGTTTCCCCGGAGCTAAACTTCCGCGTAGTATCCCCAAGTTGGTCTATATCATGAACCATGAATGTGGATGTCCTCCCGACCGTTTAGAGTGGCATGGTCACAATGACTTCCACAAGGTTCACATCAACGGGGCGACATGTTGGCTTTACGGTTGTAACTTTGTCAACTGTACGCTACTGGGATACGGTGAGCGAACCGGGAACCCACCTTTAGAAGGTGCTGTTATTGAGTACAGCGGATTAAAGGGAACAACTAACGGAATGGATACCGGCGTGATCTCAGAGATAACGGAGTACTTCAGGCATGAAGTTGGCTTTGATATTCCAAGTAACTACCCCTTTGTTGGGCGCGACTTTAACGTAACACGAGCCGGAATCCACGCCGATGGACTTAATAAAGACGAGCGTATCTACAACATTTTCGATACTAACAAGGTGTTAAATCGTCCACATGCCGTGGGTATCACGGATAAGTCCGGTGTAGATGGTGTGGTTCATTGGGTAAACGATTATCTTGGATTAAAGGGAGAAGATCGTCTGGGTAAACTGAAACTAGTCAAAATTGCGCGTTGGGTTATGGACCAGTACGAAGACGGTCGCATTACCTCCATTTCTCAGGAAGAGATGGCAGCCCTAGTGAAAGAATATCTCCCTGACCATTATGCTCAGCGAGATGTACCAGATGCCAAGGCCTCATAAAATTCCGGCTAGCTGCAGTTTAAGCTACCGAAGGTGAACCTGCTTCGGTAGCTTAGTACTTCTTTGAAAGGGCTTAGAATATATATTTGCTCTTACTTTCAATTCAGAATCCGCTGAAAGGATCTTGTATTGGAAGTGTTCCGTTCATTAACAAGCAGAGTGATGTGAAATGGAACGGAAAGATTACCACACCAATCTAAGTGATCAACAATGGAAAC
>Ga0310342_100003602_pt1 | contig 10210 bp, 7 predicted proteins | sample S15DNA20500_MG_FD_206155 | JGI IMG/M metagenome (GOLD analysis project Ga0310342, IMG submission 206155) | Marine microbial communities from station ALOHA, North Pacific Subtropical Gyre - S1503-DNA-20-500_MG | ecosystem: Environmental > Aquatic > Marine > Oceanic | place: Pacific Ocean: North...
GCGAGGAAAGGAGCTTTCCGCACGCTCCCTCTTCCATTGCTCGAAACTGTCCTCCGGGCCAATAAAGAAATCGACCTCGGCCCCGTGACTTTGACCGATCCAGTCCCGCTGGAGTTTCTTGATTCCATCGGGCCAGTCGAGTCCCTCCAGGTCCTGTTCCAGCCGGTCAGCGTAAGCGGTGATGCGCAACATCCACTGTCGTAGCGGGAGTCGTTCTACCGGGTGCTGTCCTCGCTCGCTTAACCCGTCCACGACCTCCTCGTTTGCCAGCACGGTTCCCAGTGCCGGGCACCAGTTCACCAGGGCATCGGCCTGGAATGCCAGCCGGTGGTCGTCCTGGTATTCCCGGACAGCGGTGGCTCCTGCCTGCTGGACGTCATCCGGAACCGGCAGTTCACTGATCGGCCGCCCTCGCTCGCTTACCGGGTCGAACCAGCTGTCAAACAGAAGCAGGAAGATCCACTGTGTCCAGCGAAAGTAATGGACATCCGTCGTTGCCAGCACGCGGTTCCAGTCATAACTGAAACCGAGCATTTTTAACTGCCGGGTAAAAGTCTCGATGTTCTTTTCGGTCTGCACCCGGGGAGGCGTGTTCGTCAGAATGGCGTGTTCCTCGGCCGGCAGGCCGAAAGCGTCAAAGCCCATTGGGTGAAGCACGGACTTGCCCCGCATCCGCTCGAAACGGCAGGTAATATCCGTGGCCGTGTAACCCTCCGGGTGCCCCACATGCAGGCCGTCTCCACTTGGATAGGGAAACATGTCCAGGACGTAGAGTTTTTCACCTCCCGGCATGGCGGGAGACTCGAAGGTGTTGTTTTCTTCCCAGTATTGCTGCCACCTGGGTTCAATCGTGGAGGGATTGTATTTCGGCATCGATGCTGGTGATTCCCGGGCCCGCGGGCCCCAAGAGGACGTATCGAATGGATCATTCTAGGGTCTCTCCAGAAAGCTGGCAAACCGGCTGTTTCCAGGCACTGGCAAACCAAGAAGTTCTTCGTTCCCAGATACTCTCTTGATCCCCGGCGCGGTAGACTCGGCGTGTGCCGGTGACGGTCCCTGCCGGCAGACTGAATGAACAGACCCTCTCAGGACAGACTCCCTGATGCTGCAAAGCTCCCGTCTCAAACAACTGGCACTTGCTCCCTCTCAGTACGAGATGATGCGCAATGCCGGCCGCTTCAATGCCCGGCTGATGGACTTTCTCCGTCCCCACATCCAGCCAGGGATATCGACCGCGGAAATTGACCGGCTTACTCACGAGTACACGCTTGACCATGGGCATGTTCCGGCATGCCTCGGTTACCGGGGTTTTCCCCGCAGTTGCTGCACGAGTATCAACGAGGTCATCTGTCACGGCATCCCGGGGGAGGAGGTGCTCAAGGAAGGGGATATTGTCAACGTCGACCTGACCTCCATCGTGGATGGCTGGTTTGGTGACCAGTCAGAGACATTCCTGCTGGGGGATGTCAGCCTGGAGGCGCGGCAGGTGAGCCAGTGCGCCCTGGATGGACTTTACCTGGCCATTGAAGCGATAGGGGTGAACAGTCGCATCGTGGAGATTGGCAATGTGATCAAGCAGGAAGCCGATCGTTACGGTTTTAGCGTGGTACGGGAATACGTGGGACACGGCCTGGGACGCAAGTTCCACCAGGACCCCTCCATTCCCCATTGCCCTGGTATTTTTCCAGACCAGGACCGGATTCGTATCCCGGCCGGAATCTGTTTCACCATTGAACCGATGATCAACGTGGGAACCTACCGCTCCACTCTTGACCGGGAGGATAACTGGACAGTCCGCACTTCCGATGGCATGCTGTCGGCCCAGTTTGAGCATACCCTGCTGATGACCGAGGATGGGCCGGAGATCCTGACCCTGACCCAGGATGGCCCCCAGGCAGGCCACCGCTTCGTGCCCTAGGTTCCGCCGCTACCTTCGCTCGTGACGGGCGAGATCGACAATGCGGTAGACGGTGATGTGGGGAGTTTTCAGGTCTGCCAGGTAACTCTGGTACCCAAAAATGCCGACCCGTTTCTTGAGGTAACGGTGCAGGTTGAGCCCGGGGGCCGGGGAGACAAACTCCAGCACCTGCCCGTTGTCATCCAAGATCGCGTAGGGAGGTGCCGGCTGGTCCGCCGTATGCACTTTCATCAACCAGCCGGCCGCATCATAGATCGATGTTTCCGCTGAACCGGTCGATCCGGGATCCAGTACCTGGCCCTGCTGGACCTGCTGATACTGGTCGATTCGTTTCAGCAGAATATCCACTCGCTGGCGAAGTGGTCGACTTAGTCCCTGTTGGACAAGTTGCCGAAGTGAGGTTCCCACAGCGTCGATTTCACGGGGTTCACTCCCACTGGCCATCAGTTGTGAAAGCCTGGTGTCCAGCAGCATGATCTGCCGGGATGCCTGGGTAAGCATCTGTTGACCTGGTTCGCCCGGCCAACTCCCTGCCGACCGGGTATCCCCGTCCAGGGTGGCAACACGTGGCGCCCGCTGCGTGTGCCGGCTGCGCCATCCTTCAGCAGACACCGGCCCCGTGGCGTTCGCCTGGCGGACCGGAACGGTGGCGGATGCGGGTTGCACGTGAGAGTTGATCCAGCGGGTGCCGGCCGGTCGGGATTGTGCCATGGGGCTGGTTGTAATATCAGCGAGGGGAATCCAGCGAAACTCGCTTGCAGGAGGAACGATCTGGTAATAGGTAGCCGGGGGAAGATCACTGTGGATCTGTATGGTCCGTTTTCCGAGCAGGCGCAGCTGGTCTCCCTGCTGGAGCTGGATTTGCCAGTTGTGGTCTTGTGGGTCTTTTACCTGGCTCCCAATCCAGGAGACGGTGCCGGACATGGTGACACGGCCGAGCGAGCGGTTCGACACCGCAAGGTCGGCGGCATCCACCCAACTGCTGCTGCCACGTGGCGGTTTTATTGCCAGGAAACCGTTTTCGGTCACGGCGTGGACTTCGACCTGGCTGCCCGCCATTAATGTTTGGCAGGGGTAATACGACAGGTCCGGCCCGCAACGAACGGTGGTCGAATTCTTGGTCACCGCCTCGTAGGGATACGTCTGTCCCGCCCTGGCCGGAACCGGTAAGAGCATGCCGGCAAGCAGGCTTCCGGTCAGCAGGGAGAGTACCTGCCAGGGGCAGGCACGAGGAGGAGGCTTCTTGTACATGGTTACCTGTCCCGAAAAAACGTGGCGCAGAGGGTGACTTGTATCGGAAGATTCCTGTGAGCTCAAGTTCGGATTCTGTCCACACCATGTCCGGTAACTTGCCAGCTTCCACTGGATCGCCCTGTTTCCCAGCAGGGTTGGGGAAATAGGCAAGGCACGAAGCCTGGCGATGCTTCCAGCAGCAGACTTGTCCCCAGGTTGCACAATGCTTCGTGAATCGCGACCCCTCAGAATGCCGAAACCTGAAATATGCCAACCGTCTATAGCAGTTTTTTTCAGGGGGGATGATGCTGGATCAAGTCACCACATCCGTGGTCGTCGCCTTGCCAGGCCGCGGCCCTGTCTGCCTGGCCCTGGTGGTGGCAGGGTTCCTCCTCTGCAGTCCTCTCCATGGCCAGCAGGGCCCTCGAGTGAGAAAGAGCAGGCCCGCGGCGAACGCCGTACTGGAACGGCTCCCGATGGAACAGCTCACACTGCCTGCCCGGAAAAAGATCGTGGATGTTGTTTCTCGCCCCAGCATCCACCGCGAGGCACCGGCCAGGACGATCACGTGTGACAAGGATCTCTATACCCACATGGTTCAGCATCCGGAGATCGTGGTGAACATCTGGCAGATAATGGGGATTACTGAACTGCGGCTCAAGCGGACTGAACCATTCACGTACAAGGCAACCGATGGAGCAGGCACGTCAAGCAACCTGGAATTGATTTACAGTACGCCGGAACTTCATATTTTCTATGCGGAGGGAAGTTATGCAGGGAAGTGGCTGGGCCAGGGTCTGAAAGGACGTTGTGTTGTCATCCTGAGGTCGGATTTCTTTATCGAGCGATCGCGTCCCCGGGTGAAACACCAGATCGAGGTTTTCATCCGGCTCGAAGAGGTGGCCGCGGACGTGCTGGCCCGGACACTCAAGCCCCTGATTGGCAAACTGATCCAGTATAATTTTGAACAGTCCAGCGGGTTTATCGAGCAGATCCACGAGGTGGCGGAAAACCGTCAGCCCGGAATGGACCGCATGATCAGCCGGATGACCCATGTCGAGCCGGTGGTCAAGGACAGGTTTGTCCGCTTGCTGGGCGAGATCCGGCCGCCACTTTCGGTTGCGGATACCGAGGATCCGGCGTTACGCCGATGAGTCCTCGTCAAAATGGTCCAGGGCCACCTGCTTGAGGCCCTTCAGGTCCAGCTTTCCAGTCCCCAGGATGGGGAGTTCTTCGACCTCGAGGAAGCTGTCGTTGGTGGGAATGAACAGGTTCGGAAGGCCATGCTCGCTGGTCAGCGCGGCGCGGACTTCATCGATCGGCTTGTCAAAAGGCAGGTGCAGGACAATCAGTCGCTCCCCCTTTTTCACATGCGGGACCGCGGTGACGGCGGCCAGCAGACCCTCCTGGTCGGCCGCATTCAGGATCTCGTTGATCGCTTCTTCGATCTTGATATGGGGTACCATCTCGCCACCGATCTTGGAGAAGCGGCTCATCCGTCCGGTGATGTGAATGAAACCATCCTTGTCGATTTTTGCGACATCTCCCGTGCGGTACCAGCCGTCGATCAGGACCTCGTTGGTTGTCTCCTCGTTCCCGTAATATCCTTTCATCACGTTGGCGCCCTTGACCCACAACATGCCGGACTCTTCCGCGCCAAGTTCCTCGTCGGTGTCCAGATCGGTGACCTTGACCACCACGCCTGGAACTGGCCGACCAACGCTTCCTTCCCGTACTCCCAGGGTATCATCGGCGGCCCGGCTGGGGGGGACGTTCACCGAGACGAGCGGCGAGGTCTCCGTGGCCCCGTATCCCTCCACCGGCCTTGTGCCGAAACGCTCCTCGAATGCCTCGGCCAGGTCGATCGGGAGCTTCTCGGCTCCCGTCACGACCACGTCGAGGGTCTCGAAGAGTTCCGGGTCACAGCGACGGATGAAACCACGCAGGAAAGTGGGTGTTGCAAGCAGTACCGTGCCATTGAATTTCCGGCAGAGTTCACCGATTTTCTTGCTGTCCAGAGGACTGCTGTGGAAGGCCGAAGCGATGTTCAGCTTGAGGGCGCTCCAGAGCGTGACGGTGAATCCGAAGACGTGGAAGAAAGGCAGGAAACCAATAATCGTGTCGGTCGACTTGAGTTTGACCACCTGGTCAATGGCATCGATGTTGGAAGTGATATTGGCATGGGTCAACATCACTCCCTTGGGGATCCCGGTGGATCCGGAGGTGAAGATAATGGTCAGCGTGTCATCCCCGCGGATGGAATTCAAACCGAACTTGCGGATCAGCACCCAGGCAGGCAACTTGGCAGTCAGGGCGCCGGCGACCTTGTCCCAGAGCGTGATGGTCTTGCGGAAATCCTCCAGGAAAATCAGCTCGGCATTCAGGTCCTTCAGGTCCAGCTTGAGGCGTTTCTTGAACTCCATGTAGGCCAGCCGACTGGTGATCACATGCTTGATGCCGGCCAACTCGATGCAGTTGTTGAGGATCTCGGCCGAGACCGAGTAGTTCAGGTTGACTGCCACCCGCTTGTCGATGGCCAGGGCGGTATTGGTGGTGGCGGCAGCCACGGTTGGCGGGATCATTACCCCGACATACTTCTCGTCATCGTCGAGCAGGGGCTGGATCAGCCGGCGCAGAATGAGGGTCCGCGTGAGCAGCTGCTTTCCACTGCGTTCCTCGTTCGTGGAATCGGCATACTTGAGCCGACGTCCTCTCTTCTTGCACTGGATGACAAAATCACGGGTCAGGTTGGCGTCATTATTCATTCGATGCTCCACCGCCTCGGCCCCCAGTTCCTGGACTGCCTGGCGTAATTGGAATACGTCATCTAGCTTGTCAATCGGCTGGCCAAAATGAATCCAGACCGGGTAAGGGATCTTTCGAGGCCACTTCCAGAAGAACTTACCACGGTCGAAGCTAAAGATGCTTCCCCAAAGTCCATCCAGGTAAACCGGGATGACCGGGACATCGGCTTTTTCCAGGATCTTGATCACACCTCGCTTGAATGTCTGTACCTGGCCACTGCGGGAGAGTTCCCCTTCCGGGAAAATGCAGACGAGGTCGCCGTTGCGGGCCGCTTCGGCCGCCTCATCCAGGCTTTTTGTGATCGACTTGCTGCCAGGTCGGATGATGATCACTCCGAAAATACGGCCCAGGAAGTTCATCAGCCGTGACTTGAAATTGCCGGAAAAGACGACCATCCGGACCGGCCGGGGGCTGGTCAATACCAGCAGGATCCCGTCCACCCAGGTGACATGATTGGAGGCCAGTACGGCACCCCCCTCCTCGGGGATATTGTCCATCCCGCTGGAGCGCACGCGGTAGACCGTCCGGCTTAACATCCAGGCCATGAAGCGGAGGGTGGCCTGGGGGATCAGGCAGACCACATAGATCACCACAGGAATGGTCAGCAAGCTGGCGACGAGGAAGACCTGCGTGGCACTGAGCAGTGGTTCTGTATTCCCCGGCTCGCCCACCTCCATCCGTAGTAGGCCATAGAAACAGCTAAAGAGGAGGATTCCCACAAAGGTGAGGAAGTTTGAGGCAGCCAGGATCGATCCCCGCGTACGGACTGGGCTGCGACTTTGCATGTAGGCACTCAGGGGGACGTTAAACATTCCGGCACTGAATCCCAGGCCGAAAAGGAACAGGCAGGCAAAGATGAAGCCTGAGCTGAGACCATTACCTGGATCGATCACCTGTCCCTGAACGGTGAAAAGCAGAAACGAGAAAATGGCGATACCAATGGCACCGGGGGTCAGCATGCCCAGCTCGACACGGCCCGCGGACCAGATACCGGCCAGCACACTTCCCAGGCCGATTCCGAGTATCAGGCTAAAGAGCATCGGGAGCTTGTCCGTTTCAAGTGTCCCTCCTCCTTCCCAGGCAAATTGGTCGATGTTCAGGTTTGCCATCGATCCAACGGCCCAGAAAAAAGCAATCCCCAGGGCGACTCGCAGCAGGGCCTTGTTGGAAGCCAGGGTCTTCAGGTCCCGCCAGGTTTGCTGGGGAGCGTCGAAGGGGAACGTCCGTTCGGGGGCTGCCACCGGCAGGCGTCGGATCACGATGCTGGCAAAGACTCCGGTGATCGAGACGATCAGCAGGCAGCCTGCCGAAAGCCAGACATGTTCCAGGCCCTTGTGACCGGTAACGTCGCTCAGCCAGTTTCCGATCGCCATACCCAGCACCGTGGCCCCGATCGTGGTGAGTCCGAACAGGCCGTTGGCAGCAGGGACTTTTTCTTCCTTGAGCAGTTCCGGGATCGCCCCCAGCTTGCCGGGTGAAAACAGGGCACTCTGGGCACCCATGAAAAAGACCGCCAGGAACAATAGCCAGATCACCTGGGTGCCGATCGCCAGGATACCGAGCAGCATGATGCCGACCTCGGCATACTTGCACCAGACGATCACGTCTCGCTTGCTGAAGCGGTCGGAGAAGAAACCAGCAATCGCTGAAAGGAAAATGTAGGGCAGGGCAAAACAGACTATACCGAGAACCAGTACGAAACTCTGGCTCTCCGGGAAATAGTCCTTGCCGATCCCCACCGCGAGCCAGCGGAAGATGTTGTCATTGGTGGCGGTCAAGAACTGCGTCACCGTGAGGGCAACAAAACTCGTCGAACGCAAGCTCGACGGATTGTCGCCGGCGGGGTGCGAAACAGGGGTAATATCAGAACTGCTCAAAGCTCGTTTGGGAACTGGAGGTGAAGACGGGAGGTTAGAAATAGCTGTATTGTGGTGATGTGCCCCTTGAATTCAGCACAATGCGAAGAATGGCTGCAAGCGGTTCCTGCCATATAAACCATCGATCGAAAGCGGTTTTGAAGCGTATCAGCCAGATGATCGATGAAACTAGTAGGAGAACCCTGTCGCCAGGTATTCGGCATAATGCGGCCAGCATTGTAACAGTTTCATTCCCACATTTCTGCGGAGCAGATGATGTTCAACCGTCACCAGATCCTGATGGCCGGTTGCCTTGTCCTGGGCCTGGGCGCCCAGTTCCGGCTTGTAGAGACCTATGTCTTTGCCGATTCGGCGACAGCGTACATTGAACCGCTGTTGAGTTTCCAGCAGCCTGCAGCCGAGCAGATTCCGGTCGAGAAAGATCCTGCTGGAGCTCGCCAGTATGTGCTCCATGTTCCCGACTGGATGGGCTGGTTGCTGCTTTCTATTGGGGGAGCCCTGGTCCTGCACAGTCTCTCGATTTCCAGGATCAAGGACACCGCTCCAGGTGCTCCGGCCGAAAACCGTTGACAGTCACCGGTCGGCTTCTAAGATGACCGCTGTGGAGAAGTCCACGCTCCCGGGCAGAAAGAACGAAAAGCTGATTTGGAGAAACGACCGCATGAATGCGGAAGACCTGTTTGAGCTTCAGCAGCAAGAGGATGTGACGGTCGTTCGTTTCATCACGAACCGGGTTCTTGATTCCGGTACCATCCAGCAGATGGGGGATTCCCTTTTCCAGCTTGTCGACGAGGAGGGTGCCCGCAAGCTGGTGATCAACCTGGCCGAGGTTTCTTTTCTTTCCAGTGCCGCCCTGAACCGCTTGATCCTGCTGAAGAAAAAGATCCTTCAGCACGAGGGTGATTTGAAGCTGGTGGAGATGAAACCGGAAATCCGGCGGGTCTTTGAGATCTCCAGGCTCGATACATTTTTTGATATCCTTGATGACCAGGCCACGGCGCTGGAGCAATTGTGTCAGCCGAACTAACGGCAGGGGGCTCGTAAATCGTCCACCATGACTGACCGCCTTGTTTATCTGAGTGGTGAATGGGTTCCTGAACCGGAAGCCCGGATTTCCATCTTTGACACCGCCGTCTCGCTGGGTTACACCGTCACCGAATCGACCCGCACCTTTGCCCACCAGCCATTCAAGCTGCAGTGCCATCTCGACCGGCTCTTCAAGTCACTCAAGGTCGCCCGCATCGATATTGGCATGTCCCTGGAAGAACTTGCCGATGTCACGATGGACCTGCTTGGGCGGAACCAGCAGTTATGCCAGCCTGATGAGGATTACTGGATCGTCCACAATATCTCGTCCGGGATCCACAAGATTGGACCCGATCCGACGCTCAAGAACAGCGGTGCGACCGTGATGATCTTTAACGCACCGATGGACTTGACCGGCTGGGCCCGGTACTACAGCGAGGGCTGCCACGCCGTGACCCCGATGAGCCGGCAGATTCCTTCCCAGTCGATGGATGCACGGATCAAGAATCGCAGCCGCTTTTTCTCCATGTTGATGGAACACGAGGTGAAGCTGGTCGATGCGGATGCCCAGAGTGTCTGGCTCGATACCGACGGTTACGTCTCGGAGAACAAGGGAGGCAATATTTTTATTGTCGATGACGGGATCCTGAAGACACCCACCAACGAGAATTGTCTTGCCGGCATCACTCGCGAGACCACCCTGGAGATCGCAGAGAGCCTGGGTATCCCCAGCCAGGAGGTACGGCTGCAGCCGTATGACCTCTACACGGCCGATGAGCTTTTCTTTACCAGCACACCCTACTGCATCATGCCTGCCACCCGTTTCAATGACCTGCCGGTCGGGGATGGCCAGGTCGGCCCTCTTACCAGGCAACTGCTTTCTGGCTGGAGCGAGCTGGTCGGCATCGACGTGGTAAAACAGGCGACCGACCAGCTTGGTGGTGATGGAAAGTGATTTTTTCCATCGCTGGTCTTATCGTGGTGGCTGGCTGCAGAGTTGAACCAGCGCCTCGGTGAGCCGGTCAATGCCGGCGGGTGAAAGGACCAGGTAACGGCGGTTCCCGTCCGTGTCCTTTTCGAAGCGTGTAAAACCGTCTTTTTCCACAGTCACGGTTCCGGTCGTGGAAAGCTGGAAGTACTCCCGCCCGGGCTCTACCGCCTGGAGGACACTCGTCAAATCCCAGGTTGGCCGATCGTGGGGAGGAGGATTGTAGAGCGTGTAGGCTTCTGGCAACGGGTGGTGCTTGACGTAGTTGTAGTCCCCCAGGATGCTCCTGGAGGGGTAGCGGGCGGCAATTCCGATCTCGTAGCCACTCAATACAACCGGTGTCGGCCAGTCGTGCAATACGCG
>Ga0310342_100003603_pt1 | contig 10210 bp, 10 predicted proteins | sample S15DNA20500_MG_FD_206155 | JGI IMG/M metagenome (GOLD analysis project Ga0310342, IMG submission 206155) | Marine microbial communities from station ALOHA, North Pacific Subtropical Gyre - S1503-DNA-20-500_MG | ecosystem: Environmental > Aquatic > Marine > Oceanic | place: Pacific Ocean: North...
CCGATTTTCTCAATCGCGGCTCAACGCTTGAAGAGGGGCTCAGCCGCCTTAAAGCGTTGCCGGGTTTCGGAGACTGGACAGCGCACTACGTCGCGATGCGTGCCATGCGCGAGCCCGATGCCTTTCCTGTGAGTGATATCGGATTGTTGCGCTCGTTGGAGGACGAGGATGGGCGTCGTCCCACAGCGGAAGAACTGACAGCGCGTTCCGAACCATGGCGCCCGTGGCGAGCATACGCAGCACAATATCTTTGGGCACACAACAAAAATTCAGACAGCGGGTCGAATTCTGATTTCGCCGCGAAAGGAGAATAAAACGATGGCTACCGACGCACTCAAATTCACGCTTGATCGACTCGACACGCCCGTCGGCGAAATGCTGCTCGTGCAGGATGAACACGAATACCTACGCGCACTCGATTGGCAGGAATATGAAAAGCGCATGTATAAGCTTTTCGATCGTTACTACGGAAAGGGTGCCGTGGAATTGATACCGGGCTATGGCACCGGACGAGTCGTCGGTGCGCTCAAGCGGTACATCGCAGGCGAGTTAGACGCGATCGACACGCTGAAAGTAGATACCGGAGGGACGAAGTTTCAACAGCAAGTTTGGCGCGCACTGCGTGAAATCCCTTGCGGACAGACCTGGAGTTATGGCGAATTGGCACGTCACATCGGTAAACCCAACGCTTCGCGTGCCGTGGGCATGGCGAACGGTGCGAATCCGATCGGCGTCGTCGTGCCCTGCCACCGGGTGATCGGATCGAACCACACTTTGACCGGGTACGGAGGCGGACTCGAACGCAAGCGCTGGTTACTCGCACACGAAGGTGTAATTGTCGAAGAACCTCGGTAATCGGCACTGTTCTAATTTAGTTTAGGGAAGGTCGGAGCAAGACCGGTCGTTCAAACCGGAACGTCTCAATCTATCCAGCCCTTGCCCGCGTAAGAGGTTTGTGGGTTGGACGGAATATCGACAGGTCTCTGAGACGACTTCGGCTCCCGGACAGTTTTGGATAAAGGCTGTCAGTCTCCAGTGACAATATCACGTGCTGTCGCGAAGGCTTCGTCGTAAGCGCGATAAATTGGTCTTTCGGCACCATTCATCTGCTGTAACAAGCCTGTTTGCACCCTATATTTCACGTTACCTATCGCGAGTGCGCCGAACGTAAACACCTATTTTTTTACTAGCTCGTCGAACCCTATTTGGCGCCTATTTTGATGAGGAAAACGCACTTCTGTAACCCAAAAACACCGTCAGTAAAAGAAAATAAAAACCCGCTTCTAATTCAATTGAAAAATGGACTGTCACCTTACTCATCCACACCAAAAAACTAAACAAAAAGATATCGATCATAGAAAACCGATGAAGGTTGAGTCTCTCGAAACTAGTTATCTTAAAAATCTTGCACCCTATTTTAAAGGCTGGCAACAGGCATCCAAACGTAAGAACAATCGTGCCCAGAAAAATTTCATTGCTGACAAGTAATGTATGCGTAAGAGAAAGCAACGAGAATTCGTCCGAAAAGATCCAAAATTCATCAATGGTAGCCAATGGCAAACAAACCGCCAAAGCCAAGAATAACGCTTCCGCTACAAGCAAGACTCTGGCTGAGGGATCATTATTTTTAGGTATTTTTTTTGCTTCAAAAGAATTCATTTTATTAGTTAGACTCGCGGATAGGTGCGTTTCACGGATCTGGTCCGGTCACTGCCTGTATTTGTGTTTGTAGGAGGAGGCCGTTGATACCATCGCCATTCACAACATTCAAATAACCTAGCTTCTTCAGCGTTTGCTTCGCGAGTTCCCAGCGACGACCGCTTTCGATCGGCTTTTCATACGTGCGTTTTTGTAAGCTGTTGTTATCGCCATTCGTTGGCTGTTGTGCAAAATGTCTTTAGACTCTCACGAGAGTGGGTCTTAATATAGATTTACTCAGAACCTGCATGCAACTATTTGAGTGAGGGTCTGACCATGAAGACGATTGAAATTCCACGCGCTGACATGGAACAGCGTATCGCCCGCTACGCGAATCTCAAGCCGCTCAAAACCCAGCGGGACGGTAAGTTCCCGCTGGAGGCGCTGGACGTGGTTTATGCACGAGAGTTGTTACCCGTTATCGCCCTCGATGAAGCGGTAGAAACGCCGCTTACGACAGACGAGACACCCGTCACCGGCGCGGGCGGTATGACTATTACGCTGGCGCGTTGTCCGCCTGGGCAAGGTCCCGGCTTGCATTCACACCACAAAACTTTCGAGACGTTCACGGTCCTCAAGGGACGTTTTGAATTGTTCTGGGGTGACCGAGGTTCAGAAACCGTAGAAATCGGTCTGTTCGATACGATTTCGGTACCACCTGGCGTTTGCCGAGGGTTTCGCAATGTGAGCGACGAAGAAGGACTCCTGCAAGTGATTATCACCGGAGGCGTTCACGATATGGAGGACATCGCTTTTCGTCCCGAGATTGGTGATGAAGTGCGGAACTTGTCGCCCGAGTTGCTGGAGACGCTCGAAGAAACCGGAATGAGGTTTACCGCGGGGCAATAGTAGTTCGCCGATGAAATAGGCCTGCATTTACCATGTATTACTAGCTCCGCACCGGCCCTACCAGAGCAGTGAAATTCATTCGCTTGGTTTTAATAGCAAGCACGGATATCCGAGTGATCGCAGCAGTCATTGAGCAAGAATGCAATGCGGTGTTTTCTGCATTGGTTTCGGATTGCTGAGAATAAAAGTATGCAAAATGTTTTTGATTGCAACGTGGGCCTTTTTACCATCACGTTTTTAATTCTTTGCGCTATTGTGGGGAAGGCAAAGTGGTCTCAGGAGCATCCGTGGTGGGCCGTTGTTGTCATTCTTGTGGGTACTCAACTCATAGGTCATACACTTGGACAACCTTGTTGATGTTAGAAAAACAGGAGAGGAAATGACGGCCGCCGAAGAGCCAATAAAGCGTTACAAAGAGCTCCCGGGTCTGCCGCAAAGCGATACCACTTCAACGATTCCTTATAGTCTTGGGGAACACCTCGTCCCGTTTCACACATCCAACCCAGACTGAATTGGGCACCGGCATACCCTTGCTCTGCAAGCGGTCTTCATTGTTTTATGGCAGTCGGGTAATCACCTGCATTAAAGGCATCGAGTGCCTTTTTAAAATCGGCTCCAAATACAGAGTTCGCTCCTGGAAGGAATAGTAAAAGAATGAGAGAGAGGTGTTTCATTCCCGACTCACAGACACCAACGTAGTAAGCACCGGAGACCCATTCAGTAGCGGTACCGGACCCGATCGCCTTGAATACCAGCGTACCGCTACTCGATAGCGGCCGCGCCGAGAGAGCTCCGCTATGTGGTTCGCTCTTCGGGTGGACGCAGCTTCAGGAAGTCTTCGGGCTCGACGACCTTTGAGAGCCCGATGTAGTACACGACACGATCGAGTATGTCGCCTTCGGCATGGAGTGTGCCGGTCGGGATCACGATCTTGTCGCCGGTAGCGACAGTGTGACGCACTCCCGTTTCCCCGTCGAAGAACCAGGTTTCGCCCTCAACGATGTAAGCATGCACATCTTCCGAGTGCCAGTGAACCTCGAGGCCCGGCGAGGGGCCGGTAATGAAGCTCCCCGGCCACAAGCCGCTTTTCTTGATGTCATCAAGCGCCTCGTTTCGGTCGGAAAAAAAGTTTCTGTGAACAGTCAATGCCATGGTTCACTCCTCTCTGACGATGAGAATCCGAGTATGGTTCAGTGTACACTTGGGTCTATCCGGGAGATGAGCATGAACTATTCCGAGCAATTCGTCGAGGTCCATGGAAAGCGAACCCAAGTCCTTCGTGGAGGATCAGGGCCGCCACTCCTTTACCTCCACAGCGCTGGAGGTGAGGTCGCTTGGATCCCGTTCTTCGAGCAGCTCGCGGAGCGGTTCGACGTTATCGTACCAGCCCATCCGGGTTTCGCGGAGTCGGAGGGGCTCGACCAGATCGACTCGATGGAGGACCTCGTACTTCATTATACCGACCTGATGGAGCTCCTTGCACTCGAGCAGCCCGGGATGGTGGGTCTATCGTTCGGAGGCTGGCTCGCCGCCGAGTTTGCGACCCGTTACACGAACCTGATTCGGGCGCTCGTACTGATCGCACCTGTCGGCCTTCGCTGTCCAACCGGCGACATCTTTTCCGCCTCACCCGCCGAGACGCGCGAGCTGGTCTTCTCCGACCCTACGGGACCCTTAGCGATGCAGTTCATTCCCGAATCACCGGACCTCCAGGCCCTCGAGAACTACTTGAAAGCACGCGAGGCGACATCCCGGCTCGGTTGGAATCCGTACCTTCACAGCCGCAAGCTCGAGGGGCGCCTGTACCGGGTCTCGGTGCCAAGCCTCATTCTGGCCGCGGGTGCCGACGAGCTGGTGCCGATAGACCACTGTCGGCTGTACGAGGAGGGGATTGGCGGGGCGAAGCTTCAGATCTTCAAAGGCGCTGGCCACGCCCTACCATTAGAGCGACCCGACGATACCGCCCGGGCGGTGATCGATTTCCTGGCCTAACAACCGAGGAGAATACGATGCAGATCTTCAACTTCCATTTGATGCCGTGGCCACATCTACCAGATGATTTTGACGATCAGGAGAAGTATCCCTCCGCATGGGTGTCGTTCTCGAACCGCCACTACGATCCGGTTCGCGGCGTGCGGATCTACAACGAGTACCTAGATCAGCTTGAATACGCCGAAGAGCTCGGTTACGACGGCGTGTGCGTCAACGAACATCACCAGAACGCCTATGGAACGATGCCCTCACCGAATATCGTTGCGGCGCTGCTCGCGAGACGCACGAAGCGCGTGAAGATTGCGATCGTCGGCAACGGGATTCCACTGCGCGACCATCCGCTACGCGTCGCAGAAGAAGTCGCAATGCTCGACGTGGTCACCGGCGGCCGCATGATTTCGGGGTTCGTCCGCGGAATCGGTGACGAGTATTTTTCATTGGGTGTCAATCCGACGTACTCCCTCGAGCGATTCCGCGAGGCGCACGACCTTATCATCCGCTCGTGGACCGAGGATGGACCGTTCCACCACGAAGGTAAGCATTACGAAGTTCGCTACGCGAATATCTGGCCGCGCCCTCTGCAGAAGCCACACCCGCCGATTTGGATCCCCGGTTTCGGAAGCCGGGAAACGGTAGAGTGGTGTTCGCACCCCGATCGAAAGTACGCGTATCTCGCGGTCTTCATGCCAGAGTACATGATCAAGCAATGGTTCGACTATTATTACGAGTGCGCGGCTGGTTATGGGTACGAACCTTCTCCGTACCAGATGGGTCACTTGGTGCCGGTCTATGTGGCGGACACCGACGAGCAAGCGGAGGCGGAGGCGGCCCAGCACGTGAGCTGGCTCTACAACTATGGGCTCCGACACAAGTGGGAGCAGTTCTTTCCGCCGGGCCACTTTTCCCGCGCCACCATGCTGAAGATCATCGAGAACAAGGCTCTGCTTGATTTCGCCAACTTGAGCTTCAAGGAACTGAATGACGGCGGCTATTGCATAGTGGGAAGCGTCGACACCGTGCGCGAGCGCATCGAGCACTCCGTGCGCGAGGGACGCTTCGGCCTGCTCCTGGCACTCACGCACTTCGGCGACATGCCACACGAGCGCACACTAACGAACATGACCCGATTCGCCAAGGAGGTGATGCCGGGTCTCAAGAAAACGTTCGCCGGCATGCCCGAAATCGACTTCGCTGCGGCGTAGCTCGGGTGACAACCGGCCGTCTCCTCGCCAGTTCCGGCAGACGGGTGCTGGCTTGGCCGAACGGCGAGGTTGGCCCTTAAAGTCGGCGCACAAACAAAGCCTGCTGGACCTTCACCTAAAATATGCTGGCGTGCTGCCGATTGGTAACGCTATCAATTATCTTGAATCGCGCGGTAATGTTGAAATAAAAAGCAAAGCTACTATGGAAACATGGTATTTAACTAAGAAGGTCAGAGCAGGATTAATTTCTCGCGGGCTTTATCGCTCCACCTATGCATATATCCCACCATATTTTTACTTAGTGATAGCAGAGACGACTAGGCTAGCAAGCGCTCCGACTCTTTCAAAATGGTAGCTATCTTCCATAAACCCGGTAGACAAAAAGGCGAGTGTTAGATCTTTCTCCGGATCGACAATTCACCGTTGGTGAAGCGTTTCGGAACCTTCGTGCTTGGTTTTGAGTCGGTACCAGTTAGCTTCTAATTGGAAGCCGGCTCGGTCACCTTCAGGCTCTGAACTACCATTGCAGTAGGTTGTCCCGCATCATCGGACCTACATACTCTGTCCGGTAACGCCCGCGGCGCTGCATCTCCGGCACCACCAGATCGGCAATATCCACCCAACATTGTGGAGAAGCACTAGAGACCAACATAAATCCGTCGGCGCCGCCTTCATCCATGTAGTATTCCATCTGGTCAGCTACATCGGCTGCCGTGCCGACAACGTGTGGCATACAGAGGCTGGCGCCGTACATCTTGGCCCCTTCGCGCAGGGTCACCGGCGCGCCGTCTTTGAGCTGGCTCATCGCATCCATGACGCCTTGGATCCCCGGGACCTCTATTTTCTTAACGTCAGCGTCTAAATCGAACTGGGAGAAGTCCACCATCATGTGGCCTGACATGATAGTCAGGGCCGCATCGAGGGGAAGATGGGACTTAATGAACTCCCATTTCTCCCGCGCCCTCTCGCGGGTGACATCTACCACGGTTTGAACGCCGTAGATGAGCTTCACGCTACCGGGCGGCCGGCCGAATTTATCGAGGCGGTAATTGAGGTCCTCGGAGTATGCTTTCATCGAGTTTATCGTGGGTAGAATAGCGAAGATCGCCTCCGCGTGTTTAGCCGCGAAATCTCGCCCACGCTCGGATGAGCCGGCCTGCCAGAGTACTGGATAAACCTGCGGCGATCGGTAAGCAATTGGCCGCCCGCGACACTTGTAATACTTGCCCTCGTGGTTGACGGCGTGAACCTTTGCAGGATCCGCGAAGATGCCGCTCTCCGGGTCCCGAACGATGGCGTCAGGCTCCCAGGCGTCCCAGAGCTGGTAGCAGACGTCCAGGTACTCATCGAGCATGTCATAGCGGTCACCGCGCTGTACGTAATCCCGCCCATAAGCGTCAAACTCGCACTTGTTGAAAGAGGAGACGATATTCCAAGCGACACGGCCACCTGAGAGGTGATCCATGGTCGATAGCCTGCGCGCCATTGAATAGGGGTGTTCGAAGGCGTTCGAGAGGGTAACTCCGATTCCTAGATGCTTGGTGGCGCAGGCGACGATCGGCACTAGGGCGCCCGGCTCATGGACCGGGCACTGGACGCCCCACTTCACGGTTGCGTCTGAATTTCCCTCGTAGGTATCGTACGGGGCGAGCACGTCGGCAATGAACATGGCGTCGAATAGTCCACGCTCCATCACTTGCGCCGAGACCTGCCAGTAATCGGGGCGGCTGAGGGGTAGATTGGCCCTGTCCCCGGGGACACGCCACATGCTTGGGCAGTGATGGGCGGCGATTGCATGCTGAAGGAAGCCTAAAAAATGCGCTATCTTTTTCTTCCCTTTTATCTCGCGGCCCGTTTTGACGCCAGGGGTAGTCCACAGGCTGCTCTCGTTGCGAAGCTTTGTAGCCTCCTCTTTTCGAGTTGCGTTCGGAACCGTTTCGGGGTCAGTGGTGGCCGCGCTATTGTCCTTCTTTGCCACTGCACCCTCCGGTTGCTTTAATTTAAATCCAAAATTTAGCTTTGAAGACGAGGCAAGACTTGATCGCTTACGAGTTGCATGCTTTTGTTTGCCAAGTCATATGGAATTCCTCCCCAGGTTGGACTTAGCATGATGGAATAGTCACCAATGATCTCCCGACGAGCCTGAATCTTTTCGACAACCTCTTTAGGTGTACCCCACGCAGCTTGATCGATGAAGGCGTTGGCAGCCACATCGATACCAACCGCTTGGAGCGCGCTTGCTTCTTCCGCATAGCTTTCATATCCCTTGATCTCAGCCCACTGATCTCCCGCCCAGCTATAATGGTGCTCTAATGCCTTAAAGTGGCGTGTGAGATATTTACGCGTAACCTCTTCGGCAATCCCTTTGTCTTCATGACAATAAGTAAAATCCAACATGATCGGCGGCCGAGCGGGTTCTCGACCATGCTTGCTTGCAAATCCTGTCCGCCATTCTTCGATGACAGGAACGTCAAGTTGGGCCTCTTGTCGAACGAACATCATTAACGTAGCGCCTAGGTCGGCCGCAGCTACGGCCGAGCCGGGCGAGACGGCAATGCTGTAGATTCGATCCTTAAAACTCCGCGGAGAGGCGGGATGAATTTCAACTTTCGGCTGCCTGAAATATTTACCTTGTCCTTCAATAACCCCGGTTTCTAGGGCCTCAACGATCATCGCTGCTGCCTCATCAAAACGTTCACGGCTCTCATTCATGTCGACTCGAAACGCTCTGTACTCTCGTGGGGCTAGCCCACGCCCGAAGCCAACTTGCATTCTTCCGTCACTGAGAATATCCAAAAGAGAAACATTGTGCACGACACGAAGGGGATCCCACCAAGGGAGAATAATTCCTGCTGTGCCAAGTTTAATTCGATTCGTTTTTGCTGCGATATAGGTCAGCAACTGGGTAGGATCACCGGAAATTGAGTAGGCGTTGTGCGTATAGTGTTCCGGTACCCAAACGGAGTCGAATCCCCAACCTTCTGCCCGTACGGCCAGTTCCGTCTCAGCCCGCACCATCTCTTCATTGTTAAGACCGTGCCCGTCACCTTGGTAGATCATGAACATACCGACTTCCATATCTTTAGACTCCTTCTTCGCTCTCGCAGATCAGTAAAAAGCTACTATCAAGGCCACATGGAATATAACCTACTACTGTAGTAACCTCTCTCGCCAAGAGTATCCAACACTTGTATTAAACGTCGGCAGGTGTCCAAGTGGTATATCAATATACCACCGGTGCCAGATGTACGTCGCCAGCGATAGTCGTGGAAGCCCGACCAGCAAATAAGGCGTGCGACGAACCTTAACAGTTTTGCATATTTTGCGGGCAATGCCTCACCTCGAGTTAGTCTTCTGCATAAGGATGTAATGCCCAACTCGCAGCCGCACTGGTTAGCAAGACTCGGAAAAGACTACGGACTAGGAGTTTCTGCATCTGGCACCTGTTCTACGACAAGCTAGAGCAGAGCTTACGCCTAACTATCTCGACTAGGTACCAGTGTCCGTGGACCATGGTGTTGCATCGGACGTGCGGTTTGCTGTGTAGCTAATAACGGGACTCCTAATTGAATTTTGGGGGGTGGGGGTACCTCGGTTAGTCTTGGGTTAGGGAAGCTGGTTGGAGCTAACCATGGAAGACTATTCTCGTTTCTATTTATCGCCTGTTTAATCTTTCCACCATTCGCCCTTGCTTTTGAGCCCGCTAACGTTGACGCTATGATGTTGGTTTTGCCGTGACAAGCAGCCATCTTAGAGTTGCATAGAAATATACTTTCGAACTAAGGATATAAAATAAGGTTGGCTGATAGAGGAACGTTGATTAGTTAAACTGTCTGGTAATTTATTGTGAAGAATCCATGTTGAAAAGATTTTTATTCTTGATTCTATCGTCCCTTATGCTAAACGGCTCATTGGTTTATGCGGGATCGTACGAGGATACTCTGAGTTGGTTATCGGTTGACGTTCTTTTAGATCCACCAGCGGCTGGATCTTCCATTAGCTCAGAAAATCTGGACAAAGTTAGACCTTGGATTCCACCCGGACTCATGGGGGAACTTGATTTTCCAGAATTTGTGATGGAGATCCAAAAATACGAAGAGAAAAAGCCACACGAATCTTATCTGAAAGCCACCGAGAAATTTTCCGGTGAATCTTCAGTTGGGAACGATGGAAGTTTGTTAAATTATACAGCTGGAAAGCCTTTTTCCGAAGAACAAATACAAACCAGCGATCCTAGGACTGCCGGTTACATGATTGCATGGAACAATATTCATCGCTGGCAGAATTATGGAGTGAGAATACAAGAGATGTTTTTTGCCTATGTAAGTTCTGAAGAAGGGCTCGCTCCGTTGGACAAGGGGAAAAATTTGAATGGTGGAGGAACGCTCGATCGGCTTCTTACAATGACCTGGAAACGGGTATACCTAAGTAAGCTCGCGATGTTGCCCCAACAGGGATATAAAATGGAT
>Ga0310342_100003604_pt1 | contig 10210 bp, 6 predicted proteins | sample S15DNA20500_MG_FD_206155 | JGI IMG/M metagenome (GOLD analysis project Ga0310342, IMG submission 206155) | Marine microbial communities from station ALOHA, North Pacific Subtropical Gyre - S1503-DNA-20-500_MG | ecosystem: Environmental > Aquatic > Marine > Oceanic | place: Pacific Ocean: North...
CGGGATCAGTCACCACGAGACATTTGACATCAAGCCCGAGGCCCCGGTGGGAATCCGCAGCACGTTTTCCCCGATCGATACTGTTGTCCCGGGAATTCGTGTGGGAGAACATATCCCTCTGCTGGCAGCCCAGATGGACAAGCTGGCCGTGATCCGGTCGGTGCACCACGAGAGTTCTGCCCACGGCAAGGGGATGTTCTACAACCTTACCGGCCATGCCCCGCCGGCAGCCACGACGGCGGCAAACCTGTCTCCCACGGCAACGGACTGGCCAAGCCTGGCAGCGGTTGTTTCCAGGCTGCGTTCGGCCCCACGGGGGGTTCCCGGAGCAGTCCGGCTTCCCTACCCGCTGGTAGACAACGGCACGCTCCAGGCGGGCGAGTACGGGGGATGGCTGGGAATCAAGTATGACCCTATTGTCCTACGTACTCCTGCCGGCACGGCCTGGGGAGGGGTCTCTCGAACCCTCGGCTCGGAGGTCCTGGACCTGAATGCCGATATCGATTTCGAGCGAATCGGCTCTCGCACTTCACTCCGCAAGGCACTCGAACAACCGCTCAGCACGGAGGATGACTTCGCCGGGTTTACCCATTTCCGCCAACTGGCAACCGACATGCTGCTGAGCAACGGTGTCAAGCATGCCTATGACCTGGAGAGCGAGGACGCCCGCGTGCGGGAATCCTATGGCGACCATATTGGTGGCCAGAGCCTGCTGCTGGCCCGCCGGCTGGTGGAGGCGGGCGTACCGATTGTCCAGGTCTGCTGTTCGGCCGGGGACCTCAACGGTGGATCGGGAGACATGTGGGACACCCACGGTGATAACTTCAACCGGCTCAAGAACCGCCTCTTGCCGGTCTTTGATCGCGGCTTCTCCTCACTGCTGGTCGACCTGGAAAACCGCGGCATGCTGGACGAGACCCTGGTCGTGATGCTCACCGATTTTGGCCGCACGCCCAATATCAACAAGAATGCAGGTCGGGACCATTACCCCGGCGTCTACTCACTGGTGATGGCCGGCGGCGGCATCCAGGGTGGCCAGGTCTACGGCAGCAGCGACAGCAAGGCAGCTGTCCCCCATGACCGTCCCTGTCGCCCCGAGGATATTCACGCCACGATCTACGATTGCCTGGGGATCTCACCCCGGACGGTGATTCACGATGTGCTTGACCGGCCCTTCCCGGTCAGCCATGGCAGGGTCCTGCCGCTGACGTAGCACGCCCTACTGGCGCACCGACCGCCCCAGCTGCTTGATCGTGATATTCCGGAACCAGACCTCACTGCCGTGTTCCTGCAGCATGATCAAGCCCGACCGGTTTTCTCCGAATCCCTCCCGGTCCTTGAACTTGCTCTCGGCCACCCGAGCGTGCCAGTTGGCATTGCCAACGTGTACCGACACCAGCTTGATCCCGTTGAGCCAGTGGGTAATCCGTTTCCCCCGCACCACGATGCGGCTCTCATTAAACTCTCCCGGTGGCCGGGTAGGAAGCTGGTTTTCTTCGCTGACCGGCGCATAGAGGGCATAAAGCGACCCGGTACTCCCCTTGCCTATCTTCCCCTCCGAGTGCTTCAGGTCATCAAGCAACTGGTACTCGATTCCCAGGATCGCACCACCATAGCGCTGCACCCGGTACTTGATCCCGCTGTTTCCCCCCTCGGTGATCTTCCACTCAAATCGCAAGTCAAAGTCCCGGTATTCCTGGTCTGTGAGGATCATTCCCGATCCCTTGCCGACCAGGTGCAGGACCCCATCGGCCACCTCCCAGCCGGCGGAGGCTGGCTGGCCGTCAGGAGTGACCCAGCCACTGAGCGTCTTGCCGTCAAAGAGCGACGTGCGACCTCGCGCCGAATCCTGCGCGGCGAGCGGTGTACCAGCCAGGAAAAGAAACGCCGTGGTGATCACAAGAGTGGTAATTCGCTTCATGGTGTCATGCTCTCAAAACTGAAAAAGGGGAACCCTATCGGCATTCATTGTACAACTCGACCAGGCTGGCTGCTTCTGCCTGCCGACTGGTTTTCCATTGCAACTGGACTATCCAGGTCAGTCTCCCAGTCGTCCTTTCCAGGCCCAGAGTCCCAGCGCGGGGTTACGGATGAAGTAGAATCTCTCTCCATCGGCAGTTTCCTGCCAGCCATCGGATAACCTGTCGACCGGGTAGCGAGCCGACATGGTGGCCAGATCCCCGTGATCATATCCCACCGACTCGATCTCCTCACGAGAAAGGTGGCCAGGACAATAGGTGACACGGAATCGTTCCTCAGGGGAGCCATGGATCAGGTGGGCGGCGGCCGAGAGGTTCGCTTGCAGGTCCTCGTTCTGTTCCATCTGCCGCATCACTTCCGGGGTCCTGCGGTAACCGTACTTGCGGATCAAACGGTCAATCTCCGGATCTTCTCCAAAGGTTTCCACGCCAGGGGCCAGCACGATAAGTTCTCCCTCATCAGCGATCGCCATACGGGTACGGTAAATTGACTTGTTCCCCAGCCAGGTGCTGTGAAATTCTTCCGGGTCCAGGTAAACCACGACCCGCTCCAGTGGTTCCTCGAGCACGGTGAAGTTCACCTGGACCGACAGCTCGCAGGCACGTTCAAAACACTCATGATCATCCCCGATAAAGAGTCCACGGGTGACCAGTTTCCCATCGCTGCCAGTGCCGATCACGGTTAGCACGTAGAGCAGTGGCAGGTGCTGGCAGAAGTGGTCCTGGGCGTAGTTCAGGATTCTTCGCAGCGGCGTGTCGGCACGTCCCATCATCCGTTCCATGCCATAGGCGGCACCGATGAAGTGGCTTTCATTGATTCCCGCCACACCCCCGGTTCCGACAAAGATGTTCTTGTTGTAGTTGGCCATGCCCACGACCTCGTGGGGCACCACCTGCCCGATCGAAAGAACCAGGTCATGTTCCCCTTCCCAGACCAGCTTATTTAGCTGGGCCGGCCAGGGCCGTGACCAGATTCCCCCGGTCACCTCGCTGACGAACTCGGCCGGGACCTCGCCAATCGTTACCACGTCCTCGCGCCAGCGGTGCTGGCGAACAAGGTCCCGCGGCAGGCCCGGGAACATATGATCCAGTTGCTCGTCGGTCATGGGAAAATGGGTACCGAGTGCCGGCATCACGTCGGTGAGTCGATTCCCCAGGTGCTCCCAGGCCATACAGGTCAGTTGTCCGGCGCGGCTATGCAGGCGTGTCAGGTCCGGTGGCAGTGCCAGGACTCGCTGCCGGGGACCGAGCTGATCCAGCGCGGCCACGAGAGCGTCTCTCAGCTCCCTGTCTGTCAGCTCAGCAGCGGGCCCGCCAAGAGAACAATAACTCGTCATGAAAAACCGACTTCCCTATAATGAACCAGTTCCTTGAGCACACCGAACTGGTCATACTCTACCACGACGACAACTCATTGCGTGTGACAGACAGGGGCCCAGCAGATGGAATCCAGCGACTCGTATGAACGTTTTGACCGTACCCAGCGGGGACCCTGGGTCCTGACGATGCATGCCATTGCAGCCGGCGCCGTGGTGCCGGCGATCCTGGCCGTCGACCTCGGTTCCTGGAGATTCCTTTTCTACATCGTCGTCGCCCTGTTTGAACTGCTTGCTTTTGGTTTTCTTCACCTCAACCTGCGTGACGAGGGGGACCGGCTGGAAGTCCGTTTTGGGCCGATCCAGATTCCTTATTGCCATACCACGATCATGTATGACGAGATTACCAGCTTCGAAGCGGCCCGGTCGGGCCTGATGGATGGCTGGGGAATCCACTGGAATCCGAAACATGGGTGGATCTACAACATCTGGGGTTACGACTGCGTGAAAATCATGCGGGGGGACAAATCGCTGCGGATCGGCACTAACGACCTGGCAGACCTGCTCGCACTGCTGGCACAGAAAGCACCCGGGGCCGTGGCAGCGGAGGATGCTCCAGCTGAAAAACAGGCCGATGGCGAGGATGCCTAAGTGGCAGCGAAGGCTGCCGTTCACCGGTCAGAATTGACCTTCCATGCCTCGCATCTGGTTTCGCCAGAAGGACTGGATCGCGTGCACCTGGTCCTCGTCGAGCGGCTCCTCTGTCTCGGGATGGTAGCGATCGCCCGGGCTGGTGATCGCCCTTTCAAGGAACTGGACTGATTGCTGGTAATGCTGGTAACAGGCCTTGATGGCTGCCGGGTTGTCCGGATCTCTCCGAACGACCAGTCGCCCGTAGAAGTTGTGCATGAAAGCAAGTTTCACCAGGTGATCGGCATCTTCCTTCCGGAGTTCCACCATCTGCAATTCAATCTGCATCTGTCGATCCAGGCCACCAAGGGCAGGTTCCACTCGATCCTGGAAGCGAGCAGGATCCTCCTCGTAGGCAATGATCGTCTCACGGGCATAGGTGAGTGGGTCACGTGACACTTCATCCTGGATTGCCAGGAAATAGCTCACCACCACGAACAGGATGGGTGGAAGAAAGTAGACGGCCTGCCGCAGAAGGGTATGGCGTGGAGAGCCCCGCTTGTCATTATCCCACCAGGAACCCGAACGAGCCTGAGACTGCGTTATGGCAGAACTCGCGTCCTCCATCTCCAGGTTCTGTCGGTTTTCCCTGTGCCGGATTTTCCAGATGAAGCCATCGTAGTAGTAGTGCATGATCGTGGAGGTAAACATGACCGCTGCCAATGTGCCAGCCATCCATTTCACGGCAACGGCGTCCTGGTTCATCAGCCAGTCCGGATGGAGAACGTCACCCGGCCCCCAGGTAATCAGGAACCCGTAAAACAGGCAGAAGACAACATACAGCAGGATCACCGCCAGTCCACCGTGGGTGAAGCTGCGGAGAAACCAGCCTGATCGGGCGGCACCGGGCCGGCGGGCCAGGCTACGGTTGTATTTCCAGACGATCGCCAGGTACTGGGTCACGTGGACCATGCCAATGGTGGCAAAGCCCATTGCAAAACCCCACTCGGAGATTCCCGGGTACCAGCGCCGCAGGCTGTGGATGATGCCCTCCATCATGCCGTTGGGGACATAGGTCAGGTACATCACGCCAAAGGTGACCAGCATCAGGGCGAGCTTGGCATGACTGATAAAGTAGCCGTGGCGACGACACCAGGTGAGGTAATAGAGATAACCAAACGTGACCGCCAGGGCAACAACCAGGAAAATATCATGCAGCAGGCCAAACAGGGAGATGTCAATCAGCCCGGGAAGCCAGATACCACATTGGTTCACCAACTCGTACATCAGGTTCGGAAGCCACTCCAGTGCCGCCAGCATCAGGTAGACAAACCAGCTGCCGCAAAGTGCCAGGTCCATCCGAGCGGCAATCCTGCGAGGCGCATGGTTATGACGGTCATAGATCCTCATGAAGCCGTAATGTTGCATGAGGAAATGCCAGGGATCCCAGATCGTGGTGATCAGGGTCAGGACGAGGAAGTCATTGAGTGACCGGCCCGAGGAGACAAGAAAAGCAACCACCACCATGGCAAAGCAGAATGGCAGTACCGGCCCCAGTACAAGGCTCCAGCGGAAACGCTCGAAGAGATCCTTGTCCCCGTAAATGCGGAGAAAGGTGGGCAGGTGGTGCGAGGCATTCAAGACCACGAAGATACTGATCACCCAGACCGGGCCCAAAAGCACAAGCGTCAGTAGTGCCCAGACGAGGGCCAGGATAGGCGTACCGATAATCCAGAACCAGTCGCCCCCCGCCGTCAGAATCCAGTTCTGACGCGGAGTGTCGATCGGTTCGGATCTGGCGGCAATCGTCATACCCAACCCGCGGGTTACCCCGGACTCCTCGTGCATAAAAAAACCGGCACCCACCCAAGGGGCAGGTGCCGGTTGCTAAAAATCTCAAATCATGAGTGGACTAGTAGTTGACGTTCCACTCTTCCGGAATCGGCTCGCCATCACGACGGTCACCGAGTCGCTGGTAAGTGATGTAATCGATGTTCTCCCCAATGAACTGCACCGATCCATCAACGAACACAAACTGCGCTCCACCCTTGTGGGCCGACTTGAAGCTCTGGGACGTTTGCCAGTTCTTAAAGTGCGTGCACCCATGCGGGTTCAGCGGCGGATTGGCGTTCGCATTGGAAAAGGCCCTGTCACCAATACCGACGACCGGGTAATTGACCGGGCCGGTCGTGGCACACCACATGGTGTTGGGAGAGAACCAGCCGTTGCGGAAGTGGTCCGACTTCTGGGGCAACGCTTCACCCATGGCAATCACCTGGGATTCACCATCGGCAATATCGCGGAACTTGGCAGCCCAGAATGCCCGTGAAAAGACACCGGACAGCCTGTAGCCACGAGCGTCATTCCCATGGTTTCCCGGGCCGGTCCCGAAGATATTGCCAGGATAATCGACGCACCAGTTACCACGCGAGTTCATTAGCTGGTTACCGAGTGACCAAGCATAACAGGTAATCGCTCGAGCCCGCTGCGGATTCGCATCGGTCATGTGCGGATCGATGTTCGCCGATGAACAGATAAACGAGGGGATGATATTCGCCCTGTTTTCCTTCATGTTCGGCCCCGGAAAGGGAACCCGTCCATCCAGACGCCAAAAGCGGGTGTTATGCGCCGTGGTGGTCCATTCAAAGTTCAACCCGTTGTAAATCGGGTCCTGTTCCATGAACGGCAACAGCCGGACAAAAACACTCCCACGAGACGTTCGCCACCAGTTGTATGCGTTATTGGACTGGCGGTTCCAACTGTACCGACCGTTGGGCGGGAATCGCCCATAGGTGTTGTGATAGGTTCGACAAGCCAGACCCAACTGCTTCAAGTTATTCTGGCACGACATCTTGCGGGCAGCTTCACGAGCAGCAGCAACGGCCGGCAGCAACAGCGCAACCAAAATACCAATGATTGCAATCACCACCAGCAGTTCCACGAGCGTGAAACCACGGTTTTTCTGTGACTTCATAAAAAGAACTCCTTGGAAAAAAAAGAAAAAGACCTTCCAGACATGACCAGCTTCACAGGCACCACGGCAGAGCCCTGTTACCAATGAATAGCTGACTCTTCTAGGATAACAGCCCGGTAAAGAAAAAAAAGGATATCGCTATTTATTTCCGCGACTTTCATTGCTGCGGAGTGTTACCAGATACCACCGGCGAGATTATTTTGCCGGAAAAAGGCTGTTTTCTTGCAATCAACTGGCATCGCGCGACAGATTACGTGGGCCGGGCAGCGGAGATCGACATCCTGGAATCAGCGGACACTAGATAATCTGGTGGATTGGCTCGGCACCTTCCACACCTACCAGTTTCTGGTCCAGCCCACCATAGAAATAGGTCAAACGGTTAGGATCCATCCCCATCTGCTGGAGGATCGTGGCATGCAGGTTCCGCACGTGCAGACTATCTTCGATTGCCGCGCTTCCCAGTTCGTCCGTCTTGCCAACGCTGACCCCTCCCTTGATCCCCCCACCTGCCATCCACATCGTGAAGCCATAGGCATTATGATCCCGTCCGGTCCCCTTGGCATACTCGGCAGTCGGCTGGCGGCCGAACTCCCCGCCCCAGATCACCAGGGTATCTTCCAGCAGGCCACGCTGCTTGAGATCCTTGAGCAGGCCGGCAATCGGCTTGTCTGTCTCTCCCGCATGCAGGTCGTGATTATGCTTGAGATCTCCGTGGGCATCCCAGTTGGCATCATTGTGGTTGCCCCCGGAATAGATCTGGACAAAGCGGACTCCTCGTTCGACAAGTCTCCGGGCAAGCAGACACTGGCGGCCAAACTTCGCTGACTTCTGGTTATCGATCCCGTAAAGCGAGAGTGTCTCCTGGTCTTCGTTTGCCAGGTCCACAGCTTCAGGAGCATGCTCCTGCATCTTGTAGGCCAGCTCATAACTGGCGATCCGGGCTGCCAGGTTGGAATTATCCGCCCGCAGACTTTCATGCTGCTCGTTCTCCATGCGGAGCGCATCGAGCAGTTTCCGCTGCATCGCACGGGTCACGCCCGCCGGGGGTGTCAGGTCCAGTATGGGCCGTCCCTCGGACCGCATGACCGTCGCCTGGTAGGAGGCGGACATGTAACCACTACTCCAGTTCTTGGCCCCACTGATCGGGCCTCCACGTGGATCCAGCATGACCACGAATCCGGGCAGGTTCTGGTTCTCTGTCCCCAGGCCATAATTTGCCCAGGAACCGAGACAGGGGCTGCCGCTGAGAATCTTGCCGGAGTTCATCATCAACATGGCCGAACCATGGATCGGGGAATCCGCGGTCATCGAATGCAGAAAGGCGATGTCATCGACACATGTCGCCAGGTGAGGAAACAGGCTGGAAACCCACTGCCCACATTCACCGTACTGCTTGAAGTCCCAGCGGGGCTCGACAATTCGCCCCTGGTTTCGATGGCCCCCGCGACCAAAGGTCTTTACGTCCACAATCTTGTTGTCCATCCCCTTCATGTTTGGCTTGTAGTCAAAGGTGTCGATTTGACTTGGGCCACCGTACATGAAAAGGAAAATGCAACGCTTGGCCTTGGGCGTGAAATGGGGATCCTTGGGAGCAAGCGGGTTCACGAACCTGCTCGTGCCGTCCGCTGCCAGGCTCTGGTTGGCAAGAAAACCGTCATTTCCCAGCATCGAGGCAAGTGCGACCCCGGTGAAACCTCCACCGGTCTCCCAGAGGAATTCACGACGGGTGCGCCCACAAAAGTTCCTGCGTGGCGCCTTGGCTGGGTTACTCATCTCTCTCTCCCCTTGCTCGATATCAAGCAGGTTGCCTCTTCGTCAGTCCAGGTAAATAAACTCGTTCAGGTTCAGTACCAGCAGGCAGTAAAGGTCGAGTGCCTTGGTGGCATCCACTCCCTCGTACTGCTGGAGTGCCTCGATCAATTCCACTCCCCGCTGAACCTCCGCCTCCGCGGGCATCCTCTGCAGGGCTCGCAAGAGTGCCAGCTGCACCTGGCCAGGCAGATCCTCCGGAACACGGCTCCTCAGGAATCCGGCAAACACCCGGGCCTGCTCGTTAAAGTACTCGCTGTTGAGCATCCCCAGCGCCTGCGTTGGCTGGGTCGTGACAAACCGGACCGGACAGGTGGCATCGGGATCGGGCCCATCAAAAGCGGCAATCATCGGGACGACCAGCGACCGCTTGATATGTATGTAGATGCTCCGGCGAGCCCGCTCCTGGGGTGAGGAATTTCCCCAGCCCGCCCCGGGCCGTGACTGGCCATGCAGAACCTCGCGAGGAATCACCGGGTAGATACTTGGCCCATACATCTTGGGATTCAGGCTGCCGTTGACTGCCAGCACTGAGTCACGGATCTCCTCCGCTTCCAGCCGCCGCATGTCGAACCGCCAGAAGAGGTTATTGGTGGGATCCTTCTGCAGTCCCTTCTTGTCACCGACCGAGGACATCCGGTAGGTATTGGAAAGCATGATCTGGCGATGCATCCGCTTGATCTTCCAGCCCCCTTCAATGAAATCGGCAGCCAGCCAGTCGAGCAGTTCCGGATGCGTGGGGGCGACCCCCTGGTATCCAAAATTGTTGGTTGAACGGACAATTCCACGACCAAAGTGGTACTGCCAGACGCGGTTCATCATCACCCGTGCAGTCAGTGGGTTGGTTGGGTCCGCCAGCCAGTTGGCCAGTGCCAGCCGACGATTGGAAGTCTTGGCTCCCTCTGCCGGCGGCTGGATCTGGGGATCGGGGAAGGAAAGCACTTCCGGGAAACCCGGTTCCACCGGGTCGCCCGGCGCATGGGCATTACCCCTGGCCAGGATGAATGTCTCCCGCGGCTTGGGACCGATCTCGGTGATCACCAGCGCCTGTCCGAGTGCCGGGGGCTTGAAGTTCCGCAGCTTCTTCTGCTCTTCTTTGAACTCCACGTACTGCTGGAACTGCTGTTGGTCAATCACCGTGCCGACACGTTTCTTGACCAGCGGAATCTTGTTCCGCTCGTCCTGGAAATCCTGCTTCTCCACAGGCTCAAAGTCCTCGATGACCTGCTTCTCAAACTCGGCAATACCCTCGTTGACCTGCTGGACCTTCTTGTTGTGCTCCTCGATGACGGCCTGGCTCTGGCGCTTCTGTTCCTCGTTGGCCAGTTCCCGCAGGGAGAAATTTGCCACGGTGTTTCCACCCCGGATGCCGTATCTGTTGATGCCATGGAAAAACGCCATGAAGCGGTAATAGTCCCGCTGCGGCAGCGGATCGAGCTTGTGGTCATGGCAGCGACAGCAGTTAAGTGTGAGTCCAAGGAACACCTGGCCGGTCGTGCTGA
>Ga0310342_100003605_pt1 | contig 10209 bp, 7 predicted proteins | sample S15DNA20500_MG_FD_206155 | JGI IMG/M metagenome (GOLD analysis project Ga0310342, IMG submission 206155) | Marine microbial communities from station ALOHA, North Pacific Subtropical Gyre - S1503-DNA-20-500_MG | ecosystem: Environmental > Aquatic > Marine > Oceanic | place: Pacific Ocean: North...
CGCTTTGGCCGTGCAGGTCTGCCCAGTATCGATTCCATGTGGGATGATGCTGCACACAAATGGGATTGGTTTCGGTCCGCAGACTGGTTTCGGCATCGATGATTGCGATCCGTTGGACCCCCTCTTCGACAATTGCCGGCTGAGACTCCTTCCAGGGCCGACCTGTAGGATTACCCCAGCGGTCCTCTCTCTTCAGGCGAACCGTGATCTTTTTGCCGGGACAAACCTGGGACGGGGCGACAGCCACGAGTTTAGTGGGTGGCCCGGCGACGATCCGAAAAGAAGGTGATTTCGGTAGCCGTTCGTAACAGTAAGTGGCATATCGATCGACGTGAAACCGCAACTCAAATGACTTCTCGAGGAAGGTCTGGATCCGCCAGCCGGGGGAACCGTGGCTCTGATCACCGAGCACGATGGTGATTTGGTCGTTTTTTTTGAGATAGCCCTGCAATACTTTGACGTGCAGTGTACGACCCCAAGGGCGGACGTTGTCTTTGACATCGTATCGCAGTTGCAGGTGGGCACCGTTCGAGGCCCGGGCGGTGGTGTAGTTAGCGGCCTGCGGATCGTCAAATTGCGGGGTTCCGCAATCCGTGGGGAAACGCATGCTGATCTTGATTGAGCCGGTGTCGTCGATACCAGCTGGGCCCGCGGTGTAGGTCAGCGAGCAGCTTTGCCAACTGCCAGCAATAATATCACCCCGCAAGTTGCTTGCCGCGCGTCCCAACGATGGGTGAGTAGTTGAATCCATGAGTGTCAATCGCCTGACGATACGTTTTTAACCAGTACCACGGTAAGTTGCGATTATGAATTATCGAGGCCGACAAGACCAGCGGCTGGGACTTAGCCCGTCGGCTTGGTCGGGCATCTGGTCCGGCTTGTTACCGCCGTGAAAATCCCCTCGCCGCTGGTTCCGACTCCCCAAATAGGCGTGGACCTGAGGGTCGATATCCTGCAGCTCAGTTGGATCCCATTCATCGACTTCGGCCACCGGCCCAGCCCAAGCGGGGCGGTAGGCGATGGCCAGTAGTTCACGGGAGCGATTGCCGCGGTTGGGGAAGTTTCCGTGGAATACCCGAGGATGGATTAAGACGGCCGAGCCCGCCCGGGCCGTGACCATCACTTCTTCGGGATGAGACTGGTAACGCAAATACGGGTTTGCCTCAGCGTGTAAAGAGAGGTGGGAACGAGGAACGACGCGGAAAGGCGAAACGTCTGGCGTTAGATCATCCAGGTAATACAAAACTCGGACCAGGACCGGGCAACTTCCCTCGTAACCAAAGATTTCAGAGCCGTAGGGCTGGCCATCGGTATGCAAGCTGATTCCAGGGTGGCCGGGTTCGCTGCGAGCGTAGGCATAGGTCATCATCACGATTTCGTCGCCAAAGAGATCCAGCAGGAATTCGGTCGTGACAGGATGGCCGATTAGTCGCGTAATCTCGGAGCTGGCAAACTGTACATTACCTGCCACCTGTTGATGCTCACTGTAATCGACTGCCGTGGTCGTCAAGCGGGCGGTGTCGGCTTTCAAGCGGATGAGCTGCTCAGGATCCAACAGGTCCGGGAGGACGAGGTAGCCTTCTACCTCGAGTTGTTTAATCTGTTGGGGGCGGCTCAGGAGCGACCAATCTCTATCGTCAATTATCGGTGCTGACATCTTATTCACTCGATTTGGCTCGGATCGCCTTCACTGTTGCCGCGGCACGGAAATCAATAATCCGTTTTCCCCACTCAACGGTCTTTTTGGCCGGGGCCAGTTTTACGCCGTTAATGCTGAATTTCCCAGCTGCAATCCGCTGTTTCGTCCTAACGCTCTGGCGATCGACGGCCATCATCATGGCTGTCATGCCAAAGTCGTCATGGTAACCCTCTGGTACTTGCTTGATCCCCTCTTTTTCAAGCCACTTGGCAACGGCCGCGAAGTCATAGTACTCCGGTATATAAAGCGCGCGCGTTTTCTGGTCGGTCGATTGAGCGTTAAGTTGCTTGGCAACTTCTTCCAGGCCTGCCTGGTTGCCACCACTGTCCCCGATCAGAATGATGGTTTTGAATCCGTGGGTTTGCAACGAGCGACAGATGTCTGTTAACAGGTTGCGATAAGTTTCCTCGCGAACACTGATGGTCCCGGGATATTTCATGTGGACCGTTGGCGGGTCAATGTCCCCCTCCGGGACGAACGGGACGATGGGAGCAATTAGGGCATTGCCCAGTTTGCGAGCGATTGCCTCGGTTGTCCCCCGCAGGACTACGTTGTGTTTTCCCGTTACCAGGTACGGACCGTTTTGTTCCACACCGCCGGTAGCTACAATTACCGTCTCCTTGCCGGCCTTCATGGCGTCGCGCACTTCCATCCAGGTCATGTCTTCAATAAACAAGGTGTCAAGCGCCTCGATAGGCCGCGCGCTGTCCGGGTCCGGCGCCACGGGGTTCGGTTGAGGAGCGGCTTGAAGAACGAAGAGAGCGAGCAAAGAGATTCCGATAAATCTAAGCATGACATGTTGCTCCTTGAATAACTGAGCGGTCTCGAAGGGCTCGGTAAATGCATATGGCTAAAGAGACTTTCAGTCACGGGTCTCTGTTTAATGGACTTCCAATATACAGAAACTCAGCGGTCCGTGTTGCGGTCGCGAGTTGAGCCGTTCTCAGGAGAGTGGGCTAGCATGGTGTTTTTCTGAGAGTCTCTGGGCAGCCGTTTTTCGGCTGTTATCCTCGCTTTTTAAAAACGTGTAGCCCCTTACTGAGGCGAGACTTAGCAACTGGAAAAGAACCAATTGGCGCGGGGGTACCTTGTCGCGTATCATTTAGCGATACGATGGCTGCCGATAATGAGAGTATAATACGGCTAATTCAGTTACCGACTGGCGGGGAAGTGAAGGAACCAAGGGAATGCTTAGCATCTATGGAAAGCGACGGCAAGCTGGCAATAATTTTTGCGATGGATTAAGTCGACGCGGGTTTCTCCAAGTGGGGGGCATGGCCTGCGGTGGACTCTCGTTGGGGCAGATGTTGGCTGCTGATGCCCAGGCCGGAACAGGTTCCAATCACCGTTCCATTATTAATATCTACATGCCGGGTGGCCCATCTCATATCGACTTGTGGGATTTGAAACCGGATGCTCCCGCGGAAATCCGCGGAGACTTTCGACCGATCAAAACAAACGTGCCAGGAATTGAGATTTGCGAGATGTTTCCTCGCATGGCGCAGATGATGGATAAATTTATTCCAGTCCGTTCGATCTGTGACGCTGACGGTCGCCATGACGCCTACCAGTGTATGACCGGTTGGAAAAAGGGTGGCCAGCAACCGCGCGAGGGGCGTCCCAATTTTGGTGGTTGGGTTTCGCAACTGCAGGGGCCTGTGAACCAGGCCGTACCGGCCAATGTCTCGCTGATGTATCCTACCGGCAACGGAACCTGGGGCGAAACACAACACGGCGGTTTCCTCGGCGTCTCGCATGCACCGTTCGGACTAGTTGAAAAAGATCCGATGAAGGCCTCCAGTAATATGGTGCTGCGGGGGATTACCCTGGAACGCCTGGCTGACCGGGATGCGTTGCGAAGCTCGTTCGACCGGTTTCGAAGGGAAACAGATAATAGCGGCACCGCTGAAAGTATGGATGTCTATCACCAGCAAGCATTGGGGATTCTGACGACGTCCAAACTGGTAGAAGCGCTGGATTTAAGCAAGGAAAACCCGAAGACGCTGGAACGGTACGGAAAGAACGATAGTACCTACCAGCGTGATGGAGCACCCAAGATGGTGCGTAACTTCTGCATCGCCCGTCGCCTGGTCGAAGCGGGTGCCCGCGTGGTATCCATGAACTACAGCCGCTGGGACTGGCACGGTGGTGACGGTATGAACTTCCCTCGTAGCCGTCAGGAGTTCCCTTTGCTGGACCAGGGATTGTCAGCCTTGATCACCGATCTCCACGAGCGGGGGCTTGATAAAGATGTCTCCGTGGTTTTGTGGGGAGAATTTGGCCGGACGCCGAAGATTAACAAGAACAATAGCCGGGATCACTGGCCGCGAGTTTCCTGTGCCATGCTGGCCGGGGGCGGCATGAAAACCGGACAGGTGATCGGTAGTACGAACAAGTACGGTGAACATGCCGTGCAGCGACCCGTTAAATTCCAGGAAGTGTTTGCCACGCTCTACAAGAACGCGGGGATTGATTCCGGGAAGGTTCGCTTCTTCGATAAGTCCGGGACGCCCCAGTATATGGTAGAGCCTGGAATCGAACCGATGCGGGAATTGATCTAGAACGGGTCTTCATCTTGCTGCGAATCCTGGAGCCTTCCGCTCTCCCCTGTACATCGCTCTGGCCATCCAGTCCAATGGCACCAGTTGCTGGTACCTAGCTGTTGCAGAAACCGGGGGACGCGATGTTACGTCGAAGCGTATTATTGGTGGTGATGCTGTGCCTGTGCACCGAAGTTTCGGTGGCAGCTGCGCGCCCGAATATCGTCATGGTCTTCATCGACGACATGGGCTGGGGTGACTTTTCCTGTTTTGGTAACAAGGCGGCCAAGACACCAGAAATTGATCGACTTGCCCAGGAAGGTGTTCGCTTTGAACAGTTCTACGTTAATTCTCCTATCTGCTCACCATCCCGGACGGCGATCTCCACCGGGCAATATCCGCAGCGTTGGAAAATCACCTCTTACCTGGCACACCGCAGCTTGAATGAGCAGCGGGGTATGGCCCAGTGGCTCGATCCGAAAGCGCCGATGCTGGCCCGTTTCCTGCAGCAGGCAGGCTATGCGACGGGCCATTTTGGCAAGTGGCACATGGGAGGGCAGCGAGATGTGGATAACGCACCGGCCATCACTGACTACGGGTTTGACGAGTCGCTCACCAATTTCGAGGGAATGGGGCCCAAGCTGTTGCCACTAACCCTGAAGCCAGGGCAAGAAAAACCAGGTCGAATCTGGGTCGATGCCGAACGCCTGGGAGAGGGTTTCCGCTGGATGCTCCGTTCTAAGATAACCGGTGGGTTTGTCGATGAGGCGATCCCGTTTATCAAGAGGGCTCGAGACCAGCAGAAACCGTTCTACGTCAATCTCTGGCCAGATGATGTGCACGGTCCGTTCTGGCCGCCGGTCGAAAAATGGGCTGATGGGAGGCGAGGTCTGTACCTGTCTGTCCTGCAGGAAATGGATCGGCAACTGGGGAAACTCTTTGATGTTATTCGTAATGATGACCAATTGCGAAACAATACACTGATACTTGTTTGCTCGGACAACGGACCGGCACAGGGAGCCGGGACGGCAGGGCCGTTTCGGGGATTCAAAACGCATCTCTACGAGGGGGGCGTCCGTTCGCCGTTGGTGGTCTGGGGCCCCGGGGTTATCACCGCCGAGAAGGCCGGTAGCGTCAACCGGAAATCGGTGTTTTCGGCAATTGACCTTGTTCCTTCGCTATTGCAACTTGCTGGTGTCCAGACACCCGAAAATGTTAGCTTTGACGGGGAACCGCTGGCGCCCGTCTTGCTGGGGAAATCCTCGGCATCGCGACAGAAGCCACTCTTTTTCCGCCGACCTCCGGACCGGAATTCCTTTTATGGCGTACAAGAGCTTCCGGACCTGGCGATACGCAAAGGGAAATGGAAGCTGCTTTGCGAGTACGATGGCGAGGATGCCCAGTTATTTGATCTCTCCCAGGATCCGTCCGAGTCTATGAACCTGGCTAAAGCTAATCCGGGCATTGTCAGTGATTTGAAACGGAGAGTGGTCGCCTGGCATGCAACCATGCCGGCGGACAACGGAGCTACGTATCGTGAGCCGCCGCGCAAGAAGCCTAAACCAAGGCCGAAGACAAACGGCTAGCTACTAAGACTGGTCTTAACGCCAGGCGAGTTCTTGAAGTCATTACAGGAGTCGATACGACATGTGCAGATCTATGCCCGTGATACTGCTGTTACTAGTTGGTGCGGTCAACGTGTCAATCGAAGCCCAGGAGACAAGCAAGACCAACGTGTTGTTTGTGATCTGTGATGATCTTAATTGCGACTTGGGTTCCTATGGCCATCCGCTGGTGAAGTCACCTAATATCGACCGGCTGGCAAGTCGGGGCGTTCGTTTTGACAAGGCTTACTGCCAGTATCCCGTTTGTGGAGCGAGCCGCGCTTCTTTCATGACCGGCTTGTACCCGGATCAGACACTGATCCACCGAAATGCAATCTTTCTGCGGGAAACACTGCCAAGCGTCGTGTCGATGTCGCAGCATTTTCGCAAGAACGGCTACCGGGCTACCCGCGTGGGAAAAATCTATCACTACAATGTACCACTGCATATCGGCACTGGTGGCCATGATGATCCCTATTCATGGGACCAGACGATCAATCCGCGCGGTCGGGACCGGGACGACGAACCGATTATCTTCAGCCTGAGGCCAGGGAGTTTTGGCGGGACGCTAAGTTGGCTTGCGGCGGATGGCGATGACTCGGAACAAACCGATGCGATCGGCGCCAGTGAAGCGATTCGCGTCATGGAAACGCATGCCCGGGAAAATTCACCTTTCTTCCTCGCCGTCGGCCTCTACCGTCCACATACACCCTATGTCGCGCCGAAGAAATATTTCAAGATGTACCCGCGCGAAAAGATCGTGGTTCCCACCGTTCCCGAGGGATATCTGGGTACCTTGCCAGAGCCGGCGCAAAAATCGTTGTCACGGAAAAAGGACCAGGTGAATTTGAAGAAAGAGTTAGCAGTGCAGGCCATTCAGGCTTATTATGCTTCAATTACATTCGCTGATGCGCAGGTGGGGCGGATGCTCGATGCGCTAGAAAGGCTCGGCTTAGACAAAAACACAGTAGTGGTCTTCACGTCCGATCATGGTTACCACATGGGTGAACATGGCCATTACCAGAAAACGACCCTTTTTGAAAACGCCACCCGCGTGCCGTTGATCATTTCATCACCGGGGATGAAATCAGCCGGCCAAACCAGCAAATCCTTTGCCGAGATGATCGATTTTTATCCCACGCTGGCCGAGCTCTGTGGTTTACCGGCTCCCAAGGTGACCTCCGGCGTTAGCCTGGTTCCCACGCTCAAAAACCCCACGGTGGTGACGCGCAAGTCTGCGCTGACGCAATACGATGTCGGATACAGTGTCCGGACGGAACGTTATCGTTATAGCGCCTGGGGAGAAGGGGGCCAGCTAGGAGCCGAGTTGTACGATCGAGCGGTTGATCCGGATGAGATGGTCAACCTGGCGGGCCAGGCCAAGGTGGTTGAGGTGGAAAGCCAAATGAAGGCGCTGCTGCAACGACGAGTGGAAGCTGCCGGGAAGCGCCCGGGTCGCTTGAGGCAAGTGCCTCGTCCAAAACGGTGACGGATTAATTGCCCAGGGGACGGGCGGTACCGGACTGGTCGCGATATTTCTCGAGTTCCGCTTCGTTTAAGCTGACGCCGAGTCCAGGCCCGGTGGGCGCCATAGAAAAGGGTGGGCCTAAGGATAAGGGTTGGTCGAGCAGGTCCGTGACATGATAGAAGGGGCCAACGAAGTCAACAGGATATTGTTCGCTGGCGATTTCTGGCAGCGCGGTACCCAGGTGCAGCATGGCTGCCGTGCCAACGCCCAGTTCCAGGTTGCTTCCCATGCTGCAGAGTTTGCCTGCTGCCGAGGCGATGCAACAGATGCGTTGGGCTGCCTGCAGGCCACCATGTTTGCCGGGATAGACCGAGAAGAGATCAACTCCACCTTGCCGTGCCAGGAGTCGAGCATCTGTTGTCGTAAAGAGACTCTCATCGGCCATCAGCGGGATGCTGGTATGTTTACGCAGACTGTTGAAATCTGCGGGATCGTCGCCCCGAATCGGCTGTTCGGCGAACAAGATATTAAGTGGTTCCAGGCGCGGCAGCATGCGAATTGCCGTCTTCAAGCTCCAACCCTGGTTGGCGTCGATGCCGATAGGGATGTCGGGTCCGGCCAGTTCCCTGACGGTTTTAACCCGTTGTAAATCAGCCTCCGGATCGATGCCAACTTTAACTTTCAGGCAGCGGGCTCCCCAGGCGAGGAATTGTTTTGTCAGTTCGGTCGTCTTCTCAATGTCGAAACCGCCGATCACGAGCTTTACGGGAAGGTCTTTACGGAAGCGCCCGCCAAGCAATTGAAAACAAGGAACGTTGTAGAATTTTCCAGCCAGGTCCCAAAGGGCCATTTCGACGGCTGCCTTGGTAAAGGGGTTGTTGCGCAAGGCGGAATTCATCTTTGCATTAGCGACTGTGATGTTGAGAGGATCCTGGCCAATCAACAAGGGGGCAAACAGTCCCTGGATGACCGCCACGCAACCGGGACTGGTTTCTCCGCTCCAACGCGGGGATAAAGTCGCCTCGCCCAGTCCCGTAAGACCCTCATCGGTGTGGATGCGGACGATGACGTACGGTGAATCAACATGTTCTCCATGTGCCGTTTTGGTAGTTAGACCTGGCTTGAGGGGAACACAGACGGGGATCGTTTCCAGGCGGGTGATCTTCATGCATATTCCGGCAGAAATTGTTTCCAGTTTTCGTAGATGATGTTATGGATCATCTCGTCCGGGACACGCGGCAGTGACGTTCCCTCGGTCACCCGGTTGACCTTGTGTTGACCGGCGATCACCTGGGCCGGCGTCGCGGAAGGGAAATCGGATCCGAAAATGAGTTTGTGCTCGACGCCGTATTCAATGGCCGACATAAATCCTTGGTAGTGACGGAGTGGCCGGTAATGCAGGGCCGATATATTGCTGTAGAGATTCGGATGCTTGCGGATAAGTACGACGCATTCGTCTTCCCAGGGATGTCCCATGTGGGAGATGACCATCCTCAGGTCAGGACAGGCGATGGCAATATCTTCCAGCAGAATCGGGTTGGCATATTTCAGTGGTCCAGGACGGACGAAGGAAGTTCCCTGGTGGATGTTGACTGGGATCCCCAGAGCCTCTGCTTTTCGAAAAAGTGGAAGATGCTGGGGGTCTTGCGGGTCCCAGTTCTGATAAATGGGTGAACACTTGAGTCCCCGTAACCCCAGGTCATTTACGTAGTGCACAAGTTGGTCGACACAGTCGGAGTCGTTCGGATCGACCGAGCACCAACCAATGAAACGATCGGAATGCTCTCTGACAAAGTCGGCGATCAACTCTTGATCGGCATTGATTCCGCAGAACGGCGCTTTAATGCCAAAGACAATCACCTTGTCCATGTCGGCCGTGGCTGGCAGCAGATTATCCGGAGTTGAATCAAAGGCATTGTTTTGGTCGGTGTCGGTACCGGCGAAATAGACATCGTCCGAGAGTTTCATCTTGGCCCGCTTGGCTTCCCAGGCAAAGTCGACGAATTCATCGGACAAATGATCTGGGTACCACATCAAGTTGGTGTGGGTATCAAACAGCATGGCAGGCGATCCTCAGGCAGCGGGGTGGTTGTCAACTGTCACCGGTGTGTCGTCGGGCAGCAGCGTTTTTTCGGGACGTATTACGATCCAACAAAGGGCACCGACCAGGTAAAAGGCCGCATGCATGTAAATGACTTGGCTCCAGTCAGTAATGGTCTTATCTGTTAGGGTCAGTTGTGGATGGAAGTTTGTCCAGCCAAGGATAGAGAAATCGAACGAAAAAACGGTGGCCTCGGTTTTTAAGCCCTTCAGAATGTCCATCATGCCCCCCAGTAATGGTGTGACCAGAACGCCGCTCATGCAGCCGGCCATGTTCGAAATGCCAGCCACTGTGGCCGTATGCTTGCCACCCACATCAATGGTGGTGGCCCAGGCGGCTGGCGAACCCGCGCCGGAAAAGGCTGCGCCAATGGCAATCAGCGCGACAAACCAGGCAACACTCTGGGCCTGAAAAGAGAGGAATGTAAAGAGCGCTGTGATACCCAGAGCAACCATCGCCACCGCCCCACGACTCCACCATTTACTCTTTGTTTTTACGTAAATCCAGTCGACTAACAAACCCCCGACTAGTCCACCGATCACAACGCCGATTAACGGCCACTTGGCGTAGAGTCCTGCATCACTCGCATCGACACCGTCGAATTTACGAGACAGGTATTCGGGGAAAAAGGTGACGAAAAAATTGTAGCCGGCGGCTCGGCAAAAAGACTGCAGGCAGATGGCCCAGAGTGTCACAGAGCAGCAGGCGATCCGAAGGTTTCGGGCCGTAAAAAACGCTTGCGAACGTTGAGCGCTGACTTTGACGGCTGCATTTCCATTCCGGATCAGGTCGCATTC
>Ga0310342_100003608_pt1 | contig 10208 bp, 6 predicted proteins | sample S15DNA20500_MG_FD_206155 | JGI IMG/M metagenome (GOLD analysis project Ga0310342, IMG submission 206155) | Marine microbial communities from station ALOHA, North Pacific Subtropical Gyre - S1503-DNA-20-500_MG | ecosystem: Environmental > Aquatic > Marine > Oceanic | place: Pacific Ocean: North...
CCAAGCCCCCGGTCGGTGGTTTTGTCGCCGATTCCCTCCACCTATGGCGGACGGACGGCCCGGTCGACGCCTGGAGGCCCCTCGCTGTGTTTCCGTTGGGGTAGGCGGCTATCATGCGGCGATGCGCTCCATCTCCGCCATCCTTGTCGTGCTCGCCGCGTCCGCATGCGGGCAGCACGTCCACACCAGCCGACCCGACGCCAAGAAGCTGCCACTCCCCAAGGAGGACGGCGTCTGGCACTTCGCTGTGTTCGCCGACCGCACCGGCGGGCCGGCCGAGGGCATCTCGGTCCTCGAGCAAGCGGTCCGCGACACCAACCTCCTCGATCCCGATCTCGTCCTCACGGTCGGCGATCTCATCAACGGATACAACGAGACGCCGGAGTGGATGACCCAAATGCGGGAGTTCCGCGGCGTCATGGGTGGACTGCGCATGCCCTGGTATCCCGTGGCCGGCAACCACGACGTGTTCTGGCGCAAGACCAAGGGCAGCGAACAGCGCCCCAAGGACGAACACGAGCGGAGCTACGAGACCCACTTCGGGCCGCTCTGGTACTGGTTCGCGCACAAGACCGCGGCGTTCGTCGTGCTCTTCACGGACGAGACGAACCCAGCGACCGGCACCAAGAACTACGGCGTCGCTGGCGGCCAGAAGATGAGCGCCGAGCAGGAGGCCTGGCTCTCAGAGACCCTCATCAAGACAAAGAAGTACGAGCACGTCTTTGTGTTCTGCCACCACCCTCGATGGATCAAGAACCGATATCCACACAGCGACTGGAACAAGATCGAGGACAAATTGCTGGCCGCTGGCAACGTCACGGCGGTCTTCGCCGGTCACATCCACGTCATGCACTACACGAAGGTCACGCCGCGCAACGGCGGACGACCCTTGCAGTACATCACGCTCGCGACAATCGGAGCCTCCACCCGGGCAATCGAGTTCCCCAAGCCCGGCTACTCGCACACGGACGCGCTCATGGGCTTCCTCCATCACTTCGACATCGTGACCGTCCGCGAGGGCCGCGTCTCGGTGTCAGCCATTCCGGTCGGCGTCGTCATCGATCCAGAGGTGGTCAACGGACCGCTCCGGAGGGACATGGGGAAGCTCAACGCCCGACCCCAGGCTTACGATGGGACCCCCGTCACGCTCGAAGCGAACGGCACCGCAAAGGGTTCAGTGCGGCTCTCCCTTCGTAATCCGTCGACCAAACCCGTAGCGTTCACGCTCACCCCCGAGGGTGGCCTGAGCCACATGGCCTTCCGGCCCGATCACGTCCACCTCACGGTGCCCGCCGGCGGGACCCAGGAGGTCACGTTCCGATACGCGCGCGCGCGCCGCGGGCTCGGCCGCTTCCCGGCGCCGCTCATCAGGGAAGAGGCGGAGTGGCTTGGAGACGGGCTGCGAGCGGCGGCGAACAAGCGCGAGCACCAACTGGCCTTCACCCTCGCTCGACCGAGCATCGCATCGAAGGCGGATCCCGGCGTCCTGCATCTCGACGGGCGATCGTGCGTAAGGGTCCCTTCCACAGCCGTCTCCGTACCGGACGGCCCCCTCACTCTCGAGGGCTGGGTGCGGGCCGAGTCCCTTACGGGGCGACGGCCGTTCATCACCAAGACCGAGAAATCCGAGTACGGGATCTTCCTCAACGACGGTCGCGCGGTCTTCGAGGTCCACCTCGACGGCAAGTACGTCAGAGCGGAGATGCCGACCGGGAGCAAGCTGCAGACCGGGCGCTGGTACCACGTGGCTGGCGTCTGGGACGGAGCCCACGTTCGTCTCTTCGTTGATGGCAAGCCCGTGGCCACCGCCATGGGTGCTGGCAAACGCAAGACCAATCGATTGCCTCTCCTGGTGGGAGCTGACCCGAACAAAGCCGGGAACCCGGTCGACCAGTTGACCGGGCAGATTGACGCAGTCCGCATCTCCACCGTCGCGCGCTACACCAACCGGTTCCAACCAGCCCGGCGCTTCGACCCCGACGATCACACCGCGCTGCTGCTCCTCCTCGACCAGGACATCGGGCCCTTCACGCCCGACGCCAGTGACACGGGAGGACACGGACTCCTGATCGGTGGAGCGTGGTGCGGCGAGCCCGTCGAGGACGTTCGTTAGACGAGCGCCGGTTCCCTCACAGGGAGAGAGCCTCTCCATCGCGCATGACCAGCCGTCCGCCGACGACCACATGGCGCACGGCGGCTCCGTCGCTGACGACGGCATCTCCCATGGCGCCAGGCGAGAGGTCGGCCCGTCGCCCGAAGTGCCGCTCGAGGACCCCGGAGCTGGGTTGATCGTCCCAGTCGAGCGGGACGCCCAGATCCGCGGCGAGTGACGCCGCGCCCTCCCACCGACTCGGCGCCAGCCCCACGCGTACGAGGGGATCGCGATTCGCCGCGTGCAGCGCGCGCGCGCGTTCAGCGTCGCAAGCATCAGCAACGTGGATCGCCGCGAACACCCGCACCCCCCGCGCACGCATGCGGCTCGACCACGCCTCCACCGCGTCCGGGCCACCGACGAGAACGACCGCCGTGGCGACGGCAGCGAGGGCCGCCTCGAAGGCCCTCTCACCGTCACACCGAAGCAAGACGGCGCCGTTGATGACCGTTCCGCACGCATCGAGGCGCAACGCACCCGGCGTCCGCGGCGGATCACCCACCCCGAACCAGCACACGCGATCACCCGCGATAACGAGGGACCGCCCGTTCAAATCCGGACCGATCAGAAGGGGTTTGGGTTTCTTGGAGCGAACCATGAGACACGTGATGTACTGGAAATTCCGTTTTGGTATGCTGGAAATTCGGTTATGGCGGCCCAATGGGCCGTCACTCCGACGAACCATGGACGCCCTTTCCGTCACCAGCGCATCAGTAATTCGGGAGAACAACTTCCCGCTAAGCGTCTTGGCACGAGACCGAGTCCTCTGGGCGCTGCTCGCAGCCCAAGCCGTGGCGGCCGTCCCATTCCTGATCCCGGCGCTGCTCTCCGAATCGCTGCATGCAGCATACAGCGACTCCTACGCCGATGTGATCATCGGAATCACCGCGTGCATCGCTGGCATTCTCGCTTGCCGGCTGCAGCCGCGACGGGGAGAAGAACGCGCGTTCAGGCGCCTGCTCCTCGCCACGGCAGGGACGTGGACCATCGCCGAGATCTCCATGTGCCTCCTCCCGGAGGCGTTCGCCGATTCCCTCCTCGGGGATGCGATCAACGACGGGATCTTCGCGCTCTCGCTGGTGTGGCTGCTCATCGCGGCTGAGCTGCAACCGCACCGTGCGAACGGCTGGACCAAGCACGACGGCCCGTTCCACATGCGCATCATCGGCGGGCTGCTCTGCGTCGCGGCTCTCTACACCTATTTCAACCTGGCGCCCAGCCTGAGCGGGCTCCCGGACCACGACAATTGGTCCCGGTCGCTCCTGCTGTTCATCCCGCTGGACGTCTTCCTGTGCCTGCGCTTCGCCTGGCTCCACCGATTCGCGACGACGCGACGCTGGCGCTCGATCTACCTCACGCTGGCGTTGCTCACCCTCTCCATGTTCGTCGCCGACGTGGTCGAAATGATGGCGCTCGAAGAGTGGATCCCATGGATCGAACTAGAGCCCATGGGTTTGCTATGGTTCGCGCCCTATCTGGGAATAACGGTTCTGGCGCGCCTCGTCACCGTCACCCATCGGAAACCGGTGGGTGCCATGCCACCCGAGCACACGATTCTGACCACGGAGGGGGTCATCGTCGGGCTGGCGTCGGTCATTCTCGTCATCCACTTCGTAGCACCCGCCACGGCGGTCCTCTCCCCCGCCCTCCAGCCCATACGCACACGCATCGCGCTCACGTCGATCGCCGTCCTCGGACTCCTCGGGATCGCTCAGGCCATTCTCCTAGCCCGACGCAATCGCGCCTTAGTCTCCGACATCGAGGGCATCAACGCTCAGCTCCTGCACGCACAGAAGATGGACGCAATCGGCCAACTCGCGGGTGAAGTGGCCCACGACTTCAACAACATCCTCGCGGTCGTGATGGGCCACGAAGACGCCCTGCGAAGGGCGCTCAATCCGGCGGACGACGCGCGCGTCCACGTAGACGGCATCGGTGAGGCATGCCACCGGGCGAACTCGCTGACGAAGCAGCTCCTGGCCTTCAGCGGAAAGCACATCCGGACGCCGATGGTCGTGGATCTCCCGGTCGTCGTGTCACGGCTCGCCTCCATGCTGCGACGCCTCATCGGCACAGACATAGAGCTCGACGTTCGCCGCTTCAGCCAGGCGGCGTGGATCGTGGCTGACGAGGGACAGATCGAGCAGATGATCATGAACCTCGCGGTCAACGCCCGCGACGCGATGCCCGCAGGTGGACGCCTCACGATCGAAACCGAAGTGGAGAATCTCGACGCGGCCGCCGCGAGCCGCGTCGATTCAGCCCCGGGGGCACACGTCGTCATGCGAGTCTCGGACACCGGCTGCGGGATGTCGGAGGAGGTACGCACCCGCGCGTTCGAACCGTTTTTCACAACCAAGCCTCAGGCCACAGGCACGGGACTCGGGCTATCCACTGTGTACGCGATCGTCGAACGCGCGGCCGGCCATATCACAATCGACAGCGAGCTCGGCGCCGGCACGACCTTCCGTGTCGTGTTCCGCAAATCGGAACAGCCACCGGACGTGAACACGGCGCCGGTAACCCGGGAGAACCCCCCTCGGGGAACCGAGACGGTGCTCCTCGTCGAGGATGATCCCGCCGTACGGTCAGTCGTACGCCGGGGGCTCGAGAACCACGGATACCAAGTCCTCGAGGCCGACGGCGGCCCAACGGCCCTGGCCATCGCAAAGGAGCACGGCACAGGTATCGCGATCCTGCTCACTGATGTGGTGATGCCGGGCATGAGCGGCCCGGAGGTCGTCGAGCGCATGGCCAGCGCGCGCCCGCTCATGTCGGTCCTCTACATGTCCGGATACACAGGTGACGAGCTCGCCGAACGAGGCGTAGAGGGCGAGAACACGGGCTTCATCCAGAAGCCGTTCAGCGCGGCCCAACTCGCGCGACGTATCCGAGTGCTCCTCGACGCCCCGAGCGCCGGATAGCCCTCCCTCGAAGAAGCGGGTGCAGCACGGGAACGCGCCGGTGTTAGAGTGACATCAACTCCCCCCGGAGACGTCCATGCCCCAGGAACCCAGCGCCCCCAACCGCAAGAAGGTGACGACGAACAGCCTGCGCGAGATGAAAGCGCGGGGCAATCACATCGCCGCCCTCACCGCGTACGACCATCTCATGGCCGAACTGCTCGACAAGGCGGGGATCGACATGATCCTCGCGGGAGACTCGGTCGCGACCGTGGTCCAGGGGCAAGACACGACGGTGCCCGTGACGATGGAGCAGATGCTCTATCACGCGGGCCTTGTCAGTCGCGCGGTCGAGCGCGCGCTGGTCGTCGGTGACCTGCCGTTCATGAGCTACCAGGTGAATCCCGACGAAGCGCTGCGCAACGCTGGACGCATGGCCAAGGACGCCGGAGTCGAGGCGGTCAAGCTCGAGGGTGGCGAGGTGATCTGTCCCACCGTGCGCCGGATCGTCGATGCGGGGATCCCCGTGATGGGACACCTCGGCCTCACGCCCCAGTCCATCCACAAGTTCGGCACGTATCAGGTACGCGCCACGACGCCGGAGGAGGCCGAACAGCTCAAGCGCGATGCGCGATCTCTCCAGGACGCTGGGGCGTTCGCCATGGTCATCGAGAAGGTGCCCGCCGAGCTGGCGAAGGAGGTCGCCGACATGCTCGAGATCCCCATCATCGGCATCGGCGCAGGCCCTGGCTGCGACGGGCAGATCCTCGTCAGCCACGACATGCTCGGGCTGTACACCAAGTTCAACCCGCGCTTCGTGCGTCGCTACGCGGACATCGCGGAGACGATGCTCGGGGCGTTCGGAAGGTACCTCGAGGACGTGAAGGCGCGGTCCTTCCCGTCAGAAGACGAGAGCTACTAGACATGCGCCAACTCGCCGTTCTGCTCCTGCTCGTAGCGTCCGTAGTCAGTCAAGACCCGGTGCCCGCCCCCGCCGGGTCCCTCGCCCTCTTCGACGGTCAGTCGACGGACGCCTGGGTGCACCGTAAGGACGGGTCTCCCTGCAAATGGTCGGTCCGCGACGGAGCGATGGAGGTGACGCGGGGTACCAGCGACATCCTCTCCAAGCGCCACTTCTCGGACTTCCATCTGCACCTGGAGTTCTGGCTACCGAAGACGCCCGAGGGCACCGGGTGGCAAGGGCGCTCCAACAGCGGGGTGTACCTGCAAGGCCGCTATGAGATCCAGGTCCTCGACTCCTACGGCATCGACAAGCTGCGGCCCGGCGACTGCGGCGGCATCTACAGCCAGAAGGCCGCCGACCGCAACGCGGCCCGACCCCCGGAGCGTTGGCAGTCTTACGACATCCACTTCACCGCCCCCAAGTTCGAGGGCGGCAAGCGGACCCACAAGCCGCGCGTGACCGTGTTCTGGAATGGCGTCCGCATCCACGACGACGTGGCCATCAACAAGCCCACGACCGCACACGCCGGCGGCGATCCGTCGAAGCCAGGGCCCATCCTGCTGCAGAACCACGGGAACCCGGTCAGATACCGCAACGTCTGGATCGTCGAAAAGGCCCCAGCCGCGACGAGCGCCGCGACGATCGCTGTCCCGAAGTTGTTCGCCGACCACATGGTCCTCCAGCGCGGTCGCGAGGTCCCGATCTGGGGCACCGCCGGCCCTGGGGCCAAGGTTCGGGTGACGTGCGGCGCCGCGACCGCCGAAGCGTCATCCGACGCGCAGGGTCGCTTCAAGGTCACGCTACCGAAGATGCCGGCCGGCGGGCCCCATGACGTCGTCATCGAATCCGGCGGATCGCAGCGCGTGCTGAAGGACGTCCTGATCGGCGAGGTGTGGATCTGCTCCGGACAATCCAACATGCGCTGGCGCGTGAACAAGTCCATGAACGCGAAGGAGGAGGTCGCGGCGGCGAGCCACCCGCAGATCCGCCTCGGGTTCCTCAAGGAGACGCGCGCCGACGCACCCCAGGCCGACGCCCCGATCACCTGGGCGGTCTGCAACCCCGAGACGATCGGCACCTTCTCAGCGGTCGCCTACTTCTTCGGACGGCACCTGCACAAGACGCTCGACGGCGTCCCCATAGGCCTGCTGATGACGTCTTGGGGTGGGACCCCGGTCGAGGCCTGGACATCGAAGGCGGCGCTGCAAGGCGACCCGGTGATCGACCGGTGGGACTGGATGAAGGCCCGCAACGCACAGCAGTGGAAGAAGCGTCTCGACGGCTGGACTGAGAAGGCACGGGTCGCCTCGTCCGAGGGAAAGCCCGCACCCAAGAAGCCCGGCCGGCCCCAGCTGCGTAACCACCACGAGCCCGGCGCGCTCTACAACGCCATGATCGCTCCCCTCGTCCCGCTCAGCTTCCGTGGCGCCATCTGGTACCAGGGCGAGTCGAACGCGAGCCGCGCATGGCAATACCGCAGGCTCTTCCCCGCCATGATCCGTGACTGGCGTACGCGCTTCGGTCACGACTTCCCCTTCTATTGGGTGCAGCTCGCGAACTTCAAGAAGATCCAGAAGCAACCCGTCCCATCGGATTGGGCCGAGCTGCGTGAGGCGCAGTCCATGACCCTATCGCTCCCGAACACGGGAGAAGCCTGCGCCATAGACATCGGCGCAGCCAACGACATCCACCCGCGCAACAAGCAGGAGGTGGGGCGGCGCCTCGCGCTCCTCGCGTGCAAGCAGATCCACGGCAAGGACGTGGTGGCACACGGCCCCCTCGCCCAGGCCACGAAGTTCGGGGCCGGCAAGGCGAGGCTCACGTTCACCGAGGCCGAAGGGCTGAGGGCCCGAGATGACGGCGCCGTGACGGGCTTCGCCATCGCCGGCGCAGACAAGAAGTGGCACTGGGCGAAGGCTCGGATCGACGGCGCGACCGTCACCGTCTGGAGTGACTCCGTGAAGGACCCGGTGGCGGTCCGTTACGGCTGGGCGGACAACCCGGTCTGCAACCTGGTGAACGGCGCGGGTCTCCCCGCGCCGCCCTTCCGCACCGACAACTGGCCTGGCGTCACCACCCGCAAGGAGCGGTAACGAATCACTTCAAGCGGTTGATGCCAGGGATGGCCACGGGCGGCACCGGCATGTCGGCCCACTCGTAAGCCGAGGGGTCCGTGCTCGCCGGACCAAGACGGTCCGTGGAGTTCAGCGCCTTGTCGAACGTGACGACCTGCCCCGTGTAGGCCGCGAGGCGACCCATGACAGCCATGAGAGTCGACTTGGCCATGTAATCGCCGTTGTTGATCGGCTTGCCTTCGCGGATGGAGCGGAACAGCTCGTTGTGCTCCGTCTGGTACATGGAATTCCTGGGGCCCTCGTAGCGCCAGGTCTCATTGCCAGAGTGATCCGTCGTGCGGTGCCCGAAGACGTGGCAGCGGCCCTTGGTCCCGTAGATGTGGTCGGAGACGTCACCCGAGGTGCCGTTCATCTGGCGGCACGACGCGAACGCCTTCACGCCATTCTTCCACTCATAGGTGATGTTGAAGTGATCGTAGATGTTGCCCCACTTCTCGTCGGTGCGGACCTGGCGACCACCCGAACCGACGCACTTGACCGGATACTCGTCGCCCATGGCCCACGGCATCTTGTCCAGGCTATGGATGTGCTGCTCGGTGATGTGGTCACCGGACAGCCAGGCGAAGTACAGCCAGTTACGGCACTGGTACTCCATGTCGGACCACTGTTCCTTGTGACCCCGATGCCAGAGCTCGCCGGTGTTGTAGGTGCACTGCATGGTGACGACGTCACCGATGTGGCCGTCGAGGACACGCTGGATGGTCGCCTTCTTCTGGTTGTCGTAGCGCCAGCAGAGCCCGGAGACGACCGACAACTTCTTCTGACGCGCCATCTCGACGGTCTCGAGGACTGACCGGACACCCGCGCCATCGACCGCCACCGGCTTCTCACAGAAGACGTGGAGGCCCTTCTCCACGGCCAGCCGCAGGTGATGGGAGCGGAAGTGCGGCGGCTCGGCCAGCAGCACGACGTCGATCCCGGAGTTGATCAGCTTCTTGCCGGCGTCGAAACCGGTGAACTTGTGAGCGTCGTCGATCTCGATCTGGTCCTTGACGTTCTTCGTCCGCATCAAGTTCTTCAGGCTGCCCTCGAGCCGATCCGAGAACGCATCAGCCATGGCGACGAGCCGACATCCCTTGTCAGCGCGTAGAGCCTGAGCAGCGGCCCCCGAACCGCGGCCGCCGCAGCCTATGAGCCCGACCTTGATCACGTCGCTGCCGCCGACATGGGGCGTGGCGAACGCGGGCGCGGCCAGGACACCGCCGACCGCCGCCGCGGTCGAAGTCTTCAGGAACTGACGGCGAGAAGCCGCTCCGTTGATCTTGGAATCCCGTTGCATGGCTCTAATCTCCGGCTGGGGTGGCTTGCCAGGATACCAGAGTCGGGGCAGTCTGACGGCATGAGCCTCGATCGACGCACACTCCTCAAGTCCGCCGCAGCGACAGCTGCGGGCAGCGCCGCACTCCCGCTTTTCTCCAACCCACGCCCTCCCACCCCACCCCGGCCAAGCACCATCCTCACGTCCGTCAAGTGGGGAATGATCGGCGTGAAGACCGACGTCATGGGCAAGTTCAAGCTCATGAAGGAGCTCGGCTACGACGGCATGGAGCTCGTCAGTCCGCTGGGCAACCTGGACATCGCCAAGCTGCTCAAGGCGCGCGATGCCACCGGCATGCCCATCCACGGCGTCGTCGACATGGTGCACTGGAACAAGTCGCATCGCCTGTCATCCCCGGATCCGGCCGCCCGTGAACGGGGACGCAAGGCCCTCGCGCAAGCGGTCAGGGATTCACACGCGCTCGGTGGCACGGCGGTCCTGCTGGTGCCTGGCGTCGTCGACAAAGAGGTGAATCACGATCAGTGCTGGGAACGCTCCACGACGGAGGTCAGCAAGGTGCTCCCCTTATGCGCGAAGCTCGGCGTCCACATCCTCATGGAGAACGTGTGGAACGGCTTCTGCTACAGCCCGGAGCAGACGGCGGAGTACCTAGACGGGTTCAACAGTCCGTGGGTCGGCTCGTACTTCGACATCGGCAACCACGTGAAGTACGGCAAGAGCGAGCATTGGATCCGCACCCTGGGTAAGCGGATCGTGAAGCTCGACGTCAAGGACT
>Ga0310342_100003611_pt1 | contig 10206 bp, 10 predicted proteins | sample S15DNA20500_MG_FD_206155 | JGI IMG/M metagenome (GOLD analysis project Ga0310342, IMG submission 206155) | Marine microbial communities from station ALOHA, North Pacific Subtropical Gyre - S1503-DNA-20-500_MG | ecosystem: Environmental > Aquatic > Marine > Oceanic | place: Pacific Ocean: North...
GGGGCATGCTGAGCGCTTTCGTGGAGCCCTGACGCCCGCCAATGTCAGCGTGTCTGCCATCCACCTGCACAGCACGTGCCCCATGGGAGAGCGCACCGGATTCAGTGCCACGGACTCCTTTGGTCGGCTGCATCAGGCCGACAATATTCAGGTCAATGACAGCAGCCTGCTGCCGGCCTCGCCCGGGGTCAATCCTCAGGGGACGATCATGGCGATTGCGCGGAGGAACGTGGCCCGGAGTCTGGGCACATCGACCTGATGGGGTGGTATCCTTCGTCTCTGCCTGGGAGGTGGTCTGTGGTGCGTGTGGGTGGGATCTTGGCCGTGACTGGCCTGCTGGGTCTGAGCTGTACCGCCGAAGATGCCAAAGACTCAGCGGTGGCCGGCGGTTCCGATGCGGACACGGATACGGACACGGATGCGGCCCCCGACACGGCCACCGACACGGCCACGGAAGAAGACCTGCCGCCCTGTGATGTGGCGCTCCGCGAGGTGGACATCGGACCCGATGCAGATGGCGATGGCTACTCGGATGAGGACGAGGCCCATGCAGGGACAGATCCGGCGGACGCAGCCTCTGTCATCTACACCGGCGGCTGGCCCTACAACGCAGGCAAGGACGCCATGGTGGACCCCGGATGGGAAGAGATCGCCTCCGATGGCGCCACCCTGCCGCGCTTTACCGGTATCGATCAATATGGGCAGACCGTGGAGATCTACGACTATGCCAGCCAGGGGGTGACCACTGTCCTGGACATGTCCACCGAGTGGTGTGGCCCCTGTCAGAAGGTGGCAGATTGGCTGGGTGGAGACGAGGATGCGCTGTACGAGTATCCGTGGTGGAAGGAGGAGTACCGCTGCATTCCGGACCTGGTCAATCAGGGTCAGATTCAGTGGATTTCCGTGCTGTATGAGGATGGCGCGCACGAGGATGCGTACCCAGAGGTGGCGGAGCGCTGGCATGCGGCCCATCCGCACGACTTGATCCCGGTGCTGATCGATCCGGAGAAACTTCTGCATGCCCACATCCGGGCCACGGGCATTCCCAATGCCAACCTCCTGACCGAGGATATGGTCTTTGACGGCTTTGATGATCGTGGGCTGGATGGTGCCTTTGACCTGTTGGTGGAGCGCTACCTGGAGTAGCGACTGGAGATGAAAATGCAGATGAGAACGTACGGAATGTTGGGCCTTGGTCTCCTGGCTCTTGCTTGTGGCCCCAAGGATGATGGGGACACGGGCGCTGCAGTGAGCTTTGACGACACCGGCCGAGCGGATGCCGACGCTGACGCTGACGCTGACGCTGACGCTGACGCTGACTCAGACTCGGATGCCGACACGGACGCGGACACGGATGCGGACACGGATGCGGATGCGGATGCGGATGCCGATGCCGATGCCGATGCCGATACAGATGTCCGCTACGATCGCGCCACCTTCATGGCCACGCACAACAGCTACAGCGGTGGGGATCGCGGTGCGATCGTCGAGCAGTTGGATGCGGGAGTTCGACTGGTTGAGATCGATTTCCACGACAACAGCTACAGCACCGAAGGCTATCGGGTGGGCCATGATTCGCCTGGAGATGAGGTGGATCTGGGAGAATTCAACCCGGATACCCATGCACTGGGAGAGTGGCTGGAACTCCTGGCGTACTGGTCGTCGAGTCACGTAGGTCACAGCCCCATCACGTTGATTCTCGACATCAAAGATGACCTCACGGACAACCGGCACACCAGCGAGGGCAGTCTCGCGGCGCTCAATGCTTTGATCGATGCCTGGTTGGGTGGCCGGATGTACCGCCGGGACGAGTGGAGCGGCACCTGGGATGACATTGCAGACATGAGCGGGAAGTTTGTGGTGGTGCTTTCCGGTGAGGATGAAGGAGACACAAGGAAGGCCTACGTCCGGGACCGGGGAGAGAATCCAGCAGTGGCCATCAATGATTCCGGTCAGGTGGTCGAGGTCCACAAGTCCCATAGTGAAGACCGGCTCTGGTACTGGACCGGGCAGCTGCAGTCCGATGGCACGGTAGAGTGGCTCCATCACGGACGCTACGACACCGGTGTGCAGCCTGCGGTGGCACTGAACAACGATGGCTGGCTGGTGGAAGTCCACAAATCTGAGGACCGCGATCGGCTCTACTTCTGGACCGGGTACCTCGATAGCGACGGGGACATCGTCTGGATGGAGCACGATGACTACGACGGTGGCGTGCACCCGACAATTCAGTTTTACGATCTCGACGGCGACTCGCTGAGAGAGGTCCACACCTCTGAACATCACTCAGCCGACAACTGGTTCTGGGATATCGAGCTAAATGAGAGCAGTGGCGAGTTGGACTTTGGTGACCATGACAGAACCGATGACGAGCTGTATGACTCCACAACGTCTTCTTCTTCCGCCGGTGAGATTGAGGTCTGGACGGGTGAGGATGGTGCCGGAGATGAAGACACCCTGTTGTACAGCACGGACTCGGTGGGCACGGAGCGCATTCGCTATGTGCAGCTGGCCTTCGTCGATGTATTCCCAGGCGAGGATGAGATCCTTGAAGATGAGAGTCCATACCGGGACTTTGGGCATGGGTCGGCTGAGGAGGCGGGCTCCTGGAGGGATGTCGGAGGCATCTCCCGGATCTGGGACTTTCAAGAGAGCGACATCTCTGCGACGGACGCACCGCCGAACTTTCCGGCGACCGCTACGCCGATTGAGCGTTGGTACACCGACTGGTGTGAGACGATCCCGACGGTGGACTGAGCGAATCGGATGAAGGTGAGGGGGCTCCCCCTTCGCCGTCACCGGACCGCGATAAGGCGGTGGCAGGAGCATACGATGGCCACCTCGGTTCTGTTTGTCTGTCTGGGCAACATCTGCCGTTCTCCACTTGCGGAAGGGATCTTCCGGCACCTGGTGGAACGAGCGGGCGGGGACTACCGGATCGACTCGGCGGGGACGGGGTCCTATCACCAGGGGGAGGCTCCCCATGCCGGATCCCAGGCGGTCGCACTCGCGCACGATGTCGACATCTCGGGTCAGATCTCCCGCAGGGTCACCTCAGGGGATCTGGCGGACTGGGACTGGATCATCGCCATGGATGGGTCCAACCAGCGGGATCTACTGCGCCTGGGTGCCGACCCGGCCCGGCTCAAGATGCTCCTTGGCTTTGCCGGTTCAGACGCGCCTTCCGATGTGCCGGACCCGTACTATGAGGGCGGCTTCGAGCGGGTCTACGACCTGGTGGCAGCGGGCTGCGAAGGGCTGCTGACATGGCTGGAGACCCGAGAGTGAGCACGCTGGAGACGCTGCTGGGAGAGGGCGTTCGCCTCGGGCCTCAGGTGTCTGGCGGAGACATTGCCCAGACCAGAGGCGGGGAGACTGAGAGCGGGCGAGAGGTGCTGATCAAGTCGGCAGCAGGCTTGCCAGAGGGGCTGCTGCAGGCAGAAGCCCAGGGGCTGGATGCGCTTCGGGATGCCAAGGGCTGTCGGATTCCCGAGGTAGTGGCGGTGGATGCAGACTGGCTGGTGCTCGAGTGGATCGAGCGCGGGCCGGACACCGGGCAGTACTGGGAGCTGCTCGGCACAGGCCTGGCGCGTCAGCATCGGGTGACCCGGCCAGCCCATGGCTTCGAGATCGACAACTTCATCGGCAAGACCCGGCAAGAAAATCCAGAGACGGAAGACTGGGTTGCGTTCTTCTCAGAACATCGACTGGGGGCGATGCAGCGGATGCTTCGGGCTGCAGGTCGCCTCTCGGTGGAAGACGATGCGGCCATCGATAGGCTTCGTGGGTCGCTGGACCGCTGGCTGGCCCTGCCGGAGGAGAAGCCCGCCCTGCTGCACGGAGACCTGTGGGGTGGCAATGCCATGCCGGGGCCGGTGGGTCGGCCCGTCCTCTACGATCCGGCTGTCTACTTTGGGTCTCGAGAGGCAGATCTGGCGATGACCCGGTTGTTCGGCGGGTTCTCCGGTGGGTTTTATTCCGCCTATGAAGAGGCATTTCCGCTGGTCCCGGGGTTTGGGGAGCGGGTGGAATTGTACAACCTCTACCACACGCTCAACCACGCGCTGATGTTCGGCGGGGGCTACATGAGCCAGTCGATGACGGTGGTGCACCGGTACGCGGGATAAGGGGCTGACTCCTGGGCAGAGGTGGTTGCATGCGAACGGTCCTGGTCACTGGCGGAGCCGGCTTCTTTGGCGGCATCCTGGTCAGACGACTCCTGGAAGACGGCTTCCGCTGTGTGTCTGTGGATGTCGAGCCCGACCCCCAGCAGCACGAGAACCTCACCTCGATCACCTGCGATATCCGAGACCAGGCCGCCCTGGATGCCGTGTTTGAGGAGTACCGCTTCGATGGCGTCTTCCACGCCGCAGCGGTCCTCGGGCATGCGGTCGAGAACGAGGCGCACCTGTGGGAGTGCAACGTGGGCGGTACCGAGGTGGTGGCGGACTGTGTCGCCAAGCACGGCATCGGCAAGGTGGTCTACGTCTCGACCAACTGTCTCTGGGCCGAACCGCTGGGCTATCCAATCCGAGAGGATGAGCCGATCCGGCCCAAGGAAGCCTACGGGAAGTCCAAGGCGGAGGCAGAGCGCATCCTTCTTGCACGCACCGAATTCCAGACCGTCGCGATCCGCACACCCACCATCATCGACGCGGGAAGACTGGGTCTGCTCGCCATCCTGTTCGAGTTCATCGACGATGGACTGAAGGTCTGGGTCGTGGGGGATGGCGAGAACCGGTACCAATTCGTGTTCGGTCCGGACCTGGCCGACGCCTGCGTCCGCGGCCTGGATCACGAAGGATCGGGCATCTTCAACGTCGGCTCGAGCGACGTCCCCACCCTGCGAGAGGCGTACCAGGCGGTCATCGACCAGGCCGGAACCGGGGCCCGGGTCGCCCGGTTGCCCAAGCAGCTGACCATCGCCGCCATGAAGCTGGCCCACAAGCTCGGAATCTCTCCCCTGGGGCCCTACCACTACGGGATGATCGCCGAGGATTTCCAGTTCGACACCTCGCGCGCGAAGCAACAGCTGGGGTGGTCCCCCACCCTGACCAACGAGCAGATGCTCACCCGTGCCTACCTGTACTACCAGGAGCAGCGGAAGGAGATTGAGGGTCGCGAGAACGTCTCGGCACACCGGCAAGCCGCAGACATGGGCGTCATCCGGCTGCTGAAGTGGGTGTCCTGACACCCGCCCGACTGCTCGGCGGGGGCTACCTGAGCCCGTCGATGGCGGTGGTCCGGCGGACCGCGGGATAAGGGGCTGCTCCATTCAGGAGCGTGCCATGGTCTCAGAGATCTTCGATAGCACCCAGTGGCGGCCGGTAGAGGGTCTGGAATTCCAGGACATCACCTACCACCGGGCGCTGGAGCAGGGCACGGTCCGCATCGGCTTCAATCGGCCCGAGTGCCGCAATGCGTTTCGGCCGGCCACGGTCGACGAGCTGTACACCGCGCTCGATCACGCCCGGCAGTGGTCGGATGTGGGGGTGGTGCTGCTGACGGGCAATGGCCCGAGCGAGAAGGACGGCGGCTGGGCGTTCTGCTCCGGCGGCGACCAGCGGATTCGCGGCAAGGATGGCTACAAGTACGAGGGGGCCGAAGGCGTGGACCCGGCCCGTCTTGGACGGCTTCACATCCTGGAGGTACAGCGCCTCATCCGGATGATGCCCAAGGTGGTGATCGCCGTGGTGCCTGGCTGGGCCGTGGGCGGCGGGCACAGCCTGCACGTGGTCTGTGACCTGACCCTGGCAAGCAAAGAGCACGCCATCTTCAAGCAGACCGATGCCGACGTGGCCAGCTTTGATGCCGGATACGGCTCGGCCTACCTGGCGCGCATGGTGGGCCAGAAGCGGGCCAGAGAGATCTTCTTCCTGGGCCGGGACTACTCGGCACAAGAGGCCTACGAGATGGGCATGGTCAACGCCGTGGTGCCGCACGCGGAGCTTGAGGCCACAGCCCTACAGTGGGCCCAGGAGGTCAACGCCAAGAGCCCGACTGCGCAGCGCATGCTGAAGTTCGCCTTCAACATGGTGGATGACGGGCTCATGGGTCAGCAGGTCTTCGCTGGCGAGGCCACGCGCCTTGCCTACGGTACGGACGAGGCCCAAGAGGGCCGAGATGCATTCCTCGAGAAGAGAAAGCAGGACTTCACCAAGTTCCCCTGGCAGTACTGAGCGGTCCTACTTCAGTATGTCGCAGGCCTCTTTGTCGCCGAGGTCACAGGCCTTCTTGACGAGTTCCACCCCCTTTGTGCGTGACTGCTGTACGCCCTGACCAAGTCCGTACATGGCGCTGAGGTGTTTGCAGCCCCATGCATCCCCGCCGTCACAGGCCTTCTTGAAGAGCTCTGCGGTCTTTGAGAGCGACTTGTCTACCCCCTGACCTTCCCTGTACATCCAGCCGAGCTGGGAGCAGCCCTGTGCATTCCCGCCATCACATGCCTTTTTGAAGAGCTCGAAGGCCCTGGAGGCCGACTTCTCCACCCCCTGGCCTTTCATGTGCATGATGCCGAGTTCGGAGCAGCCCTCTGCATCCCCGCCGTCACATGCCTTCTTGAAGAATTCGGCGGCCTTTGAGGGCGATTTCTCTACTCCCTGGCCGAGCATGTGTATTGCGCCGAGGGTAAAACAGGCCGCTGTTTCCCCGTCATCACATGCCTTCTTGTAGAGCCCGTTGGCCTTTGAGTCCGACTGCTCCACCCCCTGGCCTTTCATGTGCATGCCGCCGAGTTCGGAGCAGCCCTCTTCATCCCCGCCGTCACATGCCTTCTTGAAGAATTCGGCGGCCTTTGATGCCGATTTCTCCACGCCGTAGCCAAGGTCGTAGATGATGCCGAGGTGGGTGCAGCCCTCTGCATCCCCGCCGTCACATGCCTTCTTGTAGAGCTCGACGGCCTTGGGGAATGACTGCTCCACGCCTTCGCCGCTGGCGTATGAGGTGCCAAGTGCGGCACAGGCCTTCGCATCCCCGCCATCGCAGGCCTTCTGCTCCTGAGCCGGTGTGGCCAGGGCGGTGCTGCTCATCAGGCTTAGGAGGGCGAGCCACTTTGTCAGGGTCTTCATTGGGGAATCTCCGGTCAGGAGAGTCTACATCACCGGCTGCCGCAGTCCGGGCTTCCGGCGTCAGAGGACTGATCGGTCTTGAAACTCTGCGGCGCTACTCGGACCAGTCGCCGCCGATGAGGTCACAGGCTTCCTTTTCCGCCTCAGCGCCCATGCCGTAGAAGTACATCTCCGTCTCAAAGCCTGGGACCAGCGAGATCTCACAGGTCCCCGCGAATCCGCTGGGGCAGTCGGTGTCCTCCTCCCAGACTGCAGTGGCTACTGCACTGTCCTGGGCCTCACAGTAGTCCTCCGCGGTACCCACAGTCCACGCGAGCCCGGAGAAGGTGTAGCAGATCGCAGTGTCATCAGCGGGCGTGTCCACGTAGCAAGAACCCGGACCCTCATGCTCGCCCAGAATCAGGTCGGCGATCCCACCTTCACCCTTGTCTTTGCCACCTCCGCAGGCGGTCAGCAGCAAGGTCAAGGCCAGCATCGACAGGGTCTTCAGCCTCATCAGTCGTCGTCTCCCTCAGCTGCCGAACAACTCAGGTGCACCAGCACACCGGAGGTGGAGCTACCATCCAGGGTAGCCCCGGTCGCCCAGATTCCCAACTCGTTATCGATGGTGCTGGCCACCAGCAGCGGAAAGTCATCCCCGCCTCCGCTGGTTTCCAGCTGCCAGACATTGTCGAAGGAGCCACCGGTGCCGGCACGAACCAGGTAACGAGACGGTGCGCCGTCCCGATACTCCCCGCCCATCGCAATGACGGCGCCAGTGGGGTGGGTGGTGATCCCGTAGGCGAGGCCGAAGTAGGTGTCGCGGTCTCCATAGCTATCCGTCAGTCGGGGGGCTCCGTCCAGATTGTCGTACACCTTCCAGACGTCGATGCGATCACCGTCCGCGACCTCGACCGCCGTGGCCCAGAACTCACCGTCTTCGTCGACTGAGAGGTCCTGGTAGGAGGTGTAGGTGGACGAGGACCAACTATCTTCCAGGTCCAGGATGGTGCTGAAGCCCCCGTCGCTGGACTCTCGAACGATCGTGTGGGAGTTCCCCGATGCATCGTGGAGGGTGGCTGCATAGGCCACGCCCTTCTGGGTGCGCTTCATCGTGGTGATGCCAACCCACGCGGTTGGGTAGAGATCGGCACCGTCGTCGGCGATGGTCGAGCTTCCGACCTTCCAGACTGCGATGTTCTCGGTCTCGTGGAATGTCCGGGTGCCGCCGATGTAGACGTCCTCTCCATTGGTGGCCACATACCTGGCGGTGGAGGCGTCGGAGAGCGAGTCCAGGATCTCGGTGTCCAGTTCTTCAGTGGAAGGATCGTAGGAGCGCGCTGCAGCCATAGAGCTGGCGATTCCATCGATGGTGGTGGCCCACCAGAGCACGCCATTGTCATCGACAGCCAGGCTCCGGGCGGAGCTTGTCTCGTCATCGAGGTCGAACGCCAGACTCACGCCGTCTTCGTCGATGGTGTAGATGCCGGGTACCGGGTCGGCGGATGCGCTGGTGTACCGCAGTCCAAAGCCCCAGATGGTGCCGCCCACAGGATCCGTCCCCAGCCCGGTGATCTGTACGGCCTTGCCGTCCCATACGGTCTCGGTGGTGCTCCATCGGTCGCTCTCGGCGTACCAGTCGTCCGTCAAGTGCTCGTCGATGGCCCCGTCTTCATCACAGTCATTGTCGATTCCGTCGCACAGCTCAGGTGCTCCGGGGTAGACCGTGGGATCATCGTCGTCACAGTCCTCGTCGTTGGGGCTTCCGTCTCCGTCGTCATCGTCCGTATCGGTGTCCGTATCGGTGTCCGTATCGGTGTCGGTGTCGGCATCGGCATCGGCATCGGCATCGGCATCGTTCTGGTTGATGTCCCAGCCCGAGTCTTCCGCACTGGTGGTCTTGGTGCCACAGGCGATGAGCAGGCTGGAGAGAAATAGGAATTTGGCGTTCATTGGTGCCTCCAAGGCCGCCATGTACCACAACTCTGCTTTGTCAGTCCGTTTCGATCCGGTGACAACTGCGGGGACGGGTCCTGGCATCACCTGCTCTGCGGATTAGGTCAGGCGCTCCTGTGGAGGTGTTCCATGCAGCGGATCCTCGGTCTCATCATTCTCGCTTTTGTCTCTCTGGGCTCTCCAGCACACGCCTGGAGCGTCATCATGAACAAGCAGGGCGTGGAGGTTGCTCGCAAGGTGATGCCCAACTCGTCCCTCTTTGCGTTCCGGGGAGAGGGCGTGATGAATGTGAACATCGCCACGCTGGTCAGCGTTCTCCTCGACGATGCCATCGCCACAGAGTGGGTGGATCTGCAGGCCGAGCACACGGTCCTTCGGCAGCCATCACCAGACAAGAAGATCATCTACGAGATGTACGACCTGCCCTGGCCCGTCACAGACAGGGACTATGTGCTGACCGAGATCGCCAAGTACGACGACGAGGCCAAGGTCTTCACCCTGGACTTCGAGAGCGTGGATGACCCGGCCAAGCCGAAACAGTCCTGCTGTGTCCGGGCGATGGCCTACCGCACGTACTGGCGTCTCACCAAGGTCAGCGACACCTCCACCAAGGTCGAGGTCGAGGTGTTTACCGATCCCAAGGGGTCGCTTCCTGCCTGGCTCATCAACCTGATCCAGGAGGACTGGCCCTGGAAGACCATCTCCGGTCTGGTCAAGCGGGCCAATCAAGGCGACCTCTGGCCCGACGAGCGCACCTCCGCCTGGTAGTTCAGTAGGCGGTGGTTCGAAAGACCGGCTGGAACAATTGCTCGACCTGCGCGCAGGCATCCGTGATGACACAGTCCCGGCAGTGCGGGGGCTCTGTCTCCAGGCAATGGCGTCGACCATTCACAAAGAAGAACCCGTCCACCACCGCCACCGACGTCCCGCTGAGATCGACCAGCTGCTCAATGGCCCGTCCGCAGGCCTGGCGGATGGCCAGCTCCTCCGGCCCGTCCACCCAGGTCCGGGCCCGAAGCCGAGCCTCCAGGTCCGGGTCTTCAATCCGGACACAGCCCGTTCGTAGGCAGCCGCGCATCATGTGGTAGTCGACAATCGGCGCGATGGAGCTCGGGTCTTGTAGCGATACAAAACCCTCCGGGCGTCGAGAGAGCACCAGCAGCAGGAGATTGGCCTTCTTCTGCAGCGGGTCGCCCATGTAGCC
>Ga0310342_100003612_pt1 | contig 10204 bp, 3 predicted proteins | sample S15DNA20500_MG_FD_206155 | JGI IMG/M metagenome (GOLD analysis project Ga0310342, IMG submission 206155) | Marine microbial communities from station ALOHA, North Pacific Subtropical Gyre - S1503-DNA-20-500_MG | ecosystem: Environmental > Aquatic > Marine > Oceanic | place: Pacific Ocean: North...
GGACTCGTCTTGAGACCGATCGGCCAGTGTCGTTGCGAAGGAGAACGACCTGCGGTCGTCACCGTTTTCGCCGGTCAGTGTCACCTTGACGCGGCCGGATTGCCGGTAGCGCCCGATCCAGACCAGCTGCTCGCCTCGGAACAGGTCGGTCAGTTGGCGAGGATAGGTCCTGGTGATCGGCTTGGGATCACCCACGTTGACCGCCTTGTCGAACTCGAAGTTCACCGCCAGCTTGGTCAGCAGCGGGGCGCCGATGCGGTCGAAGAGTTTCGAGACCTGCACCTCGATGTCCTCGTTGGGTCGGACGTAGACCGACTGGCCGCGGTGATCGCGGGAGAGCCGATCGAGCAGTCGGCTGTTGACGTCGAAGCCGACCCCGAAGCTGTACAGCCGGGCCTCGACCCGGTTGGCCTTGCGGGCGTGGGCGGCGATCTTCAACTCGTTTCGCTCGCCCACCGTCGGCAGTCCGTCGGTCAGGAACAGGACGTAGTTGGGTCGCTTCTTGTCGGTCAGCAGGCCCAGGGCCGTGGTCAGCGCTCCGTCGATGTTGGTGCTGCCTCCGGCGAACAGACCGTCGACGAAGCCCAGGGCCGCCTTCCGCGAGTCGTCGTCGACCCGTTGCAACTCGGGCCGAAAACTCTCGACCTGCGTGTCGTAGGCCACGATGTTGAACGTATCCCGGGGTCCGAGTCGGCCCACCAGGTACTTCAGGGCCTCGCGGGCCTGTTCGATCTTCTTTCCGTTCATGCTGCCCGAGCGATCAATCACGAAGACGACCGTTTTGGGGACCGCCTTGGCCTTCTTGAGCTTCACTTCCGGGCTGGCCAGCAACAGGAAGTACCCGTCCTGCTTGGGGTCGGGGCGATAGCTGACCAGGTTCATCCCGACCAGGCCGTCTTTGGTGCCGTAGAACAACCGCAGGTCGTCGGGCGAGAACACGTTCTTGAGAGTCAGCTTGCCGTGGGCGTGGCGGTCGTCGGGCCGCTTGATGTCGACGGCATGCGAGGGGCTGAAGACGGTCTTGATCGGTCGGCTGCTGTCGATGCGGACGGAGATGTTCAGGGTGTCGATGGGTCGATGCGAGTGCTTGACGGTGCCGATCGGCAGATGGAGATCGACAAGACCGTTGTCCTTTTTGAGCAACTGCGAGTAGCGGATCTCGACCCGCCGCTTGGCCCCGGGCGGGATCGGGAAGACACGTGTCTGGAACAGTCCCTGCCCCATGTACTCGAGCAATGCCGGATCCTGTCGTCGCCTGACAATCGATTCGTAGATCCGCCGGGCCTCGGCCTTCTTCAACAGGCGGCCGGGCAGTTCCTTGCCGTCGACGATCAGTGTCAGCCTGTCGATCGCGGCGTCCTCGGGCAGGGGAAACAGCAGGCGGGCCTCGAGTGTTCGGGACCCCGTGTTCTGGAAGACCTGGGCGATCTGCACCGAGGCGATCTGGTCGCGGACCGTCGCGTTGACGTCAACCGAGTGGATGCGATACCGGGCCGGTATCGGTCGGGGAATCGGTCGGGGAATCGGTCGCACCGGCGGCCGCACAATCACGTCGCCTTCGACCACGATCACCTGCGCGACGGCTTGTCGAGCACTTGATCCCGTGATCGCTACCACCAGTACCATCAACGACAGTCCGCCGAGTGTCCGTCGCATCGACCAGTCTCCCCGTGTCCAGGTTCAAGTCGCGCCAGTTGGATGGGCCCGCTGTGGTTGTTCGACGGGGTGCGTGGTGGGCGCGTTCCCGCGGTGTGGTTGGTTTCCTGAAATAAACACCGGCATTGCGGTCCGGGGTCGTACATAAAGACCGGCACCGGCAGTGTCCTTGATTGACCGAGGACCTTTGGGCGACACTGAGCCCGCACAGGTATCTCGAGGTTGAGGTTCACCCCATGGCGTCATTTCTCGTGAAAACGAGCGAGCAGGGAAGTTTGCAGGGACCGTTCAACGGTCGCGAGTTGAAACATCTCGTCGAGTCGGGCCAACTCCGGGCCGAGTACCTGGTTTCCCAGGATGACGGGATCACGTGGCATCCGGCCAGCCGGTTTTCAGGCCTGGAGTTTGTCGATCCGGATCCTTCGCCGGTTCCGGTCGTTGCCGACGATGTGCCAGTCACCCCGGCCGAATCCCCCGAGCCTGACGCTTTTGCCGAACCCTCTGAAGCAGCTGTGGTGGACCAGGCTCCCGTGGTGTTCACCGAATCTCACTGGAAGAGGTCCTTGGCGTTCAGTCCATCGGGCGACTGCCTGGCGATCGGAAGCCAGGGCGTCGTGACCTTGTGGGATATTCGGTCACGAGAGGTCCAACGGGTCATCCGCGGGAAGCGGGGGGCGGACGTCGAATCGATGGCCTTTTCAGCTGACGGTCGGCAGATCGTGGTCTGCTTTGAAGACGACTACAAGGGGCGGGTCTTCGATTCCGAAACCGGGAAACGCGTGGCGTTACTCGAGGGGGGTGGAAACGAAGTCACCGTTCATGGCGTCGCCGATGACGATTCGATGATCACAACGAACGGTTGGACCGGCACGGTGGATCGCTGGGACCTGGAGAGTGGCGAGAAGACTGCGACGTTGGTTGCCTACCCCGCATCGACCACCGAAGTCGGTTCACTGGCGGTGACTCCTGACGACGCCTTCCTGGTGACCTGTCGTGAAGATGACGAGGATCTGCGGATCTTCAGTCTTGAGTCGGGAAAGCGGATCGGGGTCGGCTGGGCCCATGAGTCCGCTGTCGAAGTCGTGGCGGCATCTCCGTTGTCAAACGTTGTTGCCTCGGGGGATGAAGATGGCACGATCGTGTTGTGGAATATTCCCGCCGGGGAAGTGATCCGCAAGATCGACACCGAGTTGGGCAAGGTGGTGGACCTGGTCTTCAGTCCCTGCGGCACCAGGTTGCTGGTGACCGGATACTCGGACTGTGTACTGGTCCTCGACGTCGATGACCTGTCCACGGTCCGACGTCTTGAACTCGAACAGGACCCGGATCAGTTGGTTCTTTCGCCGGACGGGAACCTGTTGGCCTGCAACGCGTCGTCTGAAGGAGTTGTCCTCTGGCATCTGGGCTCATCGTACGACTCGCTGGACGAAGTGGTTCGGGTTTCGGCCGGTGATGTGGACGCTGGCGAGTACGACGCGGATGACGAGGACGATGAGGACGATGAGGAAGAGAGCGACTCGTGGGACGAGGATGATGATCCGATTGACGGAGAAGAAGAGATCGAGGGAGTCTTCGACTCGGAGGGCTGGTCGCTTGCCATCGAGGGCACCATCGGGTGGCCGGATCTGCTCGAGGTCGTGGGAACGCCGCGGGAGGCTTCGTTGCTGAGCACCGAGCAATGGCGATCGGCCCAGGCCGAAAACCGGGTGTTGACCATTTCTCATGTCGAAGACGGCATGCAGTACGCCGGCCGCGTCGGCCTGCACCGGGGACAGAACTACTGCCGGGTCGCGGTGGGCCGATCGATGCCCGACGGGCTGGAGATCAGTGATGTCGACATTGCTGACATCGACAGGGATTTCGATGCAGTGGTGAGGCAGACCGCGGACATGTCGGTGACCCTGATCCAGGCCTGTCGGGACAGCGACGTCGATGCCGTTCGACAGGCGCTCGCCAACGGTGCCGACATCAACCACCACGACTACGAATCCGGAATGACCTCGTTGAAGGCGGCGATTGCCGGCGGGAGTGTCGACGTCGTCAAGTTGCTGATCGAAGAGGGAATCGGGCCCGATTCGGGGTCGGAGGGTTGGACGATGGCGATCTCGTCGGGACAACCGGAGATCGCCGCAGTTCTTGCCGAGAGTGGGGTCGAGACGGAACCTCAAGCGGCGTTGCTGGAAGCGTGCCGACTGGGGCAGTCCGACGCGGTCGGCGACATGCTCCTGCTGATCAACGACATCAACGAGTCCGTGACGGTGTGGGGGGACCAGCACCTGGAGGGGACTCCGTTGACGGTGGCAGCCGCGGCGGGCCGCATCGAGATCGTCGGCCAGTTGATCGAGGCGGGAGCCGATACGTCGAGGAGCGATTCCAGGAACGTCACGGCCTGGGCCGCCGCCGCCGCAAGAGGCCAACGGCAGGTCTGTGATCTGCTTGAGTCGGATGGTGTCCAGGTGGACGTCCAACTCGCCCTGTTGGTTGCCGCCGAGTGTGGTGAGGTCGAGATCGCCGAGTCGCTGATTGAACGCGGGGCCGATGTCAACGCGGTGACAGGTTTCGGTGATGGCCGGGCCACTGCACTGGAGACGGTCGTCGCCAGCGACACGATTGAGGTCAATGCGGATTCCGCCGATCTAGAAGACGACAACGAATACGAGGTGATCGAAGCGAGGCGATTGGAGTTGTTTGAGATGCTGCTTGGGCACGGCGGAAATCTCGACACGGTCGACGCTGATGGACGGCCACTGTTGCATGATGTCGTCAGTCACAATCGCAGTGCGTGCCTGAGGAAACTGGCTGAGATGGGTGCCGATCTGGAGGCTACCGACAGCGAGGGCAACACCGCGGTGATCATCGCGGCGTCACGCGGTGACGACGACATGCTCGGTCGACTTCTGTTTCGTGGGGCCAACCCGAACGTGTCGGACTCGGATGGCCGGCCGGCGCTGCTGCAGATGTTCGACGAATACAGTCAGTGCAGCGCCGAGATTGCCAAGTGGCTTGTCGCCTACGGTGTGGATCTGGAGGCGACCGATCCCCAGGGCCAGGTCCTGGAACAACTTTGTGAACGTGTCCTGCGAAAAGGTGCCGATGACGACGAGTACTCCTACGAGCAGGCGGAAGCCATCCTGGAGTTGTTGCGCGACCCGGAACTGTTCGGACGGTTCCACGGTTTGCTGAGCAGGACGGCGGATTCGGATGACAGTTGCCTGGAACAAGTTGTCTGCGCCGTCGACTTGCTCGAGAGCACCGACCTGGCTTATTCGCTGGTCAGTGCCCGGGTAAGCCAATCGTCGGATCATGCCGACGGCCTGCTCGGCCAACTCTTCGCACACGACGATTGGCGGTACCGGTTCGCGGCTGCCCTGTCGCTGGTGGATGCCGCGCCGGCTGCCGAGGAACTGCTTCCGCTGATGCTGGACAACCTGGCCGATCCGGATGAGGATGTCCGGGAGGCGATTTCTCGAGCGATTGCTGTGCAGGGGCCGGAAGTCGTTGACACGCTGATCGACGCTTTGACAGATCGACCAGCCGACCAACTGCAGGCACTGCATTACCTGATCAACATCATCGACCCGGGCCGCGGTCCCGATGTCCGCCTGGCTCTCGAAAACATGTTGCCCGAAGATCCCGAGGGGACTCGCGGGGGAGAGCGTCTCCGGGCGGGTATCGTGCTTGGCATGTTGGGGACTTTTCATGCCGAAGACGACGAGTCCGCCGCCGCCATGTCGCTCTACGAGCGGTCGGTGATGCTCAACCCGGATCTCCTGATCGGGTTCTGGGGCGAGCTGGCTGCATTGAAGAGCAGCCAGGGTGACGACGCTCTTCAGCAGGCGATCGAGTTGTACAACAGCCTGTCGGAGGTTGACAATTTCGAAGAGTGGCGGGGGCAACTCGAGAATTGCATCGAAGCAGCGCCCGAGTTTCCCTGGAGTGTCAACAATCTCGCGTGGGCTCTTGCCACCAGTACGGAACAGTCCATCCGTGATGGTGAGCGAGCGGTGGAATTGGCCACACGGTTGTGTGAGCAGGACCAGTGGCAGTACCACAGTTTCTTGGACACGCTTGCGGCCGCGTTCTCCGAGACGGGCGATTTCGACAAGGCGGTTGAACTTGTTGGAAAAGCCATCGAGGTTGCTCCCATCAGATTCCGGGATGAATACCAGGACAACCTGGAACGTTACCAGGCGGGCCAGGCATGGCCGATCGGAGAAACCGAGGACGATGAGGATGACTCCGAGTGGGTCGAGGCGGAAGTTGTTGAGGACGACGACGAGGACGACGAGGATGATTCCGATTGGCTCGAGGCGGAAGTTGTTGAGGACGAGGACGAGGACGATGGGGGAACACCGTCATCGGTGACCTTTGACATCAGGAACGACTTGGCTCTGGAACCAGCACCTCCGGTAACCGAGGAAGATGTCACATTCGACCTCGAGACAGTTTCGGCACGACTGGTATTCAATGAAACCGGCACCTTTCATGTTGTTGCCGGTCGATTGCTCGGTCCCGATTCCGACGGGCTTCACTTTTTTGACGCGGGTTGCTTGAGCCGCCAGGAGGTCTCGGGCGAGGCGGGGCAGGTGGTTTCCGTCGGCATCGACATCGTGGTGCCTGACGGGACCTGGGCGGTCGCCATCTTTCGACACATCGAAGACATCCCGACAGAAGCGGGTTCGGGATCGGATGACGAATAACGGAATCGGTTTCACGAGTTGGTGTCAGGACACCGACAGATTGCCGGCACTGATCACAACACACCGGAAAGACAGACCATGAGCAACGATACCGACTTCGAGCTGGAGTTCAGTTGTCCTCAACGGGAGCAACTCGAGCATGTCCTCGAGTACATCGACTTCAAGAAATCCCGTTGGGATGCGTGGCAAAGTCGTGGAGGCGAGTCGAAGCCGTTGCGGGCACGGGTTGGTACGACCAACGCGGCGGCTGTCGTCTCGTGGGGAATCGAACTGGCGGACGAGATCGAGGTCGACAGGTTCGGCCGTGCCAGTGTTTCGGCAACCGCGTGGGCGAACCAGAACGGATCGAACGTGTGGATTTCCGGAGACGAGGGAGAAATCTCCGATCTCCGCGAGCGGTTTTCGTTCTTGACGATCGAGGGCACCTACAAGGACGAGTATGGCGAGACCGGAGCGGTGTGATCAACCGATTCGCCGATCAGTCCGATCTCAGGCGCGGATTGCGTCGACGGCCTGCATCGGGCGGTTCTTCGGTCCCATGCGGTCGGTGACGCCCATGCCCGTCAGCATCGTGTTGTAGACGTCCAGGCCCTCGGCTCCCACGTCGATGATCTGCCCGGTCTTGAACCGGCCACCGGCCCCGGTGATGGCGTGGAAGACGCCCGAGAGTTCCCGCTTTGGGTCGTTGTGTCGTCCGTCGCCCGATTCGGTCGAGATGGTGATCATCGAGTTGTCGAGGATCGTCCGCCCGTTGACGTCTCGCGACTCCGAGTCGTCGAGTCGTCCGAGGAAGTAGGCCACCTCGCGCATCTTCATGTGAGCGTGTGCTCTCAGGGCTTCGTTCTTTCGCTTCTCGTTGAACTTGTGCCACCACTCGTGGCTGCACCCCTTGTCGCCGCCGGCATTCTGCTGGCCGGCGTCGTCGAAGTCCCAGATCTTGCGATCGTGGTACCGGTAGTCGCCGGTCAGCCGGATCCGTTCGCCGGCTGCCAGGAAGGTGAGCGAGCCGAAGCGGGTACGGTCGGTCTGGATGGCCAGGGCGTAGAGGTCGGCCATCAGTCGCCATTCGACGGAGAGTTCGGCGAGCGTGATGTCGATGCCCTGGCCGCCCGGATCGGCCGGACCACCGTGCGGGATCACCGACCGACGCGGCAGCCTGGGAATGTTCTTCTTCTTGTGCTTCATCGCAAACGCCCGCTGCTCGTATTCACGGATGCGGTCGAGGTGATCAGCCACGCGGCGACGCGACCGTCCGCCCAGCGGGGATCTCTTTCCGGTGTAGAACCGGTAGTCCTCGACGACGGAGTCGAGGATGCTGCGTTTCAGCCGCTGTCGGCGGGCGTCGGTACCGGTGCCGGCGACGATGATCGTGCCGAAGACCCGTTCGAAGAGATCTCGCGGCTTCTCCTGCATCGTGGCCGCGACGGTGCCATCGGGATTGAAGCTGTGGACGTACCGGCCGACACGGCTGCGGCGAAAGAACGTCCCGCCGATCAACGTGGGGACCATGCCCCTGGGGAGTCCCTTCGGATAGCGGCTGCGGCGGACCATCTGCTCGATCGATCCGCCACCGGCCCGCGCCTCGCCATCGGGTGGCTCGGCCGTGAAGGCCCCGGTCGCTCCGTCGTAGTGCGCGTTGATGCCCTTCTCGTCGCACCGCACATGATCGACGTTCCTCATGATCAGTAGCTTGCGGGCCAGGGGCTTGAGCGGTTCGAGGACACCGTCGAAGCCCTCGGTCTGCAGCGGGGCGGGAATCCCCAGGCCGAAGAAGACGTTGAAGGCTCGCACCGGGGGTTCGGCGGCCCGGGAGGCGTGGGCCGGTCCCGAGATCATCTCCTCCAACAGCGGGAAACCGATCGTCGCGGTTCCGGCTCCCCGGAGCATCGTACGGCGGCTGATGCGTTTGGCTGTCATCGTCTGGTCTCGATGAGAATCGCCCTGGAGCCGGGTCGTCACTTCGTGCCGGTGGCTCGGCTGCCGTCCACCCCGTCTTCGGTATCGGACTGCGTGCGGGTCATCATAACAAGATCGCTGGTCACCAGGGCGGTGACCAGATCGGTCCACCTGCCGCCGGCCTTCCAGGCGGCCCGGTGGATCGAGCGGATGGTCCTGGCGTCGGCGGCATCCAGCCGACCGCCGACGGCGAACTGGGCCAGTTTCCAGGTGATCGTCTGGCGGACCCGGTCGCTGCCGGCCAGCAGGTCCATCAATTCGCCGGACGACTCGTAGGCCCTGGGCTTCGAGTCACCCGGAAGCAGCACCGTGCCATCCTCGCGAAGCCGGTTCCCGTGCTCGTCGGTCTGCCGGAACCCGCCGAGTCCGTCGAACTTCTCGAGTCCGAAGGCGATCGGTTCGAATCGTCTGTGGCAACCGGCACAGGCGACGTTGGAGAGCCGTTGTTCGGAGACGACTCGTTGCGAGAGTCCGGGTTTCAGCGGGACCGGGGTGGTGTCGACACCCGGCGGCGGGTCCTTGATGCTGCCGCGGAGGAAGTCCTGGAGAATGAACAGGCCGCGTGTGACCATCGAGGCATCGTCGCCGCCGATGGTCAGGAGACTGCCCTGGGTCAACAGCCCTCCCCGGGAGGCGACCGCGGTGAGATCGTACCGTCGCAAACCGGGGCCGCGAGACTTCAGCCCGTAGTGACGGGCCAGCCGAGGCGTGGCGTAGGTGAACTGGGCGTTGAGCAGTTCCGAGAGTGGACGTTTCTGTTTCCAGGCGACTTCGTTGAAGAACGCCAGGGTCTCTCGTCGCATGTCGGTGGCCAGTTCGGTGCTGAAGCCCGCGAAGCGGTCGGGGTTGGGTTTGAGGCTGGCCAGCCGGTCGAGGTCGAGCCATTGGGTGAGGAATCGGGCCGACTGGGTGACGGCCCGGGGGTCGGAGAGCATCCGGGTGGCTTCGGTGGTGACACGTTTCCGGGTGCCCAACTGACCGTCGTCGGCCGCTTTCATCAATTTGCGGTCGGGTGGTCCGCCCCAGATGATGTAGCTCATCCGCGTGGCCAGCTCGTGGTCGTTGACCGGCCAACTCGACCCGTCGCCCCTCTGGTGTTCGATGCGGTAGATGAACCGTGGCGATTGCAGCATGGCCTCGACGATGTACCCGGCCGCTTCCCGAAAATCGCCTCCTGTACTGGCCACCGTCGTGGCGATCCCGCTGTAGTTGGTGATCTCACGTTCCTCGAGCGGTCCGCGGAACAACCACTTGCCCATCGTTTCCACCAGTTGACGCATGGTGTCATCGGTCGAGAGCTTCCGGCTCGACGAGAAGCGGGCGGTGAACTTCAGCATGTCCATCCGTCCGACGATGATCTCGGCCAGCTTCGAGTAGGCTTCGACGTGCTTGAGATCGACCCCGAGGTTGTAGGCGGTGTTGCTGAACCCGTCGGCCCGCACGTCGCGTGGCAGCAACTTGCGGGCCTGCTTCGAAATGTCGACTCCCACGGCACTTCGGACCGTTTCGATGTACTCGTCGACAGTCAGCCGCTGGATCCAGATGTCACGGGTGCCCCTGGCGTACACCGCCTGGTCGATCAGGTCGCCCGACCAGGTGGCTCCGTCGTCGATCCACTTCCGGAGCAGTTGCTTGTCCGCGTCGGTCAGCGGCTTGCCCTGTTTGGGCATTTCGTCGGCCGCGACCCGTTTCCAGAGCCGGCTGGTGGCCGATCTGCCCGCGATGATCACCGGGCCGCTCTTGCCGCCCTTCATCGCCGAGGCCTTCCGCGACAGGTCCAGCCCACCCTTGCCGGCGACCGAGTCGTGGCAATCGAGGCAGTGCCGGGCCAGCAGCGGAGCGACGCGGGTTTCGAAGAACCGCTGCCGTCTCTGGATGGCCAGTTCCCTGGG
>Ga0310342_100003613_pt1 | contig 10203 bp, 9 predicted proteins | sample S15DNA20500_MG_FD_206155 | JGI IMG/M metagenome (GOLD analysis project Ga0310342, IMG submission 206155) | Marine microbial communities from station ALOHA, North Pacific Subtropical Gyre - S1503-DNA-20-500_MG | ecosystem: Environmental > Aquatic > Marine > Oceanic | place: Pacific Ocean: North...
AGTACTTGTATCCGTGTTCTCCAAAGAGAATGCAGATCGGAAGCACACCAAGAAGCGACACAATGTTTGCTAGGTTCCTGAGGACAATGTTTCGCGGTCGTTCTTGCATCGATATTCTGGAAGCGTGCTTCCAACTACCTTTCTACGCGACCTGGGCGCGTGCAGCACTGCTGGATGTTGGTTGAGGGTCTGGCTGGAGCACAAAGAAGTGATTGGTCAACTCTGGGTATGGGATCCCAAGAACCTTTGGAACTCGCGTGATCCAGGGATAGCTAAGTCTCAAGCCCCAATAGACCAGCCGTCCCACAATCGGAAGGCAGTGAAGTGGCGTTGGCATGAACGTCTTCCATTTCTTGACGAACTCGCATCCCATTTGCATCAAAACGTAAGGCGTGTTCATTCTCACGTTATGGACCGAGAGCTCACACTCCGCAAAAATCCGCTCGTAGTCGGCAACGCTTCGGTAAGCGGCCTGATAGTCACCTAGGCGTGTCGTGGTGTCTTTCCGGACGGTGGTTTCGCGACAAAGGATGACACCTCCCGGCTGAAGAGACGCGATCAGCTTCTCCAGCAAGCAGATGACGTCGTCTTCGTTGAGATACATCAGCATGCCACCGAGGAAAACCACCTCGTACTGATCCTCGGGCCGGAAGAGCGTCACGTCACCGTGAATCGTTTCGACGCTCGGGTTTGACGCACACCGCTTGTTCAATGCCTCATACAGCGGTTTGCTTGCCTCTATCGCGACCACTCGCGAAAACCGTTCGGCAAAGTACTCTGCCCAGTAACCAATACCGCTGCCCAAGTCGAGCACACACCCATCTGTGTTAGCCCCGTAAATCAGGCAACTGACGATCTTGCATTCGGCACGGAAGCGGAAACGGCCCGCGCTGGCCGGAAAACCGAAACCCTCCATCATGTACGGCCCCAAGATCGATACGTCTGCCGTGCTCCAATAACGGCTGATGGTTTCATAATCAAGGGGCGTCATGGCCCTACCGCACAGGTCATTCGCTGTCCGTTGATTCTCGGAAAAAGTCGCTCGGCCTCGCGAAGATCTTCGGTTGTGTCGATTTCGTACCAACGTTGTTTGTCAAAGACAACCGCTTCGAATGAGAGATCGCCATCTGCCACCATTTCCGCGAGAACCGCTTCGTAATACACGTTCACTCGGCCAGCTGAAATGTAGTGTTCCAACCGTCGGGTGACGCGTTGCCAGGAGGATCGCGAAAAACTGTACATGTTGACCGTCTTGTGGGGGAGTTCACCTGTTGGCTGATCTCTGCCCATGTTAAAACGTGTCACTCGGCTCGAACGATCCAGCGAAACCGTAGTTCCGTTCATCCAAGGAAGGATGCCCGAAACGGCAATTCGATCAGATTCCAACATCTCGCCCAGAAGGATGTCATCAAAGACCAAGTCGCACTCGAGAAGCAAGAAAGGCTCCTGGATTGTGTGGCGGGCTGTCCACAACGAGTAGATGTTGTTCGTCGTGCGGTATTTCGTGCTGCGGACATATTGGATGTCTAGTCCTCTCCCCGAACGGTCCAAAAAGTCACGGACGCAACCGTCAAGATGCCCCACGACCACGACCAAACGTTCGAATTCCCACGCACGCAGGCCTCGAACTAAACGTTCGAGAACTGGCGTTCCATTGACCTCGGTCAGGCACTTGGGCGAATCCTCGGTGAGTGGCTGGAGCCGGCTGCCCGTTCCAGCTGCAAGCAACAGTGCAGTTTTAATTCGATCCGTTCCATGATGTAATGTTCTCATTAACTCTCCGATGGATTCCGTGTTAACCACGCAAATGAAACCGACAGACGCCGCCTTGGACGAATGTTGGATTTCCAAACATTCTTGTGTCTTGTTGACAGAAGGGGTGGTAATGCTATCATGGCAACCACCCAGACACAAGCACCTCATCGCACTTCGATTTGTCCGATACCCGTGTGCCTGCATGGAGAATATAGGAGAGGAGGGGTATTTCCAAATGCCCAAAGTCGCTAAACAACTACGACACATCCGGCAATCCAGCGGTAAGACCCAGGCCGAAGTGGCCAGCCATTTGAATCTGTCGCGATCGACGGTTGTCCAGATGGAACGTGGTAATCGCCGCGTTACGGCTGAAGATGTCGAACGCCTTGCAGCGCTTTATCAATGTAGCCCCTCCGTGTTGCTGTCCGGCCCGCAAGTCGATGAAACGGATTGCGACGGCGACGTGTTGAGCGATTTGATTCAGGCGTTTCCCAGTATTCGTGACGATCACGAACAGTTCGCGGAAACCCAGCGAGTTCTCGCCATTGCGAGAACGCTGACGAACCTTGAACGGCGACTCTGTCTTGACTCGAACTCGCTTGGCTCGCACGCCTACCACGTCGGAACGCCGAACATTGCCTGGGAAGCCATGGAGCAGGGATTCCAGGCCGCTGAGGAAGAACGGCGTCGATTGAATCTTGGCGATGCCCCGATTCGTGACCTGGACCACACGCTTGTCATGAAACGTATCCGCATGACCAAGATCGACTTGCCGAAGGACGTGACCGCCATCTTTGTGAATTCGCAAGAGACGGGCTTCCTGATCATTGTCAATCGACGTTTTCCGATCGAGGCGCGACGGTTTCACTACGCACACGGTTTTGGACATTCGTTGTTCGACCGTTGTCGTCGCAGTTTCATTTGCAGTGCCGAATGCCGTCAGGATTTCGTTGAGGTTCGGGCCAGCGCCTTTGCGAATGGATTTCTGCTGCCGGAATCCAGCTTGCGGCGGTATCTGGAGTCGCTTGGCAAGGAGGTGCGAGGCCGGACATGCGGCGTACAAGTAAACCTCTTTTCCGAACGAAGCGAGCGGGTCCGCGAAGCGACGAATTTGCCAGTGACCGGCCGGAACCGCCGTGGCGCCGAACCGATCAACGTGTGTGACCTGACTCAGATTGCATCGTTCTTTGGCGTCAGCCGATCACTCGTGGCCACCCGACTGCGCAATCTTCGCTACATCACAGCGGCTCAATTCGAGTCGCTGGATGAGCTTGACGCGCAGGGTGTAGCAACGGCTGCGCACGAGGCATTGGCTCTCACCAACGCGCAGGTTGAATCGGAACACGACGCGTTTCGTTCCCGCCTGGTAGCGTTGGCCGTGACAGCCATGGACTGTGGGGTGTGCGACAGAGGCGAGTTCACAGAGATTGGCGAACTTGTGGGATTGGGCAGGGTACAACGCGAGGCACTGCTGCGGACGACAGAGTTGAGTGAAGAGAAAAGACAGTCGTGAGCGTTCCGGACGAGCGCCGCATAAGCGGGGAGAAACGTTAGCGAGCCGTTCCAAAAGCCCGAGGCCAACGTGGCCGACGGAAACGGCCGTGCGGTGGTAACGTTCCTGGAAGACTTCTGTGGGGTGCGCTGGTTCCTGCCGGGGCCCAAGGGAGCAGTTCGTCCCCAAGACTGCCGTTATCTCCGTTCCGCCACACCTCGCCAAAACCGTGAATCCCCCCTTTGGCTCGAAGGGGAAGTGGCTGGACAACATCACGCCGGCGGCCGTTTCCAACAACTTCCGAAAGGGAGTCGCCGTCGAACCCGGCGGGCACAGCTACGGCCACCTGGTGCCCGCCGAGGGCTACTTCAAAGACAATCCAGAGTATTTTGCACTGAGCAACGGAAGGCGAACGGGGTAAGGCAACCATCTCTGCTCGACAAATCCCGACGTGAAACGGCTTCTGGTGCAGGGTGTGCAAGAGAAATTCGACAAAGGCCTCGACTGGGTGCCGCTGGGACAGGAGGATGGATACCGCCGCTGCGAATGCGCCGAATGTGAGAAGTTGGACGATTACCGCTGCGAGGAGTTGGCATGGAGTGGAACGATTTCCTGTATGGCCCACTCAAGAACACCCCCCCTCGGAGCGAGTGTTCTTTCTGCACAAGGCGGTGATCGACGAAGTCGCCGAGTCTCATCCGGGCAAGAAGGTTCTATTGATGTGCTATGCGCCGACGGCATGGCCGTCAAAGAAAATAGACTATTTCGGCGACAACGTCATTGGCGAACTGATGAATCAGGAGCCGGAATTTCTCGAAGCATGGGGGGGTAAACTCACCGGCGTGAGCGGCCATGTCTATTGGTTCCTCAACGAGCTTCCGATAGGCTTCGACATCCACGCCACACCTCGCGAGGTAGCCGGTAAGGTCCGTTACCTGCACGAACATAAGTTCCTGGGCCGCTATCAGTTCGCCGAGAGCAATTGGGGCCTGGAGGGCCCGGCCATCTACGTGCTCGGGCGCATGATGGGGGACCTGGCGCTGGACCACCGGGCCATTGTTCAGGAATACTGTCACGGCGTCTTCGGCAAGGCGGGGGCGACGATGCTTCAGTTCTTTGACCTCTTCAACGAGCGGCATAAGCTTGTCCTCCCCTGGACGTGGGGGACTTCAAAAGCCGGCACAACAAGATACCCCCCTGGATCTCGACGACTCAGTTATACCTCATGAAATACCCACCTACATTCCTTGGACCAGCTCGAGTCACTTCTGGACCAGGCTGCGCAAGAGGCCGCCACCCCCCAAACGAATGCGTCTGTGTACTTTCGACGCCTGAGAACTTGGTCAATTGTATTTGGTGACCATTTCTTACCAGTTGGCCCAGGAACTCCCTTGGCGTTCAATTGAATTGCTACACCGCGGACGCTGCCACCCGGTTCGAGATAAATCTGGAATATTCGACGAACGATTTCAGCTTCATGCGACTCTACGACAAGGCGGTAATCAACGACCTTACCATATTCGTCAACAATTCGTTTCGAGCGGTAACCCTACGGGATCCGGTTTCCTCCAGTTCCTCGACCCTTCATTGCGTCTTGCAGCTGGGCTCGGCAAACGTTTCGAGACAAATCTCGAAGGAATTGGGCTTTGCCCATTTGATTGACTGAATAGATCAACTGGCCAACCAAATCCTCCCAATCGATCTTACCTTGAGCAATTGCCTCCATCCGAACACCCGCCTCCCGGAACGGAGTAATCCAGAAGCCTCCTTCAAGCAGATCGAACCGACCGAAACGATCCTGATCCCAGCACAGCACCAACGAGAACCTGCCAGATACGGCATCGTCTCTCATTCGAAGGAATCCCGCTCGCTTTTGAGTGTTGTCGCCACTGATTGCTTTGTCGATGTACTCGTCAATGATTACGTAGCCTTGTCGTTTGGCATACCGGTGGAGTTCATCACGTTGAGCTGATATAGATTGCTCCTGTTGATCGGTACTCATTCGAAGGTAAAGAACCGCCCGTTCGTTTTTGCTATTATTGAGAACAGCCATGACATGTTCCTTTTACAGACAAAGGAAGGTTGTGGTTAGAGCCACTTGGGTGTGACCAGCACCTGGGTGGCTTGCCCTATTTTGTCAAATTTGACCGACGGTTTTAATTACAACAAGGCGTAATTAATCACCCGTTACATCACTGTGATTTCTGAGAAAACTCTCTCTCTCTGCTGAATCCATACTTAGAGAACGTTCAGGGGACCCATTTTCTATCTAATTCAAACAAACTCATCCTAGCCGGAGCAGGATTTTCGGAATTTGCTCTACATAAGCCATAAGATCCATGTAGCAAATGGCTGTTGAGGATACGTTAGGCGTTCGGTACGGTAGGACTTTTTTTACTCTCGATACACACGCAGGATTTGATCCGAGATAATGTGGAATATATACTGAGAATCGCCTTTCACGAGAGTCTCTGTACTGAACCGTCACGCACTTTTACAAAATAACGATGGGAAAACACTTTTTTACCATCGGGAGGTAAGACGATGAGCCTTAAAAGTGCAGAGCCAAGCCCTGTTAAATGCCCCAAATGTGGTTCAACTCAGATTTCAGATACCACAATTGACAGCGAATTCTCGGTTACCGGTGGAATTATTTTAGACATAGGGCAATTCATTGGCACGACGCGGTTCTCAGCCACGACAGCGCTAAGACTGGGGATTGGGACCGCCGATACATCTTGTTTCGGGGTGGCGTGATGCACAGTCAACACAGCCTACGATCCGTGTTGTTGGACAAGGGGGGTGTATTCACCTTCGGTTGGCTCTGCATACTCGCATCACTTACCACCGCCGCAAACTCCGGTGCCATGGCGGATTCAACGCTCGACGACGCGCACTGGGCCTTTGTCTCGTTGAATCGTCCGCCGCTCTCGCCGGTCCAAGCAGTGGATCGTGTCCGCACTCCCATAGACTCGTTCGTCCTGGCGAAGCTTGAGTCGGAGGGTATTTTTCAGGGGTATTCGCCTGAAGCAGACCGGATCACATTATTGCGCCGCGCCTATTATGATCTTGTCGGACTGCCGCCGGAGCCTTCCGAAGTGGACCCCTATCTCGCTGACCGGAGGCCCGACACCTTCGAGCGGCTGATTGACCGCTTGCTTGCTTCGCCCCACTTCGGGGAGCGCTGGGCACCGCATTGGTTCGACGTGGCTGGGTTCTTGCCCGAACGACCCAATAAAGCCCACTACCGTGACTACGTCATTGGCGCTTTGAATCAAGACAAGCCGTACGACCGGTTCTTGGCCGAGCAGCTGGCGGGCGACGAGTTGGTCGATTGGCGTGCGGCCGAACAGTTCACGCCCGAAATCAAGGAGCTGCTATCGGCCACCGCTTTTCTGCTGTGTGCTCGCGACGACACCGATCAGGACGTGCTGAACATTTTACCGAACCGCCACCAGGTCGTGTTCGACACGATCGAAAACGTGGGGAGCAGCGTGTTGGGTTTGACAATGCAGTGTGTGCGCTGCCATTCGCACAAGTACGAGCCGATCCCGCAACGCGACTATTATCGGCTGATGGCGCTGTTGACGCCTTCCTTCAATGTGGATGCCTGGCTCACTCGAGACGAGCGCGTACTGCCAGACATTTCGCCGGCCCAAAAGACAAAGTTCGAAAATGAGAATGCTCAACTGGATCAGCAGATTGGCCAGCTCAAAAAGCAGCTGGAATCGGAGAGCGAAAATAGTTCTCGATCGAGTCTTCTCGCGGCGCGGATCGCCGAGCTGAAGGGCAAACGTCACGCCTGGGGCACGATCCCGGCGCTGTTCGATGCGGTTCCCGCGCCGCAAACGCATCTCCTAAATCGCGGCGAATATTGGACGCCAGGCCCGGAAGTACAACCGGGTTTTCTCAGTGCGCTGTGCGCAACCGAGGACGAGGCGCTGGTCCCCGAGTCGGATGCGCCCGCCAGCACGAGCGGTCGTCGACGGGCATTTGCGGCCTGGCTGAACCAACCCGACACACCAGCCAAGGCACTGGTCATGCGGGTTCACGTGAACCGGATTTGGCAGCATTTGTTCGGGCGCGGGATCGTGGCGACAGCGGGCAACCTCGGCCGATCCGGGTCTCCCCCAACCCATCCACAACTGATCGAATGGCTGGCCTGCGAGCTGCGACACTTCGGCCAGCACTCCAAGCCGCTGATCCGCCAGATCATGATATCGGCGGCTTACCGGCAGACTTCTTCGATTTCGGATTCCAATCCGCAGTCCGCAATCGCCAATCCCCACGAGATCGACCCGGACAACAAGTTGTTGTGGCGGATGCGACTGCGGCGATTGGAATCGGAGATCGTGCGCGACGCAATTCTGGCGACCAGCGGCAAGTTGGTCCACGCGCTGGGCGGCGCGCCCGTTCCTCTGCAAGCGCTGGACAACGGGCTGACCGTCGTCGCCCAAGGGGACGAGCTTCCTTCGCCTGGGGCCCGCTGGCGACGCTCGCTGTATTTGCGAAACCACCGGGGCGGTAATGCCGATGAGAGCGTGACGTTTTTGAAGGTGTTTGACCAGCCTGTGGTGGCCACCAATTGTCCGTGCCGACGCAGTTCGGCCGTCGTCCTCCAGTCCCTGGCCATGTTGAATGACGAGTTCGTTGTCGACGAGGCCTACCAATTCGCGCGGCGGGTAGCCGCTTTGGCAACCGGTGCCCAGCAGCAGGTTGAGCTCGCCTACCGGCTGGCACTGACCCGCGCACCATCGCCACAGGAAGCCGAGTGGTGTGAAGAGTTTCTGCGTCAGCAGCAGGCCAATTACGAAGCGGAACTACGGCCTCCACCTGATTCTGCGCAACCAGCGCTGGCCAGTCTGTGCCGAGTGCTGTTTAATATGAGTAACTTCCTCTATGTGGAATGACCCCGAAATGTTGCCCCCGATTCCGGACAGTTCAGCCGCCATCGACCGTCGAGAACTCCTTCGACGCAGCGGACTCGGTTTCGGCTCACTCGCCCTGGCTTATCTGTTGGATTCCGACGGGCTGACAACCGGCGGGAATGGGGCACGGGCAAGCGATCTTGATCTGGCTCCCCGCGTGACCCATTTTCCGCCGCGTGCCAATGCGGTGATCCAATTGGTACAGACGGGCGGCCCGCCCCAAATGGACCTTTTCGATCGCAAACCGGAACTGCAGAAACGCGACCGGCAGGTCTTCGAGGAGAAGGTGGAGAGCCTTCAGCCGGGCAGCGGCGCCAACCGGTTGCGAGCCTGCCCCTACGATTTTCGACACTACGGCGAGTGTGGTATGGAGTTGTCGGAATGGCTGCCCTGCACGGGCGCGATTGCCGACGAGATCTGCCTGGTGAACTCGATGGTTAGCGTCCATAACAACCACACCGAAGCGATTGTCAACTTAGCGACCGGTAAGATGACGGGGGGCCGTCCCACCCTGGGGGCCTGGATCAGCTACGCGCTGGGAACCGAGAATCAAGATCTGCCGGCCTTTGTGGTGCTCCGCCCACCGGAGGGCTATGCCACCACCGGGCGGATGATGTCGCTGAGCGGCTGGTTGCCTGCCTTGTATGGCGGTACCGAATTCAACTCTCAGGGGGACGCCGTCCACAACCTCAAACGCCCCGCGACGGTCCCCGCGAGCGTGCGGCGTGAGAGCCTTGAACTGTTAGCCAAATTGAACAAACGTCACCGTCAAGAGAAAGATCCGTTCGATTCCGAGCTGGAGACCCGCATCAAGAATTATGAGTTGGCGGCACGCATGCAGCTTAGCGCCGCTGACGTCCTCGACATCTCTGGTGAATCACCGGCAACGAGAAAGTTATATGGTCTGGACAACCCCGACGCGACGAAGGAAGCGATGGTCGGCGGCGGCTCGAAGCTCGCCCCCTTGGGCTATGCGACCCGCTGTTTGATGGCTCGGCGGCTCGTCGAAGCTGGCGTGCGTTTTGTGCAGGTGTTCGTTGGGAAAGGACAACCCTGGGACCTTCACGGCAGTTTGAAACGTCTGCCGAGCATGTGCCGCGTCAGCGATCAGGCGTCCGCTGCCTTGGTGACCGACCTCAAGAACCGCGGTTTGTTGGAGTCCACGATCGTGATGTGGTGCGGCGAGTTCGGCCGGCTGCCCGTGGCCCAAACGGGTGTCGAGACCCCCGCCGGCGACCCCGGCGGACGGGATCACAATAAATATGCCGGCAGCTTGTGGCTGGCTGGAGGCGGCTTCCAAGGCGGTTTTGTCTATGGGGCGAGCGACGACGTCGGCTACAAGGTCGTGGATAAACACTTTTCGGTGCCCGACCTCTTTGCCACGATAGCGCATCTCATGGGTCTCGACCACAAAGCGGTGACTTATTTGCATTCCGGTCGCCAGGAGAGCATGGCCGACGCGGTCACCACGGGGGCGCACGTCCACCACGAGATCCTGTAAAAAGGTCGACGTTCCGGCAGCGGCACCGACTCGACCTGCAATATCACCAACAATTTTTCGGTCGGTACTTCCCGGAACGGTATGTTGGTCATCACCGGTGGCGGACGTGTTTCCAACGACAAGGGTTACCTCGCCTGGGAAGCAGGTTCAACCGGGATGGCAACAATTAACGGCAACGGCTCGACCTGGACTAATTCCGGTGACCTGCACGGTCAGACTTGGTTGGTGTCTGATTTGGTTGTGGACGGGTGTCTGGTTTGGCTCTACTCTTTCGAGCTTCGATTCGGCTTTCGGATTCAGCTCCTATCCAACGTTCTGCAGTCCCGCGGCAATGCCGTTAATGGATTGCGCGATGACTCGTTTGATTTCCGCCTGTTGGACTTCGTCGTTAGATCTCCGCAACCGCCGCAGCAGGGCGATCTGTACGAAATTCATCGGGTCGACGTATGGGTTTCGGACTTGAATGCTATGCTGCAACCACGGTTCGGTATCGAGAACTTCTTCGCACTGCGTCACCAAGAGCAACT
>Ga0310342_100003615_pt1 | contig 10201 bp, 8 predicted proteins | sample S15DNA20500_MG_FD_206155 | JGI IMG/M metagenome (GOLD analysis project Ga0310342, IMG submission 206155) | Marine microbial communities from station ALOHA, North Pacific Subtropical Gyre - S1503-DNA-20-500_MG | ecosystem: Environmental > Aquatic > Marine > Oceanic | place: Pacific Ocean: North...
CGTGGCTGCCCTCTCCAGTTTGACACGCAACCCGCGGCCTCCTCAAGGAGTCGCCCCAACAATGTTGATCGGGCTGACCTTACCGGACCACTAGCCCGGTTTAAAAAATATAAGATTCGTATTTTCGTACACTTACGAATAATTCATGGGACGTGACAATCCTTCAAGGTTTGAACCCCGTGTGGGCGATATCCATAATGGAACACGTGCCAGTCCGGTAGAGCCATAAACCGGTGCCGATAACCACCGGGTACCGAACTTGCACCATCACGCCTCAGTGGTCGTACGACGTTGCAATGACGTCGAGCAGCGATCCATCGAAGGAGCCCGTGCGATGAATAATATCGCCCCCATTGGCCGTCCCGCGGCGTCAGAGTCCGTGCTGAATCCCGATCCCGCCGTATCACCACCCGCAAATGCCGCGCAACACCGCCCGGCTGACCAGGTCGAACTCTCGGCGGCCGCGCAGTTGCTCGGCCGCCTCGACGATTTGCCCGACGTGCGAGAGGACCTCGTGGCGCGTGTGCGCGAACAGATCCTCGACGGCACTTACGAGACTGAAGAAAAGCTCGACGCTGCGGTTTCGGAACTAGAGAACGATCTCCAGGACCTGGCCTGACCCCACCCCTTCCGCGCCAGCCGGGCGGGGTGGGCCATGGGTCCATCGCACCCGGCATCGCTTTCCGCTGCGAACAGGCTGCCGCTGCTTGGGCATCCCGCCACGTACCGTGGGAGCGATAACCTGCGCCGCCGCAGATCACTGGCCCGCCACCGTCCGAAAACGCACAACCCTCCCAGTCCCGACTGCCCGCAATATCCGATCAGGCCGCGCGACAGCGCCAGGGAATACAGGCGGTGCAATCCTCCGATTAGGCGCTGTATGAACGCTGGTGGCGCTTGCTCGCCTCGAACCCTAAAGCAAACCGCCGAGTGGCTCGATCGATGAACTGGGCGACTTCTCTATTAATCTGAACTCATACAGCCAAGCGCAGATCCGGAGATTGGGATATGGGGTTTCTCAAACGCGATACGCCGATCGTCGTCATCGATGACGACACCGACGGCCAGCAACGCCTGGCAACCATCCTGGGCGAGGACGGCGGCGCCGCGTCGGTCATGGCGTTCGCAGACCCAGCCGAAGCCTTGGCAAACCTGCCAGTAGACGTGACGGTAGTGGTGCTTTGCGAACAGAACCTCTCGGGAACCTCCGGCCTTGAGTGGATGCCCGACATGGTTCGCGCTGTCCGCGGCCCGGTCATCCTGATGTCCTCCGATGCCGATGCTTCCTTGGCCACGCAGGCGTTTCGCCAGGGCGCATCCGACTTTCTCGACAAGGGCGAAATGCTCCAGGCGCCCGAGCAGCTATACAAGGCCATCCGGGAAGCCCTGCGGCGCCACGATCTACGGCGTCAGTCCGGCGACCTGACCCGCCGATTGAAGCTGACCACCGGCAAGTTGGAACGCCGCAACGAACGGCTCAACCAGCACATCGTCGATACGCACCGCTTTGTGGAAAACGTGGCCCACGACTTCCGTACGCCCTTGACGGTGATCCAGGAATATGCCGCCCTGATGATGGAGCACGCGGAAGCGGGGCCAGGAGAACTGCCTTCGACCTGCCTCGGCCACATCATGTCGACGACCCGGGACCTGGCGGAACTGGTCGACGACCTGCTCGACAGCAGCCGCGTGAGGACACGCTCTCTGCGTGTCGATCGGCGCGTTTACACCGCGGCACAGCTGTTCGAGGCGGCGCGGCCGCTGCTGGTCACGCGGGCACGGTCAAAGAACATCCAGATCACTGAACAGATCGACGGGACATGCGAGGTCTTTTGTGACCTCCAGAAGGCCAAGCGCATCATCATCAACCTGGTCATCAACGCAATCAAGTACTCGCCCCACGCCAGTACCGTCTGCCTGCACGCAGAGGCAACGGGGGGACACGACGTGCGGATTGCCGTCTCTGACTCCGGCCCCGGGCTCAGCGCCGGGGACGTGGCCCAACTCGGCGAACGGTTCCGACAATTCGGGCAGGTCGCGGCGGCCCACCCCAAGGGCTATGGGCTCGGGCTGAACATCGCCAAGGAACTGATTTGGCTCAACCTCGGCCGCCTGGAGGTACGCAGCAACCAGGGTGCGGGAAGCACGTTCAGTTTCACGCTTCCCAACCCCGATCCCGAACACGCGGTGCGTCGCGTCATCGACCTGCTGGGCACCGATTTTGATCCGCTACACATGACGGTGGTACACGCCTCAACAGGTGGGGGCCCCGAAGAAAGCGGTCGACTTCGCACCTTCCTTGCCGCCCACTGCCATCCCATGGACCTGATCCTGGACACGATGAACGACAACGGCATCGTGCTGGTCGGAATGACGGCGGAACCGGACCACTGGATCCATCGCCTGCAGACCGCCCATGCGGCGTTGGCTGGCACCGATAACGCGTTTTCGTCCGGCCCGATCAACCTGCGATGGCTGGGCACATGGTCGGGCCACGAGTTGCCTGACGCCGTGGCGAAAGCGGCACTGGACCGCGTGATAGGTCTGCGTGCGTGTGCATGACGTTCCTGCATCGGAAACGCCCGATGCAGACAGGCAGGTTAGGTAGAACAAAAAGTCGATGCCGGTCGTTGTAACAAGGGTCGAGACACCGACCTCGACCGGGATCCCGGGGATGATGGATCCGGCATCGAAAACCGCAGCCGGTCGCCGGCGTGGTGCCAACCAACCATCGCGTGATCTTCTGCAAGAATCACAGTCGCGGCAGCCTCGACCTCGACGCACCGGGCGAGCTAACCCTTCGGAAGAAGGGCCAGTTCTACGATCTTCACCACCACCACAAGCTGGAATGCCGACGCCTTGGACGCCTGCAGCTCAAGCACGATGTAGCGTTGATGGAAACACTGGCAAGCCTTGGTTCCCCGCTACGGGTCCAGCACGCGGTGGCCTCCTGACCGAGCACCGCCACACCGCCACACCACCGACGGGGAAAAAGGCAGCTCTTCCCCCCCGGTCCAGGTTCCAATAGCATGGGAGCTTGGAGACCTGCCATGCGGAAGGTGCTGCCACCCAAGCACGACACCGCACACCCACCGCACCGCAATGGGACCGCACCAAAGTCACGGCCGGCGCGATGGCTGCGGACGGTACTGCTGGCCCTGTTGCTGATCGGATCAGGACATGTCGACGCCGAGTCGATTGGGCCACTGGTCACGCAATTGGCCAGCCCCTCGATTGAACAGCGGTACGCGGCGATCCAGGCACTGGGAGCCCAGGGCCCCGCGGCGGCCGAGGCCGTTGCGGAACTGATCTTCTGCCTCGATCGGTCGGGCGACGCCGATGAGCGTCGCCGCCTGATCGTCGCCTTGGGTCGTATCGGCTCTCCCCCAGAAACAATTGTGGCCTCGCTTCTACGCACGGCGTCGAACGTCGAGGGTGACGCTGCCCTGGAAGCAGCCATGCTCGAGGCGATCGGGAAAATGGGTCCGGACACGGTCCCCGCCCTCGTGGTGGGCCTGCAACATCCAATGGATGCGGGCATCCGACGTCTCTCGCTGGCGGGGCTGCGGCAACTCGGCGACGCCGCCGGACAGGCGGCGCCACAACTCGGCGACGCCCTTGCCGACGAGGGGCTGGCACTGGCCGCCGCCCGCACCTTGGCCGCACTGGGGCCCGCAGCCGAACCAGCCATCGATGATCTGATTGCGGCGTTGAACCGTCACTCCGACGAAGCGGTGAGCCACGCAGCGGCCACGGCCTTGGGGCGGATCGGAGCGCCGGCCCACCCCGCCCTGCAGCCGCTGTACGAACAGGCCCGCCACGGTCCCGCACGGCTCCGCGCCGCGACCGTCGTGGCACTGGCGGCGATCGACCCCGAACATGACCGCGTGGCCGCCCTGATCGTGGCAAACCTGGAGGATCCGGACGTGGAGGTGCGTCGCGCGGCCTGCCATGCCGCGGCCCGCCTGGGGCCAGCCGCCGCCGCCGCCGCTCCAACGCTCATCGACCAACTTTCTTTTGACCGATGCCGGTCTGCAGCCATCGCGGCGCTGGCGTCGATCGGAAACGCCACCGTCCCCCCGCTACTGGCGGTTCTCAACGATCCCGATCGGACCAATATCCACCGTGCGACCGTCGAGGTGCTCTATCACCTCGGTCCCCGCGCCGATGACGCCGTGACCAACCTCGTGCGACTGCTCAAAGGGGACGACCGATACATGGCCCGCGATGCAACGCGGGCCCTCGGCGCCATCGGACCCGCCGCACGGTGGAGCGTACCGGCCATCGTCGCCCAGATGACAGAGCCGGACAACGACATCCGTACCGCGTTCCATATGTCGCTGCAGGCCATCGGCCCAGCCGGCTCAGCGGCCATACGGCCCCTGGCCGATCTGATGGAACACGAAGAGGCCATGGTGCGGCAGTTCGCCGCCTGGTCGCTGGGCCGCGTGGGCGGTGCCGCCACTGTCGTGGCCCCCACCCTGGTCACCGCCTTGGACGACAACCACCATGCCGTACGCGTGTGGGCCGCGTGGGCGCTGGCCCGTATGGACCGACACGATGCGACCAAGTGCGTGCCGATCCTGAAGGCCGGCCTCGCCGCCGAGGATGTGCACATCCGCCAGGCCTGCGCCGAGGCGCTGGGCCGCATCGGGCCGGCCGCGGCACCCGCGGTGGGATCGCTGATCCACACGATGCGTGATGCGGATGCCGCCGTGCGCATGTGGACGGCGTGGTCACTGGGAAGAATTGGACGCCAGGCTGCGGGCGCTATGGGACCCCTGACGATGGCCCTCGACGATGACAACGCCCAGGTACGGCTTTGGGCCGGGCGTTCGCTCGACCGGCTGCGCGGCCAAGGAGCCGGCCGCGATCACGCCGATCCCGGGGGATAACTCAGTCGATTCCGACACGGGCGAGCAACCGGGCGGCGCGTGGATCGCCGGGTTGCCGCCGCAACGCCTCGCGATAAGCCTCGGCCGCCGCCTCGCCAAGTCCAGAGGATTCCAGGGCAATACCGTGCAGGATCGCCGGTTCTGGGCTGCTGCGGTCGAAACGGGCCGCGGTTTCGAACAGTGGAATGGCACGGGGAGATTCGCCGCGGCGATGCCAGACCAACCCGGCAAAGAGATAACCCTCATGCCGTCGGGGGGCCAGTTCGCGCACTTTTCCGGCCGCGGTCAGCGTCGACGCCAAATCCTCGGCAACCCAGGACAGTTCGGCGAGCCGAATCCATGAAACCACGTCCCCCGGATCTTGGCGGGTCAACTCGTGACCGATGGCCCTCGCCTCGTCGACGCGGCCGACCTGCTGGTAGGCGCAGACCAATGCCATGTCGATATACCGTCGACCGCGCAAATCCTCCTCCTTGCGGAGACGGGTAAGCATACGAATGGCCTGGTCAAACTGTCCGGCCTCGATCTGCGCCAGCGCCAGTTCTTCCGTGATCTGGAGATCGTCGGGTTGAAGCAGCGCCGCTTGGTGGAACAGCTCCACGGCCCCGTGGGCGTCACCTTTGACCAGGAGCAATCGCCCCACCGCCTCGCGGATTCCGGCGTTCTGTTCGAAGTATGTCATCTTGTCCTGGAGGACCGCCAACGCTTCGTCCACGCGATCCAAGGCAACCAGCATCTCGCCCGTCGCCAGCAGGTAGGCCACGTTGTCGGCCTCCATGGCATAGGCACGCGTGTACTGATCGAGGGCCTGTTCGTACTGCAACCACCGTTCCAGCACCACTCCCTGGTAGTAGTAGGCCTCAGCAATCTTGGGATCACAGGCCATGGCCTTCTGCAGGTAGTGGTAGCTGCGTTCGAGTCGACCGCGTTCCAATTCGATCCGCCCGGCGAGAATGAGTAGGTAGGGTGATGTTTCGTCTTGGGCCAGGCCATCACGCACCGTGATCTCTGCCTGCTCAAGATCACCCATCTCGAACTGCTGGTTCGCCAAGGCGAGCATCTGCGCCGAACGCATGGTCACCCAGCGCACCTTGGCGGTGCTAACCGCCCGTGCATGACGATTGGCGCAGCCACCCAGGGGTGCCAAGCTCGCCATCGCGATCAGCACGGCGAGAGGATACGGAGAAAGATGCTTCATGGCGTTTCCGTTTCTTCCGGCGGATCGGGGACATGCAGTTCGGCGTCAATGACATCGGCCGCCGCCTGTTTCATGATGCTGTTAGAAGGACCGTAAACGCGTTCACCGGTCAACGTTTCCTTCATCCGAACGGCCTCCACGAGCATCGGTTCCATGGTCAAGACCATGTTCACCCACCACATCGCCTTGTCACGGCGGCCCGCTTCCATGTGATCCACTGCTTTGCGCATGTGCGACGCCACCAGCTTGGTGCGGGAGAACGGCAGCAGTCTCTGACGTGCGCCGATTCGGGCCAGGTCGATGCTGTCGCGTACCCGCTCGCCCTCGGCGAACAGAATGTGATCCTTCACCACGGTCGGCTTGATCAGGAAGATCACCTCCGTACGACCCACCGTATCGTCCTGGCCGCGGAAGGCCGCGCCGGCCAGCGGCACATTGCCGAGCAACGGCACCTGGCGCCGCCCCACATCCACGTCTTCCTTGAACAGTCCGCCCATCACGACGGTCTGGCCGTTTCGCACGAGAATATTGGTCACCATCTCCTCGTTCGTCGTGTCCGGGATGACGAAGCCGCCCACGAGTCGCGTCGATCCGTCCGAGATGGAAGGGCGCAACTCAAGCCGGATAAACCCGTCATTGCCCACGAACGGCCGCACCGTCAACTGGGTGCCGACATCGAGAAACTCGACCGTCTGAGTTTCCGACGTCTCGGTCTGGATGGTGCTGATATAGCCGAGTCGCTCGCCTACGAGAAGTTCGGCGCGATGCCGATTCAACACCATCACCTTCGGATTGGCGATCACCGTCGTATCCGTCACCGAGTCCAGCGCCTTCACGAAGACCGCCGCGTTGCTACCCACCACGCCAAAACGGAAACTGCGATCCCCCGATCCCGTTTCGCCAGGGGTGATCTCGACGGCGCCGCCTTGGCCCTTGACCGACCCGTTGACCAACTGGTCGATCGTATTCATGGGATTGATGAAATTGACCAGGTCCATGTTCACCAGAATGGTCATATCGACCCCGAACGAGTTTTTTTCGGTCAGCTTGGCTTCCAGGATCGTCGCCTCGATCAACACCTGTTTCGGACGCACATCGAGTTGGTCGATCACCGCGCCGATCTGTTCAACGTGTTCTTCGAAATCACGAATGACCAGCGTGTCTTCGCCGGCAAAGCTGTTTTCGCCCGCGTCCGAAATCGTGGGCTGGAAACCCTTGGCAGGCGTGGCATTGACCGAGATCGATCCGGTCTCGGAGAGCAACGGCCTGACGAACTGCGCCGCATCCCCGGCGGGAATATAGTTCAGGCGCAGAACCTTGACGACCATCTTCTGCGCCGCTTCCTGCATCACCTTCAATTCGGCAGCGGTGTAGACGTAGATGAATTTTCCGTTTTCCTGGTACCCGAATCCGTTGCTATGGAGCACGGCGTCCAGGGCTTCGTAGAAATCGACCCCGTAGAGGTCTGCCGAGATCGCCCCGGTGATATTGCGACTGGCCACGATGTTGCGATGTGACTGGATGCTGAGCAATTGCAGCACCTTGGTCAATTGCAGGTCTTTCACATGCAGATCGATCTGGCCGAATGACCCGACGGTCACGACCTGCTTTGAGGTCACTTCCGGCGCCGCGCCGGCCTCAAGGAGACTGGCCGGTTGTGAATCGAAGGCCGTGGCGTTTGCGGTGTCGGCGATTTCGGTTTCCTCGGCCGCCACCGCCGGTTCGTTTTCCGCCATCTTTTCCTGCACCACCGACTTCAGCGTCTCCAGCAGATCGGTCACCTCGGTTTCCTGCCCGTGCACGTTGGCGGCCAGGCATCCCGCGCCGATGACCCCGGCCATCCAGCGAGTTGCTCGTCGGTGCTGTTTGTCCATGCCCGCCTCCTCGGACCCGGTGGCCCATCCTATCGATCGTCAATCAGCCCACCCAGGCAAATCCACGCATCATTCGCACGCTTGCCCAGTGGTGCGACACGTCTCATTGAGACGCCTTCCGCAGCTCAGCACGACGACCGGAACTGCCGTAGCCGCCCCGCCACATCGGCCCGTGATAAATGCCCTCACCCTTTCGCGACTTCTTCGATGGCGACCTGGCCCGTGAACGGCACCAGCGTACAAATGGCACGGCCGGGGCCTGCAGGGGCGTCAGCGGTTTTTCGAACTATCACCATCGTGGTTTTCTTCCATGCGAACACGCGCTCGCCCACTGGCGAACAGGTCGACCAGGTCGTCCGACTGGGCCGCAATCTTCTTGAGCAGATCGACCATCTGCTTACGTTGTTGCCCCGCGTTGGGCAGTCCCACGGCATAGGCGATGTTGGCATTCGGCGCCATGGCAACACCACCGCCATGGTCCGGGGTCGCCCACATGGTCCAAAGATGCAGGGCCAGGAGCATGGCCACCGCCGTGAGCAACGCGTTGGTGTACCGTAGTGTTGCCATAGTTATTACCCTTCCGTTCGTTTCAGATCGGCCAGATCCTCTCGCGACTGTGGGCGCAAAAAAACACCCCGGCCTTTCTGCCGGGGTGGCCGATAACAATAGGGCATCCAGTTACGGGGAAACCGCGTCGTTGGCCGTCAGGTTCAACTCGGCCACCTTCGCCGCCGGAACAACCGCGAAAATAACGCCGAGCCCGGTGTCGTACTGCCACGCAGCGCTGGTGTCGGCTGCCACCGAACTCTGGTCGGCCACCATGGCAAACGGGTTCGCCGGAGCCTGCTGAAGGTAGGGCCCCACGTCGTTGGTGTCACTTTTCCCCGCCGTGTATGCGGCGTTCTGCTCGCTGACCCTTGTCAACGTATCCCATCCGTCCTTCACAAGGTCCGGATAAACCCCCGCGTGCTGTACCTTTGCCAATTCCAACTGGCTGCGAATCGTCTGCAACTGGGAGACAAGGCGATTCGCTTGCGTCATTTCGCTAGCGTTGGCGAACTGAGGGACAACAATCGCGGCAAGAATTCCGAGGATAATTATCACACTGAAAATTTCACCCCGCGTGAACACGCCTTCTTTTTCCGCCCATTGCAATGCCTTCATAACCCATTCCCCTCGATCGTGACCAGTCCCCATTCGCCGTGGACTGGTTGGTTGTGTTGTCCCGCCAACCCGGCCGGGCTGGCCACAATGACCTTCTTTCATGTTCCGACCCGCACCGGGTTATTTCAAGAACCACGAGCGTCCAAACGCCTGTATTCGCCCGTTACCAACAGAACGATTCAGCCGGTGGGGCGGCTACCGGACAGGCCGAATCCGTGAGAAATGACGCGCCGCAAAACCGGCACGATCATCGGAATCGGAATGGCGAAAAAACCAGAGTGGCCCGGGGGACAGCGGGCCCCGGCGGACGAAGTGTTATCGGACAAATCGACAATCCCACGGTGGGGACGGCTTCGTTCGGAAACACGCGGCGTCTCACTCGCCCGGTTCCAGGACGGCCATGAAGGCTTCCTGGGGAATGTCCACGGCGCCAACACGCTTCATGCGCTTCTTGCCTTCCTTCTGGCGCTCCAGCAACTTGCGCTTGCGCGTCACGTCACCGCCGTAGCACTTCGCGGTGACGTTCTTGCCCATGGCCTTGATGGTTTCGCGGGCGATCACCTTGCCGCCAATGGCCGCCTGCAGGGGGATTTCGAACAGGTGTCGATCGATCTCCTTTTTGAGGCGCACCAGCAGTGCCCGACCTCGCTGCTCCGCCTTCTCCCGGTGGACGATCAGCGAAAGGGCATCCACCCGCTGGCCGTTGACCAGCACGTCGAGTTTCGCCAAGCGACCGGCCAAGAATCCCTCGAGGTGGTAGTCCATGGTTCCGTAACCGCGAGTGATGCTCTTCAGCTTGTCGTAGAAGTCGTAGATAATTTCCGCCAGCGGCAACCGGTACTCAATAATCTGGCGGGTGTCAGACAAATACTTCTGGTTCAGGTAAGCGCCCCGCCGCTGCTCGCAAAGCTTCATGAGGTCACCGATCGACGTGGTGGGCGTGATGAACTCGACCCGCACCATCGGTTCGCGGATCTCCGAAACGTTCGACAAGTCGGGCAGGTCAGCGGGGTTTGTGATGCGTTCGGTGCCGCCGCCTCGCATGGCAATCTCGTAGGTCACGGTCGGCG
>Ga0310342_100003616_pt1 | contig 10201 bp, 15 predicted proteins | sample S15DNA20500_MG_FD_206155 | JGI IMG/M metagenome (GOLD analysis project Ga0310342, IMG submission 206155) | Marine microbial communities from station ALOHA, North Pacific Subtropical Gyre - S1503-DNA-20-500_MG | ecosystem: Environmental > Aquatic > Marine > Oceanic | place: Pacific Ocean: North...
CATCAACCCGGCTGAACTTACACCTCTCCAAGCTGAAGATGTCAACCGGGCCATTATCTCATCTAATAGACTGCTAGGCATTATCAACCAGATACTCGACTTTGCCAAGATCGAAGCGGCTGAAATTGAGTATCAATCACAACCCTTTGATCTGGGTCAGGTGGTTCAGGATGTGGTTGATGTTTTAGCCCCACAAGCTACAGATAAAGGATTGAAACTGATCTCCGAGTTTGGGTCTGATCTAATTATGTCTCGCTCAGGTGACCAGCAGAAAATACATCAAGTTTTACTAAATCTGGTGGAGAATGCAATCAAGTTCACCGGGAATGGTCAGGTGGATCTAAAAGTCAACGGAGATGGTGACAATGTGAGTTTCCAGGTAATCGATAGCGGGATAGGTATCGCCAAGGAGAAAATTGACACTATCTTTGAATCCTTCACTCAAGTAGGATCGAATCAGGTGGGGACCGGGTTGGGATTATCCATCTGTCAAGAATTTGTCGCCGGCATGGGTGGCCAACTCCGGGTAGATAGCCAACCCAACAGGGGGTCGAATTTTAGTTTCGATTTGGAGCTTGAGAAGTCGAATGGTGTCGAGTCAGAGTCAGAGTCAGAGTCAGAGTCAGAGTCAGAGTCAGAGTCAGAGTCAGAGTCAGTCAGAAACGGTGTTAAGGTCTTAGTGGTTGACGATGATAAAGTTAATCAACAGGTAGTTTGTCGCTATTTAGAGACCATGGGTGTTAATTCCGAGGTGGCAGAAGATGGTAAGCAAGCTGTTAAGCGATGGGAGAAAACAAAGTTCGACCTGATACTGATGGATTTACAGATGCCGGTGCTGAACGGATTTGAAGCGACTGGACAGATAAGGAAATTAGAGAAGATAACCGGATTCCCCCGGACTCGGATTGTAGCTTTAACAGCTAGCCTGGTCGATCAGGTCGAGGAACAGTGTCAATCAGCCGGCATGGATGGATATATTCCCAAACCATTCAAACGTCAAGACCTAATTGATCAGATAGAATTGGTTTCTCATGGTTGATAAGGTGAATGGCAACGACTTCGAGGCTAAATCCGACCATGAAATTATAGTTCTGCTCGAGTCTCAAGTTCACGATTTACAGGACCGCTTAGGTGAATCGGAGAAGGGACGATCCAACCTGTTGATGCTTCAGGGGCAGGTATCCATCGTTCGTCTAGTATTCGCGGGTATATGCGGGTTGTTATTGGCCACGCTGGTGACGGCTGTTTTTTCTTGGTATACACCCAAAGCTAATTTGAGTACAGAGAAAGTGATTGCTCTAGCGGAACGGATACTGTTAGTGCTGACCGGTATTCTATCCAGTGTGGTAGCCGGATTCGGCGATAATCGTAACCATAAGGAGTCTTAGTGCGACTGCAACGGATTGATAATAAAGACTATATTTTCGGGGAGGTGAGGAATTACTGGTACTCTGAACTTGAAGAAGACGGCTTAGACCATCCTCTACTATTTTGCCCCTCAGAAATTAAAGCCGCTCGAAGACGAGCACTACGAAAACCCAGCACCAGACCCACCCAGTGGTGGCACCGATTGCTACCCAACCATAGGAATAAAAAAGATGAGTGATATGGACAACATCAGATCTCGATTACACGCCATCGAATTGACCCTAACCGATTTACAGGTGGCTATCGCTCGACTTGAAACCCAGCAGTCTCAATCGCATAAAACACTAGCCGTTATCGGTGGGGTAGCGGCTACGATGGTGGCTGGTATATTAGCTAAACTTCTGATAGCTTGATTATGAATGAATCCACTCTTGATAATCCGGTCGGTAGTGGAACTGGTTCAATCCCTGAAATCGACACAGGAGACGATCAAGGCTGAGTCAGAGAGTTTCGACACTGAAGCTGGTGTAAAAACCTCTCCAGGGGTGAAATCGGTAGCCCATGTGACCATCTGGGGTAAAGTAATTCTGTTAGCTATGGTAGCCGGAGACCTCCCCATCCTGGATTGGTTCAACTTATCAGGATCAGAGATATTTGAGTGGGGAGCGGTGATTTGTGTTTGCGGGGCTGGGGTACTGGGATTAGTTTCACACTGGAACTCAGCCGATAAAGCTGATCAGCGAGAATCAGCCCATCAAACCCAAGCTACCCAACTATCGAAACAAAGAACTGAAGAACACCGACAACGACGACAACGACGTAAAGACTCCAACTTCTTACCAGACCTTTAGGAGAGATGAGGATTCAGACAGTAACTGGATTATCGCACCAACATTCAACACAACTCTCCTGAAGAAACCCTGTCAGCGCCAGTAACGTTGACAGGGTTTTTTTATGGTATATAATAGTGCCGGTGTATTCAAATGTCTGGCTTGCGCAACCTTGGCCGGAAGGCGCAAGCCTGGCGTCTTTAAGGAGACTATTATGAAGATTTATCACGTACATCACCGCTACGCCCATACCGCTAGGGACTATTATTTCCCCTCTCTGGAAGCCGCTACAGCCTGGAATGAATATAATTTCACCCAGCGTAGAAATACGCTGATTGCCAGGATCGAGAACAAACTAACCCTACCGCTGGAACTGGAGGGTTTTGATCCCGGACCAAATTACGAACGAATAACCCGACAAACACTGAGATCTCTAAATTTATTTGACTATACCGATCCGGAACTGAGGGATTTCCAGAACGAATGGTTTTTATGCTCGCATTTTAGTGACGATAGTTTTTTCCACCCTCATGGTGACCATCGGAACTACTATCATTTCTCTAGTTGGATGTCCGAATACCAAAAGAAAGAATCCACTCCCTAACTATGAAAGTTTATCGCGTAACACACACCTACGATGATACGACCAAGACTTATTATCTACCTTCGATCTCAACCGCTACAGCCTGGAATCGGCACAATTTTAAGCAGCGAAAACAGATGCTGATCGCCAGAATAAAGAACAAACTCACCCTCCCGCCTGAGATGGAAGGTTTTGACCCCGGTCCCAGATACGGCAGAATAACCCGCAGCGTGCTGAGAAATCTAAATATCTTCGACTATACCGATCCAGAAAAGCTGGACTTTAAGAAAAAGTGGTTCTTGTGCAATTTCTTCAGTGACGATAGTTATTTCGACCACCGAGCCCCTGACAGCCCCTCAGCACCTATTAATACCAGTCGTAGTTACTTCCACTTCTCATCCTGGCTCAGCCGGTACCAAAAACGAGGGGATGACCGTATACCCTAACCCTTTTCGCTTGTTTAATTGTACTCCTGCACGTTACAATATAGTCAAGCAGGAGGATAATAATGGAAGTCGATTTCAGGTTGATGGATCACTTGATACTCAATGCTGGTGGTTATACTGAGGTAGCTGAGAAGATGGGTATAACTCGCCAGACCTTGTACCGAATAGTCAAGCCCCTCAACCATAAGAAGCCAATCCCACCAACCATAGCCCACTTAAATCAGTTAGCCGAGATACTGGACCTGGAGGCTATGACGTTTCTGAAAAAAAGTGGACGCAGACGCCGTAAAAGATCAAATAACCTTGCATCGGTGTAACTCCAGATGTTACAATTACACCATATCAAGTAAGGGTAACAAGGAGACAAAGAAATGAGTAATTTAACCACAACCACAACCCACACCAAGGTCGATTACAAAGATGCGGCTAAATTGATTGGGATTCCAACTGATTCCGTATTAGAGGAAATCCAAACGATGATAGATACCGACCTTTGGTGGATAGATGGACTCGAATATGTAGAGGATGACGGTCGAGGAATAGTCGTCGATATGGAGATAGCCGGTAGCTCGTCATTAACCCTTAACCTGAGAATAACTAGGGATAACTAATTCCCAGGAGACAGAGGAATGATCATCCAATCAATCAACAATCAGCCCACAGCAACTCTTGATGATTTATTAGCCCAAGTTGTTCAAGTCCAGGAGAATGCCACCCAATGGGAGAAAGAGGTTAAAGACCTCTTTCAATCCATCATGGGACAACGCAGGGAGACCACCTTGGAAGTTCTGGCAGAACTACTAGAGGAAACCAATCATTATAACAATTGCCCGGTAACTGGGATACCCCAGGGGTGGACACGGTCAACAACTTATCAAGCTAAAAAGAATCGAGAGATATTGAATGGGGCGATGGAGATTATCAATAAGGAGACAGAATAATGGAATTGAGAATCAAACGAAAGTCAGCTATAGGATGGGCACCGCACGAGAGGTATCTTCAAGTGCTGGTCGATCCGTCAGGTCAGGAACATTGGAGTTGTATTGTAATAAATTGCTCCGAACGTTCCGAGCTTGAAGCTGACAAGATGATGCACTCTTGGATTTGTAGTCAGCCGGAGTATCTTGATGATGGGGTGGAATTAACAGACGAGTTCGGACGAGTGCATCACCTCTACCCATAACAGTAGAGACAACTTGACATCCTAGACGGGATTATGATAAAGTAAGTTAATGGATATTAGATATAAAAAAAGCCCCGGCGGGAACCGAGGCGAAAAGGTGAATCCACAGGATGGAATCGAGACTATTGTATCAGACCTGCACCATCCTTTTCAACACCTGTTATATCCAGGTATGGAATTAGTGGCGATAACGTCTGATAACTATAATTATCGGACGTTATTTCCACCCATATCCAAACACAGTTCCCATAGACAGACCCTAAAAAATAACTTGAGTTCAGTTCTTAAAAGTATATCAAGAAAAGTTATCGGACATTATCCAGTTATGGATAACAGTTCGGAAAGTTTACGAGACAAGCGTCATGTCGAATTGGTCGGCATGAAAAAACCCCCGATCAGGGGGGTTTCATCAGAAAAACAATGTTAAATCATAATTTGCAACGGAGATAGTATATCATGGGAAATAAAACCCATCAAGACATTTTAGCTAAGCAGATTGGTCGTAACCGATTCAACCGGTTGTTCGCTGATCGACATCAAGCGGATGTACCGGCTGCTTTACGTACCTCGAAATATTGCAAGATGTCACTACTCAAGCGACTGACATCGGAAGCTGATAAACTGGCTGAGGTGAAAAATGAACGATAAAACCTTAGCTGAGCAGTTAGCTGGATTTGTCAGGATCTTAGAGATGAGATCTGATCAACAGGAATTTGGGAATAAAGCCCAACATGAATATGGCGTAGCTCGAAATCTAGTGTCACAAGCTATCACTAAAGTGAAATGGGCAGCCAGATACGCCGCTCAAGAATCTGGTGCTATCAAGGTGGTGTCAAAATGACAATAAGACATCGCACCGGTGGTGACAAGTATCAGAAGTCGGATCAGATGGATGCTAAATCGATCCAAGCTTATGTCAACGATCCTAAATCATGGAACCCGATTTATCTCTGGCACGCGCCAGGGGTTCCAACCTTTGCCGGGGCTGTTCTTTTAGCTAAAGAATCGAAACTGACCACCTTCGATCAATCCAAAGTGGTTATTAAGCAGAGTAATAATGGTACTTTCAGAGCTATTGTCACTGTTATCAATGGATCGAGTAGTCGTGGTGGGGCTGGTTCCCACACCGATTCTATCGTGGCGCGTGGGTTCGCTTATCGTAACGCCGTACGCCAGATGGTTCTCAGTGTTGGAGGTGCTAAATGATCTACAAGAGTCAGATTATACAAGGAGATGTCAGAACCGCACTGGGTACACTGGAAGACGCTTCTATAGATTGTGTGGTGACCTCACCCCCTTATTGGGGGTTACGTGATTACGGCACAGCCTCCTGGAACGGTGGTGACGATGGGTGTGATCATGTTGATCAGAAGTGTCTCAGTTCTGATAAGAATACGCTAGGTAATGGTAGAGGTGATCATGTTAGACAGACCATCTCTATGCAATATAAGTCTGTTTGTGGTAAATGCGGTGCATTACGCATTGACAATCAGATCGGGCTAGAATCTACCCCAGAAGAATACGTCGATACGATGGTTAAAGTGTTTAGCGAAGTATCACGGGTGTTGAAACCTAGCGGGACATTGTGGCTGAACTTGGGTGATAGTTACTCCGGGAGTGGCAAGGGACCAAGCAAGGGTCTCAACCAAGAATATCACCACCTGGAGGGCTATTCAACTGTACCCAACGGATTGAAATCCAAAGATCTGTGCGGGATTCCCTGGAGAGTGGCTTTCGCTCTCCAGGCGGATGGTTGGTATCTCCGTCAAGAAATTATCTGGAGTAAACCCAACCCCATGCCAGAGAGTGTCAAGGACCGGTGTACTAAAGCCCATGAGTCGATATTTCTGTTAGCTCATCCTGAGAGTAAAGGCAAGTATTACTATGATGCTGATGCTATTCGAGAGAAGTCTGAAACTCAATGGAACAGCACCCAGTTTGTGACTGAGAAACGGGTTCAACGTGACATCGGTAAAGGGTTCGGCAACCTCAACCAAGGTAATTCAGCCCATCCCGATCTTGAGCGTAGCGGTAGGAACAAACGCTCAGTCTGGAATATCAGCTTGAAACCCTACTCGGCTGCCCATTTCGCCACCTTCCCACCGGAATTACCGAGAACCTGTATTCTAGCTGGAACTTCAGAAAAGGGTGTTTGCCCTGATTGTGGGTTGAGTTGGGTGCGGGTGGTGGAACGTGATGTGAGCAATCGTATTCCTTCATCACCTCAGAGCAAATCAGCCGCAAATAGAAACAGAAATGATATTGATATTATGCGGTGTGGGGATACTTTTGCCACGAATACATTGGCCTGGAAACCACAATGCGACTGCAGTTCTGAGCCTGTACCTGCTACCGTCCTCGATCCGTTCGCTGGGGCTGGGACCACACTGATGGTAGCTAATCAACTGCAACGACACGCCATTGGGGTGGAACTCAACCCCGATTATCAGAAACTGGGTCAAGACAGAATCTATGATGATGCACCCCTGTTCAACAGTATCGGAGGTCTAGCATGATCGCTATCACCGACGATCAAGGTAACGAAATCGAACATACGGCCCATGAATGGGCTAGCATGTTAGCCCAACTGGGGTTGAGTGTAATCCCAGTGGGTGAGGATAAAACCCCGCGTATAAGTTCTTGGGCTAAGCATCAAACTCGACAGCCTACATCCAAAGAGCTGTCGAATTACTTCAGTAACGGAACTACCGGCTTTGCCGTGGTTTGTGGAAAAGTAAGTGGCAACCTGGAAACACTGGACTTTGATAACAAGAACGATAATTGTGTATTCGATCACTGGTTTCAGACGCTGAAAGATATGGATGCCGAACTGGCATCACGATTGTATGTGACTTCCACCCCTAGCGGTGGATTTCACGTCAGATACCGTTGCCCGGATGTGATCATCAAGGGTAATCGGAAACTAGCCGTTGTTGGATTGGATACGCTGATTGAAACCCGTGGACAAGGGGGTTACGCTCTTTGTCCACCTTCAATCGGCTACACCAAATACCAAGGCTCAGTCTCGGAAATCCCACTCTTACAACCCTCACAACATAAATTACTGATTGACCTGTGCCAATCGTTTGGCGCACCACCTGAACCTAAATCCACCCAACCCGATTCGATAACGGGTGAGCGACCTGGAGATCACTATAATCAATCTCCCGATGTAGAATCTCAGACGACAGATCTATTGATCAAAAATGGGTGGGAGTTGGTAGCGGAACGGGGCGACCGGATTTTCTGGAAACGCCCCGGTTCTTCAAATAAATGGTCAGCTAATTATAGTAAGTCACTGTCAATATTTTACTGTTTTAGTTCCGATGCCACCCCGTTCGAGCCGGATCAGGGATATAACCCCTTCGCTGTTCTATCTTTCCTGGAGTTCGAAGGTGATTTTGCAGCCGCTGCCAGGTCGTTGGCAGCGGTGACACCTGCCCCTCGTTCCGATATGTCCGTGGTACAGGCTGAAGTTCCACCGGTTACTGATAATCAGGTGGAGACCGAAGCCGATGACGGCAGTCTCAAAGACTGGGATATGAGTGAACTCAGCACGCTGATACCTCCCAACTCCTGGCTAGAGAAATATATCGAGTATGTCTATCCCACTGTTGATAGCCCCTCTCAATTTACCCTTGCTTGTGGGTTGTCGGTACTGTCGATGGCTATCCGCGATTCTCATATACCGTTTGGCACCTTCAGGATTAGACCTAACCTCTGGATCGCTATCGTAGCTCCATCCAGTATCTACCGTAAGTCGACATCGATACGGATCGCTCGACAGTTCCTGAACGAATTGGAACCCGGTGTTGTCCTACCGGATCAGATGTCTCCCGAAGCTTTCATCAGTTATCTAGCTGAAGAAAATGGCTTCGGTCTGTTTCACTGGTCGGAGATGGCTAGTCAGTTACTGTCGTTCGAGAAATCTTACATGGCTGAGTATAAGTCACTGTTGACCGAACTCTACGATTGCCCCCATCAGTTTACCAGAATGACTAAAGCTGATGGATTGGTCGAAATCGATAATCCGTTTATCAATATCCTATGCGCCTCAACTCAAAAGTGGCTTAACGACTGTTTAAGCGAAGGTAACCTGAAAGGCGGGTTCCTACCCCGATTTATCTATATTCAAGCCAGTTCTAAGGATCGGTTCGTCGGCTTTCCTCAAGCACCTGATCAGGCACTTAAACACAAACTACTCGATAAACTGAGCCTGATGGGGCAAAGTTTCAACGGACCCATCCAGGTTGATCCCAAAGCTATCGACCTCTATTCTGATCAAGCTAAAGAATTGGAACAGGCTTCGATGGGATCGGAACATGAAGGGATCGTTGGCGCTTTCTATAGTAGACTGAGTAACTATCTACTCAAGTTCGGACTGATCTACCAAGCCATGATGGACCATACCCAGACCGAGATCAGTCTGGAAGCTATGCAATATTCTGTCAGGTTATGCCAATACCTGCGCCAGAATATCGACCTGGTGATGGATCGTATTACCTACAGTCCCGATATGGCCGAACGACAGAAACTGATTGAACTGATCCGAGCTGAACCCGGTATCTCTCGCTCGAAATTGTTGAGATACTCTAAACTGAGTGTCAAACGGATGAACGATGGGCTCGATACCCTGGTCCAGGCTTATCAAGTTCATGTCAAGAAACAAGAGTCCACACTGAAGCAACGGGGTCCGTCTACCTCCCAATACTATATGGTCAAAAGGTAGATAAGATTTAATTATTCACAACTGTTCACTAATTATTCCCCTATTCTTCACGGACTCAAACCCATGCTGTCACTAGCTTTAATCGCTAAAATTAATTATTCACAGACCCCCTATTATGGGTTTGGTGTTGGATATAACGTAAACACCCATATAAGGGACTATAGTGAATAATTAATTAATTAGTATTTATTATACTATGACTAGGTTTAAGGTCGTGAAAAGTTAGTGAACAGTTAGTGAATAGTTGTGAATAATTAATTATAAGGAGACTATTATTATGGATGATAATTATATTCAAGCTAAGGGTAATGGTGACGGACACTCCATTACTCGCATTGCTCTGGTCTGGCATCAGGATCACGACCAGCCTATGGGCGCTTGGATCAATGGACACTACTACATACTAGCTGACAATAACCCTCAAACTATAAACAGGTCAGAAGATAGAAGGAGTGAAGACCATGTTCGGATTGTTTAAGAAATCGAAACCGGTGGATAATCCAGCTCGACCAGAGCTGAGCCCAGAGAATATCAAGAAATTGGTCTGGTATCAGAATCGACTCACACTGATGATGAACTCGTTCCGCACCCAAACCGAGCTAGCCCAGTACCTGGGTATCAAACGAGCTGTGCTGAACAAACTGCTCAACAAAAATGGAACCGTCACCTCCTATCTATCGATGCGACATTTTCCCCGCACTGACCTGACCCAAGCTGATCAGTTGATTAAAGATTTCAACGCTCGCACCTATCAAGAGATTAGGAAAGATCACCCGCTGGGTGACCTTGAGGTTCCATTTAGGGAAGAATTAGACACCGGCAGCTACCGGATCATCTTCGATGGATTCGATTTCACCTCATCCATCGATTTTAACGATCACCAGACCTATCCGCTGATGGGCTGGACTTACACCCTAGCTGATGTTAAAAAGCTGCATGGCTCTATCCCTGATAAGTATTGGGGACAAGTCTGGATTATCGTCGACTCTAGCGTCGGTGACTCGGCTGCTTATTTCCTACATAACGCCACCAAAGGTGAAGTTAATATCCGGCTGGATAAAC
>Ga0310342_100003617_pt1 | contig 10199 bp, 10 predicted proteins | sample S15DNA20500_MG_FD_206155 | JGI IMG/M metagenome (GOLD analysis project Ga0310342, IMG submission 206155) | Marine microbial communities from station ALOHA, North Pacific Subtropical Gyre - S1503-DNA-20-500_MG | ecosystem: Environmental > Aquatic > Marine > Oceanic | place: Pacific Ocean: North...
ACTGGTCCGCTGGCCCTTCTTGACCCGGCTTGTTGGCGGGTTTCGTCTTCTCGGAACTATTCTCTCCGGTGGCTTCAGACTCTGCATCTGCGCCGAGAAGATCGTCCAGAATCTCAAGTCCACGATCAGATCCCTGTTCACGGAGCCGTTCTGGCTCTGGCAGATCATCCAACCCGGATAGACCTAGCAATTCGAGAAACTCACTGGTGGTTCCGTAAAGTAACGGACGACCTACGGTATCGTCTTGTCCGGTCACCCTGACCAGGTTCCACTCCATCAGATTCTTGAGAATCGGTCCGCACTGAACACCACGGATGGTCTCCAGATCAGCTCGACGAACCGGCTGTCGGTAGGCGATCACCGCCAGGGTCTCGAAAGCAGCAGAGCTGAGGCGAATCTTTCGACCCTCTCCCCTCAGTCTTGCAACAAAGGGCGCGTATTCCGGTTTGGTCAGAAGACGTAATCCGGCACCATCTTCGTGGAGAATGTAGCCCCTCGAAGTGGTCAAGAGCTCTGCCTCCAAAGCCAGCAGTTGTTCACGCACCTCTCCCTTGGACGCTTCTCGTAACATCGCATTGAGCCGTCGACGGGAAACAGACTCGGGAGAGGCAAACAGAATCGCCTCGATGGTACTACGAAGAGCTTCGCCTTCGAGCGCCGTTGAAATCCCATCCGTACGATTCTCGTCAGATACATCGGGAGTGGGTTCGGAACCATTTCTATCTCTAGAAATCATCGATCTCCTTCGGGCCGTTTCACTTTCGAAGGAAACGGGTTTGTCTCGATATAGACAGGAATCCGCCTTCGGATTCTCTGCTCCACGGCAAGGATCTCCGCATCGGTAGCGGGTTGATTTCGCAACTCCTGGAGCAATTCCTCACGCACCTCAGAGTAGGAGCGAGTAGACCTCGTCTCCACTACCCTGAACAGATGCCAACCAAAATTATCCTCGTGGATGGGTCCCAACACCTCTCCTACTTCGACCTGGAATACCTCGAAAAAGATGGGGCTACCAGCCAGATCCGACTCCCGGATCCAACCTCCCCCGACCTTCGGCGTGAAAGAAGATCTCAGACCGACCGGTTTTTCCACGGCATTTTGTAGCGGGGTCCCCAATTCAAGAACCTTGACGGTCTGTTGGGCCCATCGTTCGATGATTTGACGTTCCTCGCTGTCGGCATCACCCATCGGAAATGCGATGTGCTCGATCAGACGGCGTGGTTCTTTCCAGCTTGCCCTCCACAGATCAAGGATCTGTTCCTCTTCGATCTGTCTATGGGCAGATATTACCTTCTGGATCAACAATGCTGGCCCAACCTCCAGCACTATTTCGCGGCGAAGGTCACTTTCAAGCAGACCCTGTTCCTCCAGTCGCAGTCTAGAGACCCTTCTTTCGTCGAAGGACCGACCGAGGATCTGATCCATTTCCTGTTCGACCCGGGCAACGACCTCCTCCGCCTCGATGCTTAAACCCAGGCTCCCTGCTTCCGAGATGAAAAGGGACTCTCTCACCAACCCGTTGAGGGCACGAGCTCCGTAGTAACGATCAAGGATCCGATCTCTCAGTTCACTCTCGGTGATGGTGTCATCACCGATCCGTGCCAGGACACGATCAGATGGCTGCTGGTGATCTCTCTCGGCTTCTGTTGCCCCATCGAGAGCTGGATAATAGCTGTCCAGTCCGGTTCTTTCCCGGGGAACTCCCTCACACCCCACGGTGAGAAACAGGACTGTCACAGTAAATATCAATAGCGAGAATTCCTTCAAACGTCTCCATCTTTCTCATAATGGCGTAGGATTTCAACCAACTGGGTGGTGGAGAGGAATCCCATCTCCACCATGCATAGCCCCATCATCTTGTGTCCTCTGCCAGCCCTCTTCAAACGATCCTGTTGCTGGAGTACTCGATTCACATCTTCCTTCGAAACAAAACCAAGTTTCACCGCCAGGTCACCGAAGCGGGTGGAACCGGATCCGAGCGGCTCTACTTCACTACCGTAACCAGATGGATGGGTGCGATGCCAGCGCCATGCGGTTTCGATGATGAAGGACAGTTCACTATGCTGAGGAGTCCATCCCAACATCGATCTCGCTTTTTCGTTCGATGCGAGCAGGATCGCTGGATCCCCGTCACGACGACCTTCTTCTACTACTGGAAAATCTATTCCCGAGATGGACTTGGCCACCTCGACCACTTCTCGAACACTGGCACCATGTGACGAACCCAGATTGATGGCGTGTCCGGCAACATCAGCGATTTTATTCAACGCCAGCAGATGCGCTGTCGCGATATCGGTGACATGTACGAAATCTCGGACACAGGTCCCGTCTGGTGTTTCCCAGTCACTACCAAAGATGATGAACCGCTCGCGAGTACCCAACGCACACTGAAGAAGCAGAGGAACCAGATGACTCTCGTCTCGGTGATCCTCCCCCACCAAACCCGAAGGATCCGCCCCAGCGGCATTGAAGTAGCGCAAACAGATATGTTGCAACGGATGTCGTTGGGCGATGGCAGAGAGGGAATCCTCCACCAGCTTTTTCGAATCACCGTAAGGATTGACCGGACAAAGCGGGTGAGTTTCGGGAATTGGGATTTCCTCGGGATCGCCATAGACTGCGGCTGTAGAGGAGTGAATCAGCTTTTGAACACCCGCTTCTAGCATCGCTTCCACTAGATTGAGAGTGCCCGCCAGATTGTTGTGATAGTAAACAGCAGGAATCTTAACCGACTCGGGAACACTGCAGGATGCTGCGAGATGGAATACCGCATCAAACTGGTAAGCCTCAAAGACTGAACGCAATACGCGCGGCTCATGGATGCTTCCCTCGATCAGATCCACCTCGGAAATCGCCTCCCTGTGACCGGTGCGGAGATCATCGAGCACCACGACCTCATGACCGGCTCGTAGGCTCTCGAGAACGCAATGGCTGCCGATATATCCGGCTCCTCCCACCACCAGGATTCTCATACCGTGTTCCTTCCAGGGCTCAATTTCAGCCAAGATTCTAAACGGTTTCCTGTCAGAAATCGCCCCTGGCACCTCATGTTGCAGTAGGATCGACCTCGGCCATCTGAGTGTCGATTTGTACCAGAACAGAGAACACCGAGAAGGGATTCCCCTCCGATGAGAAGAGACCAGAGAAGTGCTGATGCCCCCCGGACCATCGAGGTGTCCAGAGGGATCGTGCCCGGAATCCCGGCGAGTGTTCATTATCTCTGTGGTGGTACCACGATCCTCTGTGTCGCCAAGGTCGAAGAAGGCACTCCCAAGTGGCGCAACCGGCCGGCCGGCTGGGCAACCGCCGACTATTACATGATGCCTTATTCGGTCGAACCACGTATCGATCGGACAGGAACCGGCAAACAGGATGGACGATCCATCGAGATCCGCCGCCTGGTCGGGCGAGCCTTGCGATCTGGACTCGATCTCTCGCTGATTCCAGGTTACACGATCCGGGTCGATTGTGACGTTCTGCAAGCCGATGGTGGTACCCGCACCGCCTGCATCAATGCGACCGCAGTCGCACTCGGACTGCTTGTCGAAGAAAATCTCAAAAAAGGCGTTTTCGCCACCGATCCGAGACGGGCCGTGATTCTGGCCATGAGTGCCGGCATTTACGACAACCAACTACTGGTCGATTTGGACTATCCTGAGGACAGCGAAGCGAGCGTCGACCTCAATCTCATCGGGACAGCAACCGGTGAAGTGGTGGAAATAGTCGGCGGATGCGAGGACGGTCCCATCGCCATGGACACCCTCCAAAAGGTGATCGCCGCCGCTCAGGATGGCATCCTTCAGGTTCACGAGATGCTCGGTGACGACATCTACCCCCTATCCGGCTAATGCCCGGCTCAGGAAAGAGCCTTGACCCGCTTTTGTGGGTCGTCTTGCACAACCCTCTCTGCTTCCGTAGCATCCACGACACGCCCGGACCCCAGGGGACCTCCCCAGCATGGAAATCTCGGAGTATCTCGTGATCCCTTGGCCAGACCGCACTCTTCTGATCGCTTCCGGGAATCCTCACAAGCACGATGAGATTTGCCGGGAACTGTCGTTGGCCGAGGGCCTTCTGCTGCGGCCCAGCGATGTGGAATCGAAACTGGCCAGTGCTGCACCAGATCCGCTCGAAGACGGTGAAACACTGCTCGAAAATGCGATTATCAAAGCCACCGCCTTTTCGCTCTGGAGCGGCTTGCCGGCACTGGCGGATGATACCGGGCTGATGGTCGATGCTCTCGACGGCGCTCCTGGAGTCCACGCAGCCCGCTTCGCTGGAGAGAACGCTACCTTCCAGGACAATGTCGATAAGTTGCTGAAACAGCTGGGCGACCTTCCTCAACAACAACGGGGAGCGGAATTTCGTTGTGTACTGGCGCTCTGTGACGGAGATCAGGTGATTCTCACCGTCGAGGAGAAATGTGCCGGGTCGATCGCACTCGAACCGAGGGGAAAAGACGGTTTTGGATATGACCCCGTCTTTGTCCCCGCCAATAATACCCTCACCTTTGCCGAGTTGACCGCATCTCAAAAGGACGGCATCAGTCATAGAGGTCGTGCGGTGAGACGATTTGCAGGGCTTTATAATGAACTCGGTACAGCGGAAGGTTTCCGTTGAATTATCCCGCAGAGAAAATTCGGAACTTCTCCATTGTGGCTCATATCGACCACGGTAAATCGACCCTCGCCGACCGTCTCCTGCTGAAAACGGAAACCATCACCGAGCGAGAGTTCGAAGATCAACTACTCGATGACATGGATCTGGAAAAAGAACGAGGAATCACCATCAAGGCCAAGACGGTCCGGATGGAATACACAGCTGATGACGGGGAAACCTACGTGCTCAATTTGATCGACACTCCTGGGCATGTCGATTTCGGATACGAGGTTTCTCGCAGTCTCGCCGCCTGTCAGGGTGCTCTTCTGGTGGTGGACGCAGCTCAGGGGGTCGAGGCGCAGACTGTCGCCAACGCGTTCTTGGCGATCGAGGGAGGTCTTGAGATCATCCCGGTCATGAACAAGATCGACCTCGCAACTGCACGGCCTGATGAAGTCGATGACGAACTTGCACAGACTTTTGGCTTCCATAAGCGAGAAGCGATTCGCTGCTCTGCCAAGACCGGAGAAGGTACCGACGAATTACTGGAAGCCATCGTCACCTTCGTCCCTGCCCCTGAAGTCGACAGGGAGACCTCTTTACGAGCACTGATCTTCGATTCTCATTACGATGAATATCGGGGAGTCATCGTCTACTTGTGCATCAAAGAGGGTCGTCTCCATAAGGGGGAGGACATCATCCTGATGTCCTCTGGTCGTAAGTACAGCGTCGACGAAGTGGGCTATTTCCGTCCGGGAATGGTAGCTACAGATGTTCTGGAGGCAGGCGAGGTCGGATATTTCTTCGCCAGCATCAAGACGATTCACGATGTCAAGATTGGTGATACGGTCACTACTCGTCTCGATGGAGCTACCGAGAGTCTCCCTGGATTCAAGAATCCTAAATCGATGGTCTATTGCGGCAGCTATCCGGCCGACAGTGATGACTACGAAGATCTGCGGCTCGCTCTCGACAAGTTGTTGCTCAATGATCCATCCTTCACCTTCCAACCCGAATCTTCCGATGCTCTCGGCTTCGGTTTCCGATGTGGCTTCCTCGGTCTGCTGCACATGGAAATCGTTCAGGAACGGCTGGAGAGAGATTCTGGCATCATACTGGTACAAACTGCTCCGACAGTTACTTACGAAATCCTGCTGAAGGATGGTCAAGTCAAGTTGATCGACAGCCCCAGTCAATTACCTGATCTGATGCTGGTTGATGAAGTGCGGGAGCCGATCGTCGAAGCTCATGTCATCATCCCAAAGGAGTACATCGGGGTCGTGATGAAGTTGATGGAGGAAAAGCGTGGAGAATGGAGAAAGAGTGAGTTTCTGTCGCCAACCCGTGTCCAGATGACCTACGAAGCTCCGTTGGCGGAGATCATCACGGATTTCTACGACAAGCTAAAATCGGTGACACGTGGCTATGGAACCCTCGACTACAACTTTAAAAGGTATCGCAAGGACAAGCTTGTCCGACTCAACATCCTGGTCAATGGCGATCCGGTCGATGCCTTGAGCATCATCCTCCACAAGGACGTTGCAGAACGCCGTGGTCGGATCTTGTTAAAGAAACTCAAAACTGTCATCCCACGCCATATGTTTCAGGTGCCCCTGCAAGCAGCCATTGGCGGAAAAGTCATCGCCAGGGAAACGATCAAGGCCCTGATGAAAAACGTCACGGCAAAATGCTACGGGGGAGATATCTCGAGAAAACGAAAGCTCCTGGAAAAACAAAAAGAAGGTAAGAAAAGACTGAAACAAATCGGCAGTGTCTCCATCCCCCAGGATGCATTCATGGCGGTTCTTCGTCTCGATGAAGAGGAAAAGAAATGAGCTGGAAGTCCCTTCGAGAGAACATAGAGGCGGTCACTGTCGCCATCTTGCTGGCACTTCTCATTCGCCACTTCGTATTTGAATCCTACGAGATCCCTACCGGTTCGATGGCGCCAGGACTCAACGGTCTTCACGTGGAGGTTCACTGTCCGAATTGCGACACAGAAAATCATGTCGGAATCCACAGTGACAGCATCACCAACAAGATAAAAATGGGAAACCGGATCGAGATCTTCGAAGGAATCTGTCCAAACCAGGATCAAGCCATCAAGATACCCACACTGGGAAATGACCGTTTCCTGTGTCCAGCATGCGGACAGGCACATCCAACTTCAGGTGGAACTCTCAGAAGAGAGGTTGCCATCTCGATACGTGCCTGGTGCAAGGAGTGCACCAATCGCTTTCCCGTGGTTGTAAACAACAGTGACATCCTTGGAGGAAATAAAATTCTAGTCGACAAGGTCGGCTACGACTGGAGCGAACCTGAACGCTGGGACGTTGTGGTATTTCGATTCAATCGCGAGAGAAACTACATCAAACGATTGGTTGGTCTTCCTGGCGAAAAGATCCGGGTTACACACGGTGATATCCAGATCAACGGATTGATCGAATCCAAACCACTGGAGGTACAAGAACATTTCTGGATACCGATCCATGACTCGGCAGTAAAAGAGAACGGGCAAGTCGAATCGGCATGGAATGCGCCGCCGGGCTGGATCCGTAACAATGCTGGTTGGGATTTCAACCAGATCCAAGGGGAAGGGCAGCTCAAATACGTCCGTGGAGTGAATAACAAATACAATTACAACTCGCTTCGAGGATCGACTACGGGAATCAGCTCTCCGGTGAGAGATCTCGATCTGCGCACTACCCTGAGAGCCACGCCCGAACCTGGAAAGAGTGAGGCGCGACTGTCCCTGTCGATACAAAATCACCCGTCCGAATATCGCTGGTCTTTCCCCTTCGAAACGGGAAATGCCGAACTAGAATTAATCAAACCCGACAGGGCCCCAAACGTGCTGGCGACCCTGGAAGGATTTGCCCTGGAACCTGATCGGAAGTATCAGATAGAAGTCCAGGTTGTTGATCGGAGAGTTCGACTCATCGTGGATGGGAAATTGCTCTCTGATATTGCCCTCCCGGCAACAGAGCTCGAATCCGGTACTGCGGTAGGAAATCAGGTCGCACTCGCTAGCGGCGTATCGATTGGCGCAAAAAAGTGCGGTGGCACCATTGAGCACCTCCAGCTGTTCCGTGACCAGCACTGGACACTGGATGGAAACTATGGGATATCGACCCCATACCAGATCGAAGCGAACAGGTATTTCGTGATGGGAGACAATAGCCCTTCGAGCCTGGATTCGCGATACTGGGGTTCGTTCGCACGTTCAAATTTGCTCGGACGAGGTTTCGTCATCTTCTGGCCTGCCCTTCCCGGGCGAAACGAGATCGGATTCATCCGTTGATTCTCACCGTCAGAAATCTCTGTAAATCCTATAGCAATCGACGGGTCGTCGATCGAGTCTCTTTCGATGTTCCCCCCGGTGCTGTCATTGGACTTCTGGGCAAAAACGGTGCTGGAAAAACGACCACCTTCCGGATGACAATGGGAATGATTCGCTCCGACCAGGGTCAGGTTTTCTTCAACGGTGAAGAAATCTCTACGTTGCCGATGTACCAGCGCGCACGCCGCGGAATGGGTTTTTTACCCCAGGAAACGTCTGTTTTTCGCGGGCTCTCTGCTCGACAAAATCTAGCCGCAGTACTGGAGACCCGCCCTCTCAGTGAGCCTGAACGAGCTGATCGGCTGGAAAACCTCATCGAGGATTTCGGTCTTCAAAGAGTTGCTGATAGCAAAGCTGAAGTGCTCTCCGGCGGTGAAAAGCGACGCCTTGAAGTGGCCCGGGCGCTGATTTCGGAACCAACGCTGATCCTTCTCGATGAACCTTTTAGCGGCGTCGATCCGATCGCTGTGGCCGATCTGCAACAGGTGATCCGATACCTTTCCGAACAGGGAATCGGAGTGCTCCTCACCGACCACAACGTGAGAGACACCCTCAACGTATGTGATCGATCATTCATCATCTACGACGGTCGCATCATCGCCCAGGGCGATCAGGAGGAGATCCTTCAGGATTCGGATGCACGGCGGTACTATCTCGGCGAACAGTTTTCGATGTGATGAAGGACATTATCGCATGAAGCAACAACCTCTGGTATTTCTTGCCATCGCAGCGTGGATAATCCCGGGTTGGGGTCATCTGCTGACAAAACGAAAGACCACCGGACTCACAATTTTTGTAGTTGTCAATCTGCTGTGGATCTCGGGAATGTTGTTGTCGGAGTACGAGGGCGGGTCCCGCTTATTCCATCCCTGGCTCTTTTGGGCTGGAGCCGGTTGTGGAGGAACCGCAGTGGTTTCCCTCATCGATCCAGCCGCCGAACATGCTCTTTACGGAATGCAGAGCGTTCGAGAATATCAAGACGTTCCAAAATGGAATGACACCGGGGTGCTGTTGGTTTGCGTTGCAGGACTTCTCAACATCCTATGCCTGCTCGATGTGATCGATGCGCGCTTGAGTCCCTCCTCCAGGGAGACAGTTAAATCCAAGAGCAGCGAGGTAAAGTAGTGGCAAAGATGCTGGTCTTTCTGGTCATGACCGCAATGATCTCGGTAGTTCATGTATCGGTGACTCGCATCGGAGAACGAAAAACCTCCCTGAGACAAGAGGCTCTGCGCTATTTCCTCCTTGTGGCAGGCGGAATCACGATCCTGGCGCTGATCGTGGAGTTCTTGTCGATGGCCTTTCAGTAATTCTCCAGGTTCGATACCATGAATGACGGTGAGCGGGCGTAGCGGTCGCGCCATGGCAATGCCATGTCGAGGAAAGTCCGAGCTCCACAGGACAGGGTGGTGGGTAACTCCCACCGGGAGCGATCCCAGGGAAAGTGCCACAGAAAATATACCGCCGACGCTCTTCGGATCGTCGGTAAGGGTGAAATGGTGAGGTAAGAGCTCACCGCGGGGGCGGTGACGTCCCTGGCAGGGTAAACCCCACCCGGAGAAAGACCAAACAGAGGTGAAGGAGTTGTCCGCTCCATTCTCGGCGAAAGTCGGGTTATTGCCCGGGTAGGTCGTTCGAGTTGTCCGGCAACGGGCAACCCAGAGGAATGATCGCACATCGATCTCGTATCGGTGAACAAGACTCGGCTTACAGCCCGCGCACCACTTTTCTTGTCCCCCTCTGGGTACCACCCTCTCGCTCCCCTCTCTTCATAGTTGTTGTTGATTGAGTTTCGGCGTAACTAATGTCCAAAGTCGCCTGCTTCTTGACTCTCAGTGATGTGTCCTCAATCATCCCGCCCAGCGCAATGAAATCTTTAAATGAGCATGAGGGACGGATTCTTGAACTCTCAACAGCAACCAGATCAAGATCAACCAGCTAAAGGCATCCGGTCTCGATTGCTGCAACCGGTCGACATCGCTTCTCTGGTTGCATTTCGTATCTTCCTCGGTGGCAGCATCTTGTTTGAAACGATCCGTTACTGGATCGAGGGAAATCTTCAGTCCTACTACATCGACGCTCCCTTTCACTTCAAGTTCTACGGATTCACCTGGGTCGAAAAAGTGCCGGAACCGCTGATGAACCTCGTCTTCTTGCTGACCACACTGTCTGCCCTTGGCGTATTTCTCGGTTACCGGCACAGGATCTCGTCGATACTGCTTTTTGTCACATTCACCTATTTGTTCCTGCTCGATGCAGC
>Ga0310342_100003618_pt1 | contig 10199 bp, 8 predicted proteins | sample S15DNA20500_MG_FD_206155 | JGI IMG/M metagenome (GOLD analysis project Ga0310342, IMG submission 206155) | Marine microbial communities from station ALOHA, North Pacific Subtropical Gyre - S1503-DNA-20-500_MG | ecosystem: Environmental > Aquatic > Marine > Oceanic | place: Pacific Ocean: North...
CGTTGTTCCATGCCTGGAGGTTACAGCAGGGCCCGCTCGAAGGTCGATAGGACTCGTTGCCTGCACGCCGGCTCGATCTCGTTGGGCCGGATCGCGCCCTGCAGGCTTGCGGGGGGTGCTGGGATCCGCGGGCTCGCCGGCTAGTTGCGGCGCGCGATGAGCTGCCTGTCGACGCGCTTCGAGATCTCACTGGACATTGCTCGCCTCGCCTCGAGCTGCTGCAGGAGCGTGGTGATCTGGTGCTCGGCAGCTTGCTGGACGATGGCGTCGGTCTGCTGCTTGACCCGGGTGTCGAGGTGGGTGCTGACCTGCTCGAAGAGGGTCGCGAGGTCGGCTTCCAGATTCTGGGTGACCGTGGGGTCCGCAAGGGCCAGGTCCGCCACGGCCGGGGCCGTATCTGCAGACGCGGCCGTCCACGGGTAGGCGGTGCCGGTTGCGACCACAGCCACGAGGCAGGCGGCCGCCGCGACTCGCGAGCTCCAGCTCGTCCGGCGCGATCGCCCTTCGACACTCGTGATCTGCCTGTTCGTTGCGATCTCGTCGCGGGAGTTCGCGAGTGTGTGGTGCGACATCTGCCTGCCTCCGGCGTTCTGCGTGGGGGGTGTATCGGCAATCGGTTGCAGGAAGCTGATACCCTCCGGCCAGATCCGGCGCTTGGTTCACAATCTCTTCACACTTCGTGCAAGAGGGAGTTCTCCCAGGCAGCTGCATGGCAACTCGCTGGCAACGGGGCGGCAAGTCGAACGTGCTACGAAGGGTCGGGATGCGACGCGACGAAAGCGCGGAAGGCCAGGATCGCTCTTCGACGTACCTCGCAGTGGCGGTCGCGGCCCTGGCGGGCTCGCTCGTCTGGCTGCGGTACCACTCGGAGTCTCCCGATCCCCGGCTCTTCGCCCCGACCGATCTGGCGAACTACTACTACCCGATCGCCGACCTCGTCGGGCGGCGCCTTGCAGCAGGCGAAGTGCCTGTCTGGAACCCGGCCTCGTGTAGTGGGATCCCGCTGCTCGCCAGCCTGCAGGCGGCCGTCCTGTATCCGTTCACGTGGCTGTCCGTTTTCCTGCCGACGGCCGACGCGCTGTGGGCGGGGCTGTGGGTCCAGGTCCTGATGGCGGGGGCCTTCACGGCGGCGGCCTTGCGGGCTGGCGGCGTTCACTGGGCGGCCGCGGGTCTCGGCGGCGTCTTCTACGTGCAGGCCTGCCTGCTCGGCAACTTGATATGGCCCCCGAGTGTCGCAACGATGACCTGGCTGCCCCTGCTGTGGCTGTGCGTCGAGAAGCTGGTCCGGCAGATGCAATTCGGGTGGTGGGCAGCGCTCGCCGTCGCGACGGGGCTCCAAGTGCTGGCCGGTTTTCCCCAGTACCTCGTGTACGGCTTCTACTGGCTGGTCCCCTATGCGGCAATTCTCGTCGCGACACGGGTACCGCGCGGTGCGCGTGCAGCGCGTTCCCTGTGGATGCTGCTGGCCGTCGTTCTCGGCGTCGGACTCGCTGCCGCGCAGGTGATTCCCACCCTCGAACTTGCAGGCGAGAGCGCTCGCGGCGGGGGACTGACGGTTGCCGACGTCCACTACCTCGATCCCGGAACCCTGCCGGCCGGAAAGATTCTCGCGAACATCCTCGATCCCGAGCCGAAGAACCCCACCTTCGATCTCAAGGCCGGTACCGGTTATCTCGGAGTCGCGAGCGTGTTCGCCGTGGTCGCGATGCTCTGGCTGCGAGGCCGCTCGTTGCGAACCGCGTACCTGCTGGCGGCTGGCCTACTGGCCCTGCTGCTGTCGGATGGCTTTCTGGGAATCGCGTCGCCGCTCTTCCGCGTGTATCACGAACTTCCCACCGGCGGGCTCTTCCGGACGCCCGAGCGGCTGCGCTTCATCACGATGATCTGTTTTGTGGCGCTCGCGAGCGGGGGTCTCGACGCCTTGCTTCGACACCGGGCCGAGCGACGACCCGTCGCGCTCGTCGTGGTGATGTGCCTGGTGGCCGTCGTAGTGGTACTCGCCGGTGGCCCGGGTGTGGGTTGGCGAACGCTCGTCGCGGTTCTGCTCGTGCTCCTGCTGTTGCTCGGACCGCCGCTCTTTGTGGCGGCGGGTGCCTGGCCGCGCACCGTCGTCGCCTGTGCGTGGGTGGCCTTCGTCAGCCTCGATCTCTGGCTCGCCACGGCCCCGGCGGGCGTCCTGCACGCCTACCCGCGCCAGCTGTCCGAGCGATATCAGGCGGCCTTCAAGAGCGCGCGCATCGAGGACGCGCAGCTTGCAGGGCTGCTGGCCACGCCCGGCTTTGCACGGGTCGAACCCCACGGCTTCTTTCCCTTCAACGCGGCGGGGGGCGCCTACGGGCTGCATCGGTCGGCCTGTTACGAGCCGCTGTCCCCCGCGCAGTGGCGCTCTCTCAGCGAAGTGCTCTCGCCCGAGAGCAAGCTGCGGGGTGGGATCGCGAACCCGAACCCCGAACAGCGGCCGGTCTTCTACGACGTGGCGGCGGTCTCGACAATCGTTCGCCCGCGCCGGGGTGCCGCCATTTTACAGGTCAACCACGACGCCCTGCCGCGCGCCTACCTCGTCGAAGCCGCCACCCAGGCCACCCAGGCCGAGGCGTTCGTCCACATTCGGGACGGCACCTTCGACTTCCATCGCGGCGTGCTGCTGGAAGCGGAAGTTCCCGCAAGCCCTGCGAATCCCCGTCCCGCGACCGCCGCGCGGATCCTCGCCCACGAGGCAGAACGCGTGAAGATCGCGGTGCACGCGGAGCGCGATGCGTGGCTCGTTCTTACAGACACCTTCTATCCGGGTTGGAACGCCGAGGTCGATGGAGAAAGGCTGCCGATCCTGCGAGCCAACGGGCTGTACCGTGCTGTACGGGTGTCGGCTGGGGACCAGACTGTCGTGTTCAGCTATCGGCCGACGAGCTTCCGGGCGGGCGTGGCACTCTCGTGCGTCTCCGCGTTGGCGATCTGCGCGATCGCGGCCGCCGGCCGGCGCGGGCGCTTCAACGGCGGGGGAACGGAATGATCGCACCGGTCTCGCGAAGCCAGGAGTCGAGCTCGCCGTCGAGTTCTCGTGCGAGGTCGGGCATCGCCACGGCCAGGTTGTCACGCTCGCCGAGGTCTGCGGCGAGATCGTAGAGCTCGAGGCGTACACCCTCGTAGCGGCGTATGAGCTTGTAGCGTCCCTTTCGGATCACGCTGTAAGGCACCTCGTTCTGCCAATAGTGTGGGTAGTGCCAGTGGATTGCGGGGCGGGACAGTGAAGAGGCGCCGGTGGTCAGAAGCGGGAGGAGGCTAGTGCCGTCGATCTGTCTCGCGAGAGGGCCCGTGCCCGTCGCCTCGAGAATTGTCGGGAGTAGATCCACGCTCGTCACGGGTTCGTCGGAGATGGCGGGCGGCACGCGTCCCGTCCAGCGGATGATCTGGGGAACCCGCAGCCCGGCTTCGTAGGGTTGCCCCTTGCCGCCGCGTAGCGGCCTGTTCTCGCTGACGCGCGCCCAGCCTCCGTTGTCCGACGTGAAGATCACGAGGGTGCGCTGCGACAGCCCGAGTTCCTCGAGTGCCTGCAACAGAGATCCGATGCTCTCATCGACGCCCTCGACCATGGCGGCGAACGCGGCGTCCCTCTTTCCCAGGTGGGCGTACTTGGCCACCAGGTCTGCACGTGCCTCGAGGGGCGGGTGAACGGCGTGATGCCACAAGTTCAGGAAGAAGAGCCGGTCCCGGTTCTCACGGATGAAGCGGATCGCCTCGTCCGCCTCGCGGTCCGTGAGATGCTCGCCGCGCTTCCGCGGCGGAAGCCCCGGGAGGCCTTGGCCCTTGCGCCCGTAGGGATCGAAATAGCTGTCGGGTTGGCCCTGGGCATGGCCTCCCTGATTCGAATCGAATCCCTGGTCGACCGGCAGGGCCGCGCGTCCACCGAGATGCCACTTGCCGATGTGTGCGGTGGCGTAGCCGGCTTTCGAGAGCACTTCGGCCAGGGTGATTTCGTCGAGGGGCAGGGACCGGGCCGAGGGAGGCGCCAGCAGTCGCCGGTTCGGGTCATCGAGGTACTCGATGCCGTTCCGAACGACACTCGGCTTCACCGGGCCGCCGGCCGGCCGGATCCAGTCCGTGACGCCAGTGCGTGACGGATGCCTTCCCGTCAGGAGCGCGGCGCGTGTGGGCGAGCAGACGGCCGCCGCCGCGTAGGCGTTCGTGAACTTGACACCCTCGCTGCACAGGGTGTCGATGTTGGGCGTGGCGTGGCGAGCGCTGCCGAAACAGCCGACGTCTTGCCAGCCGAGGTCGTCGATGTTGATGAGGATGACGTTCGGCGGACGTGCGCAGCCCGTGCAGGCGAGGCCTGCGACGAGCAGAAAGAGCGCGAGTGTGCGAGCCGGTGCGGTCGTCACGCGGCAGCAGGATACCCGAGTCCTGTTACCCTCGCGGCATGTCCGAGGTCACTCGAGAAGAGTTGGAAGAGCGTGCGCGCAAGCTGGCTCCCGCAATCGCCGAACGCGCAGTTGAGTGCGAGAGGCTGAGGCGATTGCCGGACGAGACCGTTGCCGATTTCAGGCGCCTGGGATTGCTCCGGGCGTTCGTCGCGCCGGCCTACGGGGGCTACGGGCTGCCGATCGGCACCGTGATCGGTACCTCGCGTACGCTCGCAGGGGCGTGTGGCAGCAGCGGTTGGTGCCTGGCCATCTGCACGCTCCACAACCACGTGGTTTCGGCATTTCCCGAGCCCGTCCAGCAGGCGGTCTTCGCCGACAACCCGGACGCGGTCGTGTGCGGTGTTTTCATGCCTGCCGGTCGTGCTGTCTCGGGCGACGGCGGGGTCCGTGTTACGGGAGCCTGGGATTTCGCCAGCACCTGCGACCACGCGGATCACGCGGTACTTGCCGCCTTTCTCTGCGACACCGCGGACGGAGAGCCTACCGGCATCGGCAACGTTCTCGTGGATCGCGGGGATTTCGAAATCGAAGACAACTGGCACGTGGCCGGGCTCTGCGGCACCGGCAGCAAGCGCGTGATCGTCAACGACCTCTTCGTCCCCCAAGAGCGCGTTCTGGTCGGCCACCCGGGCGGCTTTGGCGATCCGGCGCTCGCCGCCACGGGCCGGCGTCAGTCGGACGGCTTGCCGGGGAACTCCGTTGCCACCCTGGGCCTTACGGGTGTCGCTCTCGGTATCGCCGATGGGGCCCTCGAACGATTTCGCGATCGGCTCGCCACGAAGCTTCGGGCCGTCTCCTTCAAGACCCCCGACCAACAGGTGGGAGCGCAACTTCGCTATGCGGAGTCGGCGGCCGAGGTCGATGCAGCGGGGCTGGTCGTGGAGCGGGACATGGAGGAAATGACTGCGGACGCTCGGGCAGGCCGAGAGGCCACGATGTCGCAACGCGCCCGCTATCGCCGCGACGCGGCCTGGGCGGTGCGAGCCTGTGCGGGTGCTGTCGCGCGCCTGCAGCCGGCCGCCGGTGCCCACGCGATCTTCCTGGACGATCCGATGCAACGTGCCCTGCGAGACATCCAGAGCATCTCGGCGCACATCGTGGCGAACTGGGATCAGGCGGGAGAGACCTTCGCGCGCGTGCTGGCGGGATTGCCGGCGGCCGATCCCATCCTCTGACGCCTCGCGGGGCGCGAGCGGGATCAGCCGCGCCAGACCAGCGGCGGCTCGCCCTGCATCATGTCGCTGAGCGCCGAGATCTCGATGCGCCACGGGTGGAGCTTCAAGAGCCCGTACTCGGGATCCTCCGGACTCTTCCAGAAGAGCTTCAGGTCATAACCGAGGGGGGCGGGCGTCGACTTGTAGAACTCCCACACGCGTTTCTTCTCGTCCAGGTCGTCCATCCAGTCCGCCCGGCACTCGGCGAAGACCTGCTGGTGCTGCGGGTCCCAATAGGAGAGTGAGACGTGGGGGTTGCCGGCCAGGTGCTTCGCCTTGAAGCTGTTGCGCCCCGTCGCGATCCAGCCCACGGGTCCTTCCCAGACCGGGTGCAGGATGCGCGCGCGCGGGCGCCCCCGCGTGTCCACGGTCGTCACCGTGCACCAGACGATGCGTGCGATGCGCTGCATGAACTCGTTCTCGATCTCGCTGAACGATCCGACGTCCACGTGGAATCTCCTTTCGGGTTCGCGGCCAGGCAGAGGGGAGGAGGATTACGAGAGAGCTTCCCAGCGTGTGGGAGGATAGAGTAGACGCCTGCCGCGAATGCCCTATTTCCGAGGAGTCTCGCCATGGCCACTGCGACCGAAAGCCTTGGAGACGCCCCCTACGTCAGCCTGGCCACGTTCCGACGCGACGGTCGCGAGGTTCGAACGCCGGTCTGGGTCGCGAGAGAGGGCGAGCACCTCTACGTCTTCAGCGAAGCGAAGGCCGGCAAGGTCAAGCGCATTCGCGCGACGAAGCGGGTTGCCGTCGCAGCTTGCAACGTCCGAGGGGATCTGAAGGGGGACTTCACCGGGGGTGTCGGAAAGATTGCCAGCGAGCCCGACGTGATCGAAAGAGGCTACGCGGCGCTGATCCGCAAGTACGGCTGGCAGATGCGCCTCACCAACTTCTTCTCCACGCTGACGGGCCGTATTCACAGCCGCGCGCTGCTCGAAGTGACCCTCGACGACTAGACTCCGCGGCCCGCGCTGCTAGGCGGGCGGGGCAGGGTGTCTAATCCGTTTCGAGGTGATCCTTGACGGCGTCCCCTACGGTTTCGCGCTCGATCAGGAAGGTGTCGTGCCCGTAAGGGGCGTCGATCTCGAGGTAGGTCACTTCCGACCCCGTCTTTCGCAGGCTCTCCGCGAGTTCTCGCTGCTGGCGCACCGGAAAGAGGATGTCCGACGTGACGCCGATGACGAGCGTCGGGCACCCGATGTCGGCGATGGTCGGGGCCTCGCCCTTGCTGCCGTTTTCGGGGTCCAGGTCGAAGAGGTCCATCGCCTTCGAGATGTAGAGGTAGGAGTTCGCGTCGTATTGCAGGCAGAACTTCTCGCCCTGGTAGGCGAGGTAACTCTCCACCTGGAAGTCCTCGTCGAGCCGCGGCGGCTCGTCGGGGCGCGTGCGACCGAAGCGGTTCTGCCACTCGGGCCCCGAGCGGTAGGTGATGGTCCCGATGCCGCGGGCCACCTTGAGGCCCCGATGCGGAAAGCTCTTGCCGTAGTAATGGCCGTCCTGCCAATCGGCATCGTTCATCACGGCCTGGCGCTGCATGAAGCGCAGTGCAATCGCCTGCGGGTAGGACCGCATCGCCGCCGAGATGCTGACGACGCGCTCGACGCGTTCGGGCGCCAGCGCGGCGACCATCAAAGACTGCATGCCGCCCAGGGAGGCGCCGATCGATGCATAGAGGCTGTCGATGCCGAGGTGATCGAGCATCAAGAGCTGCGCCCGGATCATGTCTCGCACGGTCACGATCGGAAAGTCGGTCGCGAATGGCTCGCCCGTTTCGGGATTCGTCGACGATGGACCGGTGCTGCCGTAGCAGCCGCCGATCAGGTTCGTACAGATCACGTGGAAGCGATCCGTATCGATCGGAGCACCGGGGCCGATGAAGCCCTCCCACCAGCCGGGGTTTGAATTCTCCGAATGACTGTGGGCGTGGGATGAGGCCGAGAGACCCGTGTGGAGGAGTACGGCGTTGTCGCGCGCCGGAGACAGTTCGCCCCAGGTCTCGTAGGCGATGTCGAAGCCGGGGAGGCTTCCGCCCCAATCGAGTTCCAGCGGATCGGGATGGTGGAAGGTCTCGAAGCCCGAGACGATCTTGTCGTAGGTGGGCTCGGGTCCTTGCGGGATGTCCTCGCTAGCCATGGGGGATGCATGTTAGCTCGCCCAGGGACGATCCGAGCGCCGCACGACTCTTGTATAGAGAGAGAGTCAGATCTCCGGACGTCGATCTCCGGCCGCGACAGCCTGCTCGAATGCGTGGGCGAACTGCAAGAGCCCCCAGTCGTCCTGATGTCGGCCGACGATCTGGAGACCCACCGGAAGACCGTCCTGCGTGAATCCGCACGGCAACGAGATCGCAGGGTGGCCCGTTACGGTGATGAGGTAGCAGGACTTCATCCAGTCGATGTAGGTCTCCATCTTCTCGCCGGCGATCTCCTTCACCCACCTCTCTTCGAGGGGGAAAGGCGGGACCTGGCTGACGGGCAGGACGAGAAATTCGTAGCTCTGCATGAACTCGCGCATCCGGTGGTAGATGCGGGTGCGCTGCATTTCGGCTTCGCCGATCTGGGCGGCGGAAAGCGTGCGTCCGAGCTCGACGTTCCAGCGCACCGTGTCCTTGACGACGCCGAGGGCAGAGTCCGGTGCCGACGCGAAGCTCATCGCAAACGTCCAGGCGCGCAGAACCTGGAAGACCTCATGCGCGTCGGAGAGATCGGGCTCGGCGTCTTCGACCGTACAGCCGAGTTCTCGCAGCGCCGGGGCTGCCCCGTCGAGGGCCTTCGTGACGCGCGGATCGACCGGTAGCCCGCCGAGGTCTTCGCTCCAGGCGACACGGGTGCCACGGAAGTCGCGCTCGAGGGGTTTCGCGAAGCGCCCGCCGTCTTCGGAGATCGCGATCGGAGAGCGCGGGTCGGGACCGGCGATGGCCGAGAGCAGCAGCGCCGTGTCGGCGACGTTGCGGCCCATCGGTCCCTGCACGCCGAGCCCCTGCCAGCCGAGCTGTCGGGGATGCGACGGCACGCGTCCGGGAGACGGGCGCATCCCCACGACATTGCAGAAGCTCGCGGGATTGCGGAGCGAGCCGCCCATGTCGCTGCCTTCGGCGATCGGCAGCATCCCCGTGGCCAGGGCGACGGCGGCGCCGCCGCTGCTGCCGCCGCAGGTCTTGGAGAGGTCGTAGGGGTTGCGGGTTTCGCCAAAGACCTCGTTGAAGGTCTGGGAGCCCGCGCCGAACTCGGGAACGTTCGTCTTGCCGATGCAGATCGCGCCCGCCTGGCGGATGCGCTCGACGATCAGGTCGTCCTGGTCGGGAACGTGGTCGCTGAAGAGCTTGGAGCCCTGGGTGGTGCGGATGCCGGCGGTGAGGTGGAGATCCTTGTGGGCCACCGGCAGGCCGTGCAGGACACCGAGCGGTTCGCCGCGCGCGATTGCCTCGTCGGCACGCTTCGCGCCCTCCATGCCGCGTTCGGGAAGCAGAGTGACGACCGCGTTGAGGCGCGGGTTGACTGCCTCGATGCGCTCGAGGTGTGCGGTCATGACCTCGACGACCGAGAATTTCCGGCTCCGGATCCCCTCCGCGAGATCTCTCGCGGATGCGAAGCACAGGTCGGTCAGGGGAGGCGCACCTCGGGGAGCGGGTGTCGGTACAGCTTCGAGGCGTTCTCGTGGGTCATCATGCGGATCTCCTCGACGGGGCAATCGCCGATCAGATCGTGGACGACCTGCTGGGTATCGGGCCAGGTGCCGTCTCCGTGCGGGTAGTCGGACTCGCACAGGATGTTCTCGACGCCGATCGCGTAGCGGGTCGGGATGCTGGACGGATCGTCGATCATGCAGAACCAGAAGTTTCGCCGCAGGCACTCGGACGGCGTGACGTCCTTGGCGGGCCAACTGCTGCCGTAGCCGGAGCGGGACATGATGTTGTCGCAGCGGTCGATCAGTCCCGCCACCCAGGCGATGCCACCCTCGCTCATCGCGATCTTCAAATCGGGGTAGCGTGCGGGCCAGCCGCTCCACAGCCACTCCGCGCACGATTGGAAGGCCATGGCCTGGAACATCGTGGCGCCGAGTTCGAGCATCGGTGCGCCCGGCGGCATCTTGCTGAAGCCCGACGAGCCGACGTGCAGGTTCAGCACGGTCTGCGTTTCGGCACAGGCTCGGATGATCGGCTCCCAGTAGGGATCGAAGACGGGGGGCAGGCCCTGCTGGTGGGGTTGCTCGGGCATCGTGACGGCCGTGAAGCCGCGCTTGGCGTTGCGTCGAATTTCTTCGGCGCCGATCTCGGGGTCGGTGAGGAAGGTGATGCCCAGCGGCACGATTCGATCGGGATAGGATCCGTGCCACTCCTCGAAGAGCCAGTCGTTCCACGCGCGCGTGCAGGCCAGGCCGAACTCGGTGTCGTCGAACTCGGAGAACAGGGTGCCGCCGAAGCCGGTGACCCCGGACGGGAAGTTGACCGACGCCCACACCCCGTTGATGTCCATGTCCTTGATGCGGTCCTTGATCTTGTAACAGCCCGGCCGCACCTCGTCGAAGCGCGAAGGCTCGACCCGGTGGTCTTCCTGGGGAC
>Ga0310342_100003620_pt1 | contig 10198 bp, 8 predicted proteins | sample S15DNA20500_MG_FD_206155 | JGI IMG/M metagenome (GOLD analysis project Ga0310342, IMG submission 206155) | Marine microbial communities from station ALOHA, North Pacific Subtropical Gyre - S1503-DNA-20-500_MG | ecosystem: Environmental > Aquatic > Marine > Oceanic | place: Pacific Ocean: North...
CCTTATCGGACCCGATTTCTTCCACTGGGGCGCTAGTTTTTTTTGCAAGTACCCCGGGGATCATACTGAGGTCCCATGGCACCAGGACGCCCAGTACTGGCCGCCGCCGCCGATCTCCAGCCCGCCACGTTGTGCGTTGGCAGAGCGCCCGCGCAGATCGGCTACAACCGCCGCTTGATGACGAAAAGCGGGGGCCTCGGGCCCGGGACAGCGGAGGGATCGGTCAACGGGATCACCCTTGCCGTCTCCTGGAGCCGCCAGGCATACGACCGTGGACGTCGTTCTCCTCTCGAAGCGGCTCCCCTGCAGGACTTGTATCGAGACCAGTGCGAAGCCCGCCCCTCCGATGGTGACGCGATCCGGGTTAAGCTGAGCGGTCTGAAGCCGAAGAAAACCTATGAACTGCGCTGGTATCACTACAACGCCGACCTCTGGCCCGAGGACTGGTCTCGTGTTGCCTGTTACGAGGACGCAGACGCCAACGGTTGGGACCGGGACGATGCCCTCCTGTTCGAGACGGGGAACATCGATCATCGCCAGGACCCTCTCGTGGTCGGCTTCACGGACTTCTCCGTGGCTGCAGACGCCGCAGGCGAGATCCACCTGACAACCGGTCCCCATGGCGGGGGAGATTCCTATCAGGTACTGAACGGGTTTGAAGCGCTGGGGAAGGACTCCCCGGCCCGGTTCGACCTGGACGTCGAGTCGGGTCCGACACAAGACGGTTACGCGAGCTGCCATGGGACCCAGGTCGCGATGGGGGTAAACCCGGAAGGTCCAATCGTGCCGTGGGTCGACGTGCTGTGTGCCAAGGGAACGGATGGCAAAAAGATCGCGGTGCTGTTCTCGCACGCCGCACATCCCGTGATTGTCCACTGGTCCAGCGAGGCCATCGGACCCGACTTCCCGGGTTACGCCGTCAAGCACCTGGAGAAGCTGACCGCCGCCGGGGATGAGGCAAACTGCGTGTTCATGTTTGTGCAGGGCGGTTGCGGTAACGTCAATGGCTATCCCCTGCGCGGCGGCCTGGCCGCCTGCGATGCCGCGGGCCTCTCGCTCGCCGTCGCCGTCACCCGGGCACTCGAAGACGACAACGCCGTCATCCCCGGACTCCTGAGGTCACGCGATATGACCCTGTCCCTGCCGCGTCGGGATCCGCCCTCACCCGCTGCGTGCCGAAAGGTGTTGGATCAGGATCCGGACAACCGCCGCTACCAGGCCCTGTTGAAGATCGCCGAAAGCGGCGAGCCGCAGATGCTCGAGATCTCAATGCGCGCTCTCGCGATCGGCGAGGATCTCTGTATCCTGACCACGACCGGCGAAATGTTTGCCGAGTACCAGCTGTTCGTTGACGAGGTTTCGACCTTCAAGCATACGCTTTTCTTTAACCATGTGAACGGGATATCATCCTATGTTGCCACCCGGGACGATTACGAGCTGGGACCGGCGGGCGGCTATGAGGCCTGGGGTCTCCCGACCCGTGGGCCGCCCTGGCTGCCGCCGGCCCAATCGACTGAACAGTTGGTTCGCGATGGCATTGTGCGCCTCCTGGCCGAGTTGAAGGCGGACAGCAGGTGAATGCATGCTCACGGCGCAAAAGGAAAAAAGGTAATGCTGAATATCGGATCCCGCCTGGAATTGCTGATCGACGACTACCTGATCGACACCATGGATGGTGCCAGCCTGCAACTGCAGCATCCCGTTCCGCAGGAAGTGGTCATGGTCTACGACACGCAGGGAACGCTAGGCCACCTCGAACATCCCTGGGAGGGAAACACCTCCGGCTTCTTCTCCGTGATCTTCCCGGATGACGGCCAGTACAAGATGTACTACCGCGGCTCGAACTGGACCATGGAGCGGGGGTACCAGACGCACGAGGTCGCTTGCTACGCCGAGAGCCCCGACGGGATTCAGTGGACCCGGCCCGAGTTGGGCCTCTTCGAGTTCGAAGGGAGCAAGAAGAACAACATCGTCTGGCCGCACGTCGATGAGGCCGCAAGCTGGTTCGCCTTCAAGGACCCGAATCCCACCGTGCCCGATACCGAGCGTTACAAGGCCGCCGGCGGGATGGATCTGAAGGGGATGCCCGGCCTGATCTCCCCGGACGGGGTCCACTGGACCAAGCTCGAGAAGCCCCTCATCCCCGACGATCTGAATACCGACTGGGGACAGTCCGTGTTCTGGAATCCGCTCGACAAGAAGTACCACGCTTATCTGCGCTACTGGGAAGGCGGCGACGAAAGCCACAAGGTGCACAGCGGCTACCGCAGCCTTCGGCACATGAGCTCGGACGACTTCTACAACTGGTCACCGTGGACGCCGATCACCTACGAGAATCCGCCGAGCGACCACATTCAGATCTACATGAACAACATCCGGCCGTATGAACGCGCGCCGCACATCCTGATCGGACCGGTGAAACGATTCACGCCGGAACGCAAGAAACATCCCACGCATCCCTATCCCGGCCTGTCGGACGGCGGGCTCATGACCAGCCGTGACGGGCTTCACTTCAAGTTCTGGCAGGAGGCATTTAATCGGCCCGGTCCGGATCCGGAAAAGTGGATTCAGCGCAACCTCGTTCCGGTGAATGGAATTGTGCAGTCCTCGCCCGAGGAACTGTCGCTCTACTGGATCGAGCGCTACTACTCGCACCTGCCTGAGATTCAACCGGGCGTGGAAGGTTGCCGGATGCGCCGCGGGACGATCCGGACCGACGGCTTCGTCTCCATGTACGCGCCCTACGCGGGCGGAGAATTCGTCACGAAGCCGTTCGTGTTCGAGGGTCGGGAACTGGTCCTCAACTACGCGACGTCAGCGATGGGCAGCGTGCGGGTGGAGATCCAGGAAGAGAGCGGACGACCGATGGAAGGATTCAAGTTGGAGCAATGCCCGGACATTTTCGGAGACGAAATCAAACACATTGTTTCCTGGGAGGGTGGGGGTGACGTGAAGCGACTGGAGGGAACACCCGTTCGCCTTCGTTTTGTTCTCCAGGACGCCGACCTCTACTCCTTCCGTTTTCAACCCGAGTAGCGCGGCTTTGGACTGGAGCCAACCGCCGGAGCGACGCATCGTGGCGGTGCCCAGGCACGGAGCCTCGGCCGTAGCACGGGTATCCGACCCGTGTAGCGAAGCCCCAAGCACGGAACCACCGCCGGAGCACACCCATCCGACCCGTGTAGAGGTCGACAACCGGAACCCAAGGCTCCGCAAAGTGGCCGCGAAAGTACGCAAGGGTCGCAAGGAAATGTAAATCGAATTTTTGCGTACTTTGCGTTCTTTCGCGGCTGCCGGCAAGTGCATGAGGGGTACCCTTTCAGTGCTCTGATCAAACCGAAGATTGAGCTGGAATCCGGAAGCGGAAGGGCATACAATGAAAGACCTGCCTTTGTACGCGAATCGGCAGCGTAGGACGATAGCCGGGTCCGGCGAATGAGATATGCTTGAACCGATGGATACAAACAATCATCGCCGTGCCGACGTTGCCCCGAATGGGTTCACGTTGATCGAACTGCTGGTGGTGATCGCGATTATTGCCATTCTGGCCGCGCTGCTGGTACCGGCGCTTCGACAGGCGCAGGAGAAAGCACGCCGGACCCATTGCATCAACAACCTGAGACAGATTCGCATGGCGTGCGAACAGTTTATGAATGACCACGACGGCCACTTTCCGCATACAGGGTGGTCGGCGCCGGTACACCGAGGTTGGTGGGAGACGCTCAGTGGGGTTCTGGATATAAATGGTTGGCAGCCGGGAGTGAAGCTCTCGCCCCTGTTCGATTGTCCTTCGGCACAGGAAAAGAACCCCGGCTGGGACGGCTGGGGGTATGGTTACAATCATCAGCTCGAGATGGCGCAGGCGAAGACGTGGCCAAGCGCCGGGGCTTGGGCCAGTCAAGGTCCCTGGAAGATGACCAGCAGAATTGAGGTTGTGCGACCAGCGAAAACCGTAGTTTTTATGGATTTGTCATACGGCATCGCGACGCAAGGCGGGTTCATACAGGATCTGGGGCTCCATCCCGATTGGTGGCTCAAGCATCCCCACGATGGAGGCGACAACTTTGCCTGGGTGGACGGACATGTGTCCTGGGTACCCGGCGCGCCCTTTCCATTCGGTTATCGATCCACAGACAACAGCTTGTTTGATGGATGGCCCTGGGACTAGTGCATCGAACGATGCACTAGCCAGCCAAGCAGGGGAACCGGCAATTGGGGAATGACCGTAAAAAACATGCTGGCATCCAAGCGTGGCGGGGCGTACAATGAGTTCCAATGTTCATGCGTTTGAAGAAAGTCTCAAATCTCCGCTGTTGTCGCCCATGCACCGTTTCCCGGGATTCGAGGCCGCCGCCGAGTCGTGCCGATGTTGCCCCGGGAGGGTTCACTTTAATCGAACTGCTGGTTGTGATTGCGATCATCGCCATCCTGGCCGCGCTACTGGTGCCGGCGGTGAAACGGGCGCAGGAGATGGGACGGCGGACCTTTTGCATTAACAACCTGAAACAGATCAGCCTGGCGTGCGAGCAGTACATCAATGACCACGACGGCTATTATCCCCGGGTGGGGTGGACGGCGGGGATCCCGGGCCACCGAAAGTGGTATGAGACACTCTCCGAGGTTATAGACGTGAACGGTTGGCAACCGGGAGTGAAACTGTCGCGCCTTTTCGACTGTCCTTCGTCACAGGAAAAGAACCCCGGCTGGGACGGTTGGGGGTACGGCTACAACCAGATGATCGAGCAAACACATGCCGCGGGCTGGCCGAATGCCGCGAACTGGAGAGCGAACGGTCCCTGGCCGACGACCGCCAGGATGGATATTCTTCGGCCGGTGAAAACCGCAATTTTCATGGATTTGTCGCACAGCGTCGTGACGCGTGGCGCGTTCATACAGCATCCGGGAAAACATCCCGATTGGTGGCTCAAGCATCCCCACGATGGCGGCGACAATTTCGCCTTTGCGGACGGCCACGTAGCCTGGGTCCCGGGAGCCCCTTTTCCGTTGGGTTATCGGTCGACCGACAACCCCTTGTTTGATGGATGGCCCTGGGATTAGGCGCGGAAATTACAGGCCGCGGAACCCAAAGATCGTAGCACGCGTGTTCGACCCGTGCTACGATCCTTGAAATCCGGATCAACAACCGCGTCCATCCGTTTGCAATCCGCGTAATCCGCGGTTATAAAACCGAAAGGACTCCGAGAACCACCCATGGCGCTTCCTCTCCCGTTCACTGAACACCTCATCATGGAAGGCTACAGCTACGCCTTCGGAATCACCGCCGCAGATATCGATGGGGACGGCGACCTGGACCTGGTCAGCGCCGATGCGCACAAGGGACTTTACTGGTTCGAGAACGACGGAAAAGGAAACTTCACGAAACGCATCATTCACGACCACAGGCATCCGGCCATCTTGGAAAGCGGGCGGGTCGTGCTGGGAAGCAAGGGACCGAAGGGACGGGACATGGATCCCTTCACCTATGAGCGATTCGAGCGGCATGCGATCGGCGATATGAACGGGAATGGACATCCGGACGTGGTGATCGTCGACAATGCGAACGCGAATGTTCTCTGGTTCGAAAACCGCGGTCACCCCCGGGACGATCATGGGTGGGACATTCATTATATCACCGAAGGTGGATTGCCCGGTGCGTACGACGTGGCTCTCGCCGATCTTACGGGAAACGGCACGCTGGATGTCGCGGCCTCCAGTTGGCTAGGGAACCGGTTTGTCTGGTTCGAGAATCGGGACGGCAACTGGATCAAACACCTGATCGAGGAGAATATCGGCGAAACCCGGACCATCGAGGCCGTGGACCTCACCGGGGACGGAACCTCGGATCTCTTTGGTACCGCGTTGACGGGCCGGCAGGTGGTCTGGTACGAAAACAGCGGTGATCCCGTTGCCCGGCCGTGGAAGAAGCACATCATCGCGGCGGATTGCTGCCCGTCGCACGGGCATCCGGTGGACATGGACGGTGACGGAAATATTGACGTGGTCATGGCACTCACGTTCAGACGCGGCGAAACCGGAGCGGCCAACCGGGTGGTCTGGTACGAGAACAGTGGTGATCCGCGCCGGGTGCACTGGCAGGAACATGTCATCTGCGACGATTTCCCCAATGCGTCCGATGCCGTGGCCGCCGATCTGGACGGGGACGGGCAGGTGGAAGTGGTCGCGACGGCTTGGGGCGCGGAGGGGAAAGTCGCACTGTTCAAGCACGAGGGCGACCCGTGCGGTCCGTGGACGATGCAGGTATTGAAGGAGAACTGGCCGAAGGCGAATCAGGTGCTTGTTGCGGACCTGGACGGAGACGGCCGCCTCGACATCGCCGCCGTGGCCGAGCGCGGAAGCAATGAATTCCGCTGGTGGCGGAACGAGGGCTGACGATCATGTATTCACCTTGCGCTTTCCCTCGTAGTGATCCTATCCGGCGGAGAGGGCTACCCGCTGCTGTTGCCGCCAGGACACCAGGGCCGCTTCCACGATCTCCAGGGAGACGAGGGCTTTTTCGGCGGGGCTCTCGGGCTCGCGCTTGCCGTCGATCGTATCGAAGAAGGCCTGGTGCTCGGCCGCGTACACGGAATCGCGCTCGGTGGGGATCCTCTCCTCGACAACGTCCTGCTCTTCCCGCCGGCCCCGGCGGATCAACCCCGTGTTGAAGTCGTAGACCGCCCAGCCCCTGTCCCCCACCACCTCGTACTCGGCACGCTCCGGCATCTGCAGGTAGTTCAGGTGTACCGTGGCCAGGAGCGGCTCGTCGTAGTCGCAGACCAGCGTCGCGCAGTTCGGGTTGCTGCTGAATTCCATTTCGCCCGTCTGTGCGCCCGTCATATACACGCCCGCCGGACGTTTCTCAAGAAACCAGGCCAGCAGGTCGGGCTGGTGCGTGTAGTCCAGCAGCAGCGCGCCTTCCACCTTCGCCTGGTGTCGTGAGGTGGAGTTGACGAGGGTGATATACGAGCCCACGCGGCAGTGAACGTGCACAATCGTGCCCAGCGTCCTGTCCCGAATCAGTTCCCGGAGGCGCAGCAGGCCGGGGTGGAAATGGAGCATGAAACCCACGTCCAGGATACGCCCGCTCGCCGCGGCAGCGGCGAGCATGCGCCGCCCGTCCGCAACGTTGTCGCTGATCGGCTTCTCGCACAAGACGTGGATCCCCGCCTCGAGGGCGGGGATGGTCTGGGCGGCATGCAGGCTGTGCGGGGTGGCGATCAGCACGCTCTCCGGTCGCGATTCCAGTGCTGCCTCGAACGTGTCATGGACGGGATGCGCGCCGCATTCCTCCACTGCCCGTTGCAGGTTTGCCGCATCCGGCTCACAGAACTCGACCGCGACGTCTTCCCGTTGGTTGAGCAGACGCGCGTGGCGCCGCCCGATCGAACCCAGGCCGACAATGACGATCCGGCGCTTCACTTCCAGATCGCGAAGCCCCCGTCCACGACCAGGTTCTGGCCGGTGACGTAATCGGACGCCTCCGACGCGAGGAAGAGCACTGCGCCCTTCAGGTCCACGCTGCCGTCGCGCCCCATCCGGCCCAAAGGCACCTCGTTCGCGTAGTCCTGCTCGAAGGTGCCCGGCTGTCCGCGGGCGAAACCGCCGGGAGAGATGGCGTTAACGCAAATGCCCATGGGCCCGAGCAATCCGGCGAGGTCGAGGGTCATGCCGATGACGCCTGCCTTGGCGGCCGCGTAATCGATCGGTTGCTCCGCCATGTCGTTCTTCTCGTACATCCGGCGGTCCCGCCCCACCAGGCCTGCGATCGAAGCGATGTTGATAATCTTGCCGTGTCCCTGCCGGGCCATCAGGCGGGCCGCGGCCTGGCAACAGAAGAGCGAGCCGGTGAGGTTGGTGGCGATCAGCGTCTCCATGTCCTCCGGGGATCGCTCGAACAGGTGGCAGGGACCGTCGCCCGAATCCCCGCCCGCGTTGTTCACGAGGATGTCGAGCCGCCCTTTCCAATCGTGAGCTTTCGTCACCACCTCGGCCACCCGCGCCGCGTCCCTGACGTCCAGCGCCAGGGGCAACACTTGCACGCCCCTCTCCTGGCATAACCGGCCCGCCGCCGCCTCGACGCTCTCCAGGCTCCGCGACGTGATCACGAGATCCGCGCCTGCCTCGGCCAGCGCATCGGCCATGTCGTACCCCAGGTGCCGCGCCCCGCCGGTCACCAGTGCCACGCGCCCCTTCAACTTGAAGGCATCTAACGTTTCCACCTGATCCATTCCCTCCTGAAACAACGTAACGGCACCTTATATTCATTCCGCGACATTTGCAACGTCCGCGTCATAGTGTTTCGCCGTACCGTATCTGGAGATGGCACGATCGGACGCCAAGTCTGAAATCACCCGACTAGAGGCGGCGTTCGAACTTATCCATTTGCGTATTCCTTCTGGTTTCCAATATACACACGACACATCACTCCAAGATGCCAAGCCCAAGGAAAACGCCCGAGGCATCTCGATAGCGTCAGGCAACTCGTAATAGACTATCTTTAATTGCCCAAAGGTGTTACGACCAAGAAAAGCATCGCCATCCACGTACAGAAGAAACAAGGCGATCTCTGCAAGACGCAGAATTGAATGAGGAGATGTCGAACAGCTGAATCGAACGCGACTTCGGATTCGTCGCGCCACTTCGCTCTGCGACTAACCCGAAGCGGTTCATTCGAAGCGTTCTCTTTCTCATGAACAAACCTCGTCGTAGATCCCGCCTGGAAGAGATGTGAGGCGGTTCGAATTCGAAACGAACCAAATCGTGGCTACTCCAACCAGAATCGGCATCCTCTTCCTTGGGCGAAAAAGACCCGGGTTCGATCCGGAGTGGGGCGCGAAGATCGATCGGCTGGTTCTTCAACAATTTGAGGACGGCGCCGATGAGATTTTCGTTCCCCCGAAGGCCGTTGACCGCTCAACGCTGGAATCCGCCGTCCAAGCCTGCCGCTCCGAGCGGTGCGACGTCATCGTGATGCTGCAAACAACCATGAGCGACGGACGGCTGGCGCCGTTCCTGGCGCAGGCGTGGGGGTTGCCGCTCGTCCTCTGGGCCACCCCGGAGAAGCCGGACGGCGATATGATCAGCTCCTGTTCACTGGTCGGGGTGCACGTTTTCGCTTCCACGTTACGCCAACTGGCTCTGCCGTTTGAAATCGTATACGGCGCGCCGGGCGATGCAAAGACTGTTGCCGAGGTAAAGGAAGCGGTCGCGCGAGCGGCACAAGGCGTTGAGGCCGAACGGGCGCCAGCCCGGCCGTCGGCGCGGAGCATGAAGCCGCTCGCCGGAAGCAGCGTCGGCCTGATCGGTTATCACGCCCCCGGGTTCATCAACCTGCATGCAGATCCCGCGGCACTCAGCCGGGAATTGGGCGTGCAGTTGCGTCATTTCGGACTGCAGGAACTGCTGGATCAAATGGATCACTGCAACGAACAGGATGTCGCTCACGATCTTGAGCTGGTTCATGCGCTGAAACTGCCGCTGGTGGATGTCGAAGACAGCGACCTGGCGGTTCAATCGAAAACCTATCTTGCCCTGAAGAGAATGGCGCAGCAGGAGCACCTCGACGCGCTTGCCGTTCGGTGCTGGCCCGAATTGCCGAACCTCAGCGGCCAGTGGCCGTACTTCGCGATGGTCCGTCTGACCTCGGAAGGGTTCCCCATGGCAATGGAAGGTGACGTCGACGGCGCTCTTACCTGTCTGCTTGGCGAGCGTCTCGGATTCGGCCCGGGCTACCTCACGGATTGGCTGGAACATGAGGGGAGCCGAATGACCCTATGGCACCCCGGAAATGCGCCCTTTCAGCTTTGTGAACCGGTCGGAGAGCCTCACGGTCCGCGGCTCGCCCGCCATTTCAACATCCGCAAGCCGATGGTCGTGGCGGCGCGATTGAAGGCGCCACAGGCCATCACCCTGTTTCGGTTGTGGCGGTGCGACGATCGTTACCACCTCGCGGCCTTCAACGCGAATACGGTCCCGCCGGACCGTGAATTGCAGGGATCGCACGGCGTCGCCGATGTTCCGGACACCGATCTTCACGCCCTTTTCAAGCGACTCTGCCGCGAGGGCATGCCGCATCATCTTGCGGTGTCCCCCGGACACCATGCAACAAAACTACGCGACTTCGCGAACCAGACCGGCATTCGCGATCATTCCGATGGCTAGATGGCTTCTGCCCGCGTACGACACAGCTGAGGATCTG
>Ga0310342_100003621_pt1 | contig 10198 bp, 7 predicted proteins | sample S15DNA20500_MG_FD_206155 | JGI IMG/M metagenome (GOLD analysis project Ga0310342, IMG submission 206155) | Marine microbial communities from station ALOHA, North Pacific Subtropical Gyre - S1503-DNA-20-500_MG | ecosystem: Environmental > Aquatic > Marine > Oceanic | place: Pacific Ocean: North...
CCATTGCCCCGCTGCCAGGTCGGCTGGAGCTTCGAACCAGCCGTGCGCAATCAACATGTCATTGCGGCCGTCGCCGTTGAGATCTCCATGCCCAAGACCGTGATAATATTTAAAAGTGCCATTGGTTTTGGAATCTCCCGGCTCGCAAACGGGGTGAAATTTCCATTTTTGGGTTGCCTTGGCGATGGCAGGCAAGGTCAAAAATCCCATTTGCGAATCTGCGCCCATCATCAATTCGGGTTGGCCGTCACCGGTTAAATCCCCAAAGTTAGGGGATTCGTTCGAGGCTTCCTGCCAAATCTCATATTCCTTCCAGTGTCGATCCGCTCCTTGCGGATTTTCGTACCAGTGGGCAGGCGCACCGGGAAAACCGATCACGATGAAATCGGGCCAACCGTCCCGGTTGATATCGTGGGAAAAGTTGGCAAAGCTTTGGCTGTATCCTTTGTCGAATTGGTACTCCCCGACAGTACGTATTTCATGCATCGACCAGTCCGGCGATTCGTACCAAACATCACCGGCCAGAACATCAACCTTTCCATCGCGGTTGACATCCGCGGCAGCAACGCCTTCTGAGCGGAATGTAGGGTCGAGTTGAATCCGCTTCCATTGAACGGGGTGTCCTGCCTTGCACGGCACCACCTGCCAAGCGAATACCGTCATGAAAACGAGTGCAAGAGCTGTGATGATACGCGTCATGAAGATCTCCCTGGCCTTAATTGCGCCTTTTGTAATGAATTCAAACCCGTGATCCCAAGTAGAAAGTATCAATAACCAACCTCGAGGTCGATCCTACCTGGTTCTGTTGTCGGTTGTGGTTGGAACGTCGACCGCCAAAAGTCGGCCACTAAAATACAATCTGTCTCCAAAAAATGCGGTTGCCTGTTGAAAAACACTATTTCAATCTTTTTTCCCGATACACCAGAGGCTGTTGTGGGTACGAATCCACAATTTCCCGTCCGAGACAGCCGGAGATGAATTGGTTGGTTCGCCAAGAGAATTGGTTGCCATCAATTCAAACTTAGTCGATGCGCGAAAGACGAATGTGTCTCCGGCCTGATTCAACAGGTAAACTTTGTCTCCGCTCAAGACGGCAGAAGACCAGGTTGACGGATTATCACCCGGTCCGGCTAGTCGTGTTTCCCAGATAATCTCTCCCGTCATCAGATCGGTGCAGATTCCCTTGCCTCGCATATCGGCGTTATAAATGCGCCCCTCGTGAATCACGCCACATCCCAACCACAAGGGTGTTTTCTCGACATGCCAGAGACGTTGCGTATCGGTGACGTCACCCGTTCCGCCAGGACGGACTCCCAGGCCACCTCCGTGGTAACCACTTAATGAAACAATCACCCCTTCGCCATAAAAGGGCGAAGCGTAATGCAGTGGTCCCAGGCCGCGACAGTGCCAGAGTTCTTCACCGTTGACTGGATTGTAAGCAGTCACTCGATGCGGGTGGCTGATAATCAGCGTGTCCTGATCGTCCGTTTGGACTAACAGGGGCGTCGCCCAGGACCCACGTAGAATGTCGGCCCGTTTACCCGGCGCATCAACGGCAACCTCACGACCTTCGGCCGCACCGCCTGATCCGGGGGTTACCAACTTGTTTTCATCAAGCGGCGAGAGAGCATTCACGCGCCACTTTTCCCGGCCGGTGTTTTTGTCAACAGCCACGACAAATTCATGTAAGCCGGGACCAAAATTCAAAATGCACAGATCACCGTAGAGGATAGGTGAGGCGGCAAATCCCCACATATGCTGCTGCGGTCCCAGGTCGACGTTTTCCCAAAGTTTTTTTCCTGTGACGTTCCAGCAGTGTAAACCGGCCGACCCAAACCAGGCGATCACGCGTTCACCGTCGGTAACGGGCGATGCCGAACAATAAGGATTGGTCGAGTGTGTCGGCTCGTTTGCGTCAAAATGCACACCGTCTTTCCAGAGCGTTTTTCCGGAGTCGCGATCCAAAGCGATCACCTCTCGCCGCTGTTGGTCAGCGTTTGCCTGGGTGAGAAAAAGCTGGCGGTTCCAGATGATGGGCGTTGAGTTGCCAAAGTGATTCAGCTTGACTCGCCAGTGGATGTTTTCGCTGGAGCTCCAGTGGATCGGCAGGTCCGTTTCGGTACTGATTCCTGATCCATCAGGCCCCCGCCAGGCGGGCCAGTTTTCAGCACGGACGTTTTGTGAAATGGCCTGTCCGCAGCCAATTACCAAGAAGTTAAACAGCCAGCAGCGAACCATTCGGCGTTGGAAAACCTGATACACTTTTGCCTCCACATTGCGGGTGCAGGGTCTTATCAAGATTGTTAACAAGCTGCCGGGCATGCCCTGTACAAGCCCCACGCATTTTATGGGAAAACGTGGGACGCCCGCTACCAGGTTTTCGCCCGGCGGCGTAAAATTGGGCCAGGATTCGTGTTGATCCGGATGACCTTTCCGACCCTTATGTTGAATGCAGGAACCAGTAATGGATGAAAAACAAGTTCAAGCGGCTGCCCAACTTCTTTGGAATACCTGGCAGGCGGGCGATACCATCGAACAGCTTCCCCAGGAGTGCCAACCCCAATCACCCGCAGATGGACATGCCATTCAGGCTGCTCTCCAGGAGGTGACCGGTCGCGGAATTCTGGGTTGGAAACTTGCCGCAACCAACGAAACGGCTCAGGCCTACCTTGGCGTTGATGGGCCGATGGCCGGCCGCTTGTTCGAGGGGACGTTAGCCGAACCCTCGGGAACCGTATCCTTAGCCAAGAACCACATGAGAGCGGTGGAAGTGGAAATGGCTTTTCGAATGGAGAAAACGTTGCCGGCCCAGTCGGCGCCTTATGCGGAAGCCGATGTGTTGGCCCATGTGGGTGGGCTCATTCCGGCGATCGAGATTCCCGATTCGCGTTACACGGAATTCACCAAGGTGGGAAAATCCCAATTGGTCGCCGACGATGCGTGTGCTTGTTGTTTCATTCTTGGAGACGAGGCGCCTTCCAGTTGGCGGGAGGCCGACCTGGCAGCTCACCAAGTGCGATTGATGATCAATGGTGAGTTGGCAGAGGAGGGCACCGGTGCCAATGTCCTCGGGAATCCTCGCCAGGCCCTGGCCTGGCTGGCAAATGATCTTGCCAGTCGCGGACATACGCTGCGCGCTGGCGAAGTGATCATGACCGGCACGGTTGTCAAGCCAGCGGCGATTCAACCGGGTGATCACGTGGTTGGTGATTTGGGAGCCTTCGGATCGCTGGAGATCCGCTTGAGCTGAAGGAACCCTCAACGGGATCGAATCGACATCAGGCGGGAGAAGATTCCAGCGGCTGACCTGTCAAAATTCCGGCAGCAAACCATTCTTGTTGGTGATCGGTATTCCGTGGAAGCCTTCCGTCCTTCCCTGGTTAGAGCGACTTGCTGGGAAGCCGCTTTTTAGCCGGGCAACGGATTACTTGCCCCACAACTTGATATTGTCAAAATCATTCAGATCGTCGAACGATCCAATTCCGATTTGTCCCTTGCCAAATGTTTTGTCGACAACGGACATGTGGGCCTTTTTCATGTCATCAAAGTAGACTTCAATCAGCCCCTGTTGAGTGTCTCTCACCAGTTTTACCTTGTGCCATGCATTGTCCCAGGGAACCGGCTTTTCATTCTCGGTCATGCTGACCCGTGGTGCATTGTTGACAATCATGATTTGGCCGCTGACCGGATCCGGCCGGGCGCCAAGATGGACATAATAAAAATGCGTGGGATCCTGGTAGTTAAAAAAGATACAACAATCCCGGTGGACGCCGCTGTCTTTGGTACTTTTAACTTCAAATGTCAAAACAAAATCAGCCACTTCGATGCCCTTGATCAGGGCAATATTATGGGGACTGCGATATTTGGGCGTGTAGTCGCTTATTTTTTTATTGAGACCAAAAGCTTTTCCATTGTCGTTGTCGTGCAGGCTCCAGGCCGCATCGTCGGTGGTCTGCCACCGCGAACGCCCTTTTTCAAAGTCGTCTTCAAAAACCAGGCGCAGGTCGCCTGGCGGGTTCGATTCAGCCGAGGTTGTCTGAACAATGGCAGAACTGATGGCAATGGAGAGGCCAAGCATTAATAGATTTTTCATTAGAATTTATCTCCTGATTTGGCGGACAACCCGGCAGGGTTGGGATTTTCCAACAGGGCGGCTCACGTTTCGGATGGTTGGTGTCAATCGGAAATAGGGTCCCAAGACCATTTGTTAGTTGTCCATTGCCTTTTACAATGTGAATGTCGCCAGTCCGGTCAATTTATCCGGAGAGGATAATATCGACAATCCCCATCGTCAGCGGGGCGGTGACTTGTCGGGAAACAAAGGTTTCCTTTATTCTTGAGTCTTGAAAACTTTTTCAGGCTCGGATGTTGTTGTTGGCTTTTACCAGGTTAGTTGAACCATGATCTTTCGTACCATGACCTTTGGTAGCACACCGACAGCCGTGCATCGTTTGCTGGTTGTCCTGATATCTGTTTTCTGGTTGTTACCCGTGCTCCGCTTGTCGGGTGCCGAGGCAACAGGCGTGTCTTCGATTACAACACGCCCCGGATTTTCCGTTAAGCTCTTGCGTTCGGCCCAAGAAGGCGAGGACTCCTGGATCAGTATGACCTTTGACCAGCGGGGACGAATTGTCGTCGGACTGGACCGTGTTGGCGTGGGCCGAATTACACTGGGAAAGGATCTCAGCCAGACGCGATTCGAACGCATTGAAGATTCTCTTAAGCACTGTCGTGGCGTGTTGTGGGCAAATGATAGTTTGTACGTCGTGGCGACCTACAGTCGGGAAATTTATCGCTTGCGGGATTTGGATCAGGATGATCAGTTCGAAGAAGCCAGGAAATTGTTCACGGTAGCTTATAATAGTCGTTACGGGCACGGTGCCAATCAGATCGTCCAGGGCCCCGCTGGCGGGCTTTACGTCGTCGTGGGCAACGATGTTCGTTTTCCTGAAGGCAGTGCCGAGAATTCGCCGTATCGAAATCCCCAAAAGGACTGGCTGCTACCCAATCCGCAGGATGCCGGGCACGACAATCGGGTTGGCTATATTTTGCGCATGGATGCCGATGGCAAGGCGCGAACAATTGTCGCCGGTGGCTTTCGAAACCAGGTTGACATGGCGTTTAATTCAGAAGGGGAAATGTTCACATTTGACGCAGACATGGAACGCGACGTCGGGTTGCCCTGGTATCGTCCCACACGCGTGAATCATATTGTCAGCGGTGGTGAATATGGCTGGCGGTGGGGTACCGGAAAGTGGCCCGTTTATTATGAAGACAGTTTGCCGACGACTTTAGACTGCGGGCTGGGATCACCGACGGGGTTGTTACACGGCAGTGGTGGTAATTTACCTGCCCGATATCGGGATTCCATTTTGATGGCAGATTGGCAGAACGGCCGTATTTTGGCGGTCGATTTTATGGCTCGGGGTGCCAGCTACGAGGCCAGGTACGAGTCTTTTTTAGAAGGTGCCCCATTGAATGTTTGTGATATGGCGTTTGGTCCCCAGGGTGATCTTTATTTCATCACGGGCGGTCGCGGCTCGCAATCGGGCCTTTATCGGCTCCGTTGGGATGGTACGAACATTCCTTTCCAGAAAGCCGCTGCCAGTACAGAAGCCAAAACCCAACGCAATTTACGCCGCCGCCTGGAAGTGTTTCATAGAAAACAAGATGCCGATGCGATCGACTTCATTTGGCCTCACCTGGACAGCCAGGATCGCTGGCTTCGTTTTGCCGCTCGTATTGCGCTCGAGAACCAGGACGTGACGCTATGGCGACAACGGGCTCTAACAGAAACACGCGTGACCGCCGCGATCACCGCTCTTATCGGTCTTGCCAGGCAGGGACAACCAGCGGAGCGGGATGCGGTTCTTACTGCTCTGCAGCGAATCGAAATTTCAAAATTAACACGTACCCAATGGTTAGCCTTGTTACGTGCCTACCAGCTCTGCTTCATCCGGCTGGGAGCACCCGAAGGGGCTCTGTACGAACGGGTTGTGAACCGTTTGGAACCCCTGTTTCCCGATGTCTCGAGCAGCGTCAATCACTTGCTCGGTGAGATCCTATTTTTTTTGCAAGCCGAATCGGTGGTTGCCAAAACGACCAGGCTGCTCAACGAAGGCTGGACACAGCAAGAGCAGATCCGATACGCGCAGCTGCTGGTACGTGCCCGGGGTGGCTGGTCTGCCGAATCACGCCAGGCAATGGTCCAATGGTTGCAGCGAGCTCATTTGTTTCATGGTGACGATTTGCTCCGCGATGCCATTTCTGCAATCCGCACCGATTTTATCGAATCGCTAACGGAAATGGAGCGGGAACAAATGTCCGACGAAATTGCCGCCTTAGAGCAACCACGGACTGTGACCGTTGAAAAAAACGATCGACCGCTCGTGCAACATTGGACCCTGCAGGAGGTATTGCCCGCCCTTGATCAGGTGGCCAGCAACCGTTCGTATTCTAGGGGTTGGCAAGCTCTGCTGGATGCTTCGTGTTTGAAATGCCATCGTGTCGGAGAATCTGGCGGCCAAATTGGACCGGATTTGACAAACGTGGGCCGTCGATTTGATGAGCGAGCGATTCTACAGTCGATTCTCGAACCGTCCCGGGTAATCGATCCAAAGTATCAATACACGGCACATATTTTAGAGAATGGAAAAGTGGTCATTGGTCGCCCGGCACAGGTCAACAGCGAGCAGATCAAGATTGAAACCAATCCACTGACCGCAGAGATGGTCACGGTGGATCGTGTTAACATCGATGAGACGTATCCTGCCAAGATTTCACCGATGCCCAACGGATTGGCTGACATCCTGGAATGGGAGGAAATCTTGGATCTGATCGCCGTACTCAAGTCGGGAGGCAATCCGGCAGACGCCGCATTTCAGCAGTAGGAAGTTTTTCGGCAACATACTGTTTTGCCAACGGCTGAAGAAAACGAGGGATGCCGGTTTCTCGGTGATGGCGGGCTGAATGAGAATTCAGAGCGTTCGTTTTCCAAAGCCGACGCGTAACGCATCGGCCAGAACTGCTAGCAGGATTACACCACCACGGACGATTTGCACGTAGTTAGGTGGAATCTGTGCCAGGTTCATGGCATTATCGATCACCGACATCAGCAACAGTCCGCCCAAGATTCCCATTGCCGTTCCACGGCCACCGAACAGGCTCACACCGCCGACTACCGCTGCTGCAACAGCAAGGAACAATTGTCCGCTGGAGATGCCGGCCGATGCGGTGCCCAGTCTGCCAACCAATAGGAAGGCGGCCACTCCGGAGAGTAGTCCGCACAGGACGTAGGCGAGAATTATGACTTGCGTGTCAGAAATTCCGGCAGCTCGAGCTGCCGCCCGGTTGCTGCCTACCGCATACAACTGACGGCCAAACACGGTACTTTTAAGCATGTCTCGAACCAGGGCAAACAAAGCCAACAGGAAGATGGCTGCCACCGGTATGGCGCCAGCTTTGGCCGTTCCAATGTACCGAAACCCTTCTGGAATTCCAAAGATATTACGACCTTCACCCACCAACAGGGCCATGCCCTCCAGCATGATCATGGTTGCCATGGTCACCATGAAATTGTTCATGCGAAAACGAGCGACCATGATTCCGTTCAGCAAACCGATCAGTGAAGCTAATGCCAACATTACCGTCAAGGCGACCGGCCAGGACCATGGTATACCCCATTGTGCCGCTGCAATTTGACTTTCAGCAGTTTCCGGTGTTACCATCAATAGCCCGCCGACAATGGCCACGAAAACCATGTTCGCTTCGATACTCAGGTCGAAGTTTCCGGTCAGTAACACAATCGATTCTGCCAGGACAAGGCAGCCCAGGGGCGCCGCGGCCAGCATGATGTTGGAGAGATTCAAGGCGCTGAGAAAGCGTGGATTGGCGAACCATGCCACACACATCGTTAAAACAAGCAGCACCCAAATAAAGTTGTTCTGCAGGTGATGCCGGTAAGCGAAACGTGTTCGCCGGGTTTCTGCCTGGGTTTTCGATTCAACTTGCATGCAATTCCTCTAAACGCGCCAGGCTGACCTCCCCGCGCTTGAATTCGTGTGCGATGCGTCCTTGCTGGATCAACAGAATACGATCGCACATCTGTAATAACTCGTCCAAATCTGAACTGTGCAGGATGATGCCCGCACCTTGAGAAGCTTCTTCGGCAATCAACCGATGAACCTGCGCTTTGGATTTAACGTCAACACCAAAGGTGGGATCATCCAGGATGTACACTGCAAGCCTGGCATTAAAAAGGCGAGCAACTAAGGCCTTTTGCTGATTGCCACCACTGAGGATTTGAATATCGGCTTCCATTCCGGGGGTGGTGACCTGGAATTTTTCGATGAGCTCGGCAACCACTTTTTTCTCGCCTGGAAGATCCAGGTGCCGGCTCACCCGTTTCACCAATTTCTGCAAGGTGCCGATCGAGGTGTTCTCACGAACACTGCGACCTGGAATCAAGCCCCACTGATGTCGGTCTTCACTTAAATAACCGAGACCACATCGCTGGGCATGCGCGGGACTGCGAAGTCGTACCGGGTTGCCTTTGATAATGACTTCACCACTGTTCAGTTTTCCCGACAATCGGCACAAGGCTCTGAAATATTCGGAAACTCCTTCCCCCTTGGGTGCTGCAAGTCCTACGATCTCACCGGCTCGCAGCTGAAGATTAAAGTCGTGAATCAGATCGGTTGAAGTGTTTTGCAATGCCAAGACCACTTCGTCTGATAAACCAGAGTGGTCACTGCAAAAATCAGTGACATCTCCAACCATGTGGCGAACCATGTCTTGGATCGAAAATTTTTCGACCGGACCTGAGGTGGCAACAATCCCATCGCGGAGGATGGTCAGGCGGTCGCTCATGCGGGCAGCTTCGTTCAGGTAATGAGTCACGAACACAAAACCGATACCCCGTTGGCGAAGACGGTTGACCATCTCAAAAAGGATTTCGATTTCCCGTACCGACAGTGCTGCGGTTGGCTCGTCCAGTATGATCACACGGGGTTCGAACTGGTTGATGCGGGCAATTTCAACCATTTGCTTTTGGACATAAGTGAGATCACGGACCAAGGTTTGCGGGTCCAACTCAACGCCAACTTGTGACAGAACTTTTTCAGAGCGATTGATTATTTCGTCATGGTTGATCCAAAAAGCACGAGTGGGCCAACGGCCCAGGAAAATGTTGTCGGCAATCGGCAGGTCGTCAACCAATTCAACTAATTGGGGCACAATCTCGATGCCCAGTGATTGAGCCAGGACCGGCGTCAAACAGGAAAATTCCTCGCCGTTGATTTCAATGCAGCCAGCGGTCGGTTGATAGCGGCCAGAGAGGATTCTCAGCAAAGTCGTCTTGCCTGCTCCATTTTCACCGAGCAAGGCATGCACTTCACCAGGCTGGACATCAAAATCAACCCCCTTGAGAACTTCGTTGTGGCCGAACGATTTGGAGATCGCCCGGGCATTGATCAGAGTTTCGTCTTTTGTGTGAATGGTTTGCACTCGAGGGCTTGTTTGTGGAATGGTTGGGGACGGACACCAGAAACCGCTATTTAAACTTAAAAGTTCTGCGAGGTGAATATGACAATTTTGGGAACCCTGCAGGCCAACAGCTGGCGACAATCCGGATTTCCGATGGTCCTTTTTCCTGTAGGTTCAGCCTGTTCCTGTCGGCAAGCGACGCAAGAATCTCTGGCGACCTTGCCTGCGGCCCTCTCGGCAGACTACCAGGGACGACAATTGCCTGATCGAAGGCTTCAATTCGACGCAGTCGAGCTGTACGACCACATGCGGAAGCTTATTGTTGTTTCGGTATGTAGAAAATACAACTCGTGTGGTTCGTTAAATTTCATCGGCCTTGATTGGAAAATCGTAAGTCGCTGCGAACCGGAGTGACGAAACGCGATATTTTCAGTTTTCCCATTCCTCTCCAGTCTTATTCTGTGTAGATCACAACGTTCAGTTTAAAATAGGCTGTGGGTCGATTCACCGTCAGGTAGCCGTCAGTCATTCAAAGAGTTATACTTACTAAGTCGTTGTATATTAGTACATCGAGAGTTATGAGAAGAAAATCCGATGTTGCCTATCCTGCGATCTCTCGTGGCAATCTCACTGTTGTTAGTGTTTGGTGACGTATCGACATCCGCTGATTTGGATCGGTCGCAGCTCGAATTGTTTGAGAAGAAAATCCGACCCG
>Ga0310342_100003622_pt1 | contig 10198 bp, 7 predicted proteins | sample S15DNA20500_MG_FD_206155 | JGI IMG/M metagenome (GOLD analysis project Ga0310342, IMG submission 206155) | Marine microbial communities from station ALOHA, North Pacific Subtropical Gyre - S1503-DNA-20-500_MG | ecosystem: Environmental > Aquatic > Marine > Oceanic | place: Pacific Ocean: North...
ACTGGAACGCGGTGCTGATCCCGACGATGGCGAGGAGGTGCCACCCCGTGACGCTTCCGAGCGACGAGGCGTCGGCGGTGTGGGCGTCCACCGCCCGGAGGCTATCGGGCGCGGGGCGGCGATTCAAGCGATGCCATTGATGCTTCTCCACCCCTCGTGCAAACTCGGCGTACCGTGTTTCACAACCCCACGTTCGATCGAGGGGCGGCCGCTCGCCTGGTCGCGACACTCCTGCTCGGGCTTTCGGTTACCGCATGCGGCGAACGCGACGGACCCGATCGGATCATCCTCATCGTCGCGGACACCCTGCGCCGCGACGTCCTCTCGCCCTACGGTTCCGAGATCGCCACGCCGAACCTGCAGAGACTTGCCGACCAGGGCAGCGTCTTCGAAAACGCGATCTCTTCGTTCCACCAAACGACCATGTCGATGAGTGCGCTCTTCACGGGCCGAACGCCCAGCCTCGAGACGGGGGATCGGAGCACGATTGTGCCGTGGACGAGCCGAGGATGGTGCGGCTTGGCGCGCCTGGCCGAGTCTCCCGAAGACACGTGCATCCCGCGCGGCCTCGACACGCTCGCCGAAGACCTGAAACGAGCCGGCTACGAGACGCTCGGCATCCAGTCGAACTGGTTCATCTTCCGCCCCTACGGCTACGAGCAGGGCTTCGACACGTGGATCGAAGTAGGAGAGAAGGAGCGACCCAAGGGCCGGCAGAGTCGCGCCGCGTTGGCCGCGCTCCGGAGGGGAGACCGTGTGAACGAACAGGCCGTCGCGGCCCTCCAGCAGCGCCAGAGCGATCGCTTCTTTCTCTACGTCCACTATGTCGATCCGCACGATTACACCATCCGCCCCGACTTGAAGAGCTATGCAGACGGCGTGCGTTACCTCGACCGGGTGGTGGGTGACCTACTCGCAAAGCTGCGAGAGGCCGCTTTGCTCGAGAACGCGGTCGTCATCTTCACGTCGGACCACGGCGAGTCCTTCGCCGAAAGGGACGACCACCCGCTGCCGGCCCTGCCCCGCCACTTCGGCAACCCGTCCTTCGATTCGGTCCTCAAGGTCCCCTTGATCATCTCGCCCCCGCAGCCACGAGACACGGCCGGCCTGATCCGCGGCCAGGACATGTACAGCTTGATCCGAGAGATCGCCGGACTTCCGCCGAGTGCCGCGGCCGACACTGCGCCCGACGAGATCTTTCTCGCGGAGCAGTATTATCAGACCTACCGGCGCGGGCGCTGGAAGAGCAGCTGGGCACGAAACGAGGGGCGGATGGCATTGTTCGACCTGCACCAGGATCCCGGCGAGACGCAGAACGTCGCGGACTCCCACCCCGGCATCGTGCAGCAGCACCGCGACCGGATCGCCGAGCTGACGCAGTCTCTCTCCACATCCGTCAGCGAGGACGAACTCGACGCCGGGCTCAGCCCCGACGAAGAAGACCGGCTCCGGGCCCTCGGCTACATCAAGTGATGCGGTGGCTCTTTACGCTGATCGCGAGTCTGGCGTGGCTGGGCTGCTCGGAAGCGCCTCCGCCCCGAAACCTGGTGCTGGTCGTGCTGGACTCGGCGCGTGCGGATCGGTTTTCGTCCTATGGATACCCGGTGCAGACCTCTCCCAACCTGGACGCGCTGGCCGAAGAGGGCGTGCTCTTCGAAGCCGCCGTCTCGAATGCCTCGTGGACCCTGCCCGCGATGACCGGCCTCTTCGCCGGCGATTATCCGACGCGCTCGATCTTCGACAATCGACTGAAGCAGTCGCTCGTCGAGACGATCCGCTCGGCGGGATTCCGAACCGCAGCCTTCGTCGAAGGCGGCTTCGTCTCCGAGCGCTTCGGCTTCGAGTTGGGCTTCGATCTCTTCCACGATGCCGCCGAGGGCGATTCGAACGTCTCGATCGAGAAGACCTTCGAAGACGCGAGTGCGTGGCTGCGCGAGAATCACGACGAGCGCTTCTTCATCTTCGTCCACACCTACGAGCCCAGCGCGCCGTACTCGCGTCGTGACTACACGGACGGACTCGACGCGGGCAAGCTGGGCGAGAGCTTCGGGCCGCTGGACGCCTCGAAGATTCGGGCCGGCCAGCTCGACTTCGGGCCGACCGAACGAGCCTGGGTACGGGCTCTCTACGACGGCGGCATCACCGCGAGCGACCGCAACGTCGGTCGGCTACTGGAGACCCTGCGGCAGCTCGGGATCCGCGACCAGACGGCGGTCGTCGTCACCGGCAACCACGGGGAGGACATCGGCGGCCGCGAGCCGGAATGGCCCGGGACGCACGGACACGACCTCTACGACGAATCCGTGCTGGTACCCCTGATCATCCACGATCCCTCCCGTGACTACCCCGTGAAACGCATCAGGAGCCAGGTTCGGACCATCGACACGATGCACACGGTCGTCCATCTGCTGGGGCTCTCGCCGACCGAGGGCGTTCTGGGGCGGACCCTGGTTCCCCTGATGAACGACACCGAAGCCAACCACCGCTTCGCGTGGTCGACCGTGCAGGGCTCGAAGTCCTTCGGTCTGCCGAGACGCTTTGCGGTTCGCAACGGCACGCACAAGCTGATCATGACCCCCATCGAGCGCGGCAAGCTCCAACTTGAACTCTTCGACCTGGCGTCAGATCCAGGGGAGCGCGTCAATACCGCGCAAGCAGACACGCCGACCCGAACGCAACTCTTCAAGGCCCTGGTCAACCTTCGCGATGGCCTGCGCCGGCAGGGCCAGGCCAACTACCGCGTCGACAGAACGATCGACACTCCGGATGCAGTGCCTCGCGTTCGCGAGGCCGGTGACAGTGAGTAGCCCTCGTCTCTGACGACTCGGTCGCCGCACTACGCGTACGCGACTCTCCGCTCACACTCCGGCTGCACTCGGGCGGGCTCGCAGACGCCTATCGGCTAACATTGGAGGCGATCCACTTCGAGGACGGACGCACGGACACCGGAAGCGACACCCTGGGCAAGCGCCGACTCGAACTCGGAGACGCTGCACCGCGCTTTGGGCTCTTCCTCTTCGACTGCGGAGAAGCGGACACGATTCGGAAGGCCCTCGAGCGAATCCCCGAGGCGGTCGACGCCTGGCTCGACGAAATCGTCGTGATGCTCGAGCACCCGGATCCCGGAGCCCTGCCCACCCCCGACAGCTTGCTGGGCGGACGCCAACTCGAGCTTCGATTCCACCATCCGCCCCGATACGCGGGATACGGAGCCGCCCGCAAGACGGCATTCGAATACGCCCTGCGCAAGGGCTTCGATCACGCGATCCTGATGCAAGCAGGCGGTCATCCTCCCGACAAGCTCCCGGAATTGCTCCAGCGGGTGCTCGATCATCCCGACCGGCTCACGCTGGCGACCCGCAAGCCGGCGTCCGAACGGCTGGTGCATCGAAGCAGCAGTTCCCTGCAGAACCACATCCTGGGCCTGCGTCTCGACGACTACGCGGCGAGCTTTCGCGTCTACCCCCTCGAAGCGATTGCGCGCATCCCCTTCCAGCTGAACTCGGACGACGCGCTCTTCGACGCCGAGATCCTGCTGCAGTTCAGAGCCCTGGGCGCCGAGATCCAGGAACAGCCGATCCTCGACGGGCCGCCGGGAGACGGGAGCGGCAACGACGGCGTCCTCCACGCAGCCCGATGCCTGATCACGGCAGTGATGTACCGACTCCACCAGTTCCACGCGACGCGGGACGGTCGCTTCCTGGTCGACCACGACATCCACTACACCCTCAAGCTCTCGGACACGGGCTCTCACATGCAGATCGTGTCGGCGATCCGGGCCCAGAGCCGCGTCCTCGACCTGGGCTGCTCGCAGGGATTGCTGGCGCGGCCGCTGCTCGAAAAGAACGTCCGCGTCGTCGGTGTCGACGTCGGGCCGGGCGAGCGTCTCGCCCGGGAACTCGGTGAGTATCACCAGCACGACCTGGAGAGCCCGCTCGAGATCCCGTTCCAGCGCGAGTTCGACTACGTGGTCTGTGCCGACGTGATCGAGCACATCCGCAACCGCACCCAGTTGCTCCGCAGCGCGCGCCGCTACCTGAAGCCGAACGGGCGCCTGATCATCTCCACCCCCAACATCGCGCTGTGGTTCTACCGGCTCTCGCTCGCCGCCGGCCGATTCGAGTACGGGCCGAGGGGCGTCCTCGACGAAACCCACGTTCACCTCTTCACCGGTGCATCGTTCCGGCGCGAGGTCGAGCGGGCGGGCTTCGAGGTCGTGGGCGAGCGCGTCACCGCGCTGCCCTTCGAGGTGGTCTTCGAGTCGACCGGCCGAAGCCGCCTGGTCCGTGCGCTGGCGCGGCTCTATCACCTGATGGCCCGCCTGTGGCCCTCGATGTTCGCGTACCAGTACGTCCTCGAAGCCGAGATCACGACTCTCGATGAAGAAGCGACGTCGCGATCCGCGAGCACCAGCGCCTAGTACGGCGGATCCCTTGGCACGCAGCCGTCTCCAACTCTTCGTCCTGCTCGTGCTCGTCGCAGCGGGCACCTACACGTTGGCGGTGTTCTACGGATTCTCGCAGGGGCGTTTCTTCACGGTCGACGAGTACCAGTACGGCCACGCCACCTGGCTCGTCGCCCAGGGGCAGGTTCCCTTCGTGGACTTCTTCGAGCACCACTTCCCGCTCAGCTACGTGCTGCACGCCCCTCTCTTCACCGCCGAGCGCGACTTCGTAGCCTCGGCCCTGCTGCTGCGAAGGATCGTCTTCGTCTACTGGGTGCTCGTCGGGCTGATTGCGGCGGCCACCTGTTTCGCGGTGACACGCGATCGCCTCGCAGCGATCCTGGCCGCCTTCATGCCACCGAGCTTCGGCTTCGGCCTGATGTCCGCCGTCGACTACCGGGCCGACAACCTCGCAGCGGTCTACTTCGCGGCCTGCCTGCTGCTGCTCGAGTGGAACCGCGACCGCAACAGCCGTGCGCTCGCGATCGTCTGCGGGCTGCTGGCAGCCACGGCAGTGGCGATGACCCAGAAGCTGGTCTTCTTCGCAGGCGGGACCTTCGCGGTGATGCTCGTCGTCGACCGGGTCGCGCGCTCGCGAGGATCGGATCGACGGCCGTTCATCACACTCCCGCTTCCCTTCCTCGCGAGTGGCGCGTTGCTCGCTGCGGCGCTGATCGGTGTCGCAGCGGCCCTCGGCATGCTGCCGCCGGGTATCGAAACGACCGTCATCCAGGCCGTCGAGCACGAGCAAGCCTACGACCGCTTCTCGATCTGGGAGATGGGCTACCCGACGCGCTTCTGGAACCTGACCTGGCCGACGACCTCGGCGATCCTGGTCTTCTCGGCAGGCTTCCTACTCACTCGCAGAGGGCGCTTCTGGCTCATCCCGATGGCCTTCTCGGTCGTCGGATTGTGGCTGTACTCGTCGCCCTACCCGTACAACTTCGTCTTCCTGTGCTGGACCATCGGGCTGTCTGCCGTGAGGGGCTTCGCTCTCTTCGTGAAGGCACTCGAGACGCGCCTGCCCGCGCTTCGAAGCGCGAGCTCCGTCCTCTACCTGCTGCCCCTGCTGGTGCTCTCGAGCCAATTCAGCTTCGTCGTCGGTACTTCGACGAACGCGCACCAACTCCGGGTTCTCGCGAAGATCGAGAAGTACGGCGAGCCGACGGACGCCGTCATCGACAGCGCGGGGGGCGGCATGTTCAGCCCTCACGCCAGTTACTACTTCTATCACGGCAACGCACACCGGCAAATGTTTCGAGACTATTTCACGACCGAACTCGTCGACGACTACCGGCGCAGCCAGGCGCTCTTCTGGATCTGGGACATGCGCTCGCGGAAGCTCCCACGAGCGCCGCGCAACTACCTCGAGAGCCACTACGTACACGGCGGCGACGGCCTCTACGCCCTCGGTGTACGCACGCCGGTAACGCGCGGGCAGGCCCGCAGCTTCGTCTTCGACGCGGTGCGAGCCGGCACCTACCGCGTCTTCCCCTCCGGCCGCGGGCCGGGGCGCAGAGCACCCGCGCGCGATCACGACCTGCTGCTCGACGGCGTGCCCCTGACGAGCGACCGCGTCCATCTCGAGGCCGGCAAACACCCAATCGACGTGCTGCCCGGCTCGCCCGAGTACATCGTGACCGCCGTCGACCCGTCGTTCTTCGACGCCAACCCGGCCCGGCCCCGCTACTCGATGATGTTCGAGTACCGCTAGCCCGGAAAGAGTTCGCTCGCTTACTCGAGGTAGCCCAAGGCCCGGAGTTTTTGTTCGAGATCCGGGTCCAGGTCGGGCTCCGAGTCTGTTGCGGGCTTCGCGAGCCGCGCGTGCCGGCCCTTCACTGCGCGCGCGTAGCGACGCAGCAGGAGTAGGAGATCTTCCGCCGCGCTGGGATCGTCCGCGTACAGGTCGTTTCGCTCCAGCGGGTCCGCCGCGAGGTCGTAGAGTTCGTAGCGGAAGCGCGTCGGGTCCTCAGAGTCGGTCCGCGACCGCACGAGCTTCCGGCTTCCGAGTCGAAGCGCGAGCGTCGGCTGCGGGATCAGGTCGAATCCCTGCGCGCGGTACGCTCGCTCCGCCCAAGCCTCGCTGTAGATCGCGCGTTCGGAGGCCTCGGGCTCGGGAGCTCCTTCGACGAGAGCGGCTTGGCTCCGACCCATCTCGCCCCCCGACGCGGCAACGCCCATCAACTCGAGCAGCGTGGGCATCAGGTCGACCATCGGGACCGGGTGCCTCAAGCGTCGCCCCGGCGGAATCCCCGGGCCGCTCACGAGCAGCGGGACATTGACGACTTCGTGGTGGGTACTCGCGCCGTGCGCGACGAAGCCGTGCTCGAGGAAGGCCTCCCCGTGATCCGAAGTCACCACCAGCAGCGTGTCTCGCATCAGCCCCGCGGCCCGAAGCGACTCGACGAGCGCTGCCACGCGATCGTCCGCATAGCGGATCTCGCGATCGTAGAGGAGCGGATCCCAGTCGGCGCGCAGCGCGGGGGGCCGCGCCAGCTCGCCGGGATCTTCGGTGAAGAAGCGGTCGTAGGCGGCAGGCGGTGTAAACGGGTTGTGGACCTGGTAGGTGTGCAAGAACAAGAAGAAGCGACGGTTTCGCGCCGTCTCGAGCCAGCGGGCGCCGCGCGCGAAGGTCTCCTCGATGTGACCTCTGCGCATGTTGGCGCTCTGCGAATCGCGATTTTCGACGTAGACGCCGAAGCCCCGGTCGAAACCGCGGCTGCGGTCGATGGCCCCGTTCTCGGTGATGGCTGCAGTGGCAACGCCCGCTTCGCGGAGAAGCTCGGCGAGGGTTCTGACGCTCACCGGCAGCGCGCGGACCCCGGTGTTCTCCGTGGCGCCGTGCACCGAGGGATAGAGCGAGGTGAACATCGTCATGTGAGAGGGCCGCGTGCTCGACGAAGCCGCCACGTAGTTTTCGAACAGGGCCCCCTCGGCGGCGAGCGAGTCGAGGAAGGGAGTCGTGTCACGCGCGTACCCGTAGGCACCCACGTGATCGGCCCGAAGCGTGTCGAGAGAGATCAGTACCAGGTTGCGCGCCGCGGGACCGCGCGAACGCGGCACCCCGAGCACCGGGTCGGCCCAGACGGGCAGGCTCACACCCGCGTCGCCGAGGGGGTGTGCCTGGAAGCGCAGCACGATCTCTCGCCCGGCCCAGCGCTCTAGCCCGACGGCCTGGTCGAGGAAGCCGCGTTCGGCAGACCGGCCCGGATCGACGCGCTTGCGAAAAACGGCTTCGCAGGCGCCGCTCTCGCACGCCGAGACCGAGAACTCCACCGCGCCCGCAGCCCAGGCCGGCTCGAGGACACCGATCGCGAAAGCCAGGCGAGCGCCTTCCGGCACGCGGAAGGCTGCGCTCTCGTGCGTCGCCGCCGCGCGGTCGCGCGGCGCGAAGGCCTGCACCCAGACACCCGCCTTGCTGCCCGCCGACTCGGGAAGCTCGAAGTCGACGTGCACGCGGAGCTTGCCGCGTTCGTGCAGCGAAGCCACGTATTGCCCCGGTAAGGCAATCCAGCGCTCGGCGGGCTTCACGCGGATCGACAGGAATACCGCGTCTCCCTGCAGACTGTCCGGGAGCGGGGGCCGCAGCAATACGTGCCCATCCGCGGGAACCTGGTAGGCGGGCGCATAGTTCAGGCTGGATGCCTCGACGGCCCGGAGTGCCGGGCGCGTCTCGGAACCGATGGTGGCACTCGGCACCCGCGCAGTCGCCGCTATCGGCGCGACGAAGCGCCGCTCCGGGTGCCACACCATCCCCTCCGGCAATTCGTGCGGGCGTTCTCCCGCGAGCGCGTCCGGAGAAGCGGCGTCGAAGCAGCCGATGCACAGCGCAAGGAGCGCGAGCGCCGCAAGCTTCTCTCGGCAAGCCGGCAACCTCACGGCCGTAGCGTTACCAGCCTCGGAGATCCACGGCCCAGGTGTCCACCGTGGTCTCGCCGGAAACCAACTGGATCTGCTCGTGATAGGCAATCGTGGGGTCGACGTGGGCGGGAACGAGCCGCAGCTTGTCGCCCACCTTCACGGGCGCGCCTTCGGCCGGTGCAAACGTGACGTGCTCGTCCGAGCAGAACCACAGCTTCGCGTCCGGCAGGCTCGGGTTGCCGTGATCCATCCCGAGAGACTTGAGGCCACCGTCTGCGACCGCATAGTTCTCGGCCACCGAGATCACCGTGCACCAGAGAAACAGCGCCTGGCGCAGCGGAAACCCGAGCTTCCCGTAGGCGGTGTCCATCAGCGCGTAGGAGCCGGCCTGGATTTCGGTCGCCCAGCGATTGCAATCGTAGGTGCCGGTGCCGCCCGCCGAGATCACGTCGCCGCCGACTTGCGCGTGGGCCTGGAGGAGCCGCTGCATGCTCTCCGCGCAGCCGGCTTCGCGAGCCTCCCGGTCCTCGTTGCCGACGACGTGGCCCTCGTATCCCATCACGCCGCGCACGGAGACACCCTGCCCGCGCGCCAACTCGGCCAGGGCGCCGGCATCCTCGACGCTGCATCCGCAGCGCGGCAGGCCGACATTGACATCGATCAGCACCTCCGCGATCCCCGCCCGGGCCGCGGCCCGGATGGTCGCCTCGGAATCGACTGCCACGGTCACCCGAGCGTCGAGAGCCACGAGTTGAGCGAGACGCACGGGATCGACGACCTCGTTGGCGAGCAGCAAGTCGTCGCCAAGTCCGGCCTGCGCGAGGCCCACCATCTCCCGGACGGTCGCGCAGGTGAAACCCCGGTGGCCCCGCTCGGCCTGGCGCTGCGCCAGGGCCGTGCATTTGTGGGCCTTCACGTGAGGGCGCAGGCGCGGGCCCGGCAGCGCTTTCGAGAAGACATCCAGGTTGTGGTCGAGGGCATCGACGTCCAGCAACAGCGCCGGCGTGCCCAGGTCGTGGATCGAACGCGACAATCGCGGTCCTCCCGTCTGCCGGGAGTCTATCGCCGCCTCGACCCGATGGGCTGCAAATCGCCCGAAGAGAGTCCCGTGCCCCTGGAGGCGCCGCTAGCGGTGCTCGAGACAGTCGCGACACAAGGTGTTTCGCGAGAGCCCCTTTTCGGTGACGCCGACGAAGGCCCGACTGCCCCGCCGCAGGCTGCGCGCGCAATCCGCGCACTCTCCGGCCTGGTTGAGGACGAGAGGCTGCCATCCGATCACGTCCGGAAACTCGGGCGGCTCTCGACGCGATTCGGAGGGCGACGGCTTCTGCTCGGTCTTCTCGTCTTCGCGAATCTCGGCCTCGGCGGCCTCTGCCCAGTTCGTGCGCCGCGCGTGCTGGCGTCGGCGTGTCGAACCGCGGTGTCGGCGGCGGATGCGCTCTCGCGCAGCGTCGGCTTCCTCGAGCACATCGTCGAAGATGCCGCCCACGTCGTCGCTCACGTTCTCGACGACCGTAAAGACCTCCTCGAGCACGTTGCGAACGAGGTTCGAGGTAGGAACTCGCAGGTCTTCGGCAAGCTGGCGGATGTCGTCCGACAGTTGTTCGGAGATCCGGGTGTGCAGGACACGCTCCTTGCGAGCGCGCCGGCGTCGCTGTTCGTCCATCGGTCTGGCCCTTTCTCGTGCTCGCGCCCTTGCCCGCGCCCGTTCCCGGTGGCTGGCCTGCCAGTCGGTGTCGTCGATCGGAGGCCGATCGTCGCGGGACGACGGGTTCGAGCCAGCCCGCTCATCGGGGTCGTGTGACATGCCGCCAATGTGACACGATGTATCACAATGTCAACGCATGGATCACGTTGCAGTCTGCAGCAGTCTCGCGAGTTACAGAGAAACCA